>ERZ795057.329-NODE-329-length-50408-cov-238.120311_pt1 | contig 50408 bp, 38 predicted proteins | sample MGYA00375141_ERZ795057 | MGnify/ENA primary metagenome ERZ795057 (study PRJEB30186, sample SAMN05720163) | activated sludge metagenome | isolation source: Anaerobic digester | place: Hong Kong | collected 2015-01-26 ...
GATTTGTTTGTCTTTTATGCAAGAAACGTTAAACAAAACAAGATATGTTCGACCAGTTTGACCCTGCAGAAGACAAGATGCTGCAGGTGATTGACAACAACGGAAAGGTGATCAGCAAGGAGCTGATGCCCAAGCTCTCGGACGACGAGATGCTTAAACTATATAAGGATATGCTGTTTGTCAGGACCCTTGACCACATGATAGTCTCCTACCAGCGTCAGGGCCGCGTCTATACCTACCCTCCCAACTACGGTCAGGAGGCTATCGGTGTGGCTGCCGGTGCAGTGCTGAGGCACGAAGACTGGCTGGTGCCGGCCTTCCGCGAGCTGGGAGCCTGGCTTGCCAAGGGCGCTACGATGAAAGATGTCTTCATGTTCAACATGGGATTCGAGGAGGGTACTAAGTTCGCAGGAGCGAATCATATGCTTCCCTCGTCAGTGCCAATAGCATCGCAGCTTGTTCATGCAGCCGGAATAGGTTATGCCATAAAATACCAGAAGAAGGATGAGGTGGCAATGGCTTTCGTGGGCGACGGCGGAACATCGGAAGGCGATTTTCATGAGGCTCTCAACTTCGCCGGAGTATGGAAGGTGCCTGTGATCTTCGTGGTGCAGAATAACCAGTACGCTATTTCAGTGCCCGTGAAAATGCAGACCGCAAGTGTCAATATCGCCATTAAATCAAAGGCGTATGGCATTAAAGGGATTAAGGTAGACGGCAATGACCTCTTCGCCATGCTGGCAGCATTCAGATATGCTCACGAGTATGCCCGTAAGGAGAGCCAGGCTGTGCTGATAGAGGCCGTTACCTACCGCAAGGGTGCACATACAACATCAGATGATCCCACAAAATACCGTACAACGGATGAGGAGAAGGAGTGGGACAAGAAGGACCCGCTGCGCCGAATGAAGCTCTTCCTTGAAAAGAAGAAGCTGTGGTCAGATGACCAGGAGAAGAAGCTGGTGGATGAATACGAGAAGGAGATAGACCGCCAGTTTATTGAGACTGAGCAAACTGTTCAGTACCCCCTGGAGGATGCCATCAAATACACCTATGCAGAAATGCCGCAGGATCTCCGCGACCAGCAGATTGAACATGAGAAATTCTTACAATGGAAAAACGCACGCAAATGAAAGCAATGAATATAGTCAATGCCGTCAATGACGCGCTGGACATCAAACTGACCGAAGACAAAAACGTAGTAGTTTACGGAGAGGATGTCGGGTTCGAGGGCGGTGTCTTCAGGGTAACGGAAGGGTTACAAAAGAAGCACGGAGTGGAGAGAGTCTTTGACTCCCCCCTGGCCGAGTCAGGCATAGCCGGTACGGCGGTAGGGATGGCTGCAGCCGGACTGCGCCCGGTGATAGAGATGCAGTTCTGCGGGTTCATCTACCCGGCCTTTAACCAGATAATATCACATGTAACGCGAATGCATAACAGGTCGCGCGGCCGTTATAAGATGCCGATAGTCATACGCCTGCCATACGGCGGTGGTATCAACGCTCTGGAGCATCACTCGGAGAGCATGGAAGCAATCTTTGCACATATCCCCGGACTGAAGGTGGTAGTGCCATCAACACCCCACGATGCAAAGGGACTTCTCATCTCTGCAATAGAGAGTGATGACCCCGTGCTCTTCCTGGAGCCTAAGCGCATCTACCGTGCGATAAAGCAGGAAGTAAGTGAAGAAAAATTCTCAGTGCCTATCGGCAAAGCCAAGGTCCTGTCACAGGGCACCGATGTTACCGTGGTTGCTTACGGCGCCATGATACGCGAGGTGCAGAAGGCAATGGTGATGGCGAAAGAGGCAGGATACTCGGTGGAGCTGATAGACCTGAGAACCATATATCCCCTTGACAAGGAGACTATTGCCGCTTCTGTGAAGAAAACCGGAAGACTCATCTTTGTCGGCGAGGAGCCGCGAAGTTTCGGTGTGGGCTCTGAGATCATGGCAGTGGCCAACGAGGAGGCATTCCTGCACCTCGAGGCGCCCCCGAAGAGAGTGGCTGCCTTTGACGTGATTGTACCCTACCCCAGGGGCGAGCATCACTATATGATCACCCCGGAGAAGATCTTCTACGAGATTGAAAGAACTATAAAATTCTGAAGTAATGAGACATATTTTTAAATTTCCGGATATAGGCGAAGGACTCACAGAGGGTATCATCATCGAGTGGTACGTTGACAAGGGCACTGCCGTCAAGGTGGGACAGCCGCTGGTAAAGATGGAGACTGACAAGGTGGTAACGGATATCCCCTCTCCCCGTGCAGGTGTTATTGCAGCGCGCTATGGCAAGGTGGGGGAAACCATCCACGTGGGAGAAACGCTTGTTGAGATTGAGATAGAAGGCGAAGAGGCTGCAGAAGCTCCTTCCACCGGGCCCGAACAGGTTGAGGAGAAGGGCGCAGGCGTGGTTGGCACCATAGAGGTGGCATCAGGCAATGCCCTTCTGCCTGCCAGCGAGGAGGGAACGGAGCCTAAGCCGGCAGCCGCTTCCGCTGAGCGACGCAAGGTGCTGGCAACACCCGTTGCCAGGGCAATGGCCAGGGAGATGAACATCGATATCAACCTGGTGACCGGCACCGGCCCCGCAGGCAGGGTGATGAAGAGCGATATACAGAACTTCCACGCTCCCGCTGCTCCTGTTATGTCCGCTGCCGCGAAGGCACCCGCAGCCCAGTCAGCCCCGGGTGAACTCATTGAGATCAGACCAATGACGCAGATCAGGAAATCAATAGCCCGCAATATGCTGCGCTCTAAGCAGAACACAGCCCATATGACCCTCTTCGAGGAACCGGAAGTTACAAGACTGGTGGAGGCACGCGCCCGCTACAAGGAGGAGTACAAAAAGGAGGAGCTCAGCCTTACCTACCTGCCCTTTATTATCAAGGCAGTGGTTGCGGCATTGAAGCGACACCCGGAACTCAATTCCGAGATGGACTTCGAAAAGGGCAATATTATCTATAAGAACTACTATAACATCGGCATAGCCGTAAGCACCGAGGATGGACTTGTGGTTCCGGTAATACGTGACGCCGACAAGCTGAGCATCAGGGAGCTGAGTCGGGCCGTGGCAGAGATAGCAGTCAAGGCACGCGACAGGAAGCTGACCCTCGATGACATGAAGGACGGCACATTCACAATCACCAACTACGGCGCCCTGGGCGGCTGGTTCGGAGTGCCCGTGATAAACTACCCGCAGGTGGGAATCCTCGGTATAGGCCGTATCAACCAGCAGCCGGTGGTGGCCGACGGTGAGATAAAGGCAGGAAACGTCATGCCCCTTTCACTATCTGTTGATCACAGGATGGTTGACGGTGCAGAGGCAACAGAGTTCCTGAATGATGTGGCGGCAGGAGTATCAGACCCTCTGTCGCTCATAATGAGACAATAAAAAAGGAGACAGGAGATGGATTATGATCTTATAATTATCGGCGCCGGACCGGCAGGTTACGTGGCCGCCATCAGGGCCGGACAGGCAGGACTGAAGACAGCCGTGATTGAGAAAAAGCATGTTGGCGGGATGTGCCTCAACTGGGGGTGCATACCATCCAAGGCAATGCTCGAAAGTGCAAAGTATTTTTCCAGACTCGGCATGGCAGCCGACTTCGGGGTTGAGGGCCTCGACCCGAAGAAGCTGACATTCAGCTGGGAGAAAGGTGTGAAGCGGTCGGAACGAATTGTTCGTCGCCTTACCAAGGGTGTTGAATACCTGCTGAAGAAGAACAATGTGGAGACCATTTCCGGGACCGCTTCCATTGAGGCAGCAGACACTGTGGTGGTTGACAACCGGATGCTCAAGGCAAAGAACATAATCATTGCAACGGGTTCATACCCAAAACCCCTGCCCTTCAAGGTGGGTGATGAGAGCCGGATCATCAACCTCGAGAATATGTTCTCGCAGAAGGAGATACCTCAGAAGTTGCTTGTTGTTGGAGAGGGTCCCGTGGCTGCCGAGGTCTCGCAGATGCTGGCCCTGATAGGAAAGGATGTGACCCTTCTTAAAACTGCAGACAAGGTGTTCCCGTCGTTGGATGATTATCTCAACTCATATATCGATAAAAGGCTGGCCTCTCTGAAGGTCAAAACAATAGAAGGCACAGCCGGCTTTGATCCGGAGAACATTGATGACTACGAGGGCATTGTTAACTGCATGCCCCGCAGGGGAATCAAGCCGACGGGTTCCCTGAACCCCGAAGAGAATGAGAGTTTCTATGTTGTTGACGAACATTTCATGACAAGCGTCAAGGGAGTCTATGCTGTTGGCGACGTGAACGGCAGGAGCATTTATGCCCATGCCGCCTCGGCTCAGGCGCTGGCAGCAGTAAACCATATCCTCGGCATTACTGAGACCATGCAAACGGAGAGGGTGCCATTAACACTCTACACTGATCCCGAAATTGCCCAGATTGGAAAGACCGAGCAGCAGCTGACAACAGAAGGTGCTGAATACAAGGTCAATGAGTTTCCGCTCTCAGCCAATGGCAAGGCGCTGACGGAGGGACAGCCGGAAGGAATTCTCCGTATAATCTCAGAACCTAAGTACGGCGAGGTTCTGGGTGTGCAGATCATATCGCACAATGCCACTGACCTGATAAGTGAGGCAGCGGCCTACATGGCAGTTGAGAGCACCGTATGGGATGTGGCTCACACAATGCATGCCCACCCGACAATCTCGGAAGTATTCCTGGAAGCAGGTGCAGATGCTGTAGGGAAACCGGTCCACAAGGCCTGAAACAGTTCAGTTCTGAAGCCGGCATGTCCGGTTGGCGTCTCTCACCATAGGTAAACTCCGGCAGGAGCCTGAGACAGCAAGCATAAAAGGTGTATCGCGAGCTCTATAATGAGCAGCAGCGGTGCACCTTCGGCATTTTATTCATAAATTTATGGTCGTTTGCATAAAAAAGCTGTCACCCCATGACCAGGCCTTTCATTTTTCTGATAGCCCTGATGATCTCCGGCACACTGGGATCACAGGACCTGGCTAAAAGCCGTACCACAAGTCCGTACACTTACATCTTCTCAATAACTGAAAAGCAGGCCCGGGACCTGATCCGCAAGGGCTCAACCGGCAAGTATGAGAAGCTCTTCAGTGTGGTGGTCGACTCCTTCCCTGCCGGAAAAGCATACAATGGGAAACTTCAGCCGGGGAACTATGTCACTGCGAATGTTGACAATGACAGGGTGAAGGTGTTGTACCGTTCAGTGCCCAATGTCCACCTTGCTGTGGTTGACAACAAGACTGATCTCATCATCCAGGTCCGTGATACCTCGGGTCACCTCGTCGATGATGCTACATTGAAGATGGGTGCCAGGGCAATCCGCTGGGATCAGGCTTCGCTTGCATACAGGCTTCCAAAGAGCAACAGCAGGGGTATTCTTACTGTAACATATGATGGCATATCCAGTCTCTTCAGCCTCGACAGGACCCTTGACAATTCCGCGCTGCGCCGCAACTCCAGGAAACTTGCATATGCCACTCCCGTAAGGTACGTCTGGGTGCCTGTCAAAACCGTTGTCATGCTCCCCTACGATGCAGTCCGCTCCGCGATAAGGGGTTACGGGTTCGGCACGGCACGAGGTGTCTGGTGGAGTATTAAAAGGATGATTGAACCCGGGCCTTACTCCGGATTCATGCTCTTCAACAAGCCGAAATACATGCCCGGGGACACGGTGATGCTGAAAGCCTGGGTGCTGACCGGGAAGAACAAAAAGCCCTTTCAGGGCGAAACTGACCTGAAGATCTACCTCACCGATCCATACAGGCAGGTTAAGCTTGCCACCCTCAAACCCTATACTCCCGGCGGATACACCCACTCCTTCGTTCTTTCAGACACGCTCGGCCTCCGCCTTGACAAGGATTACAGTATTACGATGACTCCTGCAAACAGGAGCCGTGCACTGGTATCCGGATCATTTGTCTATGAGTATTATGATCTTCGGAGTCTGAAACTCGTTGTCAGGACGCCTGACAGCGTTCAGTACAGGGGCCGGCCGTTTATTATAGGGCTTAAAGCCCTGAATGAAAATGACATGATTTTGCCTGATGCCAGGGTTACCCTGCATATCCTTCGCGACAGGGTCAATGAGATTTCGGGACCATTTCTTCCGGTAAAGGATACAATTGCAGTTATCCGTGAGAACCTCCGAACGTCAGGCGAGACGGTGGTGATGATTCCTGACAGCCTCTTCCCGGAGGCAAACATGACCTGTAAAATAGTTGCTGTCGCCAACACCTCGGACAATGAGTCAGTCACCGAGACCAGATCCATGACCTTCATCGACAGGAAAGAGGAGATTTGCTACAGCACCCGGGCAGATTCAGTAAGGTTTTACCTGAAAGTCAACGGCACAGAAACCGAAAGGGAGGCTGAATTGATAACTTCCGATGCCTTCGGGAACAAAAAGCCAGCCCTGAAAATAACCCTCCCGTGGCAGATGAAGATCGACCCCTTCGTCACCGGATACTCAATCGTCAGCGGGAATGCACGGCGGACAGTGGCAGCCAAAGAGCTGCCGCACGGTGTCACACCCCGGACGGTCAGGACAGCCGACTCCGTCTTTATCAGTGTCACCAGCAATACCGGCCTCTCATTCAGCTACTTCATCTATGATTTAAATCGCGAGGTGGCCCGCGGAACCGCCGAAACCCTTGAATTCAGGGAGAGAGTCACAACTGACCGCAAATGGTACCTCTCTCTGAGCTATCTGTGGGGAGGAGAAATGAACAACAGCATCTATGAGATCTCAAGGGACCAATGCAGGTTGAATATTTCGGCGGAGCAGCCGGACAAGATCATTCCCGGAAAGGAAACCTCAATAACCCTCACTGTCACAGATGCTGACGGCAGACCGGCCAGGAATACTGATGTAACTGCTTTTTCCCTGACCCGCAAGTTCGGGTACAACCTGCCGGCATTACCAAATCTTGCGAAACCCGGCAAAAGCAAGGAACATATCAACTCATTCCGTACATCTGTACCCGCACCGCCTTATCTGACCCATCCCCTTGAATATGACTGGTGGAATGCCAAAGCCGGTCTTGACACAGTGGAATATTTCAGATTCCGTTACCACCCGGAAGAGATAGCCATTTTTAAATGTGACATGGGTGACAGCATCACCCAGTTCGCCCCCTTCATCTTCCGCGACGGCATGCCGGTACGGATCAACCAGGTTTTTGTCGATCACAGGCCGGTTTACATTGATATTGCATCGGCTAACCAGCCTTACTCATTCAGGGTTGACACCGGGTACCATTTCATAAGCATCAGGACCCCCGAAGCAGTCTATGAAGCTGACAGCATTCTGTTTGAAAGAGGCAGGAAGCTGGTCCTTTCAATCAGGGATACCGAAAAGCCCGAAGCCTATTTCAAAAAGGATGCATCTTTCAAAATGCAGGTATCAGAGCACCGGAGGATAGCCAATTACGTCATGCCATACAGAACATTATTTGATAACAGTGTGGCTTATCTGCGACAGGACAGCAACATTCTCCTCATGAGTGACGTCAGCCAGCAACTGGCAAATCCCGACAAGCAATTTTCTTCACGCGGCTCTCGCATCGTCGGACCTGTGATGCCAACCAGTGTCAGGTTCGTACTCCCCGGGAAATTCACCACCGATTTCAGGTTCGAACCCCTGTATGAATATGATTTTGAGAAAGGGTTGTTGAGAATGAGGTCCTTCGACCCTGAAATAAGAATCCCCCGGTATCTGGAAAAGTACAATAAAATGCAGGATTGGCGCAGCAGCGTACTTACACCGGCATATATTGAGAGGGTCAGCCGCGAGATCACGGAAAAGAGGACAGCCCCCCGTTACAGGTATTCACGCAGTGAGAGAACTGTGCCCGGAAACGGAACTGTTCAGATACTGGACAGCCGGCCTGAAAAGGTTGCCAGATCCGTTGTAAACTTCCTTGTCTCCGCTGCCGGAAGGGCAGTCTATGACAGGCAGGGAGACGATCAGGTTTTAACCAATATCCGGCCCGGAACTTACAGGTTTATCTCCTTCCTGCCGGGCGGGAACCATCTGATCATTGACTCCGTCGAAGTCAGGGGCAACAGTGCAACCTTCATTGACCTGGCCTGGGCGGAAACGTCAGACGATCCTGAACTGTACAGGAAGATCATTGAGATGATCAATTCCCCTGATATTCGTCCGGGTACACCATCCTCCCTGGAACGGCAGCTCATGCAGGAGTTCATAAGGCAGGATGCCAACGCCTATGACGGACCGGGATTCACTGTCTCCGGAGTTGTTACAAGTCTCTCTGATAACGAAAGGCTGCCCGGAGTGACAGTATATTGCCAGGAAAACGGATTTGGCACAGTAACCGATATCGATGGCAGGTATTCAATTAAACTACCTTTCGGAAACCACAAGCTGTCATTCATGTTCATCGGGATGAAATCATATGAAACCGAAGTATCCTATGAAAATCAGCTGGATGTGACCCTCGAGGAGGAACTACTGGCCCTGGATGAAGTTGTTGTCGTGGGTTACGGCGTCTCGCGCAAGGAAAGCCTCTCGGCCTCTGTCATGACAGTCAATTCTCTCGCCGGCAGGGTGGCAGGCGTGCAGTTGTCGGATGACCAGGTTTTCATGATAAGAGGTGCTTCAGCGGCTGACGCACAACCACCCCTTATTATTATTGACGGAGTGCCGTGGAGCGGTGATATGAGCCTCATCGACCCTGACCTGCTTAAGAACATCACGGTAATTAAGGATCCGTCAATGACAGCACTGTACGGATCGAGGGCTGCCGGCGGAGTCATCATGCTTACAATGAAGCCCGGAGGAGTCATCACGGCAGCTGCGGAAAGTGACCCGCTTGTGGATGAACAGTTCCTGGAAGAGGCAATGGCTGCAGGTACACTTCGCAGGAACTTCCGCGACTACGGCTACTGGAAACCGGACCTGCGCACTGATGATTCGGGCAAAGTTACGTTTAACGTTAAGTTCCCTGACGACATAACCTCATGGGAGACATTTGCCGTTGCAATCAACGGGAACCGCCAGGCAGGTACTGCGAAAGGGAACATAAAGGCATTCATGCCTGTAACAGGTCTGTTGTCGGCTCCCCATTATGTGGTCGAAGGCGACTCCCTGAATCTCATCGGCCGGATAATGAACCACACCGGCGCACCAATGTCACTGACGGCAAGATTCATCAGCAATGCCGACACAATCGTTAACAGGCAGCGTGATCTGGCAGAGGCGATAGTGGACACGCTGCCGGTGATCGCTGACGGGTCAGACAGCCTGCGGCTTGAATACTCATTCACCACCGGGACAGGCCTCAGGGACGGTGAGTTCCGTCCGATACCCGTCCTGAGAGCTGGAATTGAGATCGATTCGGGGATGGTAGCATTTATAGAGAAAGATTCATCACTGACAGTTGATCTCAGCCGCTGGCCGGGTGAGGTGAGCCTGACTGCCGTGGCCGGACTGAAAGATATAAGGCTTACCGCAAGTCACAGGCTCATCAGGTATGTCTATGGCTGCAATGAACAGATGGCCTCAAGGCTTGCGGGTTATCTCTCGGCAGTTGAAACCGACAGGCACCTCGGGAAGGTAAAACGAAGCGATGAAAGAGAGATCAGAAACCTGATCGGCAAGCTCCTCGATAACCGCAATAAAGACGGATTGTGGGGCTGGTGGGGCCGTTCGGAAACCGAAGACTGGATATCGCAGCATATAATTAAAACCCTGTTAAGGGCAGGCAAGCTTGGCTACACGGTCAACATCGGGATATCCGGCATCACTGACTTCGCCGTGCTTGCCCTGGAAAAGAATCCCGGACCGGCAACTGCGCTGTCACTTCTTGAGATTCTCTCTGATATCGGGGCAAATGCTGACTATAACCGTTACCTGAACATAATTTCAGGCACTTGCTGTCTCTCCCTGACCGACAGTATCAGTATTGCCGGCCTGAAGCTCAGACACAGTATTCCGGCAGATCTGTCATTCCTCGAAAAAGCCAGGCGGGAGACCGTTCTTGGAGGGGTGTACTTCACCACCGGTTCAGAGTGGTGGAATTTAATGCAGACCGATATGCAGACAACTCTCCTCGCCTATGATCTCCTCTGCCGTGACACACTTCAGAAAATCGCCAGACCCGAACTGATCCGGAGATATTTTTATGAGTACCTCTCCATGAAGAGTCCGCTGAATACCTTCCAGACAGCCTCGGTGCTCAATGCCCTGGCATTTTACCCTGAACCGGAACGTAAGAACGAGGACAGGGCCAGGATGACTATCACCGGTGCTACCGATACGGTTGTTGATTCCTTCCCGCATACAATAACCTTTAAGGAAGAAAATCAGCCGGTGACTGTCCTTAACGAAAGCGATATGCCACTTTTCCTGAGCATTGGAAGCAAGCTCTTTCTTGAAGAACCGGAGGAGGACACCACCGATTTCAGGGTGACAACCCACTGGTCAGTCTCCGGGGGGATGAGGCCTGATGACGTCACCAGACCCGGCGGCGGGATGCGGCCCGACGACTCCGTCAGTCAGGGCAGCGGCGGAACAAAGGATTCTGTGACAGGACAGGAAATCAGTGTCAGGTCGGGAATTCCGGTGACACTTACTGCCCGGGTTGAGTTCTTTAAATCAGCTGAATACGTGGTAATAGAGATACCCGTACCGTCAGGATTTGCATATAACGAAAAGAAGGACTACCGGCCCGGAGAGGTTCACCGTGAGTTTTACCGTGACCATGTGGCAATTTTCATCCGCCATGCAACACCGGGCATACGTACATTTGAAATCACCCTCATGCCCCGCTTCACCGGCCGGTTTGTAATGAACCCGGCCAAAGTCTCACTGATGTACTTCCCGGTGATTTGCTCGAATAATGAACTGAAAAGGGTTATAATTAATTGAACCGAAGAGAGTATTAATAATATTTGATTTGTTTGAAAAATATTCTTTGACTATATTTGTCAAAATGATTTTGTCAAGGATGGAGACATTCGCCGGAAAAATACGGGAACTGAGGATGCAAAAAGGTGATCCCTTAAGAAAAGTTGCTGGCTTTCTGGATATAGATCAGGCCATTCTAAGCAAGATTGAAAACGGCAAACGCACTGCCACGAGGGAAAATGTCCTGAAACTTGAAGAGTACTTTGGTGCGGTTCCCGGGACACTTCTGATACACTGGCTCTCTGACAGGATAGTATCTGAGATGGGTGAAGAGGACCTGGCGATCGAAGCCATTAGCCTTGCCGAAAAGAAAATCTGGTACAAATCGGCCGTACCGGTTACAAAGGAACATCTGATTAAAAAACTGAAGGAATACCTCAGGAATCATGACAAGATCAAAAGAGCATGGCTGTTCGGTTCTTTCGCCCGGGATGAACAGGAGCCCGAAAGTGATGTTGATTTACTTGTTCAGGTCCCTGAGAAGAAATCGCTCTCTCTGTTTGACCTGGCAGAGATCAAATCTCAGCTGGAGAAGCTGACCCATCTGAAGGTTGATGTTGTCATGAAGAGTGCCATAAAACCGGAAATTCTTAAGCGTATAACACCGGAACTCATCCTGATCCATGAAAAATAACAGGATTACCGGCATAGAAAGACTTTTGCATATACTTGATTCAATTTCATCAATTGAATCTTTTCTTGCAGGGTATGACAAATCATCATTTCTTGAAGACCGGAAGACAATTGACGCCACCCTTTTTCAATTTGCCGTTATTGGAGAGGCAATCATCCGGGTTGATCAGGAAATCCTTGATAAATATGACTTCCCCTGGTATAAAGTCAGAGCCTTCAGGAATTTCATACTTCATGAATATCATGCTATAGAGGACAGGGTTATCTGGGATACTGCCCACAAGGATCTGCCATTATTAAAGCAGATGATAATTCTTATACTGAGAAGTGAATTCAATGAATGAATGTTAAATCCCCGGTTTAATAGTAAACATAAATATGTCCAGATCTGAGTATTACCACATATCAACCGGAGGCGATCTTGAAAAGATCACTACACTGGAAGGAGCAGCAAGCGCAGTGAAAGATGACGGCTATGAATGGTTCAATTATACCAAAGCCTCACGTGAGGAACTGGTAAAGCTTTCAGCACCGCTGGGACTGCACCCCCTTTCACTGGAGGACTGCACCGACGAGATACAGGTCCCGAAGATGGATGAGTTCCCGTATTATACCTTTATCGTCTTCAATGCACTGAGGTATGACCCGGAAGAGTTGGTTTCCGATGAGGTGGATTTCTTCATCGGCAGCAATTTCCTGGTTACAGTCAGCTGTTATGCCGACCACACCCGTTTCCCGATAGGTGACATAATGCCTGTTATTGAGCGTAACATTTCTGCAATAAAGAAGGGACAGGCATGGTTTTGCTTGGAGTCGGAAGTTTCCTGTTTATAAAATGGCTTAACAGGCGTGACCGTTTACGGTCGCGCTGAGCCCGGCACCTCCGGCCAGCTGTTGTGGTTCCTGTTTCTATTACCCGGCAAAACCGGTCTCATTCATAATCTCACGGACCATCTTTGTAACCGTCCGGAAATCGATCTTGCCGGTGCCCATCATTGGCAGATTCTCAATGACGACAAACTGCCTCGGCAGGGCAATTCTCGGCAGGTCAGCCATCATCCTCCTCAGTATCTAGGTTTTGTTTACCTCGGCAGATACTGCAGCCACGATGTATGAACCCTTCTTGTCGTCAGGAACCTCAACCACGCAACATGACACCCCGTGGTGCAGGTATTTTTCCATCACATTCTCCACCTTGACCAGGGAAACCATCTCGCCACCGACCTTTGTGAATCTCTTGAAGCGGCCGGCGTGCCAGAGATAGCCGTCCTCATCCATGTAGCCCATGTCCCCGGTATTGTACCAGCCGTCCTTCAGAACCTCAGCCGTCTGTGCAGGATCATCATAGTAGCCTCTCATAACTGACGGACCTTTCACAAGGATCTTGCCTACCTCCCTGACCTTGCAGTCTTCTCCGGAATCAAGGTTTTCAATCCGGACCTGTATGCCGGGGATGACCTTTCCAGTGCTTCCTGGCCTGTTGAACTCCTGAGAGTTGACAGAGATCACAGGTGATGTCTCGGTGGCACCGTATCCCTCGAGAAGGGTAACACCGTGTTTCTTCATGTATCCGTCACGCAATGCATCCGGACACTTATCGGCCCCTGCTACCATCAGACGGAGCGATTTGAAATCGCCCGGCTCCGACTTGTTGAGATAACCCCAGAAGAAGCTCGGGGTGCCAACCATAATTGTTGGTTTCTCTTCGCGGGCGATGTTGCTTATCTTCTGGAAATCAAGCGGATTGGCATATGTCACCATAGTCATCCCTTGCCAGAATGCTACCCAGAGATTGACAGTAAGGCCAAAGAGGGTTGTCTCAGACCAGGCCTTTAAGTTTCTGGTTAGCCCGGAAGAGGTCCATTTCCACTTTTTCGCGTGCAAGCCTGGAAGATTGTCTGTAGGCTTCGAACTCTTCCCTGAGCTCCTTGAGATCCTTCTCAGTCCTGAGCAGAACAACCAGGTTTCGCCTGAAGATAAGAAAGCCGATAACCATTAAACCGAGCACTACTCCAAGCAGGGTCCACATAATTGTATTATAGGCTGTCTTGTTTATCTCGAGACCAAGTACCCTTATCCTGTTTTTGGTGGCAGTGACCTCATCAAGCTGCTTCCTGGTTGATGCAAGCAATAGATTCAGCGAGTCGGTCCTGCCGTTCAAGGCCGCGGTACTGCGCTTCAGCTCAGCCACCCTCCCTTTCTCTGCGGTCAGTGAGTCAACTATATTCTTATTGAGCTTCTGGTAGATATCCTCTCTGATGGCCCTGAAATTGTCATATATCCTTGTATGATCCTCTACATACTCAATCTGTCCACTGATTGTGGCGGTGTTAAGTTCTTCCGGCATTTTCGTCTGGCCTGAGGCAAGAGTGACTGAAAATACAAACACAGAAAGCAGCAGCGCATTTTTGATCCTTTGGTTGTTCATGTTCCCCCGGTTTTGGATTTTTATCTACAAAAGCATGGCTATTAATTTAACGCAGAAATGGATTGAAAATTTTGCCCTTTTGCATTTCAATTCCTGAAATTTGCATATTTGATCCGGCAATTGTCCTGGCTGACCTGATGATGCAGGAGGGGCTTATTAAAAGGCGATTCAATAATCAGTAATCTCTTACTGATCGTACAACCATCTTAAACTGTCAGCCGGCTCTCCCTGTATTCATTTAATAATGACTGAAAAACCTCCTTAACGGAAGATATCTTTGTTGCCCTGAATGCGTTGCTCCCTGCAAAGGCAAATCCATTCTCAAAATTGCCCTTGAGCGCATTGACAAGCGCAATTATGATACAATATGGACTTTTACTGATGTCACAGGTTTTTATGCATTTGAAAGGACAGGACTGCGGCTGCTTCTTGCCGTCTTTCACTTTCTGGATGAAACCCGACAGAATGGCCCTTCCCGGCATGCCTACAGGGCTTTTGATAATCTCGATATCCTTCTCGGCGGCATCAATGTATGCCTGCTTGAATCCTGATGAGGCATCACACTCATTGGTTGTGACGAACCTGGTTCCCATTTGCACGCCGGAAGCTCCAAGCTTCATTATGTTATTGATATCCTCTCCGGTATAAATGCCTCCTGCAGCAATCAGAGGAATGCTTGTGTTGTATTTTTCCTCAAAAGTCTTCAGCTCACCAACAATATCAGGCACCAGCTTTTCGAGCGCATAGCTTGCATCTCCTATCTGATCCTCCCTGAAGCCCAGATGACCTCCGGCCTTCGGGCCTTCGACAATTACTGCATCTGGCAGATAATCATAGTTAGCCTTCCACTTCTCACAGATAATCCGGGCTGCCCTTGCAGATGATACGATGGGTACAAGCCTGGTAACGCTCTCCTTTTTCAGGAACGATGGCAGGTCAAGCGGTAGCCCGGCGCCTGCAATAATAATATCGACCTTTTCAGCTATCGAGGTCTTGATCATATCCACAAAGTTTGTCATGGCAACCATGACATTAACGCCTATGACTCCCTTTGTCTTTTCCCTCGCTTTGCGTATCTCATCCTTAAGACCGTGAATACTGGCCTCAAACAGGTTTCCTGAGTAGTTCTTATAAAGAAGTCCCAGTCCGGCACTTGAAATAACACCCACTCCGCCTTCGTTTGCCACTGCTGCGGCAAGTCCCGACAATGAAATTCCAACACCCATGCCACCCTGTATGATCGGAACAGCAACTGTCAGATTTCCAATTCTTAATTCATTCATCTCTTCTCCCCTTCGGTTTAATTCGAGGCCAAAGGTAACCTAATACATGAGAGAAGAGGCAGTAATATAATAAATAACCTGTTTGACAGGTCTGCAAACCGGATTTCAATCAGTCATCAACAGCAGTTCGCCTTTCGTCAGAGTGTAGAACAGACCCACTATTTTGATCTCACCGCTTTCCTCCATCTCTTTCAGGATGGGGCTTTTTGTCCTTATTGTTGAAATTGCATACCGTACGTTATTGACAGATATAAGTTTAACAAACTCTTCATTATCTGATCTATTCTCACCGTTATAGTCCTGACTCAGTTTTATAGCAGGCTTTATTTTTGAAAGAATTGCAGTCAGATTTCTCAATTTAACATTGTCTATAGCGCCAGTGATTGCTCCGCATTGCTTGTGTCCCATTATTATGATCAATTTTGCTCCTGCAATTTTGCAGTCCAGCTCCAGGCCACCCAATAAATCATCATTTACAAAATTACCTGCAATACGACCAACAAAATTGTCTCCTATTCCCTGATCAAAAATATCTTCTACAGGGACCCTGCTATCAAGACAGCTGACCACCACCGCCTTGGGATACTGGCCAAATGCAGATTTACGTATCTGCTCCGAATGGTCGCGATGAGTCAGGTTATTGTTCCTGAACCGTACATTACCAGCCAAAAAATCCAGCAAAATCTGATCAGGAGTTAGATTAACCCTCTCCCAGGCACTGATAACTGTTTTAATAATACTGCCCGGGTCACCCGACTCCCTTTTTAATTCGTCTTTTTTCGCTTCCATCTCACTATGCATGTATTCTACCGAACTTTAACCTTTGTTTTCATTAACGCAGTTCTTTTGCCCTGCCAAACGGGAATATCTGCAGTAAAACAATTATGAGTCCGACTCCACTCAGAAATCCTGATATTACCGGATAGTATAATAAAGCTTGAACAGAATTTCATTTCTTCCACTATAAACCACAAATATGACTGTTATGTTGACAGAGATTCTCCGATAACCTGTATGTTTTCGTCCTGCAGGCATCAGTTGCCCAGTGCATTGGCCAAAGCCACCGGTCAATGCATCTATTCCCGGATTCCAGGATCTCCAAAAAAACTTATATTTGTATCATCATGTTGCGCAATGAAATAAATATCAATATTATTAATTACCTAAGGCCATATAATCCTGAGAGGATTGGAATTTTTGGTTCATTTGCCAGGCATGAGGAGACTCCCGAAAGTGATATTGATATACTCGTGAAGTTTAAGGAGACGTTGTCCCTGCTGGACCTGTCAAGAATTCACCGGGAGCTTTCCCATATATTGGGCAGGGATGTTGACCTGGTAACTGAGGCCTCTGTAAAGAATGAAAGATTAAGGAAATATATCTATGATGATCTTAAAATCATCTTTGAATGAAAGATGACAGAATCTATATTGAGCATATTCTCCAGAGCATAAATAGAATTGAACAGTACATAAGCGGAAAAGATCATCAATCCTTCTCCAATGATTTTATGACTCAGGATGCTGTTGTAAGGCAGTTGGAAATTATGGGAGAAGCAACTAAACGGATATCAAAAGGTCTACGAATCATTAATCCTCAGATTCCATGGTCTGATATGGCAGGGATGAGAGATATACTCATTCATGACTATATCGATGTGGATCTTGATATTGTTTGGAAAACTGCTTCCGAGAGCATTGTTAACCTCAAAAATCTACTGCAGGATCTGACTCCTAAAGACTGATTTTTCAAGAACCAGAATACCTGTTCCATGCGCCAGATGTACAAGAGATTACTGCTTATAAGCCCATGCCTTTTCATCATCCTCTCTGCAGCAGCTCAAAGGGCAGAAGATTTTTTAACAGTTGCAGAAGACGGAGCATGGTGCTGGTTCTCTGACCCAAGGGCAGTCTACTATATGGGGATTCATGAACGCACATATACCGGATTTGTCACTTCAGGGGGAGATATTATGGTTGCCTGTAATGACCACCAGACAGGGGCCGGAGGAAAGAGATTAATTTACAGCAGACTGCAGGCAGATGACCATGTTAATCCCTCGTTACTTATGCTGCCTGACGGACGGTTGATGGTGTTTTTCACCAGGCACGGAGGAAAAGTGTATTATACTACCTCAGAGAGTCCTGAGGAGATAGCCGGGTTTTCCAGTGTTGATTCAATTGATCTGGGGGAAATGCTCTGTTATACCAACCCTGTTTTGCTGAAAAATGAAAATAACCGGATCTACCTCTTCTTCAGGGGAGGATATGACTGGAAACCATCCTTCATCACCTCTGATGATTATGGTAAAACATGGTCTGAACCAAAGACTATTGTTTCAAAAAAAATCAACAACATATATAACCGGCCCTATACCAAGATCGTCTCTGATGGTAAATCGATTATCCATTTTGCATTTACTGACGGACACCCAAGAGAGGAAAACTACAACTCCATATATTATTTGAAATATGAGAGGGGTAACTTCTTTGACGCTACCGGCAAAAAAATGGGTGACATGAAGAACCTGCCGATTGAACAGGAGAAAGTACCGATGGCTTATGACGGTGAAGCCGCAAACCAGAGGGCATGGATCTGGGATATTGCCCTGACCAGCGACGGAAAACCTGTAATTGCCTATTCTACCCTACCCGAAGAAACTCAGCATTTCTACAACTGGGGTGCCTGGACAGGAACAGAATGGAAAAATACCAGAATCTGCCAGGCGGGAAGCGCCTTCCCCAGGTTCAGCAGGCAGAAGCAGGAAAGGGATCCTGAGCCTCATTACTCCGGGGGCATCGTGCTTGACCATAATGATCCCTGCCGGGTCTACCTGTCAAGACCTGTGAATGACCGTTATGAAATTGAGGAATGGATTACCGGTGACGGAGGAAAAAGTTTTTCCGGACGTGCTGTTACGTCAAAATCACTGAAGGATAATGTGCGACCCTTCGTGGTTCGTAATTCTCCGCCATCCCTTTCACCGCGGGTTCTGTGGATGCATGTAAATCATTATGAACACTATACAAATTTCAGCACAGCCATTAAAGGCAATAAAGCTGCCTCGGGATTCCCGGCGGATCTGAATTCAGGGGATATAATGAAAGTGATGAGTGCCGTAGCCGACTGGCAGATTGATAATTTCAGAGCAGTACCGCATCATCAGCTTGACTGGACCAACGGTGCTCTCTACGCCGGAATGATGGAATTTGCCAGGATCAGCTCGGACAGGAAATATATGGACTGGCTTTACAGTACCGGAAAAAGTCATTCATGGCAGCCTCACAGCAATATGTATCATGCTGATTATATTGCTGTCTGCCAGATGTATCTCGAGATGTACAGGCAGAAGAAAGCCGATAAGGACAGTTATCTTATTCTTGCACCAACACAGGCCAGGCTTGATTATGTGATATCGCATCCTTCTCAGGGCAATCTACTTCTTGATTATGGCGACCCTCAAACCACTGAAAGATGGTCGTGGTGCGACGCCCTCTTCATGGCGCCCCCGGTCTATGCTAAATTGTCAGACATTACCGGTGATAATAAATATCTGGAATTCATGGACAGGGAGTATAAAGCCACTTATGATTTCCTGTATGATAAAGATGAACGCCTGTTTTATCGCGATCATCGGTATTTCCCTGAAAAAGTACTGGAAGCAAATGGCCGGAAGGTATTCTGGGGTCGCGGAAACGGTTGGGTGATGGGCGGGCTTGTTTCCCTTCTGAAGGAACTGCCTTCCACCAGTGTTTACCGGCCATTCTATGAGACACTCTTTGCTGAAATGGCAGAAAAGGTGGCTTCGTGTCAGGATAATGAGGGGTTCTGGCATGCCAGCATGCTCGACCATCATAGTTTTCCTAACCCAGAGACCAGTTCCTCAGCATTCTTCTGCTATGCATTGGCTTACGGAGTGAATGCCGGTCTGCTTGATAAAGAGATTTATCTGCCAGTAGTGAATAAAGCCTGGCAGGCGCTTGTCAGTGCTGTTCATGCAGACGGCAAGCTCGGCTGGGTGCAACCTGTCGGCCAGGACCCGAAGATTGTTACACCTGATATGACTGAAGTATATGGTGTCGGAGCATTTCTCCTTGCAGGTACGGAGATGATAATGCTCATGCAAAACAACCGTCCCACGGACTGAGCTCTCTGACCTGAACCGGGAAAAATGTTCTGAATTTTGAAAAGATACAAGTTACAGAATTCATCACCAATTTGGTCACCCTCCAAAACACAAAATCCCGCAGATCATTGATCATGCGGGATTTGCGGTTTTAAGACGTGGTACCACCAGGAATCGAACCGGGGACACACGGATTTTCAGTCCGTTGCTCTACCAACTGAGCTATGGTACCATTTCGGACGGCAAATATACTGCTTTTATATTTTTTGTGCAATACCTGAAATTCACTTTGTAAGAGCCCCGGGAACAAGCCCGTAACGGAAGTGGACAGCCGTAGCACTGAAACCTGAATTCCTTCTTATCTTTGTCCATTCTACCTGAAAACATGGATCTGACACTGCATACTCTTGCCAACGGCATCAGGCTGGTACACCTTCCTACAGCAAGCGCTGTGGCACACTGTGGCATTATCATCAACGCAGGATCGCGCGATGAGCTCCCCGAAGAACACGGCGTGGCACACTTCATTGAGCATATGCTCTTCAAGGGGACAACCCACAGGAAGTCGTACCATATTCTCAGCCGGCTTGAGGATGTGGGCGGCGAACTTAACGCCTATACCACCAAGGAGGAGACAGCTATCCACGCCTCCTTCCTGAAGGAACACTACCCCAGGGCTGTTGAACTGATATCCGACCTGCTCTTCTCCTCCACATTTCCCCCGGCCGAAATTGGAAAGGAGAAGGAGGTTGTCATAGAGGAGATCAACTCATATCTAGACAACCCGGCAGAATATATCTTTGATGAGTTTGAGGAGATGGTCTTCCCCGACCAGCCTATAGGAAGAAGTATTCTTGGCATGCCTGCCACAGTGCGGGCAATCACCGGCGATTCCATCAGGCGCTTCATGGCACGCAACTACTCACCTTCCCAGATGGTCTTCTGCTCCGTGGGAGCCATCAGCCCGAAACGGATCATTGCCCTGTTTGACAAATTTTTCAGCCAGGTGCCTGCCGGAAATGACACACGCAGAAAAAGGTCAGAATACCTCTACAGACCGGTCAGCACTGAAAAGAAAACTGATACGTGGCAGAACCACTGCATCATAGGTAACATCGCATACGACCTGCATGACAAACGGAGGATGGGGCTATTCATGCTGAACAATATCCTCGGCGGGCAGGGGATGAACTCGCGTCTGAACCTATCGCTTCGCGAAAAGCGCGGATATGCATACAATGTTGAATCGGTATACAATCCTTACACCGACACCGGACTGGTGACCATCTATTTCGGCACCGACAATCGCAACCTGGGCAAGAGCATAGCGCTCATTCATAACGAGCTCAACAGGCTTCGAAACCAGCCGCTGGGCATACTGCAGCTGTCAAGGGCGAAGAACCAGATAAAGGGCTACCTGGCCAGGGCTTACGAGAACCACGAGAGCCTCATGCTCAGCCTCGGCAAGAGCCTCCTGATCTTTGACCGTATTGACACGATGGAAGAGACCTTCCGTAAGATAGATGCTGTTACCGCCACGGAGCTGACGGACACGGCAGAAGCCATCTTTGACAGATCCTCCCTTTCAACATTAATCTACAGGCAGAATGGAGAAAGATCTTGACAAATATATCAGGGAGCACACCACCCCCGAGGATAAGGTGCTGGAGGAACTCTACCGACAGACACATCTCTACGTGGTTAATCCAAACATGGTCTCAGGACATATCCAGGGGAAGTTCCTGGAGATGCTCTCATACATGATAAATCCCACACAGATACTGGAGATAGGAACCTATACCGGCTATTCCGCCATCTGCCTGGCACGCGGACTGAAGAGCGGCGGACAATTGCATACCATAGAGATGAATGACGAGCTCAACGAGATGAGCACACACTACTTCGCCCTTGCCGGCGTGGCTGACAGGGTGACACTTCATACGGGCAGGGCACAGGAGGTTATCCCGTCACTGGACTATACCTTCGACCTTGTCTTCATTGACGGCGACAAACGTGAATACTGTGAGTATTATGACGTTGTCTTCGACAGGGTGCGGAAGGGGGGATTCATCATTGCTGACAACGTGCTCTGGGGAGGAAAGATTGAAGGAGCGGAGGCGCTGAAGGACCCCCAGACGAAAGGTGTTGTGATGTTCAATGAAAAGGTCCGCAGTGACCACAGGGTTGAAAAAATAGTTCTGCCCCTCAGGGACGGCCTGATGATAATAAGAAAAAAGTAGCTCAGCTCCACATGAACCAACGGCTGGTAAAACTGTCCCGGCGCTTCGTGATGTCCTGATAATGACAAAAAATAATGGTGGTACGGTTTTTGAGCATCACCTGATAAATTCCAGGAAAATGAAAAAGGCTATACTTTTTGTATTTGTGTTATTTGCTGCCCTTTCGCTGACGGCACAGGACCTGCAGAAACTGGCAACCAAAGGCGCCGTAAGGCTTTTCGCCGACAAGGATGATCTCACCTCGGTGTTACAGATAATCCCCGACGCAACTATTGTTGAGGCTATCAGTGCAGATACTCTCTTTACCCTTATCCGTTGGGGGGATATTGAGGGTTACGTTAAATCTGACAGGCTTACTGCAGCACTGCCGGTGGTGACAACTTCACAGCCAGTGGCGCAGCCCGTGCAGGAAGCAGCGCCGGTACGGCCGGAGCCTGATGTGCAGGCAAGGCAGGTACCGACAGACAGGTTCCAGGCTCTGGTGGACAAGTATGGCATAACCCTGGCCAAACCCATCTATCAACATAAGGTATGGAAAGGGATCGGCTCCGATATGGCGCGTGACAGCTGGGGCAAACCAATACAGATAAACCGTATGTATGTTGACCGCAGCGTAGAGGAGGAGTGGATCTATTCACAGAAATATCTCTATTTCAGGGACGGAGTGCTGGTCGACTGGGGTCCGGTGAAATAGCTGCTTGCATAATTATATATACCGGCACCCTGAAGGGCCCGCCGGCATAATACCAGGAACGCCCTTTGCGGGCGTTTCTCATCTTCAGGGAAGGTGCCTGCCAAAGGCACCTCTTATAATCACTGATGGCGCCCCGTATCTGAGGCGCCATCTTACTTTTGAGCGGGAAACGAGACTCGAACTCGCGGCCCCGACCTTGGCAAGGTCGTGCTCTACCAACTGAGCTATTCCCGCAATTGTGACTGCAAAAATAACACTTTTTTCAAAAATACAATACCTAAATCTTACCTGATCTGTGCATGCAATAATATGCCGGGTGGGCATATAAAATGCAGATCAATCATCTCAACAATTTCCTGATATTGTACAATTTGTTCAGGGCCTCCATGGGTGTGAGGTTATCCAGATCAAGGCCCAGCAGTTCATCCCGTATCTGTTTCAGCACCGGGTCATCAAGCTGGTAGATGCTGAGCTGGTAGCCCTCGCGGTGGGTGGCTAGCTCCTCCACCGGCTTGCCCAGGTTGGTGCCGCCCCTGCCCTCCTCAAGCATCTTCAGTATCTCATCAGCACGACCCACAACGCTCCTGGGCATGCCGGCCATACGTGCCACATGTATCCCGAAGCTGTGCTCGCTCCCTCCCCTCTTCAGCTTGCGCAGGAAGATAACCCTGTTATCAAGCTCCCTTATGGAGACATTGAAGTTCCTCACTCTTTTGAAGGTGCTCTCCATCTCATTGAGCTCGTGGTAATGGGTGGCGAAGAGCGTCTTGGCCCTGTGCCTGCACTCGTGGATATACTCCACCATGGCCCAGGCGATGGAGATGCCGTCATAGGTGCTTGTGCCCCTGCCTATCTCATCAAGCAGCACCAGGCTCCTGTCTGACAGGTTATTGAGTATGCTGGCAGCCTCGTTCATCTCAACCATAAAGGTTGACTCCCCCAGGGAGAGGTTATCCGATGCCCCCACCCTTGTAAATATCTTGTCTATGATGCCTATCCGTGCCTCTTTTGCCGGCACGAAGCATCCTGCCTGTGCCATTATCACTATCAGGGCCGTCTGCCGCAGCAATGCAGATTTACCTGACATGTTTGGCCCTGTGAGTATTATTACCTGCTGATCGTCGTTATCAAGCCACACGTCGTTCGGAACATAGGGGTCATCCGGAGGCAGTTGCCTTTCAATAACCGGGTGACGGCCCTCCTTTATGTCCAGAACATGGCTCTCATCCAGCACAGGCCTGGTGTATCCGTACTCATCCGAGATCACTGCAAACGAGCGCAGGCAATCGAGCCGCCCCACCGACGCGGCATCAGCCTGCATGAGGTTAATATACGGGCCTATTGACTCCACCAGGTCATTGAACAGCGAGGTCTCAAGCTCAAGTATCTTCTCTCCGGCCCCGAGGATCTTCTCTTCATACTCCTTCAGTTCTTCCGTGATATACCGTTCAGCGCTCACCAGTGTCTGTTTGCGGATCCAGTCGGCAGGCACCTTATCCTTGTGTGTATTGCGCACTTCGATGTAGTACCCGAACACATTGTTATAACTGATCTTCAGCGAGCTGATTCCCGTGCGCAGGCTCTCCCTCTGCTGCAGGTCGTTAAGGTATTCCTTGCCACCGTAATAAATCCCCCTGAGGTCATCAAGGTCAGGTGATAAGCCTTCGGCGATGACATGACCCTTGCTGACTGCTGCCGGCGGCTCGGCTGTCAGTGTCCGTCCGATGGCGTCAGCCAGCTCAGGACAAGGATCGAACCCTGATGCCATGGAGACAAGTGGCTGGAACTCCGTGGATGCACATAGTCTCTTTAGTGTGCCGATGGCTGTCAGGGCGCGTCTTATCTGGGCCACTTCGCGGGGGGAGACCCTGCCCACAGCCACCTTGCTCAGAAGCCGCTCCAGGTCGCCCACCTCAAGGATGAGGCCATCAATCTCCTCCCTGATTTCGGGATGACCCATAAGGTATTCCACGATGTCAAGCCTGGTAGCCAGCACCGCCGTATCCTTCAGCGGCAGGGAGATCCATCTCTTCATCATTCGTCCGCCCATGGGCGAGAGGGTACGGTCAAGTATCTCTATAAGCGTTTTTGCGCCCTCGAAGGGCGAATGGAACAGCTCCAGGTTACGGACAGTGAACCGGTCAAGCCAGACATACTTCTCCTCCTCGATGCGTGAGATGCGGTTGATATGCCCCAGGTTCTCATGGCGGGTCATGTCAAGGTACCAGAGAATGGCGCCTGCGGCGATGATGCCGTTGGTCATGCCCTGAATCCCAAAGCCCTTCAGCGAGGTGGTGCCAAATTGCTTCAGCAGCCTGTCATTGGCGGTATCGGGCGTGAAAATCCAGTCGTCAAGCCTGTAGGTATAGAACCGGCTTCCGAAACGCTCATTGAAGAGCCCGGTTTTCCGCTTCTCGAAGAGCACCTCCTTCGGCTGGAAATTATTCAGTATCTGCTCAACATGCGGCATATCTCCCTCGGAGACAAAGAACTCGCCGGTGGAGACGTCGAGCAATGCCACCCCCACCGCCTGCTTTTCCATATGAATGGCCGCAAGGAAATTATTTTCCTTGTGATTCAGCACGTTGTCACTGAATGACACTCCCGGTGTGATCAGCTCAGTGATACCGCGCTTGACTATCTTCTTTGCCAGCTTCGGATCTTCGAGCTGTTCGCAGATGGCAACCCGTTGTCCCGCCCTGACCAGACGGGGCAGGTAGGTGTCAAGCGCATGAAAAGGGAACCCTGCCAGCTCCACCGAGCTGGCAGAACCATTGGCACGCTTCGTGAGGGTGATTCCCAGTATCTCCGATGCCCGGATGGCATCTTCGCCAAAGGTCTCGTAGAAGTCGCCCACCCTGAAAAGAAGTATGGCGTCAGGATGTTTGGCCTTGACAGCATAATACTGCTTCATCAGCGGGGTTTCGACATATTTGTGCTTCTGAGACATTTGCGGTTTGACACCTGCTCTCTGCAGGGTGAAACAAAATTAAAAATCTCCTGCAACTTAAGTATAACTTTTATCATAAATAGTCCGGAAGAGTTTGACTACCTTTGTGAGGAAGGCATAAAAAAAGAGCCTGCGGGAATCCGGAAATTAAACTCTGAAAACAGAACGTATATGAAAAAAGTACTTATTCTCGGTGCCGGCCTGGTGTCAAAACCAATGGTTGAGTACCTGCTCGGGGAAGGTTTTGAGGTAATAATTGCAACAAGGACAAAAGAGAAAGCTGACAGGCTGCTGGGTGGTCACAGGAACGGCAAATCAATAGCCTGGGTCATGGAAGACATGGACAAGCTATCTGACATGGTCAGGGACAGTGATCTGACCGTCAGCCTGCTTCCTTACAGGTTCCACGTTGATGTGGCGAAGTTCTGCCTCAGATTCAGGAAGCCCCTGGTGACCACATCATATGTTTCACCGGCAATGCAGGCACTGCATGATGATGCTGTGAAGGCAGGCGTTATCTTCCTCAACGAGGCAGGGCTTGACCCGGGAATAGACCATATGTCAGCCATGCGCATCATTGACAATGTAAGGGAGAGAGGCGGAAAGATAGAGGAGTTCTATTCGCTTTGCGGAGCCCTGCCGGCACCGGAAGACGCCAATAACCCGCTGGGATACAAGTTCTCATGGAGCCCGAAGGGAGTGGTGCTTGCCAGCCGCAATGGAGCAACATACCTGAAACACGGCAAGATTATTAATATTGAGCCGATAGATCTCTTCAAGGACCGCTTCACACATCCCTTCCCGGGAGTAGGCGACCTGGAGGTTTACCCCAATCGCGATTCTGTAAGCTATGTTGACATTTACGGTCTGAAGGGAATACAAACCATGTACCGCGGCACCTTCCGCTTCAAAGGATGGTGTGAGACCCTTGACCTGATGAAGGCAACAGGCCTGATTGACGACGGCGACAAAGATTATACTGGGATGACATTCAGACAGTTTGTTGCGGAAAAGGCAGGAGTACCGGGCAACGACCTCAGGAAGGAACTGAAGGAGAAGCCTGGACTCAACCCCACCGACAGGTCGCTTGAGGCGCTGGAGTGGCTGGGCCTGTTCAGCGACACTGACATGGGATATGCCGTTACCTCTCCGTACGAGATCACTTCTGACCTGATGATAAAGAAGATGTGGCTGAATGACAACGAGCGTGACATGATTGTGATGCAGCATCTCTTCCTGGCAACATACCACGACGGCAAAAGTGAGGTTATCAGCTCCAGGATGCTCGACTTCGGGTCTCCTGCCACCAACACCTCAATCGCCCGTACGGTTGCATTACCCGCAGCAATGGCTGTCAAGATGATCCTTACCGGTAAGATACTGCTTCACGGAGTTTACAGGCCCATACTACCGGAGATTTACAATCCTATCCTCGATGAGCTTGAGGCCAACGGCATCAGGATGGAAGAGGAGTACGGCCTGCCGGTTGACAGGATGATAAAATAGAACTGTTTTGGCCGGGCTGATTCCATTAAAGGGACTGGCCGGGCTGATTCCAGCGAAGGTGTGCCCTGACCGGCTGGTGAAAGATGCAGAAGCAGGCTGGAACAGTTGCGGCAGCACCCGGAACAGGTGTTCAGAATTTCAGATAAAAATCTTTAGTGAGGGAGACATACTCATCTGAGTAATTATGTCTCCCTCCTTTTTCTATAACAATTTCCTCCTCAGCGCAAGGGCCCTTCTCCTGGCTGAGGGTCATCAGCATCCGCGACGGCGGCTGTCCCGGGATGGGCTTTACAGACATCCTCCTGTTGCAGTGAAATCCGCAGGATACTGCCAGGACGAGGAACCTCTCTGCCTCGGATACCGGCAGCACCAGGTGAAGAGAACCACCTTTATTCAGAAGTCGCCCGGCAGCTTCCAACAGGTCAGCCTGGGTTAGAGTGACTGTGTGACGTGCACGGGCTTTCTCCTCTACCGGATTGACAAGCGAATCAATGAAATACGGCGGATTGGTTATGATGGCGTCGAACCCGGCGCCTCCCTCCGGATTGTAATCCTGAACAGAGGTATTCAGCAGGGTTATCCTCTCTGACCACGGGCTGCCAGCGATATTTACTCCGGCCTGCAGGAAGGAGTCACAGTCAGGCTCAATAGCAACAATCCGTGAAGCAGAACGCTGTGCTGCCATCAGTGCCAGCAATCCTGTGCCGGTGCCGATATCCAGTACAGATCCGGCACTCTCAATGTCAGCCCAGGCTCCCAGAAGCACGCTGTCAGTGGTGACCTTAAACACCGCCCGCTCCTGGTTGACAGTAAATTGTTTGAATTTGAAATGGCTTGAAGACATTACATTATGTGAGTTCTGAGAAATTCCTGACGGTAAATTTAATCCAAACCTTAATTAGATTTCATAAAACGTCGCCACCATTGAAGAATCATTGATACAGTTTCCAGTATCAGGGTTTTTTTCATTTTTGCAGAACATTAGACTGGACGGATTGTTTCTCTTAATGTGAAAAAGGCATTATCCATACTGACTGTTTTACTTACTGTCGCTTCAGTGGCGCATGTCTCCGTGGCAAGACATTACTGCCATGGCGTTCCGGTTGCCACCAGGGTATCGCTCAGCGGAGAGTTTGCATCCTGCGGTATGGAAGAATCTGAGGAAAATTGTCCCGTTCATGGACACAGCCTCGACAGTCATTGCTGTGATAATACAATTTCGTTTTACGGAGTTGACAACACCACCATCAATTCCACTTACCAGGCTCCGGAAGCTCCAAAGACATTTAATCTGCTTGCTGTAGCCTTTGCACAGGCAATTTCAAATAGCCTGTTTACTTCCGTTTCAGAGTTTTCTGATACCGGCCCGCCTCCGACCTTTTCACATCCCGCAGTTGACCTCCCTGTCATCTGCCAGTTCCGGTTATAATACCATCCATTCTTCAGGCTGCTGATGAGTCCGTGATTCATCAGCTATGCTGCTATTATACCATTATAACACATGTATTTACATTAAAATCATTATGCTATGAAAACAATCAGACTTTTTATCATCGCACTGTTTGCAGCTACAATGGGCCTTACTGCCTCAGCACAGGAACAGGTTCAGGCCCAACAGGCTGCAACCAAGACAGAGACCTTCAAGGTATGGGGTAAGTGTGATATGTGCAAGGCAAGGATAGAGAAGACTGCAAGTGCCGAAGGTGCCACAGCAGCTTCCTGGGATGCCAAAACACAGATGCTTACCGCGACCTATGATCCGGCAAAGACCGGGAAGGATGCCCTCAGCAAGAAACTGGCTGCCGTGGGTCATGATACCGAGAAGTACAAGGCTAAGGATGAAGTGTATGAGAAGCTTCCGGCATGCTGCCACTATGACCGGAGCAAATAACTTTTAATGTTTTCGGCCGGCAGGCTGCAGGCCATTTTCCCGGCCTGCCGGCATAATTTTTAAATCAACCCGCGATGTTTAACAGGTTAGTAAAGTATTTTCTGGAGAACAGGCTGATTACCTTCATCCTCCTTGCAGCATTCATCACCGGCGGACTGGTCACCATGCCCTTCAACTCCGGGAAAAGGATACTTCCTTCCAGCCCGGTACCGGTTGATGCCATCCCTGATATAGGTGAGAACCAGCAGATAGTAGCCACGGAGTGGATGGGCCGGTCGCCAAAGGATATACAGGACCAGATCACCTATCCGCTTACCACGGCGCTGCTGGGTATTCCCGGGGTCGAGACCATCCGCAGCACATCAATGTTCGGCATGTCATTTATTTACATCATTTTCAAGGATAATGTCGAGTTTTACTGGAGCCGCTCAAGGATACTTGAAAAACTCAGCTCCCTTCCGCCCGGTACCCTTCCTGATGGTGTCAGCCCAACCCTCGGCCCTGACGCAACTGCTCTCGGGCAAATATTCTGGTACACCCTGGAAGGGCGTGACCCGAAGACCGGAAAACCTGCAGGAGGTTGGGACCCGTCAGAGCTGAGGACTATACAGGACTTTTATGTAAAATACAGTCTTTCAACGGCTGACGGCGTATCGGAAGTTGCGTCAGTGGGCGGTTTTGTCAAAGAATACCAGGTTGATCTTGATCCTGACGCCCTCAGGGCATACAATGTCAGTGTTATGGATGTCATGGACGCTGTCAGGAAAAGCAACCTGGACATCGGGGCAGAAACAGTTGAGATAAACAAGGCAGAATACATTATCAGGGGGCTGGGCTACATCAGGGAACTGAGTGACCTTGAACTCTCAGTTGTGGCTGTAAGGAATAACGTTCCGGTTCGCATAAAGGACGTTGCCCGGGTCTCCTTTGGCCCTGCACCCAGGCGAGGCGGACTGGACAAGGAAGGATCTGAGGCAGTAGGTGCAGTTGTTCTTGCCAGATACGGGTCAAATCCCGTAGAGGTGATAGACAATGTAAAGGAAAAAATCAAAGAGATTGAATCCGGCCTGCCACAAAAGACTCTCGCTGACGGAACCGTGTCAAAGGTAACGGTGGTTCCCTTTTACGACCGCACAGGGCTGATAAGGGAGACTATCGGCACGTTGGGCTCTGCCCTCTCGCATGAAATCCTGATCAGCATCATTGTGATCATCGTCCTCGTGATGAATCTCCGGGCTTCACTCATCGTTGCAGGATTACTGCCGATCGGTGTGCTGATGACTTTTATACTGATGCGACTGTTCGGGATCGATGCCAACATTGTTGCCCTCTCGGGAATAGCAATCGCCATCGGGGTGATGGTTGACATAGGAATTGTGGATGTGGAAAATATCCTGCGGCACCTGGAGATGCCTGAGAACAGGGGTATTCGGGGCCGAAAGCTGATGCAGGTCATTTACGGTGCTACAACAGAGGTCAGGGCTGCCGTGGTAACTTCAATTGCCACTACAATTATCAGCTTCCTCCCGGTGTTTGCCATGCAGGCCCAGGAAGGCAAACTCTTTCATCCGCTTGCCTGGACGAAGACCTTTGCCCTTGTCTCCGCTTTTATCCTTGGCATTGTGGTTCTTCCAACGCTGGTGCACATCTTTTTCAATGTCTCATTTGACAGGAAGAAAATCAGGGTGACCTGGAATGCAGCGCTGGTCATTGCCGGACTGCTTTTTACTGCTGTCTGGCACGCATGGCCTGCACTTGTCCTGACAGCCATCGGCATCAACAACATCTTTGAGCGGAGGTGGAGTGAAAGATATAAAGCATGGCCAGGCAGAATAAATATATTGATCACTGTTCTGTTTGCAACCTGGTTCCTGGCCGGTGAATGGCTTCCTCTGGGTGCCCATAACAGCCTCCCGGCCAACTTTTTATTTGTTGCCGGGATAGTCGGGGTCATACTTCTGGCCCTGATGTCAATGGTACACTATTATGAGCAAATTCTGAGATGGGCCCTGGCAAACAAATGGAAATTTCTTCTTATCCCCGCCGGAACCATCCTCTTCGGGCTGATGGTATGGCAGGGTTCTGATAAAATTCTTGGCTTTATCCCGCGTTCACTGGAGCTTGCAGGCTGGAAGAGCTTCCGTCAGACGGGTGCATGGCAGGCTGCAGTGCGTCTGTTTCCCGGAACTGGGAAGGAGTTTATGCCTTCACTTAATGAAGGCTCGTTCCTGCTTATGCCTACAAGCATGCCACATACAGGGATAGAGCAGAATCTTGACTATATCGAGACACTCGACAGGCGGCTTGCCGCTATCCCGGAGGTTGAGCAGGCTGTCGGGAAATGGGGAAGGGTCAACTCAGCCCTTGACCCGGCTCCGGTGCAGATGTTTGAGAACACAATAAACTACAGACCCGAATACATTCTCGATGAGAACGGCCACAGGATGAGGTTTAGAACCGACAGAAAGGGAAATTTTATCCTGGCCGGCGGGGAAACATACAATCCCGAAGAAGATGGATTCAGGGTAATACCTGCTGACAGCCTCATTCCTGACAGAAGAGGCGATTACTTCCGGCAATGGCGCCCGGAGATAAAAAATCCCCAGGATATCTGGGATGAGATTGTCAAAGTTACCAACGTACCCGGGTTGACTTCAGCGCCAAAACTACAGCCTATCGAAACCCGCCTTGTGATGCTCTCCACAGGTATGAGGGCGCCAATGGGAATGAAAGTCTACGGTCCTGACCTGGAATCGATTGAAGAAGCAGGTCTGAAGCTGGAGACAGCCCTGAAGAACGTTCCTTCAATCAAGCCCTCCACTGTCTTTTATGACCGTGCCGTGGGAGCACCGTATATTGAGATCAAACCTGACCGGGAAGCAATGGCCAGGTACGGCATCAAGATAGCTGATTTCCAGGAGGTGGTTGAGACAGCTGTGGGAGGCATGACACTCTCAACGTCTGTGGAAGGGCGGGAACGGTTCCCCATCAGGGTGAGGTACGCACGGGAACTGCGTGACAGTCCTGAAGCAATAAAACGGATACTCATCCCGGCCATGAACGGTGTCCAGGTCCCCCTTGGTGAAATTGCCGATGTTGACTACACCCGCGGGGCACAGATGATCAAAAGCGAAGACACCTTCCTGGTAGGTTATGTCATCTTCGATAAGACAGAAGGGGGCTCAGAGGTGGATGTGGTCCAGGAAGCCGACAGGATTCTAAAGGAGAAGATAAGTTCAGGTGAACTAACCCTCCCGTTTGGGGTAACATACAAATTTGCAGGCAACTACGAGCACCAGATCAGGGCAACAAAAAGACTTGCCATAGTCATCCCGGTGAGCCTGCTGGTAATCCTGTTGTTACTCTATTTCCAATTCCGGACGGTAACAGCATCGCTGATCCATTTTTCGGGCGTCTTTGTGGCATTTTCCGGAGGATTTATCATGCTATGGCTTTACGGGCAGGACTGGTTCATGAACTTTTCCGTGGCCGGCCAGAATCTCAGGGAAATGTTCCAGATGCATCCTGTTAACCTCAGTGTTGCGGTATGGGTAGGATTCATTGCTCTCTTCGGTATTGCCACCAATGACGGGGTCATAATGGGGACATACATCCACCAGGTATTTGAAGAGTTGAAACCGGCAACGGTGAAGGATGTCCGCGAGGCTGTCGTCACGGCAGGTAAAAAGCGGGTCCGTCCTGCGATGATGACCACCGCGGTGACTGTAATTGCACTGCTTCCGGTACTCTCCTCAACTGGTAAAGGGGCAGATATCATGGCCCCGATGGCCATCCCTGCCTTTGGAGGGATGGTAATACAGGTGATGACCGTTTTTGTTGTACCGCTCTTCCAGGCCATCTGGAGGGAAGGAGCAGTCACCCGCGCAGCACGGAAAGCTATAAATACAAATGATAAAGACCAGGAAGAATGAAGAAATCAATAATTTATATTATCCTTTTTCTCCTCATTGTGAGAGGCAGCAATGCGGTAGCAGGTGACAGTAATCACTCTGACTCGCAGCCCGGCTCACAAGAGACAGTAGATTACAGTAATTACTCTGAGACGGAAGGCAAACTGCACCGGGCTGAGGCCGCAGTTGACCCTGCTTATCCTGACTCGCTCCTGTTTTACCTGGAGACGGCAGCTAAGAACAATCCGCTGGTGATGCAAAAACTGGTGGAATACCAGGCTTCACTCAGGAAGATTCCGCAGGCAGGCAGCCTGCCAGACCCGGAACTGAGTGCTGGCATTTTCCTCATGCCGATGGAGCTGGTCAGCGGGAGACAGTATGCGGAGCTGCAACTCATGCAGATGTTCCCGTGGTTTGGCGTTCTCAGGAATGCGAAAGACGAGATGAGCCTGATGGCCAGTGCACGCTATGAGGAGTTCCGGAGCACTAAACTGATGGTTTATTATGAGGTGCAGAGCACATGGTATGAACTCTACAAAGTCAGGAAAGAGATATCTGTTGCGGAAGAGAATGTTGATATCCTGAATTCCATAGAACAGATTGCACTGGCAAGATTCAGGGCGTCGCCAGGAGAAGTGTCACAGGCAGTCAGCAGCGGAACATCAGGTTCAATGGGAGCTTCAGGTTCATCCGGCAATGCCATGATCAGGAACTTGCCTGGCAGCCAGGGGACAATGGGTTCGGCATCCGGTATGAACTCAACGGGATCTAAATCGTCCATGAGCGGAATGGGAGCCGGCCCCGCTTCTGCGGCAGGCGGCATCTCCGGGTCGGGCAGCTCTTCCCTGTCGGGCAGCGCTACTGCAGCAGGCATGGGCATGGCTTCAGGGTCATCAGGGGCGATGGGCAACATGGGAGCCACCTCAGGATCAGGACTGGCTGATCTCTACAGGATCCAGATCGAGGTTGCTGAACTAAAGAATAAAATAAACCTGCTGAAAAACAGGGAAGGATCACTTGTGGCGCGCTTCAACGGTTATCTTGACAGGCCGCCCCGGGTACCGGTTTTTACAACAGAAGAGGTCACTGAGGATATACCAGACATACCTCTTGCCCTTCTCCCCGACTCCATTGACGCCAGGAACCCCATGCTTGCCATGATTGATTACGAAAAGAAGGCATGGGAAGCCCGCGAAAGAATGGCGAAAGGAATGGGGCTACCCATGACCGGACTGGGAGTGAGCTATGCACCCATAGGCAGAAGTGCCATGTCAGCATCGGAGATGAACGGCCGCGACATGATTATGCCAATGATAAGCATCACCCTGCCAATATACAGGAAGAAATACAGGGCAATGCGCGAGGAGGCTTCACTGATGCAGAATGCGGCATCACTCAACCGCAGGGCGACGGCCACCGGCCTGCAGACTGACTATTATGAAGCCCTCCGGATGTACGACGACGCACAAAGCCGCAGAGAACTTTACCAGACACAGTTCACCCTTGCCTCCAGGTCGCTTGACCTGGTATTGAAGGGCTATTCAGCCGCTACGGCTGACCTCACCGATGTCCTGAGACTGCAGCAACAGACCCTTGACTATCACCTGGGCATGGTTGACGCAGTTGCAGACCGGAATATTGCAGTTGCCAGGCTTAACCAGCTGATGGCTTCAGAACCAACATCTCAAAATTCAAGCAATGAAAAAGAATAAACTGACCGGAATAATAGCCAACAGGTATTTGAGTTTCACAATCATACTGCTGGCAGGAATTTTCATAGGATGGCTGGTTTTTCATCCGTCGAAAGTAAAAACAGAAACAAACGGATCCCCTGCTGAGGAATATGCTGCCACCATCTGGACATGCTCGATGCATCCACAGATCAGGATGGAGGAACCAGGGAAATGTCCTATATGTGCCATGGACCTCATCCCATTGGTGCAGGGGGGATCTGCTTCAATTGATCCGGACGCAATTCAAATGACCGAAGAGGCAGCCATGCTTGCCAGGATAGAGACTACGGTGGTCTCACGGCAGAAACCGACCCGTGAGGTCCGCCTCTACGGCAAGGTGCAGGTTGACGAGCGGCAGCTTCAGAACCAGGTGTCTCATCTGTCAGGCAGGATTGAACAACTGTATGCAAGCTTCACAGGTGAGACAATAGAAATGGGTCAGACACTGGCAAGAATCTACTCCCCGGAGGTCATTACAGCACAGCAGGAACTGCTCGAAGCGGCAAAAACAAAGTCGATCCAGCCGGCAATCTATGAAGCGGCGAAGGAGAAACTGCGCCAGTGGAAACTCACTGATGAACAGATAGCAGCAATTGAAACCTCCGGCACAGTACGGCCAACACTGGAGATAGTCTCAAATACCACCGGAGTGGTGATGGAAAGACTGGTCAATGAAGGCGATTATGTATCACGTGGCACAATTCTTTACAGGATAGCCAATCTGTCAAAAGTCTGGGTAATGTTTGACGCGTATGAGAGTGATCTGCAGTTCCTCAGGAAAAATGATAAAATGAAGTTCATGCTTAAGGCATATCCCGGAACTGAGTTTACCGGTACCATAGCCTTTATTGATCCGGTGATCGATCCTGTAACACGGGTTGCAAAGGTACGGGTGGAGGCAGATAACCGGTCAGGAAGGCTTAAGCCTGAGATGTTTGCCACAGGCGTTGTGCAGTCTGCCCTCTCCGGATACGGCAACGAGCTTGTAATACCACGGTCAGCAGTCCTCTGGACCGGTGTGCGGTCTGTTGTTTATGTAAAGCAGCCGGGAAGCGATGAGCCGGTTTTCAGGATGCGCGAGGTCACCCTCGGGCCTTCACTCATTGATGGATGGGTTATAAAAGCAGGATTGACTGAAGGTGAAGTGCTAGTTACCAACGGGACATTCAGCGTAGATGCCGCGGCCCAGCTGGAGGGCAAGCCCAGCATGATGAATCCGTCAGGGGGAGCTGCTTCTGCAGGCCATGATCACGGGACAATGTCCGGAACAGGCAGCGCCGACATGGATACAGAAGGCGCAGACCATGATCACGTTACGACAGCCACCACCGGTTTCAAACAGGCTGCCGGCACAAGCCATGCCGAATTCAGGGTGGAGGGGCTCTGCGAGATGTGCAAGGAGAGGATCGAAACAACTGCCATGTCTGTTAAAGGTGTTGAATCAGCCTCGTGGAGTCTTGAGAATAAAATACTGCACCTGGCATTCAACAAATCCCTTACCTCCCTGGAGACTGTTCAAAAGGCGATTGCAAAGGCTGGTCATGACAATGGGAAATACAAGGCGCCTGAAGAGGTCTATAACAGCCTGCCGGCATGCTGCCTCTATCGGGAATAAACCGTATGTATATTTACCATTTTTCGAATACACCAAGCCCGAACAGCGCGTAATCATATTTTACGGGGTCAGCCGGATCCATCTCCCGCAGCCTGGCATCGAGCTCTGCCACTGCCTTTGCATCACTCTGTTTTCGCGTAAGCAAACCCAGCTTGCGGGCCACATTCCCTGAATGCACATCCAGGGGACAGGAGAGCACTGAGGGAGTGATGGAATGCCACAGGCCAAAATCAACACCACGGTCATCATCTCTGACCATCCACCGGAGAAACATATTGATCCTTTTTGCAGCGGATCCCTTGAATGGATCGGACAGATGCCTTTCAGTCCTACTGTTATGCGGCAACGTAAAGAAAACACTCCTGAAAAAGTGGATGGCCGGCTGAAGTGAGTCTTCAGTCTGATACCCGGCAAAGATTGCCTCCATCCCACCCTTCTCAAGGTAGACATATTTCAGTGCCTCGATGAAGTAGATGAAGTCCTCGGCGAAAAAAGTGCGGTGAATACAGCCCTCTATGCCCCTGAGGTCGCGGTCGCGGTGGTTTATGACAAAATCATACGGTGAATTACCCATGAATGCCAGCATCTTGTGTGCGCTCCGGAGGATAGCAACCCTGTTTCCCCACGCAATGGTTGCCGCCAGGAATCCGGCAATCTCAATATCTTCCCTGAGGTTGAAACGGTGCGGGATACTTACCGGGTCAAGACCGATGAAAGAAGGTCTGTTATAGAAATCTACCCGCTGGTCAAGGAACTCCTTCAGTTCCTCACTGTTTATCCTGCCTGAACCGGTGCGGGAAATCATTGGATGGCTGGTCCTCTGTTAGTCTGGTTGCCGGAATTCACCGTGTAATCAGTCCGTCCTTTATCCTGATAGTCCGGTCTGACATCGAGGCCAGTTGCGGATCATGGGTCACTATGATGAATGTGTGCCCGAAGGTGTCGCGCAGCCTGAAGAACAGGTTGTGAAGTTCCTTTTTGTTTTCGGTATCAAGGTTGCCTGACGGCTCATCTGCAAGTATCAGTGCCGGACTGTTGACAATGGCCCTGGCCACGGCCACCCTCTGCTGTTCTCCGCCGCTGAGCTCAGAGGGCTTATGGTCAAGCCGGTCACTCATTCCCAGAAATTCAAGCAGTTCAGATGCCCGGACAACCGCCTCCGGACGCGACTTCCCTGCTATAAGTGCAGGAATACAGACATTTTCAAGTGCAGTGAATTCCGGCAGCAACTGGTGGAACTGGAAGACGAATCCGATATTCCTGTTCCTGAAGGCTGCCAGGGCGCGCTGGGAGAGCTGTCCCGGGTCCTGCCCGTTTATCAGTACTGAGCCTGCATCAGCCTTATCAAGCGTTCCGATTATCTGCAGCAGGGTTGTTTTGCCGGCGCCGCTGGCACCCACGATGGCAACCACCTCTTTCTCTGCCACCTCAAGGTCAATGCCCTTCAGCACCTTCAGATCACCGTATGACTTTACTATTCCGGTTGCCTTTATCATCTGATTTCTTTGTTAAGGTCGCGTGCCGTATCATTGATTTCGTCAGAGAGGGGTTTGCCGGCATCTTCCAGGTCCTTTCTGACGCTCTCGGTCACATCGGTGATGTCACGCCTTACTGAATCGGTCACATCATTTATGTCACGTCTTATATCTTCCGTGCTCTCGTCGAACTCCTTCTTTATCTCGTCAGTGGCCTTTCTCACCTCACGCATACCCTTGCCCATGGTCCTAACTATATCCGGCAGCTTGTCGGCACCAAAGAGCACCAGGACAACTATCATAATGATAATAATTTCCTGTCCGCTTATGAATAGAATTGTTCCCATCAGGGTTAGCTTCGGTGCCCGGCAAAGTTACTAAAGAATAAGATAAAACATCAAGCAGCCTTCAAGAAATGAGTTACATCAAGCTGGCCCTGTCTCAGGCTGACAGTACCTGCCCGGAGCCATGCATCCTTTAAACTGACTGAGGCTGCCTTGTCGGGGCAGCCTCAGTTCCTGATCCGTTTTAACCGGCTATTTTTTTCTTTTCTGTCTCGGCAGGATGAGCATCAGTCTCCTCTCCTTTCCGCTTTGTGGTTTCAAACAACACCGGTGTTGAAACAAACAGTGACGAATAGGTTCCGAACACTATACCGAAGAGCAGTGCGAAGATAAATCCTCTGATCACCTCACCTCCGAATATAAAGATCACTATCAGCACGAATATTGTCGCCATACCGGTGTTAAGGGTTCTGGCCAGGGTGCTGTTCAGAGCCATATTGTAAACCTCCTTCCTGGATCTTTTCCTGTAGATCGGGAGATACTCCCTGATCCTGTCGAAGATAACCACGGTATCATTGAGAGAATAACCCACAACAGTCAGTATTGCCGCTATGAATGCCTGGTCTATATCCATTGAGAATGGCATTACTCCCTGCAGCAGTGAGTAGAGTCCCAGCACTATGATAACGTCATGTGCCAGTGCCACCACTGAGCCCAGACCGTACTGCCACCTGCGGAACCTGATGAAGATGTAAAGGAACATACCTGTCAGGGCAAGCAGGATTGCCCATACTGCCTTTTTGGCCTGGTCTTTAGCGATTGTTGGACCAACTGTCTCTGAACTGACGATATATTCATTCACAAAGGTTTCCTGGTCCACTCCGGGGACAAGCTCTTTAAGACCATTGTAGATCAGCCCGTTGACTTCTGCAGTTGCAGTCGGATCCTCAACCTTGTATTTGGTGCTTATCTTAACCTGGTTTTCAGAGCCGAAGGTTACTACCAGCGGGTCACTGCCAAGTTCATCCGAAAGTATATTGGCAATTTCAACCGTGTTGACCGGCTGCTCAAATCTTACAACATAGGTTCGCCCGCCGGTGAAGTCAATACCCTTGCTAAGGCCCTTGGTTGAAAGGGTGACGATGGCAAGGATTGTCAGACCGATTGAGATCATGTATCCGTATTTCCTGATGCCAATGAAGTTGATATTCATGTTCTGCAGGAAATTCTCAGTATAGGATGCAGAAAACTTGAGGTGAGCATTCCTTTTCAGCAGCCATTCGTAAATAAGCCTTGAGATAAGCACAGCTGAGAAGAGTGAGGTAATGATACCTATTACAAGTGTAGAAGCAAAACCTTTTATGGGGCCGGTACCGAAGTAGTACAGTATCACACCTGTGACAAGTGTTGTCAGGTTACTGTCAATGATGGCCGAGGATGCTCCCTTGTAACCGTCAGCAATAGCCTGTTTTATTCCCTTGCCTCCTCGCAACTCCTCCTTGATCCTCTCAAAGATAAGCACGTTGGCATCCACTGACATACCTATGGTAAGCACTATACCTGCTATTCCCGGAAGTGTCAGGACAGCGTTCAGAGACACCAGCACTCCCATCATGAAAAAGAGGTTGACGGTCATGGCGATGTCTGCCACCGTGCCGGCCGAACGGCTGTAGTAGAATATCATGTAGAGCAGCACAATGATGAAGGCGATGATGAATGACTTCATGCCGCTGTTGATAGCCTCTTTACCCAGCGAGGGGCCCACCACGGTGTCCTGGATGATGCGTGCCGGTGCAGGCATCTTTCCTGACTTAAGGATATTTGCAAGGTCCTCGGCTTCTTCAAGGGTGAAGTCGCCTGTAATCTCGGTATTACCTCCTGCAATCTCATTCTGAACGCGCGGATATGACCTCACATAATCATCAAGAACAACGGCGATGCACCGCCCTATGTTGTCACGTGTCATCCGCTGCCATATCTTGGCGCCCTCAGCATTCATTGAGAAATCAACCTTGATATCCGAGCCGGTCACTCCTGTTGACGGACGGGCGGCAGTAATAACATCTCCGGTCAGAGGTGCACGGCCGTCACGCGTGGTTATCTTTATTGCATGCAGCTCATAGAGCGTGTTCGTCGGATCCCATTTGAAGGGGTTCTGGCTCCAGTAGAATTTCAGTTCCCTGGGGAAGAGTGACTTTATCTGGTTCATTGCCAGGTAATCATTCACCCTTGCGGTGTCCTTGCCTGCGGCGAAGCCGATTATGCTTCCCATCTCAGGCTGCCCTTCGGGTGTTACGTTCGGCCTGAGTAGTCCGAAAAGCGGATTCAGCCGCGTGAACTCCTCGAGGGTCGAAGCCTCTTCTATGGCCGATGTGTCACTGCTGACCATATCAAGCAGCGACTTTTCACCCGTGGTGGTGTCCTGCACGGCTGTGTCAGCCTGTCCGGTAACGGTGTCTGTAACAGCAGCAACAGTCTCTGTAGGCATTATTGACCTCAGGTAATCATTGGCCTGCATGAGATAACCAATCACTTCACCGTTCTCAAATGTCTCCCAGAACTCGAGGTTGGCTGTTCCCTGCAGAAGGTCACGAACCCTTTGCGGGTCCTTGACACCCGGCAGTTCAACGAGGATACGTCCGCGTGGCTGAAGCTGCGAGATATTGGGCTGTACAACACCAAAACGGTCAATCCTGTTGCGGAGTACGTTGAAAGCATTGTCAATAGCCGCGTTGGCCTCGGCTTCAAGCACTTTCTGCACATCCTCATTGGTGGAATTGAAGTTAATACGGTCTTTCAGCTCCACGGTTCCAAAGACTGCTGCCAGCCTGGCATTCGGGTCTATCTCCTCAAAGGAACGGACAAAAAGAGTAATAAAATCCTCATTGCTTCCGCCAACCCTCTTTTGTTTCGCCAGGGCAATGGCTTCATTAAATGTCTTGTCCGTACTGTAATTTGAAAGAGCCCTGACAATATCCTCAACGGAGATCTCCAGCACCACGTTCATCCCGCCCTTCAGGTCAAGACCCAGGTTGATCTCCTTGGTCTGGACATCCTTATAGGTATTGCCGAGGAATCCCCACTGATCCTTGGGCAGGGAGGCAACCGAGTCAATGTACGCCACCTCCTTGTTCAGATCACCTGCCGCATATTCCCTTGCCTCCTTCTTGACCTTGTATGAAGCCACCGTGAAGGAAAGCTGGTAAATGCAAACAAGGGTAAGGGCAATAGCCAGAGCTGAAATTAATCCTTTGTTCTGCATCTGTATCCTCTTTTAGATTTAATTGTTGTATGTGATTCGCTTAATTATTTACGAGGCGCAAATATATAACATTATTTTCTTAAACCATATGATTAAGAAGCAAAACTGCCGGCGTCTGCCGGCAGCTTTCATATATGTGTCAGACCCTATTCCACAAGCTTGTCGTAGTCGGTTTCGAGGGGCTTGCGGGTTATGAAATCAAACAGGGTGAGGGCCCTCATGTTGTAGTAATAGGTCCAGTAATTGTTCAGGGCCTGAATGTAGCTTCTCTTGTTCTGGTCCTTCTTCGTGTCCGCGTTGTTAAGCTCCAGCACGTCAATCTTCCCTATAAGGAAGCGCTGCTTGGTAACCTCAAACATCTTGGCGGCAACGGTATCTGACTTGGCCGCTATCCTGACCTGGTCATTCTGTATGTTGAACTGATGAACGTCAAGCATAAGATTCTGCTCAAAATCGACACGCGACTGCTCAACCTGCACCCGGGTGAGCTCCTCGCTTGACTGGGCCATCTTGTACCTTCCGCGGCCCTGCCCCCAGTCAAGTATGGGAAGCGAGAAACCTACCCTGATGGTCTGCTGTTTGTTGGGCTGATCATAGGCCATATTCAGTATCGGATCCTGATCCCTTAATCCGTATGATGCCGTCAGGTTGGCGTTGAGTCCTTTCTCAGCCTTTGCCTGTGCCACGCTGCTCTGCGCCTCCACCAGTTGCCGTTCCAGTGCTATTAGCTCCGGGTTGTTTTGCTCAGCCAGCTTCAAAACCTCATTTACATCAACCTCAAGATCAGGTATTTCATTGGGAATAAGCAACTCAAGGCGCACTGTCTGGTTAAATCCAAGAAAGGATCTCAGCTTCAGTTCCCTGTCGCGAAGGTTCATCTCAGACTCATTGATGGCAGTGCCGGCATTGAGATAGGAGAGTTCCATCTGAAGCAGTTCATCCTCAGCAATGGTACCCAGATTATATCTTCCCAGGGCTATCTGATAGAGCGTGTCAGCATTCTGCATGTTGGTCTCCGCTATCTCTTTATTTATCTGTGCCAATGCCAGGTTGAAGAAGTACTGCACAGCCATCATATGCACATTCTCTATATCTCTCAGGTAAGTTTTACGGGCCTCTTCATACTTCAGCGGCTCTATCTTCTTCTGCCATTTGAGCTCATTGTACCTGAAGAGTGGCTGGGTGAGCCTCACGTTCAGGGGAGAAGTGATATATCGTTCCCCGTCTGTCTCAAAGTTTTTCTCGTAAGTAAGGTCAGAGTATAGGGAGATTGAACCGCCGGTAAGGCCTATGTTCTGTGCCAGTGATAAATTACCGGTTGTCTGCAGCACGTTAGTGGAGGCATATTCCCACTGCTGGGCAACAGAATTCCACACCCTGCTGTAGGCAGTGCTGTAGTCAGGCAAATTTCCCGTCAGTGTCAGTGTGGGACGATACTCCGCCACAAAGGTACGGTACTGCCAGTAACTGGCACGGAAACGGTGCTTGGCAATAAGGGCGTTGGGCGACTGTTCGGAGGCAAGCCTGACAACATCATCCAGGGAGAGGCGTCTTATTTCCTGCGTATTGGCAGGTATAGCAACCACAATGGTGAGAAGAATTGTTAAGGAGAGTGCTTTTATCCTTTTCATGTCAATTAGTTATTCATAACGAAGTGATTCAATCGGGTCTCTTTCTGATGCCCTTTTCGCGGGTGAGTAGCCAAAGATGACCCCCACGGCGGCGGATACGCCAAAGGCTACCACCACAGAGAAAAATGACACAATGGTGGTTATCCCCGCTATCTTCTGTATCAGCACCGCCAGTATGATCCCAAGGAAAATTCCGATAAACCCACCTGATACACTGATCAGCACAGCCTCGGAAAGGAACTGAACCACTATATCCATCTTCTTGGCTCCGATAGCCATCCTGGTGCCGATCTCCTTTATTCTCTCCATCACAGAAGCAAACATGATATTCATGATGCCTATGCCACCCACTATCAGGGAGATGCTGGCGATGGCCCCAAGCACAATATTGAAAATGTCCTTCGTTCTCTGTTGCTGTTTGAGGAGCAGTTCGGGAACGGTGATCTCAAAGTCCTTTACCCCTGAATGCCTCCTTAGCATCATCCTGCTGAGAACCTCGGTTGTTGGTGTAAGTTGCTCCGTTTCCTTTACCTGCACCACAATCTTGTCAAGCTGGTTGTAGTTGGTCTCGGATGTGGAGGCATTCGAACTGTTTACAACCACCCTTGACACCCTGCGTCCTCCCCCGACGATCTGCATGGATGTTGCCTCACTGGCAAGCTTGGTATTGACCAGCGCCCTGTTCTGGTAACGCATCAGCATTGTCTTGATAGGAATATAGACGTTGTCATTGTAAACGTTGACGCCCTGCTCTTCAAAGCCCGTGAGTGAGACATTGGTCCTTTCAAGAACACCAATCACCTTCAGCCAGACGTTGTCAAACTTGAGATACTGACCTATGGGATCAACCTGGCTGAAGAACTTGGCCCTGATATTTGCGCCTATGATACATACCTGTATGCCGTACTCCTCCTGGTAATCATTGAAGAAAACCCCCTGTGAAAGAGGCAGGTTGTAAAGCTCAAAATAATCATTTGAGACTCCCACGAGTTTGGCGGTATATCTCATCCCGCTCAGGACGATTGTTGAGTTGAAAGATATTTCCGGGCTTATTCTGTTTACTGAAGGTATGGAGCTGCGTATAGCCTCCACATCAAGCAACGTCAGACCCCTGGAGAATTTATTCAGCTGCTTCTCCCCCTCTTCGGATGAGGCATCCTTTTCCTGTACTATGGGACTGATAAGTATGTTGTTGACGCCCACCATTTTTATCTGCTCCAGTATCTCCTGCTGCGCTCCGTTGCCGATAGCCAGCATGCTGATGACAGCCGCCACCCCGAAGATTATTCCGAGTGCGGTTAAGATCGACTTGAGTTTGTTTGAGAGTATTGACTCAAGAGCAATCCGTATGTCGTGTCCGTATCTTTTGAACATGGTCTTCGATGCTTATTTGCCTATGTGCAACTGTCTGCCTTTACTGGTTCCGGATGATGACCCGCTGTGTGCGGGCAGTGGTATCCGTACCTGTGGTTCCCTGCCCGGTCTGGCTACGGGCCTGGCCCTGACCACCTGCTCCGCGCATCTGGCGCATTGCCTCCCGTTGTTCAGGGGTGAGGTTCTGCATGAACTCACGCATCTGCTCGGGAGTCATGTTGCCGGGCATCATCCCCGGACGTTGTCTGCCGTTCTGCTGACGGGCCGTCTCCTCTGCTGCCTGCTGACTCTTGCGCTCCTTTATTACCTCAATCAGCTCCTCACCGTGAAGCTTGAACTTTTCGCTGTCTTCCGGGATCGAAAGATAAAGTTTTTCACCTTCCTTAAGCCCCTGTTCCACAATGACATCATTCTCATTGGCTTCTCCGAGAACAACAACCTGGCGCGTCCCGTCCTTCTTATAGACAAAAGGTATGCTGTCCGGTGTGGCGAAGACCGTCTCAAGAGGTACATATATCACATCCATGAACGTCTGGGTCACTATCTGGTTTCCTGTGGTCATGGATGGTCTCAGGATAGGATCTGATCCGTCTATCTTGGTGATCACCTCAAAGACCTTCGCGTCAGTGTTGGGAAGCTGCTCGCCGATGTTTGCCACGCTGATCACTACGCCCGTGTATGACTTCTCCGGGAAAGCATCAACGGTAAGCCTTACCGGCTGTCCGGCCTTGACCTTGCTCACATCAATCTCATTGACATAGGTCTTTGAGATCATTGATGAGAGATCAGGAAGGGTTGCCACCACCGGATCCCAGGGACTGATCTCCGAACCAACCTTGCGCTTTGATCCGTTCCATTCTCTTTTATAAATAACCATCCCGTCCGAGGGGGCAGTGATAATAAATTTCTCTATTATCTCCTGCATTTCAGCCACCTTCCTCCTCTGCTTGGCCACCTGTATCTCCGTGTCCCTGATATCTGCCCTGGCCTGCCTTACCTTCAGGTCATAGTTGCTGAGAGCCTGCTCATACGCACGCTCAGCCTTGTCGAGGGATATCCTCGCCTGCCTGATGGTGGTGGGAGGTTCATACTTTGACTGCTCAAGGGTTATTTCTGCCTCCTCCATATTGAACCTGAGGTTGACAAGATCATCTCTCAGATTGCCAAGGGTAATGGTAGTGTCAAGCTGTTTCTTCAGCAGGTCTGTTTCATATGACTCAAGCCTGTCAAGTTCATCCTTGAGGTTATTGTCAACACTTGACCTGTCAAGGGTGGCAACATAATCACCGGCTTTAACCTCAGTACCCTCAGTGACCAGGTCAGAGATCTTTATGCTGCCGAACCTCATGTTGCGGCTGCTCAGACCTTCCGGCCCCTTGATATCTGTGGAGACCTCAGCCTGCAGTTCACCGGTGGTGGTAACCACCACCTCGAAATCGCCCTGCTTTGCTTCAGCAAACAGCAGACCCGGGTCTTCCTTGCCTGAGAGCTTGCTGATAACGATCATGGCAATTACTGCCACTGCAACAATGATTGAGGTAATAATAATTGTCCTTTTCATCTGGAAAATATTCTGTTTAGTTTAATCAAGCGGTGAAATTATTATAATTTCAGGCTCAGTGAACAACTTTTAAGGAAACATTAACTTTCATTAACTAACCTAACAACAGGATAACAAAAACCGTTCAAAAAATATTTAAAATCTAAAGCAAGGTACAAGATTTACAGATTTTTAACAATCTCCGTTACCTCAGAAGCAAGTTTTTCTGCAGGTTCTTTAGATTTCTCCTCCGCATAGATGCGCATAACAGGTTCGGTATTTGACTTCCTTATCTGTACCCAGCCCGCAGGGAGGTCAAGCCTGATCCCGTCACGCGTATCGCACAGAGCTTCCGGATAGGCTTTCATCAGGGCGCTGCAGAGATGTGCCATGTCAATGTCTCCTGTCAGGTCAATCTTCTTCTTTGCGATGTAATAGTCAGGATACTTCTTTCGCAGTTCACTGCATTTCAGCCGCTCCCCGGCCAGTTGAGTCAGGAAGAGTGCTATCCCCGCAAGGGCATCGCGGCCGTAGTGCAGTGCGGGGTAGATCACTCCGCCATTGCCCTCTCCTCCGATGACAGCGCCGGTACGCTTCATCTCGGCAACCACGTTTACTTCTCCCACAGGCGCCGAAGTATAGCTGCAACCATGCTTTTCCGTAATATCCCTCAGTGCCCTGGTGGAAGACATATTGGAAACCGTGGGGCCTTTGACATGACCAAGCACGTAGTCAGCGACAGAGACCAGGGTGTACTCCTCACCGAACATTGATCCGTCCTCACATATTATTGCCAGCCTGTCAACATCCGGGTCAACCACGAATCCCAGGTCGGCCCTGCTCTCCAATACCGTGGCGGAGAGATCTGCCAGATGTTCCGGAAGCGGCTCGGGATTATGGGGGAAGAGGCCTGTCGGCTCACAGTAAAGCTCAACAACTTCTTTTACTCCAAGAGCTCTCAAGAGGGCAGGTATGGCTATTCCGCCCACCGAGTTGACTGCATCAACAGCTATCCTGAATCCGGCGCCGGCGATTGCTTCAGGATCTACGAGCGGCATGGTTGTGACTGCCTGGATATGCTTATCAGTCCATGTATCATCACCCGTCTCACCTCCCAGCCGGTCATATGAGACATAGTCAAAATCCTCGGCAGCAGCCAGGGCAAGCACCTCCCTTCCATCAGCATCACTCAGGAACTCTCCCTTTTCATTCAGAAGCTTAAGGGCGTTCCACTGAGCAGGATTATGGCTTGCCGTCATGATTATCCCGCCGCCGGCGCCCAGCGCCGTCACAGCCACCTCCACCGTGGGCGTGGTGGCTAGCCCGACATCTACAACATCTATACCTGTGCTCCGCAGTGATGCGTTGACCAGGGCAGAAACCATCTCTCCCGAGACGCGTGCGTCCCTGCCAGTGACCACCCTGAGAGGCCCCCGGCCGCGCCTGCTGAGCCAGGTGCCGTAGGCTGAGGCAAATTTCACAATATCCACAGGAGTCAGCGCCTCGCCCGGAATACCGCCAATTGTTCCCCTTATGCCGGAGATGGATTTTATCAGAGCCATGTCAATTCTGTTTGATATCAGATGCAAAGGTGCAAAAAAGATCGGGGAGAAAACCGGTAAATAGTTGTAAATTTGCACCCTGAAAATGTGAAAGGATGGAGAAAAGACCGGCACAGCCGCGAAAAAAGAGAACAGCCCGGCCCGGCGCCGGCAAAACTGAACCAGATCTGATCAGGCTGAACAAGTACATTGCTGACAGCGGCGTATGCGCCAGGCGAGAGGCTGACGAGCTGATCAGGCAGGGCTATATCACCGTCAACGGGAAGAAGGTTACCGATATGGGTATCAAGGTGCTTCCCGGTGACAGGGTCGAATACAGGGGCAAAAGGCTGACACCGGGGAAAAAAGTGTATGTCCTCCTGAATAAACCGAAAGGATACGTGACAACAGTAAGGGACCCTCATGCCGAAAGCACAGTGCTTGATCTGGTCAGGGATGCCACCAGGGAACGCATCTACCCTGTGGGCAGGCTTGACAAGGCAACAACCGGAGTACTGCTGCTGACAAATGACGGCGATCTGGCAGGCAAACTCACTCACCCATCATACGGGGCAGGCAAGGTCTACCATGTCTTCCTTGACAAAGAGGTTACAAGGCATGATATGGAAAAGATTATTGAGGGTGTGACCCTGGATGACGGCACGGTAAGCGCTGATGCAATTTCCTGGCCCGATCCTGCCGATCATACCCAGGTGGGGGTGGAGATACACTCCGGCCAGAACAGGGTAGTAAGACGCATATTTGAGAAACTGGGATACAGGGTCAGGAAACTTGACCGGGTGAGCTTTGCAGGCCTTACCAAGAAAAACCTGCAGAGAGGACACTGGAGACTACTGACACAGAAGGAGATCAGCATGCTCAAGCGAGGCATTTTCAAATAACCGGATGAGATGGAACATAAGTCCGGTTTCGTAAATATACTTGGTAATCCCAATGTCGGGAAATCAACCCTCATGAATGTGCTTGTGGGCCAGAAGCTATCCGTCGCCACCGCGAAGGCTCAGACCACCCGGCACCGCATAATGGGCATACTCACCGGCGAGGGTTACCAGATTGTCTATTCGGATACCCCCGGCATCCTCAACCCCAAATACAGGCTCCAGTCTGCCATGATGAAATCCGTTGAGTCAGCCCTGGACGACGCCGATCTGATAATCTATGTTACCGATGTGGTTGAGTCAGCGACAAAGAACAGTGAACATCTTGAAAGGATCCTTGCCTCCTCCGTACCGAAGATAATAGTGATAAACAAGATAGACCTTACCAACCAGGCTGATCTGGAAAAGCTGACCGAAAGCTGGACCGCAATAGCCCCCGGAGTGCCTGTGCTGCCTGTATCGGCAATCAACCGGTTCAATACAGACCTGCTGCTCCGCGAGATTATCAGACGACTCCCGGAGGGTCCCCCCTACTTCCCCGAAGATCAGCTTACTGACCGCTATGAGAGGTTCTTCGTTACTGAGATTATAAGAGGTAAGATCTTTGAGACATACCAGAAGGAGATCCCCTATTCGGTAGAGGTTGAAATAGAGAGTTACACCGAGGAGCCCGGAATTAACCGGATTGCGGCCATAATTTATGTAACCCGCGACAGCCAGAAAGGTATCATCATAGGACACCGGGGAGCAATGCTGAAAAAGGTGGGAACAGCTGCCAGGAAGGATATGGAGGAGTTCCTCGGGAAAAAAGTCTTTCTGGAACTGTATGTAAAGGTGGCACACGAGTGGCGTGACAACCCGCGCATGCTCAAAAAATTCGGTTACTTATAGTTTTTTCTTTATGAGCAGGATAGCAGCAATAGTAGGAAGACCCAACGTAGGCAAGTCAACACTCTTCAACCGTCTGACTGAGAGCCGTGCAGCCATTGTGAACGAGGAGAGCGGCGTGACACGTGACAGACACTACGGCAGGGTGACATGGAACGGGGTGGATTTCTCAGTTGTGGATACGGGCGGATTCGTGGAAAACTCTGACGATATCTTCGAGAGCGAGATAAACAGACAGGTCAAGCTGGCTATTGAGGAGGCTGACGTGATCATCTTCATGGTGGATGTAGAAACAGGCATCCATGAACTCGACAAGGCTGTAGCGTCAATGCTCAGGAAGGTGAGCAAGAGGGTCATCACCGTGGTGAACAAGGTTGACAACAACCAGCGGCTCCTTGATGCGGCAGAATTTTACGGACTGGGGCTGGGCAACTACTTCCCTGTCAGCTCCGTCAATGGCAGCGGCACTGGCGATCTGCTGGATGAGATAGTGAAGCATCTGCCTGATACTCCGGAATCGGAAGGCGAGGAGATACCCAAAGTGGCAGTTGTAGGCCGCCCCAACGTTGGCAAGTCATCATTGGCCAATACACTCCTGGGAGAGGAGAGAAACATCGTCACACCGGTGGCAGGAACAACACGTGACTCAATCCACAGCCTCTACAACAAGTTCAATTACCGTTTCCTGCTGATTGACACAGCAGGCCTGCGCAAGAAAGCCAAAGTGGATGAGGATATAGAATTCTACTCCATACTCAGATCAGTAAGGGCAATTGAAGACAGTGACCTCTGCCTGCTGCTGATTGATGCGACACGTGGGCTGGAGTCGCAGGACCTGAGTATCCTGAACATAATTCAGAAGAACAACAAGGGGGTCATCATCCTGGTGAACAAATGGGACCTGGTTGAGAAAGACCACACTACCACAAAGCGGTTTGAGGATGAGCTGAGGTCAAGGACAGCCCCCTTCACCGACTACCCCGTGCTGTTCATCTCTGCCATCACCAGGCAGAGGGTACACAGGATCCTTGAGCTGATAATGAACGTGTATGAAAACCGAAGGAGAAAGATATCCACCTCACAGCTTAATGAGGTCATGCTGAAAATCATAAATGACACTCCCCCACCGTCAATCAAGGGCAAACACGTAAAGATCAAGTATGTTACTCAGCTGCCCGGAGCTTATCCTGTCTTTGCCTTCTTCTGTAACTACCCTCAGTATATCAGGGAGCCTTACAGGAGGTTCGTTGAAAACAGGCTCAGGGAGAGTTTTCCGCTGACAGGGGCCCCTGTCAGGGTCTATTTCAGAAAAAAATAGATACATTTGGTGTGATTTTTGATGTCAGGGCATATTGTCAGCAGATGAAGCAAGGGATCATCATATTGGTTACAGCAACGATGCTCATTATGGCAGCGTGTGAAAGGCCCGAGAGCCTTCCCCCGGAGCCAAGGATTGAGTTCCGTACCTTTACCCAGTATGATACAATTGATATTCTTGGCAACCCTGCCAAAGCGGGTAATCTCTCTTTCTATTTTGAGGATGGGGATGGCGATCTGGGGCTTGATCCTCC
>ERZ795057.332-NODE-332-length-50195-cov-6.340766_pt1 | contig 50195 bp, 48 predicted proteins | sample MGYA00375141_ERZ795057 | MGnify/ENA primary metagenome ERZ795057 (study PRJEB30186, sample SAMN05720163) | activated sludge metagenome | isolation source: Anaerobic digester | place: Hong Kong | collected 2015-01-26 ...
GTCCCGTTATCATCAATGGTATAGGTAACATAAAAATGCCGGATACTGACCTCTGATGACTGTTCATAACACGATATGACAGACCAGGGTATAAGCATGAGCAGTAACAGAATAATTCTCGATCTGAATTCTACAGTATAAGATTTATCGCTACGTTTTGATTTCATCTGGGTCCCCCTCTCAGCGGAGCGTGTTATTTGACAACAGTAAATGAATAGCCAAGTGACAGTATTACCATGTTCTGCAGGAGATCATAATCATCCCTGTAGCTGGTAAAATATGTTTTATAGACCAGCGCTATTTCAAGCTTGCCGATTCCCATCGGGATATCAACGCCAATGCCCGCGCCCATTCCGATGCAATAGTCATAATCAGGCCGAATATCATCATCAATTTTGTGATCATTATAACTGTAGGTACCGTCAATATCTGTCAACGGCATACAGACACTCGGCCCAATAAGTATAAAAACATCGCATTTTTCTGTTCTCGCTCCCGGCTTCAGGTACAGTGATATATCGGCTATCCATAATGAATAATAATCGAAATCATCACTGTCTATGGAAGCGAGGCCGCCGGTCTTGCAGAACAGGGCTTCCGGCTGTATCCCGAAATTAAACGCACCCGCGCGGGCAAGATTCATATCAAGCAGAAAAATACCGCCGAACGTGATCACCGGATTGTTGTCCAGGCCGTACCGTGACAGTTCATGCTCCCAGCCTTTTCCCAGAAAGAATCCGGCCCCGGTCACCCCTTTAAGGCCCAACGAAAATTCGAATGATCCGTTTTCCTCTGAATATGCAGGAGAAAACGCATAGAAAATCAATACAAATACAAGTACATAGATCTTTTTCATGGATTGTTTACCCTTCTTCTTTCAAACCAGATATTGAATGTGTTTAACCAGCTAGCTTGAGTATTGATATTCATAATAAACAGCCGAAGGTGCACTATAATACAATCGGAGTCAATCAATTTTTTAGTGCATCGTTCTAATTAATCATCCCGTTATATTTCAGTTGACAGGGTCCTTACAGCCTATATATGAAACATATCCATAAATTGATAAGGAGGATTTGACGGATGATTACTCTTATAGCAACGCTGAAAGTAAAGGAAGGAAAAATGGATGAAGCCGTTCAGGTCCTGAAAGACGTTGTCCCCAAAATAAAAGCCGCCGAACCCGGCTGCCTGGAGTACATCCCCCACACGGTTCGCGGGGTTGAGAACACGATTATCTTCTATGAAAAATACCGGGACAAAGAAGCGCTCCAGGCCCATTCGGCAAATTTAGGCAAATCACTGGAGAACCTTCTCCCGCTTCTCGAACCGGGAATGGACATAAAAACCTGTCGTGAAATAATCTCATAATCAGGGTCATGCTGACCGCAACCGGCCATATATCAGCCGGTTACGGTCACCGTGTTTATGATACCTTTCTCAACGACCCCGGGGTAAAGCATGTTTTGATTGATTCAAGGGCGCTGGCATAATTCCTTGAAACCGCGTTCCAGTTTACCACGTTCCAGAACGCCTTGATGTAATCCGGCCTCCTGTTCTGGTACTGGAGATAATAGGCATGTTCCCAGACATCAAGTCCCAGTATGGGGACAAGGCCTTCCATGATCGGGCTGTCCTGGTTCGGCGTTGAATGAACCACCAGTTGACCCAGTGCATTTACCGAAAGCCAGGCCCATCCTGAACCGAACCGTGACGCTGCGGCTTTTTCAAATTCGGCCCTGAAAGCGTCGAATGAGCCGAAACTCCCGGTTATTGCCTCGCCGAGGTTCCCTCCAGGGGCAGCACCCGCTCCGGAGCTCAGTATTTCCCAGAACAGCGAATGGTTCGCATGGCCTCCCCCGTTATTTCTTACTGTCGTGCGTATTTCCTCTGGCAATGAGGCAATATTGGCCAGCAGCTTTTCCAGCGGCAGTTCAAACAGTGAGGGATGCTTTTCCAGAGCGGCATTCAGGTTGTTAACATAACCCTGATGATGTTTGCCGTAATGGATTTCCATTGTTTTCGCGTCAATATATGGCTCAAGGGCGTTATATTCAAATCCAAGTTCTGGCAGTTGATATTTCATAATGATCCTCCTTAGAATATTAGTTTCTACTAAATTATTAAAATATAATATATATTATCAGGAATGGCAAAAAAAACTTCAGTAATTTCAGTTTTATCTTTTTTCGAGATATACGATGAAATCAGTTCCTCTTTGGCGTGAAGCGGGAACGAAGGCCCGGGCGGAACACGAGGAAAAGCGGTACTCCTGCCCGGAATGCGCCGCCAGGATCTTCCGCGGTGCCCAACAATGCAATACCGGTAAACGTGACGTTGATCCTGACTGAAAAAACCAATAAAAAAGGGGCGCTGTTGGGGCGCCCCTTTCAAACTTCAATACAATTCAATTAGATGAGGGTAACCTGAACGGCCCTGAAGCCGCGGTCACTTTTCTCGATTTCAAACTGCACTGCAGCTCCTTCGGGAAGCGATTTGAATCCACTACCGATAATGCCGGTGTGGTGGACAAAGTAGTCTTTGCCGTCGCTGGCGGCGATGAAACCATAACCTTTTTGATCGTTAAACCATTTAACTGTTCCTTGAGACATGTTGAAACTCCTTAGATTTTACGGGATCTCTCCCTTTTAGGTTAGGATTAGTCGAATTACTGCTTGTGAGGATTACCAACTTCGAAGGAAGGTACTGCAACTGCACGTGAGAATTTATCGAACATAATCACTTTCCGTCATAGTAAGCATCCATCCGGTTTTGTCAATTACATTCCCTTTTTTTACCGTTTAAGACAAAAAAAGAGCGCGGGTTGCCGGCACGCTCTTTTTTTATTGACACTCCCCTAAAGAGTTGATTATATGCCACATCAAGGAAAAGAAAATGAAAACCAATGTTGTAAAAAAAATCATACCGCTGACAATGATAATCGCGGTTTTACTGACCGCGTGCAGCAATATGCTGAACGAAAAAACCGGAGACCATAAATCCAATGATCCCTCAATACTTCAGGCCCCGGTAATCACTTCAATTACCGAAAGGGACCAGAGGCTCATCGTGACCTGGGACCCGGTCTCCGGCGCAGAAACGTACGACATATTGTACAGCACCGGAGATAATCCCGATGATGCTGCTGTATTCAATGATGCCGACAATACCGACACGCAGTGCACCATAACCGGCCTGGCCAACAGCACTCTGTATTATATCTGGATAAGGCCGGTCAATCCCGGTACTGTCGGCCCCTTGAGCGAGAACGAGGACGGGACCCCCTACCCCGCTGCTGGTGAGCGGCGGATCTATACGGCAGCAGGAATTTCATTTGACATGGTATTCGTTCCCGGACTCACATTTCCCACCGGGCTGGATAGTACAGAGGATGCCACGGTTGACCATGATTACTGGATGGCTGATACAGAAATAACCAATGAACTTTTTGCCGCGGTACTGCAGTGGGCCTACGATGACGGGAAATTCAATACCACTGATAACACAGCGCCGAATTATCTGAGCGCCCAAACGGTAAATTTTCGTGGACAACGGCTTTTCAATTTAACGGGCGATGATCGATATCTCTTTATCACATGGAACGGAAATTCTTTTGTAATTGATCCGGGCAAAGAATATTATCCTGCTACGTATATGTCATGGTATGGCGCAGTCATGGTGTGTGACTGGCTCACTGAAATGGCATATGGCAGTGCCAATGAGACAGCGCATACCTGGATCGACGATGGTGATGAGATCTGGACATATGACGAGACCAGCGCCGATATCTCGCAAAAAGGATTCAGAATACCTGAAAATACGGAATGGGAACTGGCCGCCCGCTACCTGGGAACCGAAGCCCCGACCGAAGAGCCGCTGGCAGGTGAAGTCCGCACTACCGTCAACAATGGCATTACCTATTACTGGACCCCCGGAACCTACGCAAGCGGGGCCACAGATGATTACACCAATGAAGACGCAACAAACCCGGTTTCCTGGAACCACTATAACAGCCTGAGTCTTGGTGGAACCGACCCTGACTATGGGCAGCATATCGTAGGCACTTCAGGCATCTCCATGGAGGGACTGGAAACACCCCCGGAACCCAAATCAAGCCTTTACCCCAATGCCCTGGGAATCTTTGACATGAGCGGAAATATTATCGAACTGTGTTTTACTATTGTTGATGTTCGATGTCCGGCACTTGGCGGCAATTGGGGTGCAATGGATATTGACTATATTCAAATTGGCAACACCAGTTTCCGTTCCCCGGAGACAGCTGCTGTAGCCGCAGGTTTTCGTGTTGTCATGAGTGAGTAAGTTAAATTTCCTGTCATCAATCCCTTCCTTCACGCATCAAACTCGATAACAAAACGCGTGCCATGATCGCGATCCACGGTGAGAATGCCGTTTATCTGGCTGACGAGCAGCCGCACCAGGCTCAGCCCGAAACCCGCAGTGTTCTCATCCACGTTTTCAGGCAGGCCCCTGCCGTTGTCGGCAAAAATGACTGTCACTCTGCCATCACACCTTGATGCCGATATCGTAATAACCGCCCGGCCATAATCGGTGAAGGCATGCTTCATCGTGTTGGTGACCAGCTCATTCAGTATAATGCCCAGGGACGATGCGGCCTTTGAATCGAGGATAAAGTCCTCGATATGCGATTCGAGTTCCACGTTTTCCCCGTCCGGGAAAAGGGCGAGAATCTCCCTGACCAGCTGGGGAAGAAAAACCGCGAGCGAGACATTGGAAAACATGTCCGGACGGTAGAGCTTGTCATATAAAAGCCACATCCCTTGAAGGCGGTCCCGTGCTTCTGAAAGGGCCTTGTTCACCGGTAATTCCACCGCGCTCTCGGCCTGAAGGGTCAAAAGGCCGATGATCGTGCTCATATTATTTTTAACGCGGTGATGGGCCTCTTTAAGAAGGATCTCCTTCTGACGCAGATACTCGTGCACTTTTTGTTCGGCCAGCTTTCGCTCCGTTATCTCAGTGGCCATCCCGCACAGGCCGCGGATGTTCCCGTCATCCCCCCTGACCGGAAACTTGATTGATATAAAATATTTCGTGCCGGCCTCACTCTCCAGGGTCTCTTCAACTTCATGCACCATCCCGCTTTCAAGGACCTTCAGGTCATTGGCCCTGAACCACTCGCCCTGAGGGCCGGGAAATAATTCGATATCGGTTTTTCCCAGTACGTACTCCCGCTTCTGTCCGGTCACGGCCTCCCAGCGGTGATTGACCATCTCATACCGCCCTGATAAATCTTTAAGAAAAATTATCGCGCCGCTGTATTCAAGAAGATCTGAAAGAAATCTGTGATTTTTATTCTGTTCCTGTTCCGCTGCCCTGCGCCGCCCGACCTCCCTGAAAAGCACCCATACCCAGAGACAAAAAATGCCGATAACCAGGCCGAACCCTGCCGTAATTTTAATGAGCAGGTTATAGTCAAACCCCTGTTCAAACCGTATGGGCAGCCATTTATTATAGATTTCAGCCCGTTCGGCTGGTGAAATCGAATCAAGGGACTTCTGCAGTATTCCCGCAAGCATGGCCCAGTCTTTTCGGACTGCCATGCATTGCGCGTTCGTATACGGAGTTTTGCCCGCTATCTTGATCGTGTTCACGTTCATCCGTGCAAGTGCGTATCCGATAACAAGCATGTTATCGATATGGGCAAAGACATCACCCCGTTCAACAAGCTCAAGCCCTTCCCTGGTTGCGGGAACACTCACCAGCTCAATTCCGGGAAAATCATGGGGTATCCATTCAGTGATCGCATATCCTTCAACAGCCGAAACCTTTTTGCCCCTGAGCTCGTTCATGTCATTGATGTACGTGACATCAATACCGGTGGCGATCACGATAGGAATAGCCATATAGGGTTGCGTAAAGGCCCAGAATTCCCTGCGCGATTCGGTCGCTACCACTGAAGTGGTCATATCGATTTCCCATAAGTTCAGCCGCTCGTATGCCTCCTGCCAGGTCTTGAACCTGATACGTTTAAAGGCAATTCCCAGGCGCTGTTCAATAAGCGCAAGGTAATCGGCTGACATCCCGCTGAAGTTCCCTTTTTCATCAGCGAATTCGACCGGGGGCCATGCCGGGTCTGATGCAACGGTAATTACCGGATGGCTTTTGAGCCATGACCGCTCCTGCGCCGTCAAAATAATTTGCGTCCGTGGCCCGGGCGCCTCGTCTTGAGCGGAAACCGGTATACTTAAAAAGAAAAAAATAAATACAGCAATGGCGACCAACAGAAAATTATATCCGGGTAATCCAGAGGTAAACATTAAAAATTTATAAAACAATCCCTTCATACGATCAATGCCCTTATTATGAAATAGAATGTCCCGGGCCCGTTTCAGCAAAGACCTTCGTTGTGTTCTTAGAAAAGATTACCGAAAATTTGTGAAATTATTTCTCAGTAAGAACACATTCCATTATACGATAAAAATATAATCCTGCAAGAATAAACAAATTGGGGAAGTTAATTAAGGATGAATGGAGCAGCCGGAACAGTTTTATTGTTCAGGCCCTTTTACGGCCCAGAACGACGTTTCGGGGATAACAAGAGGTGTGGCAGTGGATTCTTTTTCCGGGCTTACAATCCCCGGCCGCTTAAGGCCCGGCAACACAGCAAGGTCGAATATTTCGTCAACACTTGAAAGATACGTGAACGAACTCACGATACTCCCGGTCGGAAGATGAAGCACCGTAAATCCTGAATGGGTCGCCTTGTCGGCGATTTTAAGCCCGCTGAACGCGGAAGATTTCTTGCGGATTTTTGACTGGGCCACGAACAGATAATCGCCGCACCGGTCCATGCCCCTGATGAATCCGGGAATCCGGTTCACGATTTCATACTTTCCCGCAGCAGGGTCGAAAAGGGCGATCTCCCCGGTTGACGAGAAGAGCACAAAGAGCCTGCCGTCAATGAGCCGCGGCGTATGGGGCATGGCGAGGCCGGCAGCGACAATTTCCCCGGTCGGCACATGCATGAGCACGCCCCCGGAATTGATCGTTTCGCGCCATGACCGGGCCGCGTCTCCCCTTCCCAGGGCCGTGACCCACACCGGGCTCCCCTGATCCATGGCCATGCCGTTCAGGTGGCACCGGTCTTCAGGCGCCAGGGCCGAGACGAATGAAGGCCGCCACACCGGCGTGAAGCTGTACCGGCCATCGATCATGCACAGGCATGAAAAAAGGGTGTTGACACCCCAGAGCCCCTGCGGGCCCCACTCAAGGCCGTGAAGGTCGAGCTCACCGGTATAATACCGGGCCCTGGGAACAAAGAGCGAATCATACACGCCTGGCTGCCCCGGATATCGGGGCGCAAGTCCCGGCTCATGGGCAAGCACTGTGACATCGGAACCTGACGCCACGGCGAACCGGTTGCCATCGACTCCCAATGCCATGGCGTTCGGAAAAGACCGGGGGAGCTGCACCAGGTCGTCGTCGTTTTTCGCGCTCACGAACACCACCTTGCCCGCCTGGTAGGTGCTCAGGGCGATGGTGCAGTTGAGCTGGTTTATCAGTTCTGGCAGACTGGGAGTAAAGGTCGCGGAAAACGGCGGATGAGGTTTGTTCTGGGGAGCGTTCTGGTGCACGGAGTCATCCTCTGGTTGTGAAGGTCATAGTATAATTAATAGAATATTTACAAAACTGTATTCTCGAAGTAGAGAATTTCACCATTGCTGGTTCCCACGAAGAGGTCCTGATCTCCGTCTCCATCAATGTCGGCAAAAGCGGGAAACACACTAGCCGCACTGATGTTTGCCAAACCAAAGGGATTGGTTACAGCTGATGCGAAGTAAGCAGACCCTGTAGTACCGGTATTTTGAAAAAAATGGATTTGGCTGTAAATATTATAATCGGGAAATTGAGAGTTATATCCTGTACTGACAAAAAGATCAAAGTCCCCGTCATTATCAATATCAACAACGGCGGGAGAAAAGGCATATTGAAAAGAAATATCGGGTAAATTAAACTGATTGCTTAATGATGAGCCAGCCGGCGTGACGGATGAACCAGTACTGGGATTTTCAAAATATTGAATACTTAACGAATCTTGAAAATGCCTTTCACCGGCAAATATATCATCATATCCATCATTATCAATATCTGCAACTGCTGGTATAAGAGCACCATAAAAACTAGTTGTATATCCAAAAGATGATGATGCATAAAATGATGGTGATATGGATGAACCAATATTAAGTTTATACATCAGATAATTACTATTTGAACTGTATACAAGGTCTAGATCACCGTCACTATCCAAATCAGCAAAATTATTGAAGGTATCCCCACTATAAATTCCGGTTGGGATGGATGCTGATGTAAATGTTCCCGAGTCATTTCTTAAATAAATTACTATATTACTCGAATATGAATCTTGTGTTGTCACCAGAAGGTCAAGGTCACCATCTCCATCAAGATCCGCAAAGGCAGGAAAAGTGTAACCATTAAAATCAAAGTTATCAATTCCACTGGGAAGCGTTGATGAAACAAAAACAGGAGGATACACAGATTGCTCTACGAGTTCCATACTGATCGGAATTATTTTAAACTCGCCGCTCTTAAGATCCGCTGTGGCGCTTCCGCTGTAGTAATCCGCGTTCAGGGTATCCCCGCGCACAGTAAAAACACGGTCATCACCGGCAGGGACCGCAAGCATGATAACGTCGGTGTTCGGCGATACTTCACGGGAAAATGAATCGATCCCCGGGCCGCTCACCGAAACCGTGACGCCGGTCACGTCGGAAGGGGCATAGGCCATATTAACAGCCGGAGAAATCTTTTCTGTCCGGGAGCTGCCCAGATCGATCTTCACGGTCGCGATCCCGGCATCATCGCTGCACTGCGGACCGGCCAGCAGCATGAGCACTGACGCGAATGAGACCGCGTTGCGCAGGGTGCTTTCAGACAGCGGGAAACCGAGAAGCCGGTTGTAAAGTTTCTTTATTTCCCTTATTTTTTTATATCGCTGAAAATATGACAGATCATAAAATGAGCCGTTTTCAATTGAGGCGTGAACATCTGTCGAAAGTTCGCGAAGCCGTGCAAGATGTCCGGTGATATTTTTCGGTTTAATTTTCATAATTTAATTCACATTAATAGTGCACCACACTCTTGTTAAACGAGGTGATGAGGGTTTAGTTAACATAGATAATAATATTACTGGTCATATGAGTCAATTGTTTTTTCTGCAGTCGGTAAATGAAAAAGATTACACCTTCTGTCATTCACTCAAATAAAATGTTATCAATTATTAACAAGTGGTGTTATAGCCAGCCGGTCCAAAAAATTTGACACAATATAAAAACCGGGTATGATAGAGATACGATCGGTTTAACCGCTCAATTACATCATGCAGAACTGTTATCATTTAGGGAGGCATCTATGGATATTCCTGACTCGAAAAGCGGCGTATGGACTGCGGCGGTGAGCAAAGAAATCCAGTATAATTTTGAATTTCTCGCTCTTCAGATACTGCTCTCCAGGCTGCGCCTGACGGTCAAGCAGAAACCGGATAAAACCACTCTTGACCAGTGCGCGGCAGAGCTGAGAGAGCTCTTTGTGAAAACAATACATCTGCCCAAAGTCCAGAAGGACCTCATGAAATTAATGCAACAGGGAGGAGTGAAATGAACCAGGTAATGTTCAGCGTTGGCGAAGTCAAAAAAATGATAGAGGAAGGCAGAAAGCTCATCCTCGCCGGAGACGAGGCGCTGCTCAGGTCCCTTCCCGAGGGCCACTGGATCGGCGGCACCATCCCCTATTTTATGGCCGAAAAAGGCGGCGTCCTTTCTAACGACAAAATTTATGTTACCGAGATTCCGGGATACATAAAAAAAATGGTGTTCAAGACATACCAGGAAGGCAGCGTCTCGTCCATTTACACGGACGCGCCTGAACGCGGGTTTACGGTTGTTATCATCCCCGCTTCAAGCGCCACACACCTGTCTTTCGCGCTCAAGGCGCCGACGTATGACGGATTCGCGACGTCCCCCCTGATCGGCTGGATATCCGGGGTGCACGTGGACAACATCGGCAAAGTCAAGCCCCTCGTGTTTTTCGGTGAAAAAGGGAAAGTGATGGATGACGAAGCGGTCGCCATCCACGCGTCACTGCCCGAAGAGAAATACGCCGATATCGATATCATCAACATCTTCTCCCAGGGGGACGGGGACGTGATCACTTTCCCGAACGACGGGTTCAGCGCCACGGACGCGTTGATAAACGGAAAAAAAACGAACTTCGCGGAATATGTCGAAGCGAACGGCCTGGACACGCGGCTCCCGCTCGTCGCCGATTACAGCGGTGCCATGATCAACATCAGCTTCCAGTCCGTTGACGCCGCGGCAAAAAGCGTGAACTTTTACGCGCCGGTCTTCAAGGACGTGGAGTACCGCCATGCAGCGCCGGTCAGCGATTATATCAGGGAGTTCACGGGCATGCTTCCCGGTGCCGGGACCGACACGATCTTTTTCTCCTGCAACTGCATCCTGAATTATCTGTATTCAGAACTTGAAGGTAAAAAGACCGGCTCTGTCACCGGGCCCATAACGTTCGGGGAAGTAGCGTACCAGCTCCTTAACCAGACCATGGTCTACCTCACTATCGGCGACCTCTAAGAAGATCATTTCAATCCTGCAGGGCCGGCCCCGGGCCGACCCTGCAGGATTATATCATCCCCCCAAAAAAAATCGCCTTTTTTTATTTGACTTATTTCCACGTTTCAGTATTTTTGGCATATGCCAATAATTATACAGGACAGAGTTTTCCATGCCCAGGCCGCCTAAGTGCAGAACCATTACCGGCTTTCCGGGGGCTTCCCGTTTCAAGCCCGCGGGAATACCGGCCCGCGACCTCGAAGAAATCGTCATAACCATCGATGAATTTGAGGCCCTGCGGCTTGCAGACCATGAAGGGCTCTACCATGAGGACGCCGCGGCTTCAATGGGAATTTCGCGCCAGACCTTCGGCAACATCCTTACTGAAGCGCGCCGGAAAACGGCCGAATGCCTGGTCATGGGCAAGGCGCTGCGCATCGAGGGAGCTCCCCCGGATGTTTCCGCACAGAACGGGACCGTTTTCTGCGGCACGTGCGGGATGCCGCTGGGTGTCGGCATGGTGGAACGCTGCCCCTACTGTTCCAGTGATGTGACAGTCAACCCGGCGGACTGCCCGCGGCGCAAAAAAAGGGGCTGCGGCAGGGCAAAAAAACAATACCGAGGAGGATTCAATGATAACTGCGATAAGCGTGGAAAATAAATCAAGTGACGGCATCGTTGATGCCCGGTTCGGCAGGGCGGCTTTTTTCGCCCTGTACAACCATGAAAAAGACGAATGGTCATTCGTGGACAACAGTGCCGACCTTTCCCTGAGCCAGGGCGCGGGCATACAGGCCGCGAAAAAAGTCATCAACGCGGGGGCCGACTCCCTGATCACCTGCAATGTGGGGCCCAAGGCCTATGACCTGCTGATAAGATCCGGGGTCAAGATCTTTTCATGTGAACCGGGAACTACCGTTCCTGAAGCGCTCAAGGCGAAAGCTGAAAACAGGCTCCAGCGCCTTGATTCGGCGAACAGGGACTCTCACTGGTAAGAAATAACATTTTCAAATCAAAAAAAGGGGCCTGTGATGAAAACAAAAATAACCATACTCTGTGAAAATACCGCCCAGATTCCCTTCCCGGTGATCGCCGAACACGGCCTTTCAATGCTCGTTGAACAGGACGATGTCACGCTCTTCGATACCGGTCAGGGTATGGCCCTCATGCACAACATGAAGGTACTGGGCAAAAATCCTGAATCCGTTGACCGGGTGGTGCTCAGCCATGGCCACTATGACCATACCGGCGGACTGTCCGCCTTTCTCCAGTCGCGCGGCAGGCAAACCGATGTTCACCTGCATGCCGAGGCCTTCAATCCCCGTTTCGCCGTTGTCCCTTTAGGCGACGGCAAAATCTTTGAAAGGAACATCGGCATGCCCCTGGCCCGCGATGAATACGAGAATAACGGCGCCCTTTTTCATGAAACCGCCGGCCAGACCCGGATAACCGACAACATAGTTTTCGCCACGGACATCCCGCATGCCGAAGGATGGACCTCGTTCGACATACGGCTCAAACAAAAGATCGGCTCTGAATACATCGATGATCCCTTCAGGGACGACGGCAGCCTGCTTCTTGACACGGATTCAGGCCCGGTAGTCCTCCTCGGGTGCGCGCACAGCGGGATCTGTGAAATACTCGACTCCCTTGCGGAAAAAAACGGGCTTGACCGTTTTCACGCGGTCATCGGGGGCTCTCATCTGGGAGCGGCACCGCCGGAATACATCAACCAGGCGATTGACACATTGAAGAAATACCGTGTTTCAAAAGCCTGCCTTGTCCACTGCACCGGACCGGCTGCCGCATGCAGGGCCGCCACAGGGCTGGGGGATATTTTTCAGTTCGGCGCCACAGGAACCAGTTTTGAATTTTAAAAAAGGGAGATCAATATGAACATAGCTATAGCCAGCGGCAAAGGGGGGACGGGGAAGACAACCTTCGCTGTATCCCTTGCTTCATTTCTCTCCAGGGAAAAAACCGTGGCCTTGCTCGACGGTGATGTCGAGGCCCCAAACTCAAACCTTTTCCTGAAGGTCCCTGTTGCCGAATGCGAGCAGGTAAGCGTGCCAGTGCCCGCGGTCATTGACGACCGGTGTACCGGGTGCGGCGCGTGCGAAGATTTCTGCGAATTCAGCGCAATAGTGGTCATCAAGGGAAAGCCGCTGGTGTTGCCCGAAATGTGCCATTCATGCGGCGGATGTCTCGTCGTCTGCCCCGAAAAGGCCCTGCATGAAGTTCCCAGGCCTATCGGCGTCATTGAGACCGGCGAGCGGGACAACATCCTCTACGCGGGGGGCGTGCTCAATATCGGTGAGCCCATGGCCCCTCCCCTTATCAAGGAGCTGAAAAAATACCACTAAATTCCCGACATACGGATACTCGACTGCCCGCCGGGGACGTCCTGCCCGGTAATCGAAGCCGCCAGGGGATGCGACTACCTGCTGCTCGTAACCGAATCGTCCCCGTTCGGGCTGAACGACCTGAAGCTCGCCGTGGGCATGGCCCGGGAGCTCTCCCTTCCCTTCGGCGTAGCGCTCAACCGGGCGGACGACTCGTTCCGCGGCGTGGAGGAGTTCTGCTCCGCTGAAAACATCCCCCTTGTCGCGCGCATACCCTTTGACCTCGAAGTCGCCGGGACCTATTCCCGCGGGGAGATGCCCTTTATACTGAAAAAATACCCTGACCAGCTCGAATCGATCATGAAAGACATAAACCTCAGAAACAGGAGGAGCCTGCACCTATGATCCATGAACTCGTTGTGCTCAGCGGCAAAGGCGGAACAGGAAAAACCAGCATCACCGCCTCACTGGCGGTGCTGGCCGAGAACCCCGTCATGGCCGATTGCGATGTGGACGCAGCCGACCTGCACCTGCTGCTTGAGCCGGACATACAAGAGAAGGAAAACTTCACCGCCGGGAAAAAGGCCTTCATCCATCCCGGCCTGTGCACCTCATGCGGCACCTGCAACCTTTACTGCCGCTTCGACGCCATTGACGATTATTATATCGTCAATCAACTCTCCTGTGAGGGATGCGGCCTGTGCGCTGTCGTGTGCCCGGCGGGGGCGGTTGAAATGAGGGACCATGTTTCCGGCGCCTGGTTCGTCTCATCTACCGGTGAGGGGGCCATGGTCCACGCCAAACTCGGCATCGCAGAAGGAAACTCGGGAAAGCTGGTCACGCTCATCAAAAAAAAGGCCCATGAAATAGCGGAACAAAACGGAAACCGGCTTATTATCGTTGACGGCTCACCCGGCATCGGCTGTCCTGTCATTGCGACTCTTTCTGGCGCATCGTCCGTGCTGATCGTGACCGAGCCGACCGTCGCGGGCATTCATGACCTTGAAAGGGTATACCGCGTGGCCGAAAGGTTCCGCCCGGGTATTTATGTGTGCATCAACAAGGCAGACATCAACCCGGAAAAAACAGCCGAAATCGGCAGATTCTGTGCTGACCGGAACATCCCCGTAGTCGGAGAAATTCCCCACGACGGCGAAGTAAGCAGGGCAATAGTAGCCGGCAGGCCCCTGGTCAGCGTATCGACCGGCCCTGCGGCACAGGCGATAAAAACAATGTGGCAGAAACTGAGCCGCTTGATCAATAAAGAGGAGTAACATCATGAACGATCCAAAAAGCAGTCAGAACCCTCCCGCTCAGAGCAAAGAGGATGAACAAAAGGAAATAAAGGAGACGCTTGGACGCATCAGGAATAAAATAGTCGTGCTGTCAGGCAAAGGAGGCGTCGGTAAAAGCACGGTCGCGGTCAACCTTGCCGCCGCGCTTGCCGCAGAGACAAGCCGCGTCGGGCTTCTTGATGTCGACATCCACGGGCCCAGCGTGCCCATGCTTCTGGGGCTCCAGGGAAAACGCCTCGAGGCGAGCGTCACGGGAAAGCTCCTCCCGGTCGAATACAGCCCCAGGCTTAAAGTAATTTCGATAGGGTTCCTTCTTGAAGACAAAAACAGCGCGATAATCTGGCGCGGCCCCCTGAAGTACGGCGTTATCAAGCAGTTCATCAAGGACGTCACCTGGGGAGACCTGGACTACCTGGTGGTTGACTCGCCCCCGGGTACCGGCGACGAGCCCCTTTCAGTGTGCCAGCTCATCGAAAAGCCCGATGGAGCCATAATCGTCACCACGCCGCAGGACGTCGCCGTTCTTGACGTGAGAAAATCCGTCAACTTCTGCGTCCAGCTGGGCATGCCCATTCTCGGCGTGATTGAGAACATGAGCGGGTTCGTGTGCCCCCACTGCGGCAAAGAGACGCCTCTTTTCAAGACCGGCGGGGGCAAGGCCATGGCGGAGGAACTGGGGATACCCTTTCTGGGAAGCGTTCCCATTGAACCGGCCATCGCCGAAAACGCGGACGCGGGCGTGCCGTTTTACAGCTCCGCTGCCGAAAACGCGACACCCGCGCAGAAAAGCTTCACGGCTATCGTGAAAAAAATTATTGAAGGAGTAAACCGATGAAAATAGCATTACCGGTCGCGCAGGGAAAACTTTGCATGCATTTCGGCCACTGCGAGACATTTGTCATCTTTGACATTGACGAAAAAGAAAAGAAGGTACTCTCGAGCTCAAACCTTGAAGCGCCGCCCCATCAGCCCGGGCTTCTTCCTCCCTGGCTCGCGGAAAAAGGCGTGACCTGCGTGATCGCGGGCGGTATGGGCTCACGGGCCGTCGGCCTGTTCAACCAGCAGGGCGTCAGCGTGATAACCGGAGCTCCTGCAGGCGACCCGGCTGAAATTGTCCAGCAATTTCTTAAAGGCTCACTGGTCACGGGAACAAACGTCTGTGACCATTGATTCCATAAACCTCCTCCATGCCGGAGTATTCTCCGGCATGGGGCCTTATACTTCAGCAATGACCGCTTAAACAAATACTTTTCAGCTAAAAATAGTATTCATTTTTTTATTTCCCGTGTATACTGTACAGGTATCCCGATATCGCAAGTCATGTTCTGGAACAGCGAAATTACGCCATTGAAGGAGATAAACCATGATAGAAAGCATACGAAAAATACTCGGAAAAGATTCGGACAACCTGCTTTCTCACCAGTGCAGGGTATCGAAAGACCTTCTTCATCTTCCCGGTCCTGATTTTATCGACCGTATCTTTATACAGTCAGACCGTACCCCCAATGTGCTGCGCAACTTGCAGCTCATGTTCGACCACGGGCGCCTCGGGGGGACCGGGTACCTGTCAATACTGCCGGTAGACCAGGGCATCGAGCACAGCGCCGGCGCCTCGTTCGCGCCCAACCCGGTCTACTTCGACCCTGAAAACATCGTTAAGCTGGCCCTTGAAAGCGGATGCAACGCGGTCGCTTCGACCCTGGGAGTACTGGGCATTGTCGCCCGGAAATACGCGCATAAAATCCCTTTCGTGGTAAAGATCAACCACAATGAACTGTTATCATATCCGAACACGCACGACCAGATCCTGTTTGCCGGGGTAGACCAGGCCTTTGACATGGGCGCCGTTGCCGTTGGAGCGACCGTATATTTCGGCTCTGACGAAAGCAGAAGGCAGATCCAGGAAATATCCGAGGCTTTCCAGTATGCGCACGAACTCGGCCTTATCACCATACTCTGGGCATACCTGAGAAATGAAGGGTTCTCGACAAAGGATGATGACTACCACACCGCCGCCGACCTCACGGGGCAGGCGAACCATCTGAGCGTGACCATCGAGGCTGACATTGTAAAGCAGAAGCTCCCGACCACCGACGGCGGGTTTACCGCGCTCAAGTTCGGCAAGACCGACAGGCGGGTTTACAGCGAACTCTCGGGGCCCAATCCCATAGACATGACCCGGTACCAGCTGATGAACTGCTACATGGGCCGCATCGGCCTGATCAATTCAGGCGGCGCTGCAGCCGGCGAAGGAGACCTTGAAGAAGCGGTCCGCACCGCGGTTATCAACAAGCGCGCCGGCGGTATGGGACTGATCCTGGGCAGAAAGGCGTTTCAGCGGCCCATGAGCGAAGGCGCCAAAATCATCAACGCGGTGCAGGACGTTTATCTCTGCCGGGAAATATCCGTGGCATAAACAACACATTTTTTTGGAACCTTTTTCTTCTCCGCACGATTCATACCAGTGAACACCCGGATGACAGCCGGTGTAAAAAAGTTTACAAAATTTATCTGGAGGATCCATGAAAAGGATATCATTTCTTTTTGCGGTACTGCTCGCAGCAACACTGCTCATCGCGTCATTGTTTGCCAGGCCGGAACACAGAGGAACACCGCCTTTTATCACCGCGTGCGCTTCTTTAAGTGAAGGAGACAGCTGCACCTTTACTGGCCGCGATGGGACCTCAATAGAAGGGACCTGTACAGAAAAAGCCAATCCCCGGACCCATGAACCGGAACTGGTCTGCTGGAACGAAAGCGCCATGAAAGAAACGGGACCGCCGCCGGAAAAAGACGCATCCCGGTAACCCTGCCCTTCATTTACTACAATCTGCTGTTTCAAATCCCGTCCTTAATATCTCTCCTCCCCCACCCCGAAAGGGGCGGGGTGGACGGGATTATACCTGATTTCTGACGGACTTTTTAATCGATACCCGGCATCTATAATCCCCTTGAACTCGCACAACAAGAAGGTATCGATCCATGAAAAAAAGTCATCAGGGCGGATGATCACTCTGGCACAGGCCGTTAGTTCACCTGCGGGGAAATGAACCCCTGAAAAAATTAATTACACTGTCTGAAGATTATCGTTCCCGTCTTTACGGAGATTACGACAGAAAAACGATTCCCAGTATATATTTGCTTTTAAAGAGGCGTTAACCCGCGCCTTTTCAGCTGAAAACACAATGGACCCATTCAAAGGAGCTCACCATGAGGGATGTATACATCATCGGCGCCGACACGATCAGGTTCGGCAAATATCTAGATAAAACAATTCCGGAACTCACGGCAATGACCGCGGTTCCCTGCCTCAAAGAGGCCGGAATCGATAAAAAAGACCTTCAGGCAGTGTATTTCGCAAACTCCGCCTGGGGCGAATACCGCAGGCAGGTGTGCATACGCGGGCAGGTGGCGCTGCGGCCCATGGGCATTGACTCTATACCCATCACCAATGTTGAAAACGCCTGCGCGGGAGGCTCTACCGCCTTTCACCTGGCATGGCTTGGAGTGGCCAGCGGGCTCTATGACATCACCATGGCCCTGGGCGCGGAGAAGATCTACGACAGCAACCAGAAGCTGGTATTCTCGAGCTTTCTCACCGGCCTTGACGTGGGCAACGTGCTGCACATGATGAAAACCTTTACCCGGTACGGCATGACCGACGAAGACCGTGAGGCAATGAAAAAGCACCTGGAACTGCACCGGCCCAAGCAAAAAAAATCCGGCAAAAAGAGAAAAGACCTGAAGGCACGCTGGAAGGACCTGCGCGACAGCTTTACCGTGGCGGTGAGGATCGGGGAATCAATGGGTTACGACGTGCTCAGGGAGCTGCAAAAAATGGGCGGCGGAGACCACTCGCCCTTTATGGACGTGTACGGCCACGAAGCGCGCAGGCACATGAAAGAATACGGATCGACCATAGAACAGTTCGCGCACATCGCCTCAAAGAACCATTATCATTCAACCATGAACCCGAACGCCCAGTACCAGTTCCCGGTTTCGGTTGAACAGGTGCTGGCTGACCGGCTGGTCACCTGGCCACTGACAAGAAGCATGTGCGCCCCCGTGGGGGACGGCGCGGCCAGCGCCATCCTGTGCGATGAAAAAACAGTCAGGCGGCTCGGCCTTTCAGGCCAGGCCGTAAAGGTGCTCGCCTCGATCCCCGGATCAGGCAGGGCCCGCGAAAAGGACGAGCCCGACATCGGCGCGCGGCTTGCGGCCCTGGCCTACGAAAAGGCGGGCGTGGGGCCGCGTGACATCAGCCTGGCCGAAGTGCATGACGCGTCCGCCTACGGCGAGCTGCACCAGACCGAGAACATGGGGTTCTGCGGGCCCGGCGAAGGCGGCATTCTCGCCATGAGCGGCGCGACCCGCATCGGCGGCAAAATCCCGGTTAACACGAGCGGCGGTCTCGAGTCGCGGGGGCATCCCATCGGCGCCTCGGGCCTCGGCCAGATCCACGAACTAGTGACCCAGCTCCGCGGAAACGCCGGCGCGCGGCAGGTCGAAGGCGCGAGGATCGGCCTCGCGGAAAACGGCGGCGGCGCCCTGGGAGTCGAAGAGGCGGCGATGTGCCTGCACATCCTCGAAGCGCCCTCAAAAAAATAGAAAAAGAACACACACAGGAAGGATGATACACATGGGAAAACCACGAATGGCCTTTAACATAGTCAAATCACTCGCGATTTTCGCGGCCCGGGAGTTCAGAAGGGGCACTCTGAGCAAGAATTTCAGGGGCCTGAAAAACATGGAAATTAAAGAGGAGATGTCATGGGCCGAGCTGCTCGAAGAAAAAGTGCGCAAACACCCTGACAGGCTTTTTCTTACCTTTGAGGGCACAGACTACACCTATCGGGACATGGACAATAACGCGAACAGAACGGCAAACTATTTTCTTGATCTCCAGGGCGGCCAGGGAACCGGCGCCGCCATGCTTATGGAAAACAGCCCCGCCTTTCTTGACGTGTTCATCGGCCTGCAGAAGATCGGCATGTACACCGTGCCGGTAAACACGTCACTCAAAGGGGACAGTCTGCTCTACGTGCTCAACCACTGTGAGGCGAAATTTCTTGTCCTTGACGAGGCCTACATCCCGGCAATTGAAAAAATCAGGGCCGGGCTCACGAACATCACCACCTTAATCGTCAACACCGAATCCCCTGACGCGCCCGTGCCTGAGGGCATGATCAGCATCCACCGCGCCCGTTCACGCCCAACAGCCAGGCCGTCAACGGGCTACCGTAAAGACGACATCTGTTTCATCACCTACACCTCGGGAACAACCGGCCTGCCCAAAGGCGTGGTGTACCGGTACCGGAACATTCCGGTCAAGCTCCTGTCCCTGGTGGCGCACATGCTGTACCGGAAAAGCGACATCCTTTACACTGCCATGAAACTCTTTCACGGCAACGCGCTCTTTGTCACCGTGACCTGCGGCATGCACACCGGCGCGCGAGTTGTCCTGGCGCGCAAGTTCTCGGCAAGCGGGTTCTGGGACGAAATCAGGAAGCACCGCGTCACCTCTTTCAACACCATAGGAGCCATGATCCCCATTCTCATGAAGCAGCCCGAAAGTCCCCTGGACAATAAAAACAACGTGCGCTTCATCCTTTCAGCGGCCTGCCCGACAGACCTGTGGAAAAAATTCGAGGACCGCTACGGCCTCACGATCTACGAGGCCTACGGCGCTGTTGACGGCGGAGGCAAGGTGATCCTGAACCTGGGAACCGCGCCTGTGGGTTCCATCGGCAAGCCGCCAATGAAGGTCAGATACCGCCTTCTCGACTCCGCGGGCAATGACGTTCCCGACGGCACGCCGGGCGAGCTCATCTTCGCCTCAGGCGGAGGAGGCGGCGGTTCCGTTGAGTATTTCAGGAACGAAGAGGCCTCACGCGAAAAATCCGACAGCGGCTGGGTCAATACCGGCGACCTTATGAAAAGGGACAGCAGGGGATACCTCTATTTCGTGGGCCGCAACACCGAGTCGATGCGCATCAAGGGAGAGAACGTGTCCGCCTTTCAGGTTGAGCAGGCGATCCAGAAGCACCCCTCGGTGCTTGAGGCCGCCGTTTACGCGGTGCCCTCGGAGCTGGCCGAGGACGAAATCATGGCCAGTGTGTCCCTTGTTGAAGGGCGCTCCCTGGCAGAGGAAGATCTTCTCGAGTTCATAAAAGAAGACCTTCCGAAATTCGCGGTACCGCGGTACATACGAATCGTCAGGGAATTCCCGAAAACAGAGACCTTCAGGATAAAGAAAAAGGAAATCGAGGAACAGGGCGTGGCAATAGGCACGTATGACGCGGTAGCCGAGGCGCGCATTTCCTGATTTCCTGATTGCTGAAAGGAGACCGGGTCACGTGAGCTTCAGGAAATCCGGCCACGGTGAAAAAATTATGGACTCTGAAACGCGGGCTGATATAATCCCCTTCAGGCTGTGCCTGCGGCTGGCGTCACGCCCGGGAGCAGGCCGGACATAATGCATGAACTGAAGAGGAGAGGCAGTGAAAAAACATTCCCATGTTCTACCCTGTGCCGCGCTGCTGACACTGGCGCTCCTTGCAGGGGGAGGATGCTCTGAACCGCAAAAAAGCGATTCCCGGACCATAGACCTTTCCGGGACCTGGAAAATCAGCGGCACGGACAATCCGGACAACGCGCTGCCATCAATGGACGATTCAAGACTTGCCGAAACAGCCATTCCCGGCGACTGGATAAGCTTTCTTTCAAAAAACGATGACATGGCAGCCACGGTGTGGATCAGAAAAAAGATATTCATCCCCGCCGGGGGCGCTTTTAAGCAGCCCATGCTCTTTATTGAAAGGGTCGCCATTGCTGACGAGGCATACTTAAACGGCGTCAAGATCGCCGCCAGCGGGCTCATGCCCTCCTCGCCCGGCGACCTTCGCTACCAGATAGCCTGGTACACGCCACGGCGCTACTTCATCCCGCAGGGGCTCATCAGATACGGCGCGGACAACGTCATCGCCCTCAGGGTATATTCACACATACAGAGCGGCATTATGGGTGAAGTCTCCCTGCGCGATTACGGCGATGACTATTTCGGCCTGATCATGCGCGCCTACAGGCCACTGATCGTGAGCATCACCGCGGTGATGATGAACATCATGCTCATCCTTGTCTTCGCGCTGCTCTACATTTCCGAAAAAAGCAAAAGGGAAAACCTGTACTTCACCCTGGTCATAGCCTGCACCGTTTCATGTTCGCTCCTCACCTTTCCCCTTCCCTTCCTTATCGACGGGCTGTGGCGGTACAAGCTGGGCATTGCCCTGTACACACTCACCAATTTTTTCGTGCTCCATGGCGTGAAATCATTCATCGGCTTTCGCAGCAGGGCGCTTGATCTGACGGCACTGGGTCTTCTTGCCCTGGTGGAGATTATCGTGCTGAGCGCGGGTTATTCGCGGTCCATTGTATACTACAGCGCCTATCCCTGCCTCATCTTCGTGAACCTCTGCATCCTGGGATCGGCCGGGATATTCATCCACGCGGTCATACGGGACCCGCGCCGGTACTGGTACTTTCTGGCGCTGGCGGTGCCGCTTCCCGTTTCGGTGATGCGGAACTCGTACTATCTCTTCGCACAGCGTTTTAACGAACTCCCCCTGGTCATCTTTCTCCATGTTCCTGCGGTGTTCATGTTCATCACTCTGTACTACATCTATAATTTCGAAAAATCGAAAAAAGAAAAAGACCAGCTCTACACCGCACTCCTGAAAAAATCAAAAAAGGACACGCGTGCCCTGAGATTGATGCAGGAAAAAAAGAAAAAACCCGGGCCGCGCGACCTTATCACGAACGTCATAGAGTATCTCGATAACAATTACGCGGAAAAATACGACAGGATCGAGCTCTCAAAAAAATTCGGACTCAATGAAGACTACATGGGGCAGATATTCAGAAAGGCGACCGGGACCAATATTTCAACGTATATCAATACAAACAGAATCAATGCGGCAAAGGAGCTCCTGACCGGCACAAACGCGAAAATAATTGATGTTGCCTACCACGTGGGCTTTGACAACCTCACCCATTTCCACCGTCAGTTCAAAAAACAGACAGGGTGCACGCCCAATGAGTACCGGGAAATCGTGAAAAAAAACAACGACTAGATCCGCGGCGGCGCGGGATCACCGCGGTCAATGGTCCGGAAAAATCGGGTCCACCGGTAGGGCGCTGTAAGGGTAATTGCCCCTGAGGGGCACAGGGCGACACAGTCGCCGCACCCCATGCACTGGCTGATGCCCGGATTTCCCAGAAGGTTCCCCTCACGCGGCTTCATGCGGGCCTTTTGATCCTCCACCATTATTGAATCAGCAGGGCATGCCCTGACGCAGAGGGAGCAGCCCGTGCATTTTTCACGGTCAACGCGTATTTCGGCCCAGGTGATCTGCCCTGTATCGCCGTAATGGGGCAGGAGCATGCGCTCAAAAAATCCCAGTTTGCTCATCGGTTTCTCCTGTCAGTATAATGTGGTGCGCCTGCCATCGTCATACCAGTCAACGGCATGAGTGTCTCTGGGCACCATGCCGTCCGGGCTGCCCTGGGGCCAGCCTATGGCCAGGCTCGAAATGAACTTATAGGGGTAGCTTATGCCGAACTTCCTTTTCCACGTTAACGAATACTTGAACGCGGTCTTGGCGAAGCTGACCCAGCAGGTGCCCAGGCCCATGCTGTGCGCTGCCAGCACCATGTTCTGTCCCGCTATGCCGCAGTCAAGGTCCGGGCTGCCCACGCCGCGCACGTCCTTGAAGATCAGGACCACCGTGGGAGCCCCGTGCCAGAGACCGAGCTTCCCCCTGGCGATAAGGTCAACAGCGCCGAAGGGAACAGGGTGCAGTTCGTACCGGTTGAGCCTGATGAACAGTTCAGTCAGGGGCCTGAGCCAGAAAAATCCCGGCCTGCGGTAGTCAAGCACTGCCCTGAACACTTTGAGAAGCCGGACAACGGTTTCGGTGATTCCCTGTATGAGTTCAGGGTCGCGGAGCACAACGAATTTCCAGGGCTGCGCGTTTCCCGCTGAAGGGGCGAAGCGGCCCGCCTCGAGTATCCTTTTGACCATAAATTCAGGCACCTGTTTTTTCTGATACAGGCGCACGCTTCGCCTGCGCAGTATGACCTCTTCAGTGGCGGTATATTGCTGCGCGAGCCTTTCAGTATCAGTTTTCGCCTTCATGGTTTTCCTCCGCCGGTTATCCGGTAATAAAATCACGCCTGACGCTCTTTCTGGTGCGGTACAGGAACAGGCCGAAAAGCAGGGACCACAGAAAATCCCCGGTCACCGCCAGCGCCGCCATAACGGTCGCCCTTCCGGTAAAATAGCAGCACAGGTACACGGCGAAGAGGATCATCTTGCACGCCAGGCCCAGGCACACGATGCCCCGGTTGAGTCCGGTATCGCGGGAAACCAGGTAATAGCCGATGCCGAAGGCGATGATGGCCACCATAAAAAGCCTGAAGGACAGCAGGGCCACGAAATCACCGGTTACCGCGACCGGACCGTAAAAGAGGGCAATGCTGAAATCAGTGAACAACAGGCCGGTCATGCCGATGGCAACGTTCCAGAGGCCGGCAAGGGCGAACAGGGACGAATAGAATGAATCTTTAATGGGTATCATACAGCTCTGCCTCCCTTTTTCCCGGTAAATCTGCTTTCAGGGCGCACCTTTCCCAGCATGAATTTCGCCAGAAGCCGTGACATGGCCATGATGCTCAGGCTCGGCGGCGCTCCGGGCGAAACCGGGAACACGCTGGCGTCGCACACGTACAGGTTGTCGAATTCGGTGCGGAACTCCCTGTCGGCATACTTGCCCATCTCGATAGTGCCCCCCGGGTGCCCGCCCGCCCATTTGAGCGTGGATATGCTCTTCTCCCTGGCGCCGCCCCGGACCATGATCTCCCTGGCAACATCCACCCCCATTTTCATGCGCGTGATATCGCTTGAACTCATGGGCTTGCTGGTGCGTTCATTGGCGTATATCTCGCCCAGGTCGTCCTCGGCAAGTTTCACGAAAAGGCCCATGCCCCGTTTAACGAAGGGCGCCTTGTACCAGTTCTCAAGCATCACTCCCGGCCGCACCATGTTCATCACGCAGAAGGTGCCCCAGGCGCCGCTGTTGCCGATCATGAACCCGTCGCTTTCAGCGAAAGAGTCAATGGCATGGCTGAAGGTCTGCTCGTTCCACTGGCCCCCGTCTCTGTGCCTGCTGATGCCGTAGAGGATGGTCATGGGGTCCATGAAAAAACGCTTGCCCGCGTAGTCCACTCCCGAGCGCAGCAGGATGCCCGGGCTGCCGATACCGCCCGCGGCGAGCACCACCTTTTCTGCCCTGACGACTCTGCCGTTATCAAGCTCCACTCCCTCTACCCTTTTACGGGCGCTGTTGAAACGAAGCCTCTTTACCGCTGTAGAAGTCATGAGCGTGGCGCCGTGCTTTTCTACCGCCTCGTCAATGTACCTCCTGGTGGTCCATTTCGCATCCCTGGGGCATCCCAGCATGCACCAGTCGCAGCCGTACCTGCACCGGTCAGTGTCAACAAACTTGTCCTGGGCCCTGAAGGGCGTGCCCATTTTTTCAGCTGCCTCACGCATCCTTAAAAATCCCGATCCCGGCCCGTTCTGGTAAAACTTTTCCGGCAGGGTTTTTACGCCTATTTCATTCTTTATCTCATCCGCCTCGGGCCTGAAGTCAAGTCCCATTGCTTTGATGATCTTCTTGCTCGGGTCAAAGACATTGCCCTGGTAGATCATCGACGATCCGCCCACGGTGATGCCCCGCTCCATGACCACCCCTTCCTTTGATCTGTTGAAAACGAAAAAACGCTCGGACAGGCGCGCGCCCAGGGGAAAGCCCAGCAGTTTTCTGTGATAGGCGCCCCGTTCGATGATGAGCACCTTCTTTCCCGCCCTGGCAAGCTCGAGCGCCACCGGCGCGCCTCCGGGGCCGGTCCCGATAATGATGTATTCATAGCCTTTCATTTCCATGGTGTCTCTCCTTCCTCCCTAATTGCTCCCGGCCTGACGGTCGGCCCCGATCGCGCGGAAAATTCCGGTGTCGCTGTATATGTTGTTTCTCACCTGCTCGAAAAAGGCCTGCACCCTGGTGCGTATCTGGCCATCGCCGCCCCCGTAAAGCTCACGCTCCAGCAGCAGAATGGGAAAACGCTTTTTGCGGGATTCCTGCTTCATCAGATACAGGTCGCCGCCCCAGAGGTCGCAGAACTTCAATTTCTCGCCTATGACCGCATCAATGGCATATTCATCCCTTGTCCTGTGCAGACGGTCGAGCCGTGACCGGAACTCGTTCATCATCCTGGGACAGGAAAGGTGTTCCAGGTACCTGCGCGCCAGGGACTCCCAGGGGTCGCCTTTCTCCTCAACTTCCAGATCAAAATGCCGCGCTCCCAGGCACATGCTGTCTGCCACAATGGCCCCCCCGCATGACTCGATCAGCTCAAGATGCTCCCGCTCTTCCATGCACCCCGAGGCAAGATATATCCTGATATCGCCGTCACGGGACGCGGCGCGGCCGGGCAGAGCGGCAATGACTTCCTCTATCAGGGCCATGGCGTCCGTGACCGGCATCATGGTTACGGCAAGCATAAGCGAAAGGACCTCGCTGCCCTTTATGGGAACGATCTTGCCCTTCCGGAACGAATAAAGCTCTACAAGAAGCCTTCTCTTTTTGTTGTACAGCCTGATCGATTCCCTCAGAGACTCGTCCGTTATGAAAACACCGAAGTGGCCTTCTATTGCCCGTGCGAAGGTCCTGATTTCGGCGGTAAAACGGGCATGGGCCGTATCGCCGGTGACATGGGGGGCAACGAACATGTGCCTGAAATCAGGCGGCACATCCGCGTATTTCCAGTTGTCATACATCCTTCGAATATGATCGCACCCGTTCATGAAAACAATGCCGTTCAAAAACGAAAAATCCCCTTCCAGAACCTTGCCGAAGCAGGCCCTGACAAAACTGCAGTTGAGGGCCGAATAATACACACTGCCCTTTCTGGTGCCGCCGCTGTTCACGGCCCTCATGCGGTAGGGAACCATGCCCGAAGCGTGGATAATCTCTTCAGGCACGTATGAACAAAAATATCCGATAACGCCGGCGCCGCCTTTAATTGCCGCGTCAAGGAACTCATTGTGGTCCGAGGCCGATATAGCCTTTATGGTATCGAATACGTCCATCACGCCCATCCCTGGACCCTGAAAAATTTCGTTATTTCATTCTTCACTCCCTGTTCATCAAGGCAGCGCTGGTCCATGATGTCAATATTGAGAAACAGGGCCGGCATGTTTCTTTCCCTGCAGATGTCCTGAATGATTTTTACCGCTGCCCAGCCGTGCTTGCACCCCTGGTGCCCGGTGAAAATCATGCAGTCAATGCTGTACTGCTCAAAATACTTGACCATCTCGTCAGTAATGAACTCCACAGGCCCGTGGCACTGGCGGCCCATGGCAAGGTGCATCTGGGTCCTTGCCAGGTCTCTGATCATGGTCTCTTTGTTCGACGTGTCGATCGGCACAGTAGACACCTGCCCGATAAAATCCGCAACGATGACCGCGCCGAACTCATGCTCCATCCATTTGAACAGATAGGTAAAAAAAGCTATGGGAGGAAACCACAGCAGCACGCGAACCCTTTCATGCCTGACGACCCCTTTTCCTGCAAGGTAGTTCTTTTTCACCGCCTCGTAGAGCCCCTTTGCCATTGCCAGGGCATGGGGGGAACGCAGGCTCACCTCCCGCACGACCCAGGCGTAACCCAGGTTGATCATGGTGCCCGGACAGGGGATCGCCTTGTGCATTTCGCAGATCTCGCCCAGGTAAAAATTGAACCTGTTCACCCGTTCCAGCATATCTTTTAGCCGCTCCCAGTCTATTTTTTTGCCCAGCCGCTTTTCAAGAAACTCTATCTGCTCCCATATCTGCGCCTCGGTATAGCGGAATGAATCATCGTCCTTCCAGTAGGGAACGTCGAAAAAATAGGATGGCGCGCCGGTGACATATTCCATGGTCTGCGCTATAGAGACATTGGTGTCGCAGGGGTGAGAACCTGCGATGATAAGGTCCGGTTTCGGTATCTGATGTAACAGATAGGCGCCCATGTTAAGCTTCATTGCCGAGCAGTATTCGACAGGGGTGCCCTGGTTCTCGGCCTCTTCGATGATCTGCGAAGGGGCTGCCATGCTTTCCACATTGGCGAATATATTAAGCAGAGCGGAGCACATTGATGTCACGTAAAAAGATTCAAGGATCTCGGCGTTCAGTATCCATTCGACCCACACAATGGGTTCTCCCTTCTTATGGGCCCTGAACACGCTATTGAAGTTTTCCACAAAGGCCCGCGCCCCGCTGCCGTAGGCCCTGAACACTTCAGGCGCGAGAAGGCCGCCACCCAGGGTGAGCAGCCCGTACCTGAATTTACGGTTGAGCCATGTTTCACGCGTCGGCTCATAGAGCGGCCGCAGAAGATACATCAGCGCTGTGGTGAAACGGGGCACGCGGGAAAACACATAGATAAGGATAAAAAGCAGGCGGGATATCTTCATTATCCGCAGGGGGCGCCAGTCATGAATACTTTTTTTACCCATAACAACTCCGTTAACACCACTTACGCTTGACAGGTTTTCCGGCATGGTCAGTTACTGAAATGCCGGTCATCGCTTCATGATACTATATATTTTAAAAAATATCCTGTCGTACACGTATCAGAAAAATGGCGCACTATCTTCAATGAGTGTAATCATGAAGCATTGACATGAAAAAAATAATGATCTATAGTACAATCTCTTTCCGGGAGGTTTTACCGTTTGCGTTACGCCATGATAAACAGATCACCGGATCGCCGCCCATGATAACAGCGGGCATTGATGTGGGTTCCCTCACGGCAAAGGCGGTGGTCATGGATAATGAAAGAATCATCGCCACGGGCCTCATCAAGGCAGGCCCCAGTCCGGCGCGCTCGGCCGAAGAGGTCTTCAACTGCTGCATTCAAAGCGCCGGAATACCCGCCTCATCAGTGGCATGCTGCTGCGGCACCGGGTACGGCAGGCTCACCATACCCTTCGCCGACATGAACATGAGCGAGATTTCCTGCCACGGCATGGGAGCCTTCTGGAACAACAGCGCCATAAGGACGATCATAGACATCGGGGGCCAGGACTGCAAGGTGATCGCCGTCAACGACCGGGGCCTTGTCACTGACTTTATCATGAACGACAAGTGCGCGGCCGGAACCGGGCGCTCACTTGAAATACTGTCCAGGACCCTTGGCGTTCCCCTGGAAAACCTGGGCGACCTGGCGTCACGATCGTTATGGCCGGCTCCCCTGACCAACAAGTGCAGCGTGTTCATGGAAATAGAGGTGATCGAGCTTTTATGCAGGGGCAAAAAGCCGGCGGCCATTGCGCACGGCCTTGCAGACGCCGTTGCCCGCAGGGCCCTTTCTCTGGCAGGGGCCATTGCCATGAGCGGTGAACGGTGCATCACCGGGGGCGTTTCCAAAAACAGGGCAGTGGTGCGCTGCCTTGAAAAAAGGCTCAGGTCCAAATTCACTCCCCTGTCCATTGACCCCCAGCTCGCCGGCGCGGCCGGGGCAGCGATCTTCGCCGCCCGGTCAAAGTCAGAAAAAATGGATGACGGGGTGGCCCGATGCTGACAGCAGGAATCGACGCGGGCATGAGGCTCACCAAGGTGTGCCTGGTCCACCGCGGGCGAATGGTTGCCTGGCGCTGCTTTGAAATGAAGGGAACCTTCAGGGCCGGATGCAAAGAGGCCCTGCGCCAGTGTCTGAAGGATGCCGCGGATTCCGGCGCTCCGGGCCCACTGACTGCCATTGCCGCCACAGGATATGCCGAGCCGCTGCTGAAGCAGGCCCATATCGGGCTTGCCGAGGGTGACTGCCTTGCCGCTGTGGCAGCGAAACAGGAAGTCAAGTCGCGCGCCATTGTGGACGCAGGGGGGCTCTTCATTAAAATTCACCGCATTGACGAAAAGGACCGCTTTGTCGAGACCCTGGCAACTGAACGATGCGCCTCAGGCAGCGGCAGGTTCCTCGAAATCAGCTCTGACGCGCTTGGGCTCCCCTTCGCTGAAACACTTTCCATGGATCTCTCAGGCGCGGACCCCTTCCACCTTACCAGCAGCTGCGCCGTTTTCGCCGAAAGCGAGGTCATCAGCCAGATCGGCCTCGGAAGACCGGGCCCCGAGATCCTCGCCGGGGTGGTGCAATCCCTGGCGGTGAAAACCGCGGCCCTCATGGACCACTGCGGCGGCACCGGCCCTTTCGCGCTCACCGGGGGGCTCAGCGCAGTGTCCTCCTTTGTCAGCATGCTCAAAGAGATCACGGGCATTGACATGCCCCTTCTTGAGCCGGGGCCCCGCATGGCTGCGGCGTATGGGGCGGCCCTTATTGCTGAAAACGTGCGCCCCTCACTGGCACGCAGAATTGCCGCGAGATTAATACGCTGACCCGTGATTTAGTGCTTGCACTAGCCAGGGGGGATGATGTAGATTCACTCCATTGCCCGGTACATGCTCCCCTTTACCGCGGCCGTTTCCGGCGAAAATGCGCAGATATGAACCGCACCATGCCGGCACTCACTAAGGATGACACAATGGACCCTGAGATTCTGATAGAACTGGTGACAACAACCATGCCCTACGGCAGGTACCAGGGCCGGGTCCTGTGCGACCTGCCCGAGCACTATGTGGAATGGTTCCAGAGAGAAGGGTTCCCCTCGGGCAGGCTGGGCACGCTCCTGGCGACCATGTACGAAATCAACACGAACGGGCTCGCGTACCTGCTTGCCCCCCTGAAGGAAAAACGGTCCCGTTATTCCTGACCGATACTGAAGAAACGCCCGGACGAGGTCTCGTCAAGCGACCCTGACCTACCCATTGATCTATTGGTAAAAAATTATAATAAGGGAACCTCCATAAATTGCATTTCGGATGTTCCCTTGTGGTCGAAACCTTTTAGCACATCCTGTGCGGTTTCGAGAGCTTGCAGGAGGCAAGCCTGCAAGTTGAGCCACTGATGGCTTAAAACAACGTGCCATTCTAACATCCTGTTCAGCAGGCACAACCATTGGATAAATCAGGTTTTATAACCCCCACTAACTCCCCCTATCAGGGGGAGAACAAAAGAGGGGGTTGAAAAAACCAGATTTTTAAAGGTGCCCATAATGAAATCTATCTCTTCAGCGCTGCAATGCGCACTACTGCCGTGACCGCTGAATTCACGCTGAACAGCATCATCGCAGGGTCAGTTGACGTCATCGGGGAAAGCCGCGCGATTTCACTTTCTGGCGGGACGTTTAGTGACAGTTTCAGCGGATACGGTGTGCACCTGTACCGGGGAGCGGTCCCCTGACAGGGCGATTCCGGTTCTGCTTTTACGGCGTACTAATAAACAAAAATATCACTGAACTGGGGATTGATTACGAAATTGCCGGTTTTGTTGATAAAGCCCCACTTCCATACTTTTTTAACCGGGGCAAGACCATCCGAAAACCACCAGGCATGATCAAACTGCGGGCTTATTATAAACTTACCGGTCCTGTCAATAAAACCCCATTTGGTTCCTTTTTTAACCGAAGCCAGTCCTTCGGAAAACCACCAGGCATGATCAAACTGCGGGCTGATTATAAACTTGCCGGTCCTGTCAATAAAACCCCAGTTCCATCCTTTTTTAACCGGAGCAACACCCTCGGAAAACCACCAGGTCCGATTGAACTGCGGGCTGATCACGAACTTCCCTGACCGATTAATAAACCCCCAGCATCCGCCTGATTTGACCGCGGCAAGCCCCTCATAAAACACCAGAGCGTCCTCGAACTGCGGATTGATCACGAAATTGCCGGACTTGTCAATAAAACCCCAGAAGCCCCCGGTTTTAACCGGCGCAATCCCCTGTGAAAATACCAGAGCATCATCAAACTTCGGGCTGATCACATAGTTGCCGGTCCTGTCAATATAACCCCAGAAACCCCCGCTTTTCACCAGTGCAAGGCCATCCGAGAACCACCAGGCATGATCATATTGCGGCTTGATGACACAGTTCCCGGACTTGTCAATATAACCCCAGAAACCCTGTGTCTTAACCGGAGCCAGTCCTTCTGAAAACAACCATGCCCGGTCAAACTGCGGGCTGATCACATACGCGCCCGCTTTGTTAACATAACCCCAGTTCCCTCCGGTTTTAACCGGTATGATTATCATGTCTTCACTTTTCAATTCAGAAGAAATAACAAACATGAGTAAACACAAGACTGCCCATAATGCATTTTTACGATATATCATCGCTCATTCTCCTTTTTCATACGGCGGCGTGCTGATTCAGTTCTACCCTCGTTATTTAAGCTTCATCATAGCTCCTGCTCTCTCTCCGTCAAGCTGGATTCACCTAACGGATCAAAATATTGCCGTGCCGATTTACTGCAGGGACCCGAAACTCCCGCTGCGGCCCACGGCATGATTTCCAGGTTCTGTGGTTAACAGGTTCACTCATTTATTCATGCATGGATATTTTTTGATTGCATTAAGTTTTTATCTCTATAATAATTGGAGACTGTCATTTAAATACTGGAGACTGTCATGGCTTTTTCACCTATAGTATGGCTTGCAATCGGCATAATTATCATGGCCTGCGAAATAATTATGCCGGGGTTCATAGTATTCTGGTTTGGTGCTGGCGGGATACTCACTGCCCTGTTTATTTTCATAGGGCTCATTCCCGAAAACAGCCCGGAATGGCAATGGACTTTTTTCTTTGTATCCTCATTTATCCTTTTGGGTTTCTGGCAGTTATTGCTGAAAAAAAAATTCAGCAGCAACGTGGTTGATTCTTCACGTGACGCGACCCTGCTCAATCTCAGAGGGAAAGCGACCACAAAAATAGTTCCCGGGATACCCGGCGAGGTTGAACTCTACAGCATGTACCATGGAATTAAAAAGTGGAAAGCCGAATCCGGGGAAACCATAGAGGCCGGAGAAGAAATCACGGTTACTGACGCAAATGGAATAAAACTCATCGTTAAGCATATCTAAAACAAAGGAGGCCTTTATGCTGTATTTTGCAATCGCAGTCGGTATTTTTGTCATTTTTATGATATTGAAAGGGGTTCGCATTGTTCCCCAGGCCGAAAACTGGATCGTTGAGCGTTTCGGGAAATACTCGACGACGCTCAATCCCGGCCTTAATCTCATTAACCCGATTTTTTCACGGGTAGCAAAAAAAATAGATATACGTGAAAGCGTGCTTGACCTTCCCAAACAGGGAACGATAACCAGCGACAACGCGTCACTGGAAGTCGACGGCATAGTCTACTTCAAAATAATGGATACCTACAAAGCCTACTACGGAATACAGAATCTCCATTACGCGATACAGAACCTTGCCCAGACCAATATCCGCTCCATCCTGGGAAAGATGACCCTTGACGAGTCCCTCTCTTCGCGGGAAAAAATCAATGCCGATCTTCTTATCACCCTGGATGAAGCAACGGACGCCTGGGGGACGAAAATCACCCGTGTTGAAATAAAGGACATCCAGCCGCCGGATGATATCGTCAACGCAATGACACTCCAGATGAAGGCCGAACGTGAAAAAAGGGCCCGCATTCTTGAAGCTGAAGCGAAAAAAGAAGCGGCAGAGCGAGAGGCCGAAGGCATTAAACGCGCGCAGATACTCGCGGCTGAAGCGAGAAAAGAATCTGCGGAACGGGACGCCGAAGCGAGGGAAAGGCTCGCGCAGGCGGAAGCAACGGCAATTAAGGTCGTTTCAGATTCATTGCAATCAAGCCATGGCGACCCTCTTACCTACCTTCTGGGACAGGAGTATGTCAAAGGCCTTGTAAAACTGGGAGATTCGGCAAACAGCAAATTTATTGTGCTGCCCCCGGATCTGCTTGAATCGGTAAAAAATATATTTAAAAAATAGCTGTCCGTTCCCTCCGGAACTCCCGGAGGGAACCGGGAAAATATTATCACTACAATTATTCGAAGGATCTGTTGTCAAACAGACCGCCAACTTCACCCCAGCGTGAATGAGGGTCATCGCTGATCCTCTGAATGGTCAGTTCAAAATCCTGCCACATGGCGTTCGTGAGAATTTCATAGGAGTGCCCCCAGAAATAAAAGACACCGCACTGCCTGGCCTGTTCATACTTCTGCCAGAAATCGGGGGCGAGAAAATGACAGGTCGGATGAAAGCGCATTGCGTCTTGCGGCGGAAAAACATCGTCTGCGCTTTCGCAGGTACGGGCGTATGCGTGGCCCGCGTCACGCACCAGGCGCCGGAGCGTTTCATTATATGCTCCGAAGGGATAGGCGAACCCTGACACGGACTGGCCGAAAAACTGCTGCAGGCGCTCACGGCCTTCCCTGATTTCACGCTCCGCAGCGTCAGGGGCAATAAGATCAAGGCGGGGATGGCTCATGCTGTGGTTCGCGATCGCGAACCCCTGATAAACGTCCCGCATCTCGTCCCACCCGAGCCGGTAAACATCCGCGCCCGCATGGGCCCACCCGAACGAGCGCTTGTTCCGGTGCAGCCCCGCGCACAGATTGAAACTCGCGGCAGCCCCGTACCGGCGAAGCACCTCGACAAGGCGGATGTCGGTGCACACCCCGTCATCCCAGCACTGGACAACCGTTAACCGCTTAGTGCTCATGAAAGACATCCTTTCAATGAAGCATCACCAATAGTAAAATATAAGCACTGTAATCTATTCATGCAAATATCCAAAAAATATTACTCTTTCCAGAATTTACCTAAACGATAGCCACAGAGTCACAGAGAGCACAGAGTTAAAAATTCTTTTTTAGTCTGAAAGCATCTTCATTATCCTGTGACTTTTAACAGCTCTTTCTTCTGTAACAAATATCTTTTTTTTAAAATTCACTGAGGCGCTGATATACATAAAATTTTTAAAATTATTCTTTATTGATTATTGGCACCACAACCTGTTTTTCTAAATTAACCCCCAATTACGCAATTCTCAACAAGGTGCTTCTTCATAAACCGGTTCCAATAATCCCGTACCTGGCTGTTTTATGAACTTCAATGACAGGGCCAACAATTTTTTCTGTTATTATATTAAGCGCCTCACTGATTTCTATAAACACCCCTTCTCTATGTCCTCAGTGTCTCCGTGGCAATCTTTATTAAATTACTTTTTTGCGTAATGCATTTCCAGCATCCGGGAATAAAAAGGCCCACCCCTGACGAAAATCAAAAAAAAATCATTGAAATTCACCGGATAATCTCTATTCTGAACGAAACCAGATTCATTATTAAGAAAAGGGATGGTGCGCCATGCAAAAGGAACGTAAAATCAACCGCTGGGACCGCAGAAGGTCAAATAAAAGAATCCAGCGGCTGAAAGAGACCGAAAAATATCAACAGACAATGAACCGGCTCGACAGCGTCAACATCAGGCTGCCGGAGCTGACTGACGAGCAGAAGCAGAATATCGAAAAGGACCTCATAAAGAAAAAGAAGAGATAGGATGTGTCTTTTCATCTTATACTATACTAAAATTTTATTCACAATATTTAAGCAGGGACCCCAAAAACCTGCACTATTATTTGGCGAATCAGCTATTTCCAGAAAATAAAGAATCCCGTTCAAATGCTCCCTAAAAAACGATATGAAAGCCCAATCGCTATGCTGATCCTGTACTCATCAAAGGTTTTCGAAAGATAATGATAGATCGGCTCCGAGACATTGCTATATTCCCGGTAATACACTTTTTTCCCGATGAAATACTCATATGAAGCCCCGATGTTCAAATCAAACCTTTCAGTAATGTTAAAACCAAGGCCTGCTCCGACAGAATGGCTCGGTAAAAGAGGATCGGCCTCATCACGCCTGTTTTCTTTGATCCCGAAATCATTATAGCAATATCCCGCGCTGATGCTGACATTTTTCAGGAACCACCAGTTAAGGCAGACGCCAAGGCGGTATCCTATGTCATTATAATCCCTTTCCCTGCCGTCCATGTCGCGGAGTCTCCGCAGGGTGATCTGCCCTGAAGCTTCCATAATCAAATTTTGCAGAATATTATAAGAAAGCCCCAGGTTGAACTGCATGGGATACTGAAGCGTGAATGAGCCTTCACCGTTGCCGGCTGTATACTCCATTTCATCCCCCGGGCTCCCGTCTTTGAATATGTCCACGTTTCCGGTAGTCTCGATGAGCGGGTTGATTTTAAAATGGTTCGTTTTTTTCATGATTTTCACGGGTGAGTGATACTCATATTTAAAACCGATATTCACGTCCCGGTGAGGTTTAAAATGCATACCTACAATGATGCTTGCCCCATGGCCCGAATAATCGGTATCGATGTGCCAGTTATACTCCGCATCTTTATCAAAGGTGCCGTTTATCACATATGAGACGTTTTTTACCCGGATGTTCATATTCCCACTGTAGTAAATGTACCGGACACCCACCGCTGCTGACATCCATTGCGTAAGTTTATAAACGCCACCAAGTGCGCAGCCAATGAATCGTTCGTTTCGCGTTGCATCAGCATCGCTGGAAAATGAATTGAACACATCGTTCGACTCCTCCGGATCATTCATTGCCAGCTGTGACTCCTTGGCCGCAAGGTTCCCCCAGTCAATAATTGCCAGTCCCCTGGGAAAATTGGTATCGCTTGCCGCCTGCATGATCCCGCAGTGGCAATAAACCGCCCAGTCTTTCCCTTTAGTGTGGCCGCGGTAAACGATGTAAAGATCGGGTAAAGCAGGAGCAACCGTTTCAGCATAATAATAGTCCGGCAATCTGCCGCTGAAAGAATCCCGGGTGTGGAATGTCTGAACCGGGTCTTGTTCACCTGCTTTGATCGCGTAGTAATCGAGCGTGTGTTCTTTGCGGACATTATAGGTCTGGTTACTGTACATAATGGTAAGGCCGGTTTTTTCCATAAATACCAGTCCCGCGGGATTATAATAAGCCGCGTCTACCGATGTTGACGCGTTTCTGTTCTGTGTCCTCACATATTCAGCGCTGTGGTTGGGGAAAATGCCGCTTTCCTGATATAGGCGTGTCGCATGTGATTCCTCAACAAACGAAAAAAATGCGCATAAAATGATAATATTGATCAGTATAATCATTATTGATACTCCCGGATCAATTTTTGTTCATACAGCTCAGCCAGTCTTTTTTAATCAGGCCAAAAATAAGAAAAAAACCTGGTACCAATTGGGGAAAAGAGAATCCTGGATGAACAGCTTCAATTGTTTGAATTTAATCTTTGATCTGCCATATTCTTCTTCAGACATATTTGATAATATTGATGAGAGAGCACCAGCGCCCGCACTGCTTCTTCAGGCGTCTCGAAAACAGGGATACTGAATTTCTTTCGAAGTTCCAGTATTCGCTCAATGGAATTCGGCGTGTAAATGGCCGCGGGCTTCCCGTAATCCCGGCACAGCTCTGTCATTGAAATGATCGCGTCAATGATAAATTGCTGCCAGACATTGACTGCCAGGACCAGGCCGTCGACTTCATCTGATTCAAGTAATAATTTAAAAATTGTGAGAAAAGTCTCTCCTGACATTCCCGGGCCTAAATCAATGGGATTTGCCGCGTTAAAAACAGTACCGGCATTATTAATAGCCAGCTGCAGGCTCCGTGAAAGAACAGCAGGTGTCATGCCGGAGGTTGCCAGCATGTCCGATAAAATCGTGCCGAATGCGCCGGTATTGGTAATAACAACTGTTCTTTTTCCTTTTAATACGGGCATGGTAATAAACATCTTTGGCATTGAATACAGTTCGGTCACCGATTTCAGCCTGATGATGCCGGCCTGCCTGCATGCGGAATCAAAAATGATATCATTGTTCGCCATTCCCGCGGTATGAGACGCTGCGGCACGGGAACCATGTATCGTTGTTCCTGCTTTAAAGACCATCAACGGTTTACGCGTTTCAGATGCCGCCTGCATCAGTTTTCTGCCTTTATCAATATTTTCGAGATACATGCAAATGACGCTGGTAAGAGGGTCGTTGTTCAGATAACTGATCATATCTGATTCATCAATATCGGCCCTGTTTCCGATACTGATGATTTTACTGAAACTCACGACATCGGTCATGAGCGAACGCAGGGCAAGGGTCCCCACCCCGCCGCTCTGCGTCACGATCGCGGTCTCCCCCGGCGACTTGAAGAGCTCATCAAAGATACCCGGACGCACACCGAAAAAACTGGTGAACCGGCTATGGGAATCCATGGTTCCGATACAGTTCGGCCCGATGAAGCGGATATTGTATGTGATCGCCATACGGTTGATTTCATCCTGCAGCCTTCTTCCCTCATCGCCCAGTTCACCGAATCCTGCTGTCTCGATAATGACGCTAGCGATGCCCTTTTCTCCGCACTCACGCATAATTCCCGGCACAGTATGGGCCGGGGCCAGGATCACGGCTAGATCAACGGTTGAGGGAACGTCACTGACCGACCGGTATCCGGGGCATCCGCACACGGATTCACCCTTTCTGTTGACCACCATAACGGTACCATGATAGCCCAGGCTCGCCAGTGACTGGCATATCGGCGCACCGAGATTGCCGGGTGTATTTGACGCGCCTATTATCATCACGGACCGGGGTTTAAAAAAGTTATCCATAAAAAACGATTCGTTATTTTTAACGTTCATCTTTGTGATCGCGTCATTAACGTATAACGCCGTCCCTCCTGAGCATCTCGATTGAATCAGCTGATATATGCAAAACTCTTTCGAGCACTTCTCCGGTATGTTCACCGAGGTCCGGCGACGGCGAAGCAACGAATCCGGGAGTATCTGAAAGGTTCACGGGATTACCGGGAACGTCGATATTCCCGAATCGTTTATGGTTGACTTTAACAAACATCCCGCGTGTATCAAGATTTCTGTCATTATTAACTTCATCATAATCGACCACCTTCCCGCACGGGATGCGCCGTGTTGTCAGCATTTCAATAACATCATCGCACGTATGCTGTTCCATCCAGCGGTTGATGACCGCTCGTGCGTCGTCAGCGTTTTTTACACGATTAACGAAGTGGGTGAAACGAGGATCAGAAACCAGTTCATGCTGTCCAATCACTTCAAGAAGTTTGTTCCACTGATTGTCGGTCAGGGCGACGACACAGACATATCCGTCACTGCATTTATAGGTGCTCCAGAATGGCATGGGGTGTTCATGATCGGATAAAAATTTCTTCATTTCACGGCCGAACAGCTCTTTGATATTTTCCTTGACCGGCCCGTTCGCCTTTTCGGTGAAGCACCAGAAATTATGAAAATACATGACATCCTGCATTGAAATATCGATAAACTGCCCCTTCCCTGTCTTCTGGCGGGCCATGAGTGCGAGGATAATGCCAAACGCGCAGTAAGCGCCCGAAGTGAGGTCTCCGAAAAAGACTCCCGGCGGACGGTCAACCGTGCCGCTGGCGTACATGATTCCCGCTGTCGCCTGGGAAATTATGTCAAAGGCGGTCCGGTCAGCCAGAGGCCCTTCATTTCCAAAGCCTGAAATTTTGGCGTAAATAATACGGGGATTTTTTTTGTTAATGTTTTCATAGCTCAGACCATGAGCGTCAAGGGTTCCGGGCTTTAAATTTTCGATTATAACATCGGACTGTTCAACCAGCTGAAAAAAAAGATCGGCTCCTTCCTTTTTTTTCAGGTCAATGACGATCCCTTTTTTATTCTGGTGAAGGCAGCTCATTGACCGTTCAGAACCGCTTATCTGCAAAAGCAGCCGCATTGAATCACCTGTCGGCGGTTCAATTTTAATGACCTCTGCCCCGAAAAAAGCCAGAAGCTGGCTCGCGCGCGGCCCTGAAAGAAATTGAGACAGGTCAAGCACCCTTATGTTTTCAAGAATCTGCTCCATTTCCCGTTCCTTATCATTTATTAGTACTGAGAAGTCAGTATTATATTTGTATAAAAAAAATTATTTCCAGTATTCTTTTTTATAGATAATCTTAATCAGCATGTCCGACGTCTGGGTGATGACATTTTCGAGTTTCTTCCTGGTAACTCCGGCATTGTTGCGCGCGATGTAATGGTACGCGACCCTTGTTGTCGTCCCGAAAATAACGTTTGTCAGCAACTCGATATTGCAATCATCCTCAATAACTTTAATTTCGATCCCTTTTTTAATACCCTTTTTAATCTCGTCGACAAACTGTTGCTCGATACGGCTTACAAAGGGTTCTATGGAGCGATTTATTCCGGGCCCCATTCGTAATAAAATTTTAGCACTATCCTGGTCGTCATAAAAAAAGTTAATAATATTGCAAAATTTCCATTTAAAAAAATCAACAGGCGATAAGGAAGAAACATCGAAAGGCCTTTCTTTACAATAATTTCGCCAGCTCATATATATAGTCTCAATAAGGGAAAGAAAAAGCTCCTCCTTGTTTTCAAAGTATTGGTAAGGGGTCCCCTTCCCGATTTTGAGCTCATTGACAATATCAATTATCTGGGTTTCATAATAACCCTTTCGCGCAAAGATGATCTTGGCGCACTCGAGAATCTCCTTTCTTCTGTTTTGAGAGCGGGCGGTCTTTGCCTTTTCCAGATTTATATTTTGTGCGTTCATGGGACTTTCTTGAGATAGGCAAGCAAACACCACGGTTTTATTTTTGTCAACAATAATACTGAGAACCCGGTATTGTTGTTGATTAAAGTGCTTCAAATATATGTTTTATTATAAATCTGTTTTTATAGAAATATCCCTTTTATACTGCCTCAATCTTTATCATACATTTTTCAAAACAAAATAAACCGAAATTAACTTGACATCCGCCATTTTTATGTAATTTTAAAGTACAATTTTAATAATACATAAAGGCTAATCTATGCTCGTTTTAAGAGAAATCAGTGCCACCCTGATTACAGTGGCGAAAAAATACCCGGTTATAACAATAACCGGTCCGCGACAGTCGGGAAAAACAACGCTGGTGAAGACAGTCTTCCCGGATTATCAGTATTTCACCCTTGAAGACCCTGATATCAGGGAGCTTGCAATTACAGACCCGCGCGAATTTTTAAAAAAAGCGGGCAACGGAGCAATTCTTGATGAGATACAGCGCGCGCCGGAACTGATGTCCTTCATCCAGGGTATTGTTGACAGCAATAAAAAGAATGGCATGTTCGTCCTCACCGGGAGTCATCAGTTCGATTTATTCAATGCCATCAGCCAATCTCTGGCGGGCAGGACCGCAATCCTCACACTGCTTCCCTTCTCTTTCAGCGAGCTCGATAAAATTAAGAAACGGTTTTCCGTCGATGGGTATTTACAGCACGGTTTTTATCCCGGAATTCACGATCGGAAACTCGAACCGGTTACCGCATACAAAAATTATTTCGAAACATACATTCAACGCGACTTGAGACAGATCGTGAATATCAAAGACCTCAGGACATTTCAAAAATTCGTTCGGCTCTGCGCCGGGCGTATCGGGCAGTTATATTCGGCAAGCAGCCTTTCCAATGACCTGGGGGTTTCGGTGCCCACCGTCAATTCCTGGGTCTCGATTTTGGCCGCTTCATATATCATATTTCTTCTTGAACCCTTTCATGAAAACATCGGGAAGCGGCTCATAAAATCCCCCAAACTGTACTTCCACGACGTGGGACTCGCTTCATACCTGCTGGGAATTGAAACAGTTTCACAGATGCAGCGCGATCCCCTCAGGGGGAACCTCTTTGAGAATATGGTGATCGGCGAGCTCATGAAAAAACGCTTTAATCAAGGGCTCGACCACAATCTCTTCTTCTATCGTGACAGCAATGGCAATGAGGTTGACGTTCTGTATAAACAGGCCAGCAGATTCACTTCTGTTGAAATAAAGGCCGCATCAACATACACCGGCGATTTTCTGAAAGGGATAGTGAAATTACGCAGGCAATTGAAAAACCTTGATCCTGAAGCCTATCTGGTATATTCAGGAAAGCAGGAAATGAAGGTTGAAGGTATCCAGCTACTCAATTTCAAAAATACTGAAAGGATAATACCGCCTGTTGAAAAAACTCGTTCAATCAAAAAATAACACTTATGCTACACTTGGGGGTTATTTATAATGCGCCGGGTGTCCGGTAGCTTATTAACTTCTGAAAAATTGAGGAGTTGCTTTTGGGCGATACTGGACTCGAACCAGCGACCTCCTGCATGTGAGGCAGGCGCTCTAACCGACTGAGCTAATCGCCCGTGTAACATCCACACCATATGACGCGGCAGTATAAAATCAACCACAATTTGGGCCGTCGGCAGAGATAAATCATCACCGGGCCGAAACCGGATCTCTTAATCCTTCATCATTATGTCTAAGATATCTATTAATATGTAAAATAAAAATTTTAACCCCCTCTGGGGTGGCGAGCGTCAGCGAGCCGGGGGCCGACCTGTAAAAAGCCCTCCTTCTTACTCTGTGTCCTCGGTGTCTCCGTGGCTGTCTTTATTACACAGCTTTTCAAAAAAACCTTAACATTCCGGAATGATCAATATTTTTTTCTCAATAAAAACCAACCGCTAATACTTGACATTAATCCAATCCCGGTTTAGGCTCACCGCATGATGAAAATAACCGCGCAGATTGACCGGCTGATTTCCGAGCTGAAAAAGCAAAAACTAAAGCCCGAGTACGTCATCATGGGCCGCAACCTCGCCACCAAGTGGCTCATCGAAATGTCCCGCGAAGGAAAGATCGAGCTCCATGACGCGAAAAAATACACGTTTAACCATAAAGGAATTCCGGTCGTGGTGTGCGAAAGCGAGATCCTTGAAGTGGTGCCCAACGCGCGCTACCTTCTTGAATAGCGCCGGTCCCGGATATCGTTGATCAATTATTCCCTGCAGGTGAACATGGACCCACTGAAACCCGAAACGCTCCCCTCACTCTTTCTTGACGGCACGCGGTTTGCGGATGATTTCGGCCGCACGGTCCTCCTGCGCGGGGTGAACCTTGGCGGCGACAGCAAGGTCCCGGCCGCGCCTGACGGGAGCACTCACCTGCCCACGGACTTTTCCGGTCACCGGGAGGTTTCTTTTGTCGGGCGCCCCTTCCCCCTTGATGAGGCTGAAGAACATTTCGCTCGCCTGCGCGGATGGGGCTTTAACGTGGTGCGCCTGCTCACGACCTGGGAAGCGGTCGAGCACGCCGGGCCCGGGGCCTATGACCGCAACTACCTCGATTACCTCTCTCGCATCTGCGAATGCGCCGGAAACTTCGGCCTGTACGTATTCATCGATTTTCATCAGGACGTGTGGTCGCGCATGACCGGCGGTGACGGCGCGCCCTGCTGGCTCTTTGAAAAGACCGGCATTGATTACACGAAAATAAGCGCTTCGGGCGCGGCCCTGGTCATGCAGCACGCCCATGATTTCACTGACCCGAACCCGCTGCAGAAGGCATACCCGCCCATGTGCTGGAGCTCCAATTACCGGTATCCCGCGTGCGCGATAATGTTCACGCTTTTTTTCGGGGGGATGACGTTCACGCCGCAATTCAGTGTCGAAGGCCGAAACGTGCAGCAGTATCTGCAGGAGCATTTCCTCGGCGCGCTCAGGGCCGTGGCAACCGCGGTGAAAGGCCGCGGCAATGTCATCGGGTTCGACCCCTTTAACGAACCGTCCCGGGGATGGATCGGGTTCCCCTTTTCACGAAGGATCACCGCAAACACGGATGAGCTGCACGCCATGCCCGGCCTGGCCTTCTCGCCGCTGGACGCGCTCATGACGGCAAGGGGCACGCCCGTCACGGTCCCCCGGCTGGGAATATCGCTGCTCAGAGGAAAACTCACGGCCAAAGAAAAAATTACCGTGAACCCGAACCGGATCCCACTCTGGCTGCCCGGATCATCGGACCCGTTCGAACAGGCAGGCGCCTGGAGGCCCGGACACGAGGGAGGCGTTGAGTATTTCAATGAAGAATTCTTTCGAAACACCGGCGGCAGAAAACATGACTTCAACCGGGACTTTCTGTTCCCGTTTTATGAGCGGGCCGCGAACGTGATCCACTCGGTCAACCCGGGCTGGTTCGTCTTTCTTGAAAAGGACGCGGCAGAAACCATGAACGACCCGCAACTTCCCGAACCGCTCCCCCGAAACGCGGTCAATGCCTCACACTGGTACGACGGCCTGACCCTGGTGTTCAAGCGGTTCTTCCCGGTAAACATCGACGTGGCAACGAGAAAGCCCGCGCCGGGCATTACAGCCATCCGGAAGATGTACGCGCGCCAGATAAAGGCGATCACCGGCGCCTCTGCGCTGGCCGGAACACCCACGCTCATCGGCGAGTTCGGCATCCCGTTTGACATGCACAAAAGAAAGGCTTACGAAAAATTCAGCAGAGGCAGGCGCGGCAGCGGGATATGGAAACGCCACATCCTCGCCCTTGACCTGATGTACCGGGCCATGGATGAAAACCTTGTCAGCTCAACGCAATGGAACTACGCCGCGGGAAACCGCAACGACCCGAACGTGGGTGACCGGTGGAACCAGGAGGACCTCAGCATTTTTTCGCGTGACCAGCAGGACAACAGTGGCGACATCAACAGCGGCGGCAGGGCGCTCGAAGGATTTGCAAGGCCGTTCGCGCCCCGTGTACAGGGGGAAACAGTATCAATGGCATTTGACCGCGGGCGAAAACTCTTTACCGTGAAATTCATTGCCGAACCTGAAATAGAAGCCCCCACTGAAATTTTCGTTCCCGCAGTTCAATTCCCGCGGGGATTCACGGTTGATGCGCCGGGGCTCATCACGCTCCAAAGCAGCAGGCCGGACATGCTGCTCTTTCTCGCCCGGGAGAAAGGAACTGCCGTGATAACCGTTCGCGGCAGATAATACCGGCCCCGCTCTTCAGAAACAGAAAAAAGGAACGGCCTCAGTGTTTGTGGTCGTGCACCTCGTTCTCATGCGCGGCATGGACATGCTCGTGCGGCCCGTGTTCGCCCGTGTGGTTGTGGTCATGCACGTGGGACTGCACCGAATGTTCATGGCTGTGCTTGTGCTCATGCTCGTGTTCGTGTTCATGAACGTGGGCGTGTTCATGGCTGTGGACCGTGTCGCCGTGCCGGTGCTCGTGTTCATGAAGATGTTTGTGCTCGTGGTTGTGGATATGGCTGTGTTCGTGGTTTCCTTCCATTGCTTTCTCCTTTTATGGTAACTACAATATAAAACAGGGAAGGCATTGCGGTCAACAGGCTATTTTAATTTTATTATACAGTTGTAACGGACCTTTTATTCTTGCTATCAAGATAACATGGATGCTGAAGAGATAGCATTAACATAATACTGATGAATTAAATTTATTATTAGCGTCAGGAAGTTTCAAGCAGCGCGCGGGCAACGGCGACCTGCCCCAGCGCGATGCACCCGTCGTTCACCGGGACCTTTTCCGGGACCAGGACCTTCAGGCCTGAATTTGCGAGCAGTGTGTACATGGCCCGCAGCAGTATCCTGTTGTGAAACACGCCGCCGCTGAGCACCACCGTGTCCAGGCCGCGGTCCGCGCAGATTTCTTTCGCGACAGCAACCGCGGTGCGTGACAGCGCATCATGAAAGGTCGCGGCGATATCATCCGGCCTATGCCCTGACTGGAGCAGGCCGACCGCGAACCGGGTAAGCTCCTCGGTGCTGATACTATACGGTTCGCCCCTGGTGAAGGGAATAATATACTCCCGGTCAATGACCGAGCCCCGGGCGGCGGCCTCTTCGAGCAGCATCGCGGCCTCCGCCTCTGAAGATACCGAACGGCAGATCCCCAGTATCCCGGCCATGCCGTCAAAGATCCTTCCGATGCTGCAGGTAAGCGGTGAATTGATGCCGCGCTCCATAGCGTCCATGAGCAGGGTGGCACGGGGGCCCTTCTCCATCACGGGAAAATCCCTGCCGTACGCCTGATACAGCAGCGAAAGGCCGATTTTCCACACGTCCCGTATGGCAGACTCTCCCCCCGGGAGGCTGAAGTTGCTGAAATGCCCGGCCCGGATGAAATTCTTCCTGTCGGCAACGAGAAACTCGCTTCCCCACAGGGTACCGTCCGTGCCGTAGCCGGTGCCGTCAAAAGCGATCCCCAGCACCGGCCCGTCGAGATTCCGCTCCTCAAGCACCGAGGTTATGTGCGCGTGATGGTGCTGCACCTGTATTCTTTTAAGGGTGGTTCCGGCAAGCTCGTCCGCGTACAGCGTGGTATGGTAACCGGGATGCAGGTCGGACACGATCACTTCAGGCGAGGCGTCGAATATTTTAATGAAATGGGCGACCGCGCTCCTGAACGCCTCATGGGTCATCACATCCGCCATGTCTCCCAGGTACTGGCTGATAATGACAAAGTCGCTGCGAGCCAGAGCGAAGCTGTTTTTCATATCCCCGCCCATGGCCAGTATTTTCTTGGGGGTGATTCTTCCCGGCAGGGGAACCGGAATATACCCCCGTGACCTTCTAATAAAAAAGGGCATGCCCATCTCAACAAAGAGCACGCTGTCGTCATTCTGCGCGATGATCTCACGGTTATAGGTGACGAAAAAATCGGCAAAGGGGGCGAGCCGTTCAAACGCGTCGCGGTCACGGTACACGATCGGCTCGTCAGACAGGTTCCCGCTGGTCATGACCAGGACCATGTCCGGGGCAAGCGAAAAGAGATGATGATGAAACGGCGTATAGGGGAGCATGAGCCCGTGCCAGGTGATGCCGGGCGCGACATTTCTCGCCACATACTCCTTCCTCTCCCTGAGCAGCACAATGGGCCGCTCCTTGGACAGCAGGAGCTTTTTTTCTTGTGCGGAAATTTCAACGAACGATTCCATGATCCCGATGCTTCCCGCCATAAGCGCGAAGGGCTTGAAGGGACGCTGTTTTCTCGTGCGCAGCAGGCCCACGGCCTCATGGTTCAGCGCGTCCGCAGCGAGGTGGTAGCCACCGACCCCTTTGAGCGCGCCTATTTTTCCCTCTTTGAGGAAGGACACGGTCATGCGGGCCACCTCATCGGCCGCGCTTGCCAGAACGTTCCCTTCACGGTCATGAAGAAGCATGCGCGGCCCGCACACGCCGCATGCCGTGGGCTGGGTGTGGAACCGGCGGTCCGCGCTGTCACGGTACTCCGCTTCGCATTTCGGGCACAGGGCAAAGGGGGCCATTGAGGTGGTAGCGCGGTCATAGGGGATGTCGTTCACGATACTGAACCGGGGGCCGCAGTTGATGCAGGTTATGAAGTGGTAATGGTACCTGCGGTCACCGGGATCGAAAAATTCCCTGAGGCAGTCTTCGCACAGGGCGATATCGGGCGAGTAGAAGACCGTGCGTTCTTCGGCAGTGCCGCTGGGGCCGATGATGAAATCAGGAAAATCGCCGGGTTCCAGCTCTTCCTTGTTGACCTGGTAGACACTGGAAAGCGGGGGCGGCGCCGAGGAAATGGTATTGATGAACGTTTCAAGGTCTTCCTCGCGGCCCTGCGCGTGGATGAGCACCCCGGCGGTATCATTGATGACCGAACCGGTCAGCCCGTGGCGGTGGGCAAGCTGGTAAATAAACGGACGAAAACCCACGCCCTGGACGATCCCTTTGACCCGTATGCGATACTGTCTGACCATGAATCCGCCTCTATCAGGTTTAAGGGTTAACCCTCAACTGCAAAGTGTACGACACGGGCGAGATGTCAATATAAATACGATTTCAGCCCCGCTGCAGAAGAGCCGCTCCCGGCGCTGATTTTCATCCCCCCGAAAATAATAACAGTTTTTTCACTCTGTTAAGTAAAAAACATTGACACTTCACAGACCTTTATAAAATGTAACAAACCATATCTGCAGCGTCAAAACATGCTGAAATACGATCTGCAAGAACGATTCATGTTTATCAGAACAGGAGAATGAAATGGAAATCAAAATTTTACAGGATATCCTGAAATCCAACAAGGATGTTGCCAGCGAAATAAAAGAGCTCCTCAGAGAAAAAAATATCTATATGATAGACATGATGAGCTCACCCGGTTCAGGCAAGACCACGCTCAACGATAAAATCATCGAAAAACTCAAAAGCAAATACCGCATCGGCGTTATCGAAGGAGACATCAAAACGACAAAGGACGCGGAACGCCTGGCGAAACACGGCATCGAGATCATTCAGATCGAAACCGACCGTTTTGGCGGCGATTGCCACCTGGAAAGCACCTGGATCAAAAAATGCCTGGAGAGCCTTGATCTTGACAACCTTGACCTGGTCATCGTTGAAAACATCGGCAACCTGGTATGTCCCGCGGAATTTGAAATCGGCGATGATGAAAGGATGGTTATACTCAGCGTTACCGAAGGCGAAGACAAGCCCGCGAAATATCCCCTTATGTTCAACACCTGCAAGACCATGGTACTGAATAAAATCGACCTGCTCCCCTATCTCGACTACAGCATGGATGAACTCATGGCCAATCTCTCAAAGGTCAATCCGCGAATGAAAGTGATCGAGGTGAGCGCCACAAAAGGCACCGGCATGGATGAGTTGATTAAACATATCTCTGATAATGTTGAGAAAAAAATCAGGGCTTAATAATAAATTTTGAATCGCACCGTTCTGCGGGGATGACAATCCCCGCAGTTCCCTCAAACGCAACCTCAGTCCCGCACCCGAAAAATAAAAAAGTACTAAATTAAAAATATTTCTTCTTTTATATGATAAAAATACATTTTTTTTCATATAAAAAAATATGAACAGACGGTTTTTCGATTGATTTTTAAAACCGCTCCATTAAGGATGTTCACATCCGGCTATTTGAATATAATTTTTGTTTTCAGCGCTTTCGGTGATGCGTAATCAGTATTATCCTTAATGATCAATCACTCACATCCGCTGCAAACAATAGATTCCATGAGGAGGGTTCTATGGTACAGTTGAACGGGAAGACTATGCCCGAAATATTTCAAAACCAGGCTAAGAAATACGGCGACGCAGCGTGTGTCGCGTACAAGAATGACGGCAAGTATACCGATATTTCCTGGAATGAAATGAACGATATGGTGCACAAGCTTGGATGGTTTCTCATATCCATAGGAGTAAAGAAGGGAGATAAAGTTGGTCTTTTCTCTCCCAATAGATACGAATGGTGGGTCGCTGACCTGGCGATCACCTCAGTTGGCGCGATCAATGTTCCGATTTACGCCACTAACTCCGCGGAAGAGGCACGCTATATCCTCGACCATTCAGAATCAGTTGCCTGCCTGTGCGGCGAAAAAGGCCATCTGGATAACGTCCTTGAGGTCAAAAAGAAACTTCCGAAGGTCAAAACCCTCGTCGTCTTCGATGAAATCGATGGAAAGAAAAAAGATGTATTAACCCTGAGCCAGGCATTCGCGAAGGGAGAAAAATACTCCAGTAAAAACGAATTCGAGAAACGCCTCAAGTCTCTGGACGATAAAAAAATGGCCACAATCATCTACACGTCCGGAACAACAGGCAATCCCAAGGGAGTTATGCTGTCACACTACAACTTTGTTTCAGATGTGCGCATAATTTATCAAAAATTTCATGAATATTTTTCATCGGACAAAACAATGCTCTCGTTCCTGCCCCTGTCGCACTCCCTGGAAAGGACCGCGGGATATTATCTGCCGCTTTCAATCGGCGCGCGCGTGGCCTTTGCCGTTGATTTTGGGAAAGTCGTTGACAACATGAAAGAGATCTCGCCGGACTTTATCATCAGCGTCCCGCGCCTGTATGAAAAAATTCATGCGACCGTGCTCGCGGGAGTTGAGGAAGCGCCCGCGATTAAAAAACTGCTTTTCAACGCGGCAATGAAAACGGCGAGAAAAAACCTCCCTTACGTGTGCCAGGACAAACCGCGTCCGAAACTCTTTGATATCCGGTACAGTATTTTCAACAAGCTCGTGTTTTCGAAATTCCGCGTCGCGCTCGGGATGACGCGTCTTGACTTCGCGGTATCCGGCGGAGCGCCCCTCGCCCTTGCAGACGCCGAATTTTTCATCGGCATGGGAATCAAAATACTCGAGGGATTCGGCCTTACCGAAACGACACCGGTAACCAATGTCAACTGTCCCTGGTTTATCAAACCCGGAACGGTGGGCCCCGCACTTCCCGAAACCCAGATAAAAATATCGGATGAAGGCGAACTGCTTATCAAAGGCCCGCAGGTCATGCTGGGCTACTATAAAGACAAAAAAGCGACTGACGAAGTCTTCACCAAAGACGGTTTCTTCCGCACCGGCGACATGGCCATGATCGACAATGACGGGTATATGGCGATCACCGGCAGGATAAAAGACATCATCGTAACCGCAGGCGGTAAAAACATTTCGCCGCAAAACATCGAAAACGATCTTAAAACCTCGATGTATATCGAGCAGGTCGCGATTATCGGTGACCGGAGAAAATACCTCAGCGCGCTGGTCATTCCGAATTTCTCGGCAGTTGAAGCATGGGCGAAAAGGAACAATATCGCCTTTACTTCAAGCAGCGACCTGATCACGAATGCCCAGGTAATCGACCTCATGGGACAGGAGATCAAGGAGCACACCAAGCATTATGCCCGTGTTGAGCAGATCAGAAAGTTCAAACTCCTTGACGCTGAATGGACCCAGGAGACCGGAGAGCTTACCCCGTCACTCAAGGTCAAACGCAGGATCATCAATGAAAAATACTCTGACGAAATCGAAGAAATGTATCCTGCCGGAGCTGAGTGATCGGCCGGGCTGATATGAACGATACCGGGGGCTGTCCCGCAAGGGCGGCCCCTTTTTTATTGCAGAATAAAAATGACCGAGCTTTGTTTCAGACAATTCTCCATTCCGTGAGTATTGGCCTCATTTGGTCGGGACTGCGGGGATTTTTATTATAAGGCGTAATACCGGTAGCAGTATAATTTTGAGGGTAACGTAGTTTTGTCATTCCGGTTTTGCAT
>ERZ795057.334-NODE-334-length-50134-cov-5.876415_pt1 | contig 50134 bp, 44 predicted proteins | sample MGYA00375141_ERZ795057 | MGnify/ENA primary metagenome ERZ795057 (study PRJEB30186, sample SAMN05720163) | activated sludge metagenome | isolation source: Anaerobic digester | place: Hong Kong | collected 2015-01-26 ...
AACACCTTCGTACTTCAGGCGGGGGATGTGCTGGCTCTCTCCTCCAAGGGAGCCCGGCAGAAGGATCCTGTGCCTTCCGGAGCGGTTCTCGTGGATGGCATGGCCCTGGGAGAGATGGAGGGAAGCCTTCTCCGGGAGCGTCACGATCTTTCGGAGGACGGCGTTCTCATGATAGCTCTCACGGTGGATCGGCGTTTTCGCCTGATGATGTCCCCTCTTGTGGAGAGCCAGGGTGCCATCCATCTCGGGGATGCCCAGGAACTTCGCAAAGAGGTGGAGGACGCGGTAATTTCGGCGGTAGAGGGAGTTGCCCGGAGCCGGGACCGCTCCATGGAAAATCTTTCCCAGCAGGTTCGCCAGCGAGTGCGCTCGGTGATGCGTAATCATATGCGGAGCACTCCCGTTATCGTTCCCCTGGTCTCTATGCTTTCCGAGGAGGGGGGCGGGAAATGAACACCGCCGTAGTCTTCCAGCTTGTGGGGGGGATAGGACTCTTCCTCTACGGTATCAAAATCATGGGGGAATCCCTTCAGGACCTGGCGGGAGACCGAATGCGCCAACTCATCGGATCCCTTACCAAGACCCCTCTGCGGGGGGTTTTGGTGGGAACCCTGGTGACCATGCTCATCCAGAGCAGCAGCGGTACTACGGTGATGACCGTAAGCTTCGTACACGTGGGACTCATGAACCTCAAGCAGGCCCTGGGGGTTATCATGGGGGCCAACGTGGGAACCACCGTTACCGCCCAGCTCATCGCCTTCAAGATCAAGGATTACGCTCTTCCCATCATCGGCATCGGTATGATGCTGGCGGTTTTCGGACGCAGCAAAAAGCAGAAATACGTGGGAAACGGCATGGTGGGGTTTGGGCTTCTCTTCTTGGGAATGCAGAACATGGAAGGTTCCATGGGATTCCTTCGGGATCGGCGGGATCTTTTCCTCGCCTTCAGCCACAATCCTTTTCTGGGGATCCTTGCGGGGGCACTGCTTACCATGGTGGTGCAATCCAGCTCCGCCACGGTGGGACTTACCATCGCCATGGCCTCCCAGGGGCTTCTGCCTCTTCCCGCGGCGATTCCCATTCTTATCGGGGATAATTTGGGAACCACCATTACCGCGGTACTCGCTTCATTGGGTTCGGGCCGGGCGGCGAAGCAGGCCGCCCTGGGGCACGTGCTCTTCAACTTTATCGGAGGGATCGTGGCCCTTCTCCTGCTCCCCTTCTTTACACACCTGGTGGCTCTCAGTTCCGACAATATCGCCCGGCAGCTCGCCAACGCCCATACCCTTTTCAATCTCGGCAATACCCTTCTTTTCCTTCCCTTTACGGGGTATCTCGTGCGGCTTATCCAGAGAATTCTTCCCTCGGATGAGAAGAATGTCCTGCGGGGGCCTCTTTATCTCGACCCTCTTCTCATTAAGGCCACTCCTGCGGCGGCGGTGGATGCGGTGCGCAAAGAGGTGGTGCTCATGGGGCGTTCTACCCAGAGCATGCTTCGGGACGTGCGTGCCGCCTTTCTTGAGAACGATGCGCGCATGATCGTCCAGGTGAACAGTACCGAGAAGGTGGTGAACGATCTCAACCACCAGATCAACAGCTATGCGGGGGAGCTCTGGCAGGCCAATCTTTCGGAGGATCTTTCCACGGTGCTGGCTTCCTACGTGAATGGGGTGGGAGATCTGGAACGGGTGGGAGACCATGCCCAGAACCTTATCGAGCTTTACGAGTACAAGCGAGAGAACCGCATCGTCTTTTCCGAAAAGGCCGTAGCGGAGTTCGAGGATATGATAGGATGCGCCGGCAAGGCTTTGGATCTTGCGGTAGAAGCCATGGAAGAAGAAAACGAGGAGAAGGCCCGAATCGTTATCGACCGGTTGGAGGCGGAGATCGACATGAAGGAAAAGGATCTCCGGCGGCGGCATATCCGGCGGCTTAACGAAGGGCGATGCGAACCCGGAGCGGGAGTGGTTTTTATCGATATCCTCAGTAATCTGGAACGTATCGGGGATCATGCTCACAATCTTTCCTATATCGTGATCGACGTGATGCGGGTCCGCCGGGGAGAGAAAAAGTGACGGCCTGGGAATCTCTTTTTCTGGGTTTTGTTCAGGGGCTTACGGAGTTTTTCCCGGTGAGTAGCTCGGGACATCTCGCCCTGTTGCAGCACGCTCTGGGCTGGAAGGATCCCGCCCTGGCCTTCGATCTTCTGCTTCATGTGGCTACCCTGGGGGCGGTGTTGCTTTTTTTCGCTCCGGATATTCTCCTCCTGGGAGGAGAGTGGTTTCGGGGTTTCCGGGGCAGGGAGTTCCGGGAGCGTCCGGGATGGATATATGGCTGGGCCCTTCTGGCAGGCACGCTTCTCACGGTTTGCGTGGTTTTGCCTTTCAAGAACCTGGTGGAAACTGCCTTCGGCTCTCCTTTTTTGGTGGGGGGGGCTTTGATAGTAACCGGGCTACTCCTGATGCTTCCCAGGTTTTTTCCGGAGAGGAAAAAGCCTCTTACCCTCTTTCGGGGGTGCCTTATCGGGATTTTTCAGGGTTTTGCGGCCTTTCCCGGTATTTCCCGATCCGGCTCCACCATCGTAGGGGGGCTCGGATTGGGGCTTTCCCGGGAAGAGGCTTTTCGTTTTTCCTTTCTTCTTTCGGTTCCCGCCATTGCGGGGGGAATGCTTCTGGAGCTCGTGGAGGGAGGAGGGTGGCATAATCTGGCGACCCGACTTCCTTCGGGGGCCTGGTTGGGCGTATTGGCGGCTTTTTTCAGCGGCTATGCCGCTTTGATGTTTTTGCGCAGGGTGGTGCTCTTCGGAAGGTGGCGCTGGTTCGGCATCTATTGTATTATTCTGGGTCTTGGAACCTTGGTGTGGAGTCGTTTATGAGGGGGGAGACGGAAGATATGGAAAAACGGATGTGGAGAGATCCTCCCTGTTTGGTACTCGCCTCCGGAAGTCCGAGGCGAAAACAGCTTCTTTCGGAGCTGGGATGGAAATTTCAGGTGATTCCCGCGGATGTGGACGAGGCGATTTTCCCCGGAGAGGATCCGGAAACCGCTGCGTGCCGTCTGGCGGAGGCGAAGGCCCGGGAGGTATCTGCCCGGATGCCCGAATCCCTGGTGATCGGTGCGGATACCCTGGTGCTTTTGGACGGCTATCTTCTGGGAAAGCCCGAAAATAGAACTCAGGAAAAAGAAATGCTTCGGATGCTCAACGGCAGAGAGCATGCGGTGCTTACGGGAATTGCTCTTGTGGAGGGAACCCGGAGCTGCGTGGCGGTGGAACGCACTGGAGTGCGTTTCCGCTTTGTCAGTGAATCCGCTCTGCAGACTTATGTGGATACGGGAGAAGGAGACGACAAGGCCGGAGGATATGCGATCCAGGGGCAGGGAGCTCTTCTGGTGGAGTCCATTTCGGGCTGTTACTACAATGTGGTAGGGCTCCCCCTGGGGCGCCTCAGTACGCTCCTGGCCCAATGGGGATGGGGACTTTCGTCTCAGTGGGGAGGAAAGACGTAAATGCGAAGAAGAACGCTTTTTTACGCCGCTCTTTGCGTGGCGGCCATACTTGCTGTTCTGGGGGTGCTTCCCCGGTGGCGCCAGGAGATGAGCCACCGTTTCGTGGCTCCCCTGGCGGAGTTCGGAGATCTTCGAGCCATGGCTACCGAGGAGGGAATTCCCTTTTCCGAGGCCTGGAGCTGGCTTTCGCAGCAGGGGCTGGTTGGTCTGGTGGCGGGGGAATGTACCGGAGAAAAACTTGCCTTGGGAGAGATGCCTCTCTGGTTCGGCCCGGTTTCTCAGCTTCCCGACAAAACCGGATTCCCCGGAGGCGACAAGAGCGCCCTCGGGGCTCTCCGGATTGCTGCGGAATCTCCCTTGCTTCCCCTGGTGGAGGAGGCTTTGAAGATCAAGTTCCCCAAACATGAGAAACATCTTTGGGAAAATTCGGTGATTTTTATTCTTCCTCAGCGCATGGAAGATCTTTTCGAGGCGGGGGTGCTTCCCGATTTCGGAGCCTTGGAAAAGACCGCGGCGGAAAAGATCCCCCTTTTATACCGTCCCGCTCCTTCCCCGGGGCTGGATCCTTCCGCAGGGGCGGATCTGCTGCGCTTTGTGGCGGAGAAATATCCTCATATTCTTGGTCTGTCCCCTTCCGGAGCCATGGTGACGGGATATCCCGATACGGCAACTCTTGCGGCGGTGGGAAAGGAGAAAAAACTCCCTCTGGCCCAGGTGGAGTTCTCCCGCCAGCTTGGAGCGGTTTCCCTGAACTGGCGTTTTTATCCTCTTCTTCTCCCTCTGCACAGCGTTACCCAGGAAGAGGTGCTGAGCAAGCGGCTGGATCGCCGGAGCATGATCGATCGTATGCTCCGGGCGGTGAAAGAGCGTTCTCTCCGGCTTCTTCTGTTGCGCCCCTATACGGTGGAATCCGGAAGCCGGCTCAAGAATTTCGGCGAGGATATCTATAGCCTTCGCAAGGGAGTGGAATCCGCGGGATACCGGGTGGAGTGGCCCCGGTGCTATTCCTCCTGGCAGGGGAGTCTTTTCGGAGCCCTTGCCCTGGGGTTGGCGATGCTCTTCACATTGCTCCAGTATTTGTGGCGCTACGGGGATACCGAGGAGAACCCCCTTCGCCCCGGAGGGTTCCTGTTTCTTTGCGGTTTGGGGCTGGCCCTGGGGCTTTTGGGGCATTTCTCCGGAGGTTTCGCGAAATACCTGGGAGCTCTCGGGGCGGTTTTCATTACCACCGAAGCGGCTTTAAGCGCTCTCGAGCGTTGGGAGAAGCCCTTTTCGGGAATCCTTGCGGGGATGTTCGTTCTCGTGGTGGGAGGTTTGAGCATCGCCGCCTTTTTCGGCGTTCCTCTCTACATGCTCCGGCTGAAAACCTTTTCCGGAGTAAAGGCCACCCTTTTGCTTCCTCCTCTTCTGGTGCTGCTTCACGATCTCCGGCGCCGGGTGCATCCGGAATCTTTGGGGGAGATCCTGGAACGTCCTTCTCTCTGGGGGGAGTTCATGCTTCTGGCTTTCGCCATGGGAGGCATGGCCTTTTTGGCCTTGCGGAGCGATAACGTTTCCTTCGTCCCCCAGTGGGAGATTATGCTTCGGGATTCTTTGGAGCAGATCCTGGTGGCCCGGCCGAGAAACAAGGAGCTCTTCATCGGATATCCCGCTCTGGCGCTCTGGTACTACGTGCGGCGCAAGGATCTCTGGATACGTTACCGGGAAGTCTTTCGGGTGGCTTCGGTCTTTGCTTTCGCTTCGGCCCTCAACAGTTTCTGCCATTTTCATACCCCTCTCTACTTCACCCTCTTCCGGGTTTTCAACGGCCTTTGGTCGGGGCTTCTTCTCGGAGGGGTTTGCGTTCTTGTGCTGGCCTTTCTTCTGCGGTTTTTCCGCAATGGAAAGAACCTCCTCTTTTCCTGAAGATTCCCCCTTCCGTTTTGAGGGATTCTTCGAAAAGGGGTTCCCGCAAAAGAGGGACAAAGGAGTTCGAGTATGGCTAGAGAATGGGATGTTCTTCTCTTCGGATATTACGGTTTCGGCAATCTCGGGGACGAACTTTTGGCAAAGGTTCTCGTGGAGGGGCTCGAGTTTTTGGGAGTGCCCCGGAGTCGCATGGCGATTCTTTCGGCAGATCCCGAAAGGAGCTCCCTGGATTTGGGAGTTGCCGCAATAAACCGATGGCATCCCCTGGAGGTGTTCCGGGGGCTCCGGAAGAGTCGAAGCCTTCTTTTCGGAGGAGGAGGGCTTTTCCAGGATACCACGAGTTGGCGTTCCAATCTCTATTACTGGGGAGTGGTACGCATGGCCCGCCTGGCGGGATGCCTTCCCTGGGCTTTCGGGCAATCCGTGGGGCCCCTGAACGGCAAATTCTCCCGTTTCTTCGCGGCGGATGCCTTCCGTTTCTGCGCCTCCCGGGTGTTTCGAGACGCCTCTTCCGTGGCTTTTATCGAGGACCGGGGGATGGCAGCCCGGTGTTGCCCCGATCCCGTACTCGCCCTGGAGCCCTGGGAGGAGCATTTTCGGGGGGAGTTTCTTTTGGTGAATGTTCGGCCCTGGGAGGGAGATCTTGCGCGTAAGGTGGCGGAGGAAGCCCGTAAAATGGGGGAGAAGTTCGGTTTACCCCTTTTGGGAGTGGGTTTTGCCCCGGAGGATATTCTTCTCTTCGAAACCTTCGAGAAGGAAGGGCTTTTGCGGTGCCAGACGCTGATACAGGTCCGCACTCTGGAGGATGCCCATACCTTGGCATCTCAGGCCTGCTGGGCCTTCGGCATGCGATTCCACTTCGCCATTCTCTGCTTTATGATGCATATTCCCGTTACCTGTGTTCCCTATGCCCCCAAGGTACGCGCCTTTGCGGAGGAGTGGGGGCTTCCTCTCTGGAACGGGGAGGGAGAGGTTCCTATCCCCGGAGACCCCTCTCGAAAAGATCGGAACCTGAGACGGGAAGTTCTGGAAGAGCTTCGAGCCTCCTGGATGGGAGTTTGTGAAGCCGTGTTGTTCCGGGAAGAAGGAGGATCTCATGAAGAATGATTTTTCCGAAAAAGAGTTTGCCTCCCGGTCCCTGGATATACGGAAAGACGTGCTTCGCCTGGTGTCCCTGGGAGGAAGCGGGGATTTGAGCGAATCTTTTTCGCTGGTGGAGCTCCTGGTGTATCTTTATTGGAACTTTCTTCGGGTGAACCCCCGGCAGCCTCTGGATCCGGAACAGGACCGTTTTCTTCTGGGCTGCGTTCATGCCAGCCCGGTGCACTATGCGGTATTGGCCCATGCGGGGTTTTTCCCCCGGGAGGATCTGTGGAGCTACGGAAAACTCGGTTCGGTGCTCCAGGGCTCTCCGGATATTCGGCGAACCCCGGGGATACGGTATCCCGTATCCTCCAACGGGCATATTCTCGGTATTGCCGCGGGAATGGCCCTGGGACTTCGGAGAAACGGAGGTATTCCCGAGGATGGGCCCCGGGTGGTGGCATGTCTCAATATCCGGGAACTTCAGGAGGGGGTTGCCTGGGAAGCTCTCCGGATCGCCCGGGAGTTTTCCCTGCACAACGTCTGCGTGGTGGTGAACTGTCCCGAGAGAAAGGGAGAGGCTCTTCCCTCCATATGGCTGGACGTGGGGCGCATCCGCTCCCGGATGAATCTTCTCGGCTGGGAAACCGCGGAAGGAGAGGGGCATGCGTATGCTTCCATCTCCCAGGCTTTCTCCCTTTTCGAAAGGGCCTCGGAGCTTCCCCGGGGAATTTTTCTGCATACCCGGGCGGGAAGGGGGCTTCCCTCTCTGGAGGAGTCCGGCGCATCTCCGGATATCTCCGACCGCTCCTGGCTTGCGGGGGCGCTTCACGAACTGGAGGCCTTTTTCGAAAAAGATCCGGAGGAGATCTCATGAGAGAGCGTGCCATGACTCTGCATGACAAGCTACTTCTTTCCGTGCTCCGGAAGATTCCCCAGGCGGTGGTGGTGGACGGAGGGGATGCGATTTCCCGGGAGATGAGAGATTTCGCTTCCCGCAATCCCCGTCGCTATATCAACGTGGGGCTTTCGGAACAGAGTCTCATCCTCGTGGCGGCGGGAATGGCTCTCGAAGGGGCGGTGGTGCTTGCGGGATCCCAGACCCCTCTTCTTCTTCCCCGGGGATATGAGCAGATTCGCAACTGCATCGCCCTTCCCCGGCTGCCGGTGCTCTTTCTCGGTCCCGCCGGAGGGTTTGCCTATGGCCCTGAGGGCGCTCCCTTTCAGCTGGTGGAAGATCTGGGACTCATGCGCCTCATGCCGGAGATGCATGTCCTGGTGCCTTCGGATATGAAAATTTACGAGAAACTTCTTTTGGAATGCTGTCTTCGCAAAGTGCCGGGATATATACGCAAGGTTCCTCTTCTCTCGAAAGAAGAGCCTCCTTCTTATTGCGCCACCGAATGGAGCGGCCCCGTGAGAATAGGGGGGGCTCGGGTGTTGCGGGAAGGGGACGGAGTGACTCTTTGTTCCTATGGTATGATGATTCCCCAGGTGCTCGGGGCTGCGTCCATTCTCGCCCGTCAGGGCATCGAAGCGGAAGTTCTCGATTGTTATAGCATCAAACCTCTTCCGGAAGAGGTGCTTCTTTCCTCGGTGCGCCGTACCGGTTGCTGTGTGGTGGTGGAGGAACATGCCCAGGAAGGTTCTCTGGGAGAGGCTTTGGGAGGCTTTCTGGGAAAGAATTATCCCGTGCCCCTTCTTTCGGTGAACATCGGCTGTTCCTTCGGTCAGAGCGGTACTTCCCAAGAACTTACGTCATATTATTCCCTTCATAGCCAGGATGTGGTAGGAGCTGCCACGAGAGCGTGGGGCATGCGAAGGAGGATTTGATGGATATTCGCATTTCCGGGGTGGCAAAAGTTTTTCCCCCCGACATCGTAGCACTGGAAGACATTTATCTTACCGTTTCCCGGGGAGAGTTCGTCTATCTCGTGGGAACCACGGGATCCGGAAAAACTACTCTGCTTCGTCTCATTACCCGGGAGGTGGAGGCTACCCGGGGGCATCTTACGGTGGGAGATTTCGTGCTCCGCAAGATGAAATCCCTGGATTTGGCTTTCTACCGACGGGATGTGGGAGTGGTTTTTCAGGATTTCAAGCTTCTCTCCCATCTTACGGTAACGGAAAACGTGGCCTTCGTTCTCGAAGTTCTCGGTATGCCTCCCAGGGAAATCCGGGAGCGGGTGGGAGAAGTGCTGGAGCGGGTGGGTATGTGGCGCCGCCGCTTTCTCTATCCGGAGCAGCTTTCGGGAGGGGAGAAACAGCGGGTGGCCATTGCCCGGGCGGTAGTGAACTCTCCCTCCATCCTTTTGGCGGACGAACCCACGGGAAATCTTGATACCCATACTGCGGAAGACGTAATGCAGCTGTTGCTTTCCATCAACGCCTCGGGAACCACGGTGATTATGGCCACCCACAACAAGTATATCGTGGATGCCTATCGTCAGCGGGTAGTGGAGCTTCGGGGAGGCAGGATGATCCGGGACGAAAAACGAGGGAGGTACGAAGAAGATGAGAATTTTTAAGTGCGTTCTTCGGGACACCCTTCGCCTTCTGCTGCGTCATTGGGGTGTGAGCCTGCTGACCCTTCTTACGGCGGCATCGGTGTTCTTTCTCGTGGGAGCCAGCGCCCTGCTCCTGGTGAATCTGCGCTCCATGGTGCAGAAAGTGGAGGCGGGGCTCGTCATTCAGGCTTACGTCAAGAACGTGGAGGATCTTCAGGCCCTTCAGGGTTCCGTGGCAGCCATTCCCGGAGTTTCCAGGGTGGAAAAGGTGCACCCCGAGGAAGCTCTTCAGAGATTGGGAGCCACTCTTCAGGGACATACCCAGGCTCTGGAAATTTTAGGAGAGAATCCGCTTCCTCCGAGTTTCGAAATCCGTCTTTCCCGGGCAAGTTTTGCCCCCGGAGTAGTGCGGGAACTTCTGGGATATCCCCAGGTGGAGGACGTGGTCTATGCGGGAAAGCTGGCGGAACGTATGGCCCACATCTCTTCCTTTGCGGGACATTTTTCTTTGGGAGCTCTGCTCATCGCGGTGGTGGCGAGCAGCCTGGTGCTGTACAACACCATACGGATTTCCATATATTCCCGGCGGGAGGAGATTTCGGTGATGCTTCTCGTGGGAGCTACTCCCACCTTCGTGGCTCTTCCTTTCGTTTTACAGGGAATGGTCCTGGGAATTCTCGGTTCTCTCGGAGCGAGCCTTCTCCTGGGAGGGGTCTACGCATCCTTTACGGACTTTATTCGCGAGACCGTCCCTTTTCTCCAAATTATCGAGGATCCCCGGCTTTTTCTGCGGCTTGGACTGATTCTCATGGGGGGAGGCATTACCTTAGGGTGGATCAGCAGTTGGCTTGCGGTGGGACGCTACGTTCGCCAGGCCATACGCCCCATCTAGGAGGAGAAAGCCTATGAAGATGATGCGAGTGCTTCTGGCAACCTCTTTTATCCTTTTCTCCTTCGTTTTACTGTGGACAGGAGCCGTTTCCGCAGATACCATGGAAGAGATCGATTTGCGGATTAAGGCGGAGAAAAATCGCCTTGCCACCATCGAAAAGCAGATCGAGTATCATAAAAAGCAGATAGGACTTAGCCAGAAGAAAGAACAGCGTATTCTCGAAGAACTTTCCCGGCTTACCGAGGAGATCAACCTTTCACATCAGAAGATCTCCCTTCTGGAGTTGCAGAACGAGAAAACCCAGCTCCGGCTGGAAGAGCTGAGCCGTAAAATTGCGGAGACCGAATCCCGACTTTCGGTAATTCGGGAACATCTTCGGGAGCGGGTGGTAGCGCTTTACAAGTACGGAGGCATGGCGGAGATGGAAATGCTTCTCGCTTGTGACGATCTTTATGCTGCCATGGAGGCTTCCTATCTTCTCAACCGGATGACCGAGATGGATCGCCAGCTTTTCGGAGAGGCGGCGGATCGCAAACGTATTCTCGATGCTTCCCGAGAGGAGACCCTGGTACGGAAACGGGAGCTTTCGGAGCGGCTTCTCCGGCTTAAGGATGCCGCCCGGGCTCTTCAGAAAAGCATCAAAAACCGAAACGGCTATCTGGAGGCTCTCCGGCAGCAGCGCCAGGATCATCGTGCTACTGCGGGGGCCTTGGAGAAGATGCAACAGCAGCAGGAACGGGAATTGACGGAGCTGCTTCGCAAAAAACAGCGCCTGGCGGAGGAAAAACGCCGCATTCAGGAGCAGAAGCCCGAGAACGATTTGCCCCCTCTGCGCAAACCCGGACGCCTTGCCTGGCCTCTTCGGGGTACGATTACAAGCCCCTTCGGCATGCGGGTGCATCCGGTGTTTAAAACCAAGATGCGCCATACGGGAATTGACATCGACGGCGATCTCGGAGATTCCGTCAAAGCTGCGGGGGTGGGAGAGGTTATCTTTGCGGGGGTTCTTCGGGGATACGGGCAGATCGTGATTCTCGATCACGGAGGAGGGCTTACCACGGTGTACGCCCATCTTTCCCGCATTCTCGTGCGGGAGGGGCAACGGCTTCAGTCGGGACAGGTTCTGGGCAAGGTGGGAAGTACCGGCACCTCTACGGGGCCTCATCTTCATTTCGAAGTGCGTCAGAACGGAGATGCTCGAAACCCCATGAATTACCTGGGAAGCTGAGAGATTTTATCAACAATTTGAAGTTCCTGGCGCAGAACAGTATTTTGTTTCGGGCTACCCTGCGGCAAAAGAAACCTGCGTGCGGAAATGGATAACCGAGGAAGGGTGTGCGATAGCATGAAATGGAGACAACTACGAGGAATAGGTCTGGGTGTGTGTATCGGTGCTCTTGTGGCATGGACTTTTGTCGCTCAGGCGAACGATACGAATAATCTTCGCCAGATCCTTCCTTTCGATGCCAAGGCGCTTTGGCTTATGAAACAGGCAAGGGCGATACTGGAAACCTATCACGTGGATGGAGAGAGCCCCGTTTCCGAAGATGTTCTGGTGCAGGGCGCCTTGAGAGGCATGGTCTCCGCCTGGGACGATCCCTATACCCGTTATGCGGATCCGGATCAGCTCCGGGAAGAAGAGATCGATATGGAAGGGGAGTACGGAGGGCTGGGGATCTACATCGGCCGCCGGGAGGGCCGGACCGTGGTGATAAGCCCCATCGAGGATACCCCTGCGGATCGGGTGGGTTTGAAGCCCGGAGATATTATCGCCAAAATAGGAGAGGAAAATATCGCCGACTGGGATCAGAACAAAGTGGTGCAGCATCTTCGGGGAGAGCCGGGCACTGCGGTAACTGTCTGGATCGCCCGGGAGGGGGAATCCGAACTTCTCCGGTTCGATATCGTACGGGAAAAAATCGAAATCAAGGCGGTACGTTCGGAGATGCTCTCGGGAGACGTGGGATACGTCCGGCTGGCTCACTTCAACCAGAAGGCGGCGGAGGAGCTGGAAAAGGCCTTCGAAAATCTTGAGATTCAGGGAGCCCAGGGGTATATTCTGGATCTCCGGAACAATCCCGGAGGGCTTCTTCAGGCGGCGGTGGATATTTCGGACATGTTCCTGGAGGACGGGCTTATCGTGGGGATGAAAGGCCGGGTTGCCAAGGCCAACGAGGAGGTCTATGCCGAAAGAGGTTCCATCTCCGACGCTCCTCTGAACGTGCTGATCAACGAAGGGAGCGCCAGCGCCTCGGAAATCGTGGCGGGAGCTCTGAAGGACCATCATCGGGGGAAGGTCATGGGAGAGAAAAGCTTCGGCAAAGGCTCCGTGCAGACGCTCTTCCCTCTTCCTGACGGTTCGGGAGTATACGTTACCATTGCCCGGTACTACACTCCCTCGGGATTTTTCATCGATCACGTGGGGTTGGAGCCCGAGGTCGTTCTCTCGGGGGACATCAGCCGTGTCTACAGCGAAGATCTGCAGCTCCAGGAAGCTCATAAGGATATGCGGGCCATCCTGCTGACTCTTCCGAAATTTTAGGTTGTTCGAGGACATTACGGGAGTGAGGGCAAGAAAAAAAGCCTTTTTTCTCAAGCTGACCTTTTTGACGTTCTGCTTTTGCCTGGGAGGAATGCCTTTTGCGGGAGAAAAGCCTTTTTCCTGGCATTCCTCCGGGCTCGAAGCCCGAACCTTTTCGGAAAGTTTCGAGAAGGGGCCTCTTTCTCCGGAGGAGGATACATGGTTTTCGCTCTTTCCTCCGGGAGAAGAAGAGGAACCTTGCGGGAAAGGCTGCAAAAAAGGGATTTTTCTCTGGGAGCGTTATCCCTGGCTTTCTCCGGATATGCGGGAAAAGGTGTGCGTGAAAAAGGATCCCCCTTTTTCGGAGGGATTGGTGGTCATTCTTCTGGATGATGTGGGAAACAGCCTTGGCGTGGCGGAGGATTTCGCTTCTCTTTCCTTGCCTCTTACCTGGGCCATTCTTCCGGGAGAAAGGCATACTGTTGCGTGCCGGGATATTGCGGAAGACCGGGGAATTCCCTATATTGTACATATGCCCATGCAGGCTTTGAGAGACGAGCCCGGAAGCTACTGGTATCGCAAAAGCTGGATCGTAGAAGGCATGACCCCCGGAGAGGTGAAAGCCCAGGTAATCCGGGCTTTTCGCGAACTTCCGGGGGCTTTGGGAATGAACAACCACCGGGGATCCCGGGTTACGGAAGATCCGGAACTCCTGGCGCCCCTTATGGATTTTCTCGCGGAGAAGGAGCTCTTCTTTCTCGACAGCCGAACCACTTCCAGAAGTCTCGCGGCTTCCGCAGCCCTGGAAAAGGGGCTCCCGAAGCTGGAAAATCACGTTTTTCTGGATCATCGGGAGGATCCGGAGTTTTTCCGCGCCCAAGTGGAACGGCTTTTGGAGATTGCGAAAAAACGGGGATGGGCCGTGGGAATATGTCATGCCCGCCCCGGTACCTATGCTTTTCTTGAGGAGATTCAGGAAGAGCTTCGAAAAAGAGCGCCTCTGGGAACGTTGCCCGGGCTTGTGGATTTTCTTCGAGGAGAGGCGGAAAAAGAACTTCGGTATCCCCGGGAAGATGAGTAAGTTGCCATGCAAGATTTTGCAGAGCATTTTCCGAAAGAAAAGATAGAAAAGAGCTCGGAGAAAAAGTTTTTTCGCCTTTGAGAAAGGTGCTCCGAAGAACTGCTAAAAAGCGCATGCAGAGGTTTTGAAAAGAACGGGAGGAAAAATCCGTGAGTGGACGTACGGAAATTCTGGTAGGAGCCCAGTGGGGCGATGAAGGTAAAGGGCGGGTGGTGGATGCCCTGGCGGGAAGATGCGACGTGATCGTGCGCTATCAGGGCGGAGCCAACGCAGGACACACGGTTATCGTGGAATCGGATAAATACGTGTTTCATCTCCTTCCTTCGGGAATGCTTTATACCGGAAAACTTTGCATCATCGGTAACGGTGTGGTAGTGGATCCGGAGCAGCTTCTTCTGGAGCTGGGAGAGCTTCAGGCCCAGGGAAAGGATCGGGCTCGACTTTTATTGAGCAGGGATGCTCACGTGGTTTTTCCCTATCATAAGGTTCTGGACGGAGCGGACGAATCCTTCCGGGGCAGGGAAAACGCCATTGGCACTACCAAGCGGGGCATCGGCCCCTGCTACGTGGATAAATACAACCGCATGGGAATTACCATGGGAGATCTCACGAACCCGGATATCCTCCGGGAAAAACTTTCCCAGAATCTCAACCTGAAAAACATGCTGCTCACTCGGATTTACGGAATGACGCCTCTTCCCTTCGATAGCATGTATCAGAATGCCCTGGAGTGGGGTTCCAAGCTCGCTCCCTATCTGGGAGATTCCTCCCTGGAGGTGCAGAAAGCTCTGGAGGAAGGCAAGGGCGTGCTTCTCGAAGGCGCTCAGGGAACGCTGCTCGATGTGGATTTCGGTACCTATCCCTACGTGACGAGCTCCAACCCCACCGCTGCGGGGGGATGTATCGGTGCGGGGGTCGGGCCTACCCGGATCGACCGTGTTATCGGGGTGGTCAAAGCCTACTGTACCCGGGTGGGGGAGGGGCCCTTTCCTACGGAAGATTTCGGCGAACAGGGAGAAAGGCTCCGCACCAACGGAGGGGAGTTCGGCGCCACCACCGGGCGCCCCCGGCGCTGCGGCTGGCTCGACATGGTGGCTCTGCGCTATGCCGCCCGGATAAACGGTTTGGGAGTTCTCGCTCTTACGAAGCTTGACGTTCTTTCGGGGTTCCAGGAGATTCAGGTGGCCCTGGAGTACAGGATGGAGGAGAAAGGGTATAGAGAATTTATACCTTCCGCCTCTTTCCTGGAGAAAGTGGAACCCCTTTACACGAGCCTTCCGGGCTGGCAGGAGGATATTTCGGAATGCCGTTCCTTTGAGGATCTGCCCCGGGAAGCTCAAAATTACGTACGCTTTATCGAAGAGCATTCGGGAGTTCCCGTGGGGCTCATCGGAGTAGGGCCGGGGAGAGAACAGACGATTCTCCGGAATTTTTAAGTTGAAAGGGAGATCCTTTGCGTAATTTGTCCCGGAAAGGAAGGCCATGCTGATTCCGGAGATCGATTTCTGCACCCCGAAACACCTGGAGGCTCTGGATTTTTTGGAAAAAGAATGTTTTCCCGAGGCCCCCTGGCCTTTTCGGGTACTCCAGAGAGATCTTGAAGAAGTCTTTCGGGAAACCCTTTTTTATCTTGGAGCTTTCTGGAAGGGTTTTCTCGTGGGATATGCGGTTTTTCGCCCTCGCGGAAGGGAATGGACGCTCCTGCGGATAGGCGTTCAGGAGGCTTATCGGCGGCATGCCATAGGGTTTCAGCTTCTGGAAGCCGGAGAGATCCTGGCGCGGGAAGCGGGAGCCCGGAAAATGTTTCTGGAGGTGCGGGAGGAGAACCGGGGAGCCCGGAGGCTTTACGAAAATGCGGGATATGTCCTCCAGGGAACTCCCGGAAAAATGCGCCGGGATACCGGAAAGCCTGCTCTGGTATACCGGAAGAATTTTTCCGATGTTTCGAAGGATCTGACAAAAGAACTCCCGGACTATCTGTTCGAACATTCCGGAAGCCGTAAATCCCCATGATTTCCGGCTTCTTCTCTTTTTGGAGCGTTTTTGCATGGCCTGGGAGAAGAGAGGGCAAAAAGAGGGAAACTTTCTTTTTGCTGGTATTATGGAAACGAGAGAGGCAGGTACCTCGAAAAAGCTACATTTCTATATCCGAAAGGAGCGGAGCGCATGCTTCTTGATACGGTAATCGTACTGGATTATGGCTCTCAATATACGCAGCTTATCGCCAGGAGAATTCGAGAGCAGAAGGTGTACAGCGAAATTCTCCCCTGGGATGTCCCGGTGGAGGATATTCTCGCCAAATCTCCCCGGGGGATCGTTCTTTCCGGAGGCCCCAATAGTGTTCACGCTCCCGGCGCTCCCGGAATATCCGAGGATCTTCTTCGTGCGGGGATTCCCATCCTGGGAATATGCTACGGCATGCAGGTGCTCGCCAAGGCCCTGGGAGGCCTGGTAGAACGAGGGAAAACAGCGGAGTACGGGCGCTCCACGGTTCGTTTTTATCGGGACAACGCTCTTCTTCAGGGATTGAGCGAATCTTCCACGGTATGGATGAGCCATTGGGATCACGTGGCGAAGCTTCCCGAAGCGACCTCCCTTCTTGCGGAAAGCGACGACGGGATTATCGCGGGATTTGCCGCGAAAGACCGCAATCTGTGGGCCCTGCAGTTTCACCCCGAGGTGGTGCATACCCGGGAGGGGTCTTCCATCCTCCGGAATTTCCTTTTTTCCGTGTGTGCCTGCGAACCTAGCTGGGATCTCGGGGAATTCGTGGAGTCCATGAAAAAGGATATCCGGGAAAAGACCGGAGAGGATCGTATTATCTGCGGCCTTTCGGGAGGTGTGGATTCTTCGGTTGCGGCGGTTCTTACCTCTCAGGCCGTGGGAGACCGGCTGGAGTGTATTTTCGTGAACAATGGCCTTCTGCGGCAGAATGAAGCCGAAGAGGTTCTCGAGGCCTACTCTTCTCTGGATCTTCGGGTGCATTATGTCGATGCGGGAGAGCGTTTCCTCCAGGCCCTTCAGGGGGTAACGGACCCGGAACAAAAGAGAAAAATCATCGGAGGAACCTTTATCCGGGTTTTCGAAGATGCTGCGGAAAAAGTCGGAGGTGCCGCCTGGCTTCTTCAGGGAACCCTCTATCCCGATGTGATCGAAAGCGGCCACCAGGGCAAGGGAGCCGCAGTCATCAAGACGCATCACAACGTGGGAGGACTCCCGGAGGATATGGAGCTGCGCCTTTTGGAGCCCCTGCGAGATCTTTTCAAGGATGAAGTACGGGCCATAGGAAGCATTCTTGGAGTTCCGGGCAATATTCTGGGGCGCCATCCCTTTCCCGGCCCCGGCCTTGGAGTGCGCTGCCTGGGAGAGCTTACCGAAGAGCGGCTGGAAACTCTGCGAAAGGCGGATGCCATCTTTATACAGATCCTCCGGGAGGAGGGGCTTTATGACTCCATCTGGCAGGCCTTCTGCGTTCTTCTTCCGGTGCATACCGTGGGGGTCATGGGGGATATTCGTACCTATGCGGAGGCGGTGGTGCTTCGGGCCGTGGAGGCCCAGGACGGTATGACCGCGGATTGGGCCCGGATAGATCCCTCGGTGTTGGATCGAGCGGCCCGACGCATCTGCAACGAAGTCCCCGGAGTGAACCGGGTGGTGTTGGACATTACGGGGAAACCCCCGGGAACCATCGAGTGGGAGTAGGGGGCGGGATTCTTCGGAAAAGTTCCATGCCTCCGGAGAAACCGGAAAGTGCGGGGCAGCGAAAGAGCGGCTTTCGAAGGTCGGCGGAAAAGCCTTTGTATTTTTAGAGCGTTTCCGCTGAAGAACTTCGATGTAATACATTCAGAAAAAAGGGGGAGATCCCGTGGAGAAGGAGGATAGGGAATATCTTCGGCAGTTTAGGGGAACCATGGTTCCCTTCCTCTTCGTACTGGGAATTTTCGGATTCTTAAGCTACCGGGTAACCCGTCCCGTGATGGCTCCTATTCTGTGGGCTTCCCTGCTTTCCGCTTTTTCCTATCCTCTTTTCTGCTGGCTGCACCGGAAAATTTTCCGGTGCAGAAACCGCAATGCCGCGGCTTTTCTGAATACCTGCGTGGTGGTGTTGGTGCTGGTGCTTCCCACGGTTTTCATGGGGAGCGTTCTCGTTCGGGAAGGAGTCTATCTCTACGGTATCGTCACGGATTATCTGGCGGCGAATCCGAGCATCAACCTCCACCTGGGGGACTATCTTCCGGAGTGGCTGGTGCGGCAGAACGCCGCCCTGGATGAATACGTGATCTCCCTGCAGAATTCCCTGCGCCACGGAGCGCGCTGGGGAGCTTCCTATATCGGAACTATTTCACGGGATCTCCTGGGAAATACCTTTTCCATCATCTACCAGATCGTTTTTGCCGTGGTGGCCACGTTCTTTCTTACTCGGGACGGACACATCGTTTTGCAATACCTCAAGGATATCACTCCCCTGGGAGAGGAGGAGCGGGAGCTGTTCTTCGCCCGGGCGAAGAAACTTCTTCGGTCCATCGTTTACGGAGTTATTTTCACTGCGGGCATTCAGGCCTTTCTAGGAACCCTGGGATGGTCCTACTTCAATTTGCCGGCGCCCCTCATTTTCGGAGCCCTTATGTTCGTGCTCGCCATGATCCCCATCGTGGGGACCTCCCTGGTGCTTCTTCCGGGGGCGGCGTATCTTTTTTTGACGGGACATCATATCCAGGGGGTCGTTTTGGCGGTGTACAGCCTGGTAGCGGTAAGCTCCATCGAATCTTTCGTGCGCCCCGTCTTCATCTCCGAGGGAAGCCAGATTCACGCTCTCATCATTATTATAGGTATCGTGGGAGGCCTTGCGGCCTGGGGGGTTCTAGGGCTTTTTCTCGGCCCCTTGGTGGTGTCGCTCTTCATCTTTTTCATGGACGGTTATCGCCGCATCGAGACGATCCGGCGCGGGAAGAATCTTTGAGATTTTGAAAACGAGGAGGGAAGCTCATGCCTTATATTCTTGCGGTAAGCGGATTGAAAGATTCGGGTAAAACGACTCTTTGCGGAGAGCTTTTGACACGGCTTCGGCAGAAGGGTCATACGGTGGGATATGTAAAGCACAGCTCTCACTCCCTGAGAAGCCCGGAAAATACGGATACGGGAAAAATGCTGAAATTGGGGATTCCGGTGGTGCATTGTGCTCCCGATGGAGTACTTCTGGAACTCGAAGAAAATCCTCCTCTGGAAATTCTTCTCGCTCAGTATTTTCTCGAAAAGGATCTGGTGCTTCTGGAGGGGGGGAAACATCTTCCTCTTCCCCGTATCTGGGTGGGAGCTCCCGAAACGGTTCCTCCGGAGGTCAAGGGAATTATCGCTTACTGGAATCCTCCCGAAAAGGACGTGCCGGATTCTTCGGAGTACGGGGAGGGAGGAGAGAATCGCCTGGTGGAGCGTATCGAAAAACTTTTCGTTTCGGGAGAAGCGAAACCGGTGGAAATCTTTTTGGAGGACCGGAAAATGCCCATCAAAGGTTTCGTGGGGGATTTTATCGCCGGAGGCATCCGGGGAATGCTGCGCTCTCTCAAGGGATATTCCCGGGATTATCGGGGAGGGATCTCCCTTTTTCTCAAAAAAGAGGAGAATTCGGGAAAAGAAAGTTCCTGAAGTTTTTTTCGACGAAGACGCTTGTCTCTTCTTCTTGAGCTGTCTATAATGAGTACCGCTTTTCATGGCGTCCCCGGGAGGGGAAATGGGTTTATTTGTTTCGTATTTTAAAGGGAGGTTGTGGTACAGATGTTTTTGCAGCTGTTGCTTGTGGCTCTTGTGGGAGCCCTGTCCTTGGGATTTGCATACTATTCTCTTTCCAAGATCAATGCGTTTTCCGTTTCCAATGAAAGGGTGAACGAGCTTTCCGGTATTATTCAGAGCGGGGCCATGACGTTTTTGTTCCGCGAATATCGCTGGCTTGCTCCTTTCGTAGTGGTGGTGGCTCTTTTCCTGGCCTTTAAAATCAGCATCCCCACGGCGGTTTCCTTTGTTTTTGGAGCCCTTTGCAGCGGCGTGGCTGGCTTTATCGGCATGAAGGTGGCTACCCGAGCTAACGGAAAGACCGCCTTTGCCGCCACCGAGGGGATGAACGCCTCCCTTCGCATCGCCTTCATCGGAGGTACCGTTATGGGTATGTCCGTAGTAGGTATCGGTGTGGTGGGCGTGGTCATCTGCTACTTCCTCTTCGGAGATCCCAACGTTATCACCGGTTTCGGTTTCGGCGCCAGCTCCATCGCGCTCTTTGCCCGTGTGGGCGGAGGTATTTACACCAAGGCCGCGGATGTGGGAGCGGATTTGGTGGGTAAGGTGGAGGCGGGCATCCCCGAGGACGATCCCCGGAATCCTGCGGTTATCGCGGATAACGTGGGAGATAACGTAGGGGATATTGCCGGCATGGGGGCGGATCTTTTCGAATCCTACGTCAACTCCATTATCGCCGCCATGGCCATCGGTCTCGTGGTGGCGGGAGACCGGGGGATCATTTATCCCCTTTTCCTGGCGGCCATCGGCATCATCGCCGCCATTCTGGGCACCTTCTTCGTGCGGGTCAAGGAGGGGGGCAATCCTCAGCTCGCTCTCCGCATGGGTACCATCTCCACGGGATTTTTCATGATTATCGGGACCTGGTTCCTTACCTCCACCATCTTCGAGGGAGATCTTACCCTTTTCTATGCCGTGATGGCGGGAGTTCTTGCGGGAGTTCTCGTAGGGTACGTTACGGAAATCTACACTTCCGCTGCGTATAAATCCGTCAAGGATATTGCCAAATCTTCCGAGACGGGGCCGGCCACCAACATCCTCGCCGGTATCGGAGTAGGTATGAAATCCACCGCCATTCCGGTGCTCATTATCTGTGCCGCCATTCTGGTGGGAGTGAAGTTCGGTGGCCTTTACGGCATCGCCTGTGCCGCGGTGGGCATGCTCTCCATCACTGGCATGACTTTGAGCGTGGATGCCTATGGTCCCATAGCGGATAATGCCGGAAGGTGGGCCATTTCGGCAAAGGTTCGCAAAATTACGGATAAGCTCGATGCGGTGGGGAATACTACTGCCGCCATCGGCAAGGGGCTTGCCATCGGTTCCGCCGCCCTTACCGCCCTGGCTCTCTTCTCGGCCTACGGTACTGCGGTGGGGCTTGAGAGCATCGACCTTAAGGATCCCAAGGTCATGGTGGGCCTCTTCATCGGAGGCATGCTTCCCTTCCTTTTCAGTGCCCTCACCATTCAGGCGGTGGGACGGGCGGCCCAGGCCATGATTGAAGAGGTGCGGCGGCAGTTCAAGGAGATTCCCGGTATTATGGAAGGTACGGGTCGTCCCGAGTACGAACGCTGTGTGGATATTTCCACCGCCGCTTCCCTCAAGGAGATGATCATTCCCGGAATTCTCGCGGTGGTCACGCCTCTGGCCGTAGGGTTGCTTCTCGGAGCGGAAGCCTTGGGAGGACTTTTGGGAGGCTCCATCGTCACGGGAGTCATGATGGCCATCTTCATGTCCAACGCCGGAGGTGCCTGGGATAACGCCAAGAAGTACATCGAAGAGGGGCATCACGGGGGCAAGGGCTCCGAGCCCCATGCAGCGGCGGTTACCGGAGATACCGTGGGAGATCCTTTCAAGGATACTTCCGGGCCGAGCCTCAATATTCTGATCAAGCTCATGTCTGTGGTGGCCTTGGTTCTGGCACCCCTTTTCCTCTAGAGAGGAAGGAGCAAAAGGGACGGGCTCCCTTGGAAAAACGGAGCTGTTCCTGTTATGACAAAACAGCAGGGGGAGGCGTGCCTCCCCCTGCTGTTCTCTCGTTGCCCCGGTAAAAATTGAAAGCGGAAATGTTTCGTCTTCGGGAGGGAGAGCTCATGCAGCGGGATGATGTGAAACAGATCAAGGATGCCCTGGATATCGTGGAATTGATTTCCGAAAGGGTAACGCTTCGGAAGGTGGGAAAGAACTATCGGGGACTCTGTCCCTTTCACTCGGAAAAAACACCTTCCTTTTACGTTTCTCCCGAGCGCCAGAGCTACCATTGTTTCGGATGCGGCGCGGGAGGAGATATTTTCACCTTTCTCATGGAAATTGAAGGGATGCCTTTCAAGGAGGCTCTGGAAGTGTTGGCTTCCCGGGCGGGAATTACTCTCGAAAAAGGAAAAGGCGGTGAAACCAGAAAGGATCTCCGCTCTCTTCTGGAAGAAGCTCGTCAGCATTACGAGGATAATCTTGAAAGGCCCCAGGGAAAGATAGCCCGAGAATATCTTGTCCGAAGAAAGATCCCTCCCGGAGCGTGGAAAAAATACGGCTTGGGCTGGGCCTGCCAGAGCTGGAACGATTTGGGAGAGCATCTCCGGAAAGAGGGATTCTCTTCCCGAGAGGCCGTGGATGCGGGGCTGCTCGTTTCGGGAGATCGGGGGACTTTCGACCGTTTCCGAGGACGCCTTATCTTCCCCATTCGGGATGTGGCGGGGCGTACCATAGCCTTCGGAGGGCGCCTGGTTTCCGGAGAGGGGGCCAAGTACGTGAACAGCCCCGAGGGATCGCTCTTCTCCAAGCGTCGCAACCTCTATCTTCTGTTCAAGGCCAAAAAGGCCATGCGGGAGAAGGGAGAGGCCTTTTTGGTGGAGGGGTACATGGATGCGTTGCGGCTGCACCTGGCGGGATTCGAAGAGGCCGTGGCGTCCCTGGGGACCGCTCTTTCCGAAGAACAAGGAGATCTTTTACGGCGTTTCGCCGGCCGGGTTTGGGTCTGTTACGATGCGGATGCTGCGGGGCAGGAGGCGGCGCTCCGGGGAATGTATATTCTGCAATCCCGGGGGCTCGATGTGCGGGTTATGTCCATTCCTCCCGGAGAGGATCCGGATTCTCTCGTAAGCGCTCCTGAAGGGGCAGATTCTTTTCGGGAATTTCAGAGAAAAGCTCTTCCCCTGGTGCCCTATCATCTCAAAATCCGGGAATCTCTTCTGAAGGATCCCGGAAGCCGGAGCGCAGGAGTTGAGGAAATCCTCGAAAAAACGGGGTCTCTTCCCTCCTTTGAAGTGGCTCCCTATCTTTCGGAAATTGCCTCGGCCTTCGGCATGTTTTCCCATGAGGTGGCGAAACTTCTCGAAGAATATCGCACAAGAGAGAGAAGTCGGGAAAAAAGAATGCTTTCCAAAGAAGAGGAAAACTCCTCTTCCGGCGTATATATAAATAGAGAGGGCCGAGAGGAGCGGACCCAGCTCTTGGAAAAAGTGCATGTCCTCGAAGCGGCTTTGCTCTATCTGCTGAGCAGGCGGGAATACCCTTCTTCCCGGGGTTTTGAAGAGCTGTTGCCCCTTTTTCCGGAAGGATTTCTGCGCAATCTCGCAGTGGCTCTGCTGCAGGAGGAAAATACTCAGGCTCTTGAAGCCCGCTGGCTTGAAATGGGAGACACCTTTCCCTTTCAGATCTTGGAGAAGGGAGCCGCTTTTTGTGAACAGATTTCCGAAGAAGACAATGCTTGGGAAAAAGTATATGCAGCTCTGGTGTGGCACGGGGAAAAGAAGACCTATCTCGGGTTGAAAGAAAAAATAGCCCGAAACGAAGCTACTGCGGAGGAGTTGCAGCATTTTCTGGAGCTTGGAAAACGGCTTAAAAAGGGAGGACGCTAAATGGCAAAGAAAAATACCCCCTCGTCGGGAACAAAAAAGAAGAGCACTTCCAAGGGGCAGTCCGGAAAGGGACAGGCTGGAGAGAAGCAGGTAAAACAGGAATTCAGCCGGGAGGAGAAACTTAGTTTTATCGATAAAATCCGGTCCCTTCTTCAACAGGGGCAGGAAAAGGGGTATCTCACCTACGACGATATCGAAAAACAGATTCCCGAGGAATATCTCAACGCGGAGACTCTCGATAATCTCTATTCCAACCTTATGGAATTGGGCATTCAGGTTCAAGAAGAGCCCAAAAAAGCCAAGAGCGAAGAAAAAGAGGAGGATCTCATCGAATCTGCCGAGGAGGTGGGAGATCTCGAAGATCTTCCTCTTTCGGATCCTGTGCGTATGTACCTCCGGGAGATTGGGAAGATTTCCCTTCTTACGCCGGACCAGGAGGTGGAGCTCGCCATGAGAGTGGAGGCGGGAGATCCCGTGGCCAAGGCCGCCCTGGTGGAGGCCAATCTCCGGCTCGTGGTGAGCATCGCTAAAAAATACATCGGTCGGGGCATGCTCTTTCTGGATCTCATTCAGGAGGGAAATCTGGGGCTTATCCGGGCGGTGGAGAAGTTCGATTATCGCAAGGGATACAAGTTCAGCACCTACGCCACCTGGTGGATTCGCCAGGCCATCACCCGGGCCATTGCGGATCAGGCTAGAACCATCCGTATTCCCGTTCACATGGTGGAGACCATCAACAAGCTTATTCGTATCTCCCGGCAGCTGGTGCAGCGCCTCGGCCGGGAACCTACGGCGGAGGAAGTGGCGGCGGAGATGGATATTCTGCCTACCAAGGTGGAGGAAATTCAGAAGATCGCTCAGGAGCCTGTCTCCCTGGAGACTCCCATCGGGGAGGAGGAGGACAGCCAGCTCGGAGATTTCCTCGAGGACAAGGATATCCCCAGCCCCGAAGATGCCGCATCGAGCCAGCTTTTGCGGGAACAGCTGGAATTCATGCTGGAGGATCTCACGGATCGGGAGAAGGAAGTGCTGCGGCTCCGGTTCGGTCTGGAGGACGGGCATCCCTACACCCTGGAAGAGGTGGGAAAGCGTTTCGGGGTTACCCGGGAACGAATTCGTCAGATCGAAGCCAAGGCTCTGCGAAAACTCCGGCATCCCAGCCGAAGCAAAAAGCTCCGGGACTTTCTGGATTAGAAGAAGTCTTCTGCGGAGCCTGGTTCGGAGAAATTTTGCATTCTCAAGAGAATCGGAAAGCGGGATCTTCGGCAACATCGAAAGCTTGCCGCAGCTATCCATGGAAAGAAAGGCTTCCGGTGGGCTTCCTATGTTGCGATCCCCTCTCTCTCTGATATACTTATGGATGCTTTGTGCATGGAGGCGCAAAAATGCGATTGGATCTTTTTCTCAAACTTGCCCGGCTGGTAAAGCGCCGGAGCGTGGCTCAGGATATGATACGCATCGGTGCGGTGCGTATCAACGGAAGGGAGGGGAAACCCTCTTCTCTGGTTCGCCTGGGAGATAGTATCGAAATAGCCTATCCCCGAAGGGTTCTGAAGGTGAAGGTTCTCGAGGACGACGAAAAGCAACTCCGAAGAAAGGCGGAAGCCTACGAAGTACAGGAGGAGCGCAGGGTGGATCCCGAGGAAGTTCCCTGGTAGAGCCTGGGGGAACATTATTTTATGAAGCAGGGAGGGACCATGTATGGCGTATATTGTTGGAGTACACGGAAGGGAAATTCTCGATTCCCGGGGGAACCCCACGGTGGAGGCGGAAGTATGGCTCGACAGCGGAGTCGTTTCCCGGGCCGCGGTTCCTTCGGGAGCCTCCACGGGTAGTTTCGAGGCCGTGGAACTGCGGGATGGTGAATCCCGTTACGGCGGCAAGGGGGTTCTTCGGGCGATAAGGAACATCAACGATGTGATGGCTCCGGAGATTGTCGGCATGGATCCCACGGATCAGGGGGAAATCGACGAAATCCTTTGCTCCCTGGACGATACGGAAAACAAGGGCAACATGGGAGCCAATGCCATTCTGGGTGTTTCCATGGCGGTGGCCCGGGCGGCGGCGGAAGAACATGATCTTCCTCTCTGGGCCTATCTCGGAGGATTGGGACCTCACTGTCTTCCCACGCCCATGATGAACGTCATCAACGGCGGAGCCCATGCGGATAACACCCTGGATATTCAGGAGTTCATGATCATGCCCTACGGAGCTCCCTCCTTCGGAGAAGCTCTTCGTATGGGAACGGAAATTTATCACACCCTCCGAAAAATTCTCAAATCCAAGAACCACTCCGTGGCCCTGGGAGACGAAGGCGGTTTCGCTCCCAATCTCGCTACCCATGAGGAGGCCCTGGATCTTTTGGTGGAAGCCATCGAAAAGGCGGGGTATGTTCCCGGGAAGGAAGTGGGGCTTGCTCTGGATGCCGCCATCACCGACCTGTTTCGGGAGGGGGCCTATCATTTCGAGGGAGAGAAAAGATCTTTTTCTCCCCGGGAGTTGGTGGAGTATTACGTCAAGCTCTGCGCTTCCTATCCCATCGTCTCCCTGGAGGATGGCATGGCGGAGGACGATTGGGAGGGCTGGAAAATTCTCACCGAAGCCCTGGGGAACAAGGTGCAGCTCGTAGGAGACGATCTTTTCGTCACCAATCCGGAGCGTTTCGGCCGGGGGATCGAGCTCGGCGTGGCCAACGCCATTCTCATCAAGCTGAACCAGATCGGCACGGTTTCGGAAACCCTGGAGGTTATCAATACCGCCCGGTGGAACGGATACGGTGCGGTCATCTCTCACCGGTCCGGAGAGACCGCGGATAGTTTTATCGCGGATCTTGCGGTGGCTACGGGAGTGGGACAGATCAAGACGGGGGCTCCCGCCCGGATGGATCGGGTGGAGAAATACAATCAGCTTCTTCGGATTGCGGAAGAGCTTCCGGAAGGAGCCTATGCGGGGAAGGTGCGGATTCGCTGTTCCTGGTAGTCGAGCGGGAAGAGAGAGTCCGTATATTTATAGAGGAGGAAGATTCGGATGAAAAAAATTGTGGTTACTGACAAGGCGCCTGCAGCTATCGGACCTTACAGCCAGGCAGTATGGGCGGGGAATTACCTCTTTCTTTCCGGCCAGATTCCTCTGGATCCCGGTACGGGGAACCTCGTGGGAGAAACTGCGGCAGAGCAGGCGGAACAGGTTTTTCGAAACATTGAAGGAGTTCTGGAATCCCAGGGGCTTTCCTTTGCAAACGTAGTGAAGGCTACGGTGTTCGCTAAAAATATGGGAGATTTCGGAGCGGTAAACGAGGTGTACGCTACCCGTTTTTCCTCGGAACCTCCCGCACGCTCCTTTGTGGAGGTTGCCCGGCTTCCCAAAGATGTGCTTGTGGAAATTGAAGTTATTGCATACAAGCCCTAGCTCTTTCCGGCCTCGGTTTTTCGCGAACTTTTTTTCCGGGAAGAAGGGATTTACTCCATGAAGGTAGCGGAACCTACGGTAGAACGCCTGGTTCAGTATTACCGTTTTCTGCGGCAGCTTCACGAGGAGTGGCGCAGAGTCATTTCCTCTCAGGATATCGGTATTACTCTGGGGCTGAAAGCGAGCCAGGTGCGCAAGGATCTTTCCTATTTCGGAGAGATCGGTAAACGTGGAGTGGGGTACCACGTGGAGCGGCTTTACGATCATATACGCAACATCCTCTCTTCCCCTCGGGTATGGAAGATGGGCCTTGTCGGAGTGGGACATCTCGGAACGGCCCTTTTGGGGTACAATTCTCTTCGGAGCGATAAGTTCGGCATCGAGGCTCTTTTCGATGTGGATCCCCGGAAGGTGGGGAGCTCCGTTGATGGTTTTCCTTGCTATCACGTGGAGGAGATGCCCCGGGTTTTGCGGGAAAAGGATATCCAGGTGATTATCCTCACGGTGCCCGCCCATGCGGCGCAGTATTGCGTGGATAAGGCCCTGGAGAGCGGCAAGTTGAAGGGCATTCTCGCCTTTACGCCGATTCCCGTGGTAACCCCCAGGGATGTGTTGGTATATGGCGTGGATATCTCGGTGGAAATGGAAAAATTGCTTTTTTATCTCAAGCAGGAAGAAGTTTCTTGAGAAAAATCTCTCCTGATCCTTTGAAGGATACGGAAAGATTGGTACAATAGCAGATGTTTTTACAAAACATGGATAAAAGGTTGTACGGATATTCTAAGGGAGGCGATGTGTTTGCATTTGCGGGGTAGTTTTTTGGGTGCGGTAATGCCGCTGTTCTTTGTTTCTGCGGCGCGGGCGGAGGTTGGAGGAACCCAGGGTAATCTTTTGGGAATGTTGATGCCTCTGGGGCTCTTTGTGATCATCTTCTATTTCCTCATCATTCGTCCTCAGAAAAAGAAGCAGCGGAAACACGATGAAATGCTCGGTTCCATTCGCCGGGGGGATCAGGTGGTTTCGGCGGGAGGTTTCTACGGAACCGTGAAGGAAGTCAAAGACGACAGCTTTATCGTGGAGATCGCCGAAGGAGTCAAGGTTCGCATGCTCAAGGGATCCATCTCCATGAAACGTTCTTCCGAGGAGGAAGCGGCTCAGGCCAAGGCATCCAAAAAGACGGAAGAGCCCGAGGAGAAGCCCGCAGAAGCCGGGGATGAGGAGAAAAACTAGGGGCGCACCTTTTCTTGTATGCTCTCAGGCGGAGCAGGGAACCCTGCTCCGCTTATGCTGTCTTTTCCGAGAGCTTTCCTTATGGTGCCCGGGGCTTTCCCGGAACATGTCGAAACAATGTTTATTGACGGCGGTATATAAAATTTAGGAGGTCGTGTGTATGCTTAGACGCGAGCGGTGGCGGCTTCTACTGGTATTCATAGTGGTAGTGGCTGCCCTGATTACGGTATTTCCTATAAAGGGGCGTATCCGTCTGGGATTGGATCTCAAGGGAGGAGCCCATATCGTTCTTCAGGCAAAGGGAACTCCGGAGAACCCCCTGACGGGAGATAGTGTGGAACGCCTTCTCGCGGTTCTGCGGAATCGGGTAGATCAGTATGGCGTGTCGGAGCCCGTTATTCAAAGGGTCGGAAGCGATCGGATTATCGTGGACCTTCCTGGTGTGGAGGATCCCCAGGCGGCGCTGGAACTTATCGGCAAAACCGCCCTTCTGGAATTCCGCCCGGTGCTTTCCGTCTCTTCCCAGGTTCCTGCGGCACCTCATCGGGAGAACTACGATAGCGAGGAGTCTTTCCAGAGAGCCCAGGAGCGCTGGCAGGAGGCGAAAGATGAGATCGACGCCTTGGCGCTCCAGATGGAAGAACGCCAGAAGGACGATCCTTCCCTTTACGTGGCTCGGGATGAGCGTGGCACGGTTTATCTTCTAGGAGGAATCGCGGTAACCGGAAGAGATCTTCAGGATGCCAAGACGAATTACGATAATTTGGGGCGCTCCGTGGTAAGCCTCAAGTTCAACAGCGAGGGAACCAAGCTTTTCGATACCGCTACCAAGGAAAACGTAGGGAATCAACTTGCCATTCTTCTCGACGGAGCGGTTATCTCCGCTCCCGTAGTACAGGAGCGCATCAGTGGAGGGCAAGCTCAGATTTCCGGCAAATTTACTCCTGCGGAGGCTCAGCGGCTCTCCATTATGCTCCGAGCGGGGGCTTTGCCGGTGCCGGTGGAGATCCTGGAAAACCGTTCGGTAGGCCCCACCCTGGGATCCGATTCCATCGCTTCGGGGCTTCGGGCAGGGCTTATCGGCGCAGGGTTGGTGGTGCTCTTCATGCTCGTTTACTACCGGCTTCTGGGAATTGCTGCGGACTGTGCCCTTGGAGTGAGTATGCTGCTTCTTTTTGCGGGGCTTGTAAGTTTGCACGCCACTCTTACGCTTCCCGGTATCGCGGGTATCATTCTTACCATCGGTATGGCGGTGGACGGCAATATCCTCATTTTTGAACGGATCCGGGAAGAGCGAAGGGCCGGGAAGACTCCCATGGCTGCCATCGATTCAGGTTTCCGGAAGGCCCTCACCACCATTTTGGATGCTAATATTACCACCCTTATCGCCGCGGCGGTGCTTTATTACTTTGGAAGTGGCCCCATCCGGGGGTTTGCGGTAACCTTGAGCATCGGTATCGTGGCAAGCGTTTTCAGCGCCATAATCGTCACCAGGGTGCTTGTTTCCGTTCTTGCTGGAAACAGGCGGAGCTCCTGGCTGGTATAGGAGGGTGGAGCGAATGTTCGCAAAAAAAGTTTTTAATCTAGACTTTATGAAATACAAGAAAGTAGCCATGCTCCTGAGCGGTATCCTTCTGCTTCTCAGCCTGGGGCTTCTGCTCGTGCGGGGGCTCAATCTCGGCATCGATTTCAGCGGAGGCGTGCTGGTGCAGGTGGAGCTTTCCAAGCCCGTGTCGGTGGGAGATCTCAGGGATGTTCTCCGGGACGGAGGTTTTGCGGGATCCACCATTCAGGCTTACGGAGAAAAGGGCATCATCATTCGGGTGGCGGCGGACTCCGACGAAGCTCAGTTGAAAGTTCTCGAGGTCCTTAGACAGAAGGACTCGGATCTCAAACTGCTCCGTCTCGAGAAAGTCGGTCCCGTGGTAGGGAAGCAGCTTCGCCAGGAGGCGATAATCGCTACGGTTATCGCTCTGGTAGGCATTCTCGCTTACATTACCTTCCGTTTCCGTTTCCGTTTTGCCTTGGTAAGCGTAGCGGCTCTGGTGCACGATACCTTGATTACCCTCGGAGTTTTCAGCCTTCTCGGAAGGGAGATTTCTCTTCCCTTCGTAGCGGCTATTCTTACTCTCGTAGGGTATTCTCTGAACGACACCATCGTGGTGCTTGACCGGGTTCGGGAAAACTGGAAGGATTACAGACCTCTCGGCCTGGACGGGATGTTGAACAAGTCGGTGAACCAGACTTTTTCCCGTACCATCAATACGTCGCTTACCACCTTTTTGCCCGTGTGCGCCCTCTTTCTCTTCGGCGGGCCGGTGATCGCGGATTTTTCCCTGGCTCTTCTCGTGGGAATTCTGGTGGGAACCTACAGCTCCATCTACGTAGCGGCAGCTCTTCTTTCGGAGTGGTATTCCCGATATCCTGCGAAATCCTGAGGGTTCCCCGGATTTTTGCCGGGGAACCAGGTTGAACATAGTGAAAGGGTGTATTCCGGGATAGTGCTTTCTGCATTGACCTTCGAGGATTTACATATATGGAATGCCGATGATGCCGCCCTTGCCATAGCCCGCTCCCTTGATTGCAATACCCTTATCGCCACGCTCATGCGCATGCGAGGGATCGAGGATCATGCCCAAGCCCGGGAGTTTTTGCGCCCGGGCCTTTTGGATATTGGAAAGGCCTTTTCCCTGGGGGAGGGTGTTCCTTCCGGGGAGGATTTCCTGCGACATGTGGGGCCGGATACCCGGGTGGTGGTATACGGTGATTACGATGTGGACGGCGTCACTTCTACCGCCCTGGGAGTGGAGCTGTGCCTCTCTCTGGGAGCTTCAGTGCGTTATTTTATTCCCGATCGGCATCGCCAGGGATACGGACTTCACGAGGATATGGTGCGGGCCATCGCTCAGACGGGATGTGATTTCCTTTTGGTGGTGGATTGCGGTACCAAGAGCCGGGAGGCCAAGGAAGCCGCTCGGGAATTGGGAATTCCCGTTTTCGTTTTCGACCATCATCTTCCCGATGAGGGCGGGGAGGAAGGGGATCATTGGGGGTATCTCGTGAATCCCCATGTCTCCGGAGGCAATCTTGCGGCCCGGCGATTGAGCGCTGCGGGGGTACTCTGGGTCTGGATTCTGCAAAACAACCTCGCTTCTCCCTCCTGGCTCGGAGAACGCCTCGATCTCGTGGCACTTTCCACCATTGCGGATTGCATGGAACTCGGAGTGCCGAATCGGACTCTCGTGCACGAGGGCCTTCAGGTACTGGGGCGCAGTCTTCGGCCGGGAATGCAGGTCTTGAAGGAAAGCCTGGGGCTGAATGAGCGCTTTATCACCGAAGAGGATGTGGCCATGCGTATCGCTCCCTGTATCAATGCGGCGGGGCGCCTGGATCTTGCGGAACTTGCGGTGAAGGTGCTTCTCTCGGAGGAGGGATATCCCGAATGGGTGGATCGCCTGGTCTCCCTGAATCGACAAAGACAGAACGTTTCGGCTAAAATTTACGGAGAGATTCTTCCCGCCCTCCAGGAGGGGCAGCGTGTTTTTCTTAATTCTTCCTGGCCTGCGGGCGTTTTGAGCGGCGTGGCAAGTCGGGCCTGTTCCCGTTTTTATTGCCCCGTAGTGTTGGCGGCTCCCGTAGGAGAAGGTATTCGGGGAACCGTGCGTTTCCCTCGAGGGGGAAACGCGGTGGAGTTTCTTCGAGAAAAGGCTCCTTCCCTTACCGCTTGGGGTGGACATCCCTATGCGGCGGGATTTTCCACTCCTCGGGATGTGTGGGGAAGTCTCGCGGAGGAAATGGAACAAGATCTTCGGGGTTTTATCCCCGAACAGGAAAAGATTCACGTCTGTGCCTCCCCTCCGGTGGTTTTTTCTCCGTCCCTCTGGAACCAGATAGCCCGCCTCGGGCCTTTCGGCAAGGGGAATCCCTATCCTCTTCTTTTTTGCGAGCAGGATCTCCGGATTCCCAGGAGAAATTTCGGCGCCGGAGGAAAACATCTCGCTTTTATTCACGGAGATGTGGAGATCATCGCTTGGAACGGCACGTCCTTTTTCGAACATTACGGCTTTCCCTCGGGAGTAGTCTACCGACCGAGGCTCAATCTTTGGCGAGGACGTTCTCAGGTGCAGCTGATACTGGAATATGCGGTCTACGAGAAACTCATGGCGTAAATAATTATGGAGATTCTCCGGCTTTACCCGATATTTCCGGTTTCTTTCCGGAGCTGTCGGAAAGCCTGAAAGAGAAAGGTGTATCATGCCGGAAAAAAACAAAACTCAGAAAAAGGAGGAGCCTAAAAAGACAGCTCCCGTGACAGAGCGGAGCCAGAGCCGTAAGGATCTGCGCATTCTTGGAGATAGTTTTATAGGAAGAATCGAGAGCGCTCAGCGGGTAAGCGCGGTGCGCATGGGATGGCAGGATTTCTGGCGCAAGGCTTCTTCGTATCTTTCCCGGGAGGAGCTCATTCTTCTGGGAGAAGGTTTTGTCTTTTCCTCACATGCTCACGGAGAGCAGCTTCGTCACTCCGGAGAGCCTTACATCGTGCATCCTCTTCTGGTGGCTACGGTTCTGGCGGATATAGGTATGGATGCGGAAACCCTTACCGCGGCGTTGCTGCACGATGTGCTGGAGGATACTCCCATCTCGGAGGAGGAGCTGGCGGAGCGGTTCGGCAAAAACGTGGCCTTTCTGGTGGGCGGAGTAACCAAGCTGGGGCGAATCCATTTTCAGACCCTGGAGGACTACCAGGCGGAAAATCTGCGCAAGATGTTTCTCGTTATGGCCAAGGATATTCGGGTGGTGCTTATCAAGCTTGCGGATCGCCTCCACAATATGCGTACCCTTCGAGTGCTTCCCAAGGAGAAACAGATGCGTATCGCCCGGGAAACCCAGGAGATTTACGCTCCTCTGGCACACCGCCTGGGGATTTACCATATTAAACAGGAACTCGAAGATCTTTCCTATCGGACTCTTGATCCCGATACCTATTATGAAATTCGTAGACGAGTAAAGAAAAAACTTCCCGAACGGGAGAATATCGTAAAGAAAGCCATCGATATTCTTCAGAAGGAAATCGTCCAAACGGGAATAGATATGGACATCACCGGCCGGGCAAAGCATTTTTACAGCATCTACGAAAAAATGTGCCGGAAAAACCTTTCGGTGGATCAGCTTTATGATCTTCTGGCAGTACGGGTTATCGTAAATACCGTAGTGGAATGCTATACCGTTCTGGGGATCGTGCACACCCTTTGGAAACCCATTCCGGGGCAGTTCGACGACTATATAGCCAATCCCAAGAATAATATGTATCAATCCCTTCATACTACCGTGGTAGGGCCGAGCGCGGAGCCCCTGGAGGTGCAGATACGTACCTGGGAGATGCACGAGCTTGCGGAGTACGGCGTGGCGGCTCACTGGCGGTACAAGGAGAAGAAAAAGGGATCCGTGGATTCTCTTGATCAGAAACTGGTCTGGATTCGCCAGGCTTTGGAGGATCAGGGCGAGGATGCCCGGCCTACGGATTTTCTGGAGCATCTTAAAGAGGATGTCCTCACGTCGGAAGTTTTCGTTTTTACGCCCAAGGGAGACGTGATCAATCTTCCCCACGGCTCCACCCCCATCGATTTCGCCTATACCGTGCATACCGAGGTGGGGCACAAATGCGTGGGAGCCATGATCAACGGCCGCATCGTTCCTATCGACTACACTCTTCAGAATGGGGATATCGTGAAGGTTCACACATCTCCCCAGGGGCACCCCTCCCGGGATTGGCTTAAAATCGCCCGAAGCAACCGGGCCCGTTCCAAGATCCGTTCCTGGTTCCGGCAGCAGGAAAAAGCGGAGAAAGAAAAAAATCATCTCCGGGGAGAGGAGATCCTGGAAAAGGAGATCCGCCGCCGCCTGGGAGATTCCTCCTGGGAGGCTTCCAAAGAAGGGGCTCTTTTGAACCGGAGTGCCAAGAGCCTCGGGCACCCGAGCTGGGAAGAGCTTATTACCGAGGTGGGAGCGGGGAACCAAAACGCTTCCAAGGTGGCAGCCCGGGTGGTGCAGCACATCAGGGAAAAGGAGAGCCTCGGCAGCGCCCCTCCTCCTCTTCTTGAGGAAGTCCCCCGGGATCGGAAAGGGGATTCCGAAATTTTCGTGGAAGGTGCCGAGGGTGTTTTGGTGGGGCTTGCAAACTGTTGTGCTCCCATTCCCGGAGATGTTTTGGTGGGCCTTGTCACCAAGAGCCGGGGCATCATGGTTCACCGGGAAGATTGTCCCAATGTGCGCTCCTTTCCGGAGGATCGCAAGATAGATGTCTCCTGGGGCAATAAAGTAGGCTCTCATTACAACACCCGCCTTAAACTCGAAGGGGCGGACCGTCCGGGGCTTTTCGGAGACGTTTCCCAAGCGGTAAATTCCGCCGAAGCCTCTCTGGTGGGGATAAAGGCGGCGGTACGAGGGAGAAATCAGGCCATGATGACCCTGGAAATTCAAGTGCGGAGCATTGAGCATCTCTACAAAGTGATGGCTATGCTCAACGCCGTTCCGGGGATCCAGCGAGTTTTTCGGGGGTGACCTTATGCGGGCGGTAGTGCAGCGGGTACGGTATGCCAGAGTTACGGTGGAGGAGGAAGCCGTGGGAGCCGTGGAAGAGGGATTCTGCGTTCTCCTGGGAGTGACCCACGAGGATACTTCCGAGGATTGCCGGTGGCTTGGAGAGAAAATAGCCGGTCTTCGGGTATTTTCGGACGACCAGGGAAAGATGAATCGTTCTCTTATGGACGTGGAAGGGAGCATTCTCGTCATTTCCCAGTTTACTCTTTACGGGGATTGCCGTAAGGGACGGCGTCCCTCTTTCGTGCAGGCGGCTCCGCCGGAGAAAGCGGAGAAACTGTACGAAGAGTTTGTGACATATTTGAAAAATTTAGGCATTTCTGTAGAAACCGGGTCCTTCGGAGCTGAAATGGAAGTCTCCTTGTGCAATAATGGACCTGTTACGCTTATTATAGAAACCTCTGGAGGCTGTGGCATATGAATATCCGTCGTTTCCCTCTTGGCTCTTTGTGGACGAATGGCTACCTTTTCTGGGATGCCGAAGGCAAGGCTTTTTTCGTGGATCCCGGAGGAGATCCCCGGGAGGTCCTGGACTTTATGCAGAAGGAACAGATTATTTTGGAACGTATTCTTCTTACGCATGGTCACGCGGACCACATGTGCGGCGTGGAATCTATGCGGGGTGAAACGAAAGCTCCCGTGGCGGTGCACGAAGAGGATGCCTTCATGCTGGAGCATCCGGAGCATAACCTCTCCCAGTTCCTGGGAGCTCCCTGCAGTGCGGGGCCTGCGGAAGTCCTTCTTTCCGAGGGAGATTCTTTTCACGTGGGAAACATGCGGATCCGGGTTATACACACTCCGGGGCATACTCCGGGGAGCTGCCTTTTTTACGTTACCGAAAACGAGGAAACCGCTCTCCTTTCGGGGGATACCCTCTTTGCTCAAAGCGTGGGGCGTACGGACCTTCCCGGAGGCAACAACGTCGCTTTGGAACACTCGCTACGCCGTTTCGCGGAGTTTTCGGAAAACCTCCGGGTGCTTCCAGGTCATGGGCCGGAAACCACCATCGGGGAAGAAAAGCATCACAATCCCTATTGGCCCCGTTAGGATGTGCTGATGCGATGTTCTTCACTCCCCGAGAGAGAACGGCCTCGGGAACGACTTTTTCGCCTTGGCCCGGAATCCCTGGGGCTCCAGGAGCTTCTCGCCATTTTGCTGCGAACGGGAACGAAAGCGCAGGATGTTCTCGAATTGAGCGGATCCATCGTGGGGCAGTTCGGCAATCTTGCGGGCCTTTTGCGGGCTTCGCCGGAGGAGTTTCTCGGTATACCCGGATGCGGCAGCGCTAAGGCTTCTCTGTTGGCAGCCACCATGGAAATTGCCCGGCGGGCCATGGAGGAAGTCGCTCCGGCCTCTCTTCCCGAAGACTCCTGGGAAGCCCGGATCGGTTTCCTTGCTCGAAGAAACCGGTACGAGGAGCGCGAGTTTTTGTGGGCTTTTTTTCTGGATGGATCCGAAAAAGTTTTGGGAGAAGAACGCCTTTCTTACGGAGGATTGGAGGGGGCCTGTTTGGATCTTCCTCTTTTTCTTCGAAAGGCGGTACGCTTGGGGGCGGAAGAGGTGATTCTCCTGCATAATCATCCTCGGGGAAGCACCGAACCGAGCCGGGAAGATCTGGAGCTTACCAAATATGTGGCAGACCGTCTTCGGGTGCTGGAAATGCGACTCAAGGCTCATTACATTTTAGGAAATGGCATGTATGAACGTATTATGTGGTCCGAGGCATAAAGAGAGGGTGGGGGAACAGCGTGTTCAGGTGGATTAGCGGACTTTTTTGCCGGGATGTCGGAATCGACCTCGGCACGGCAAATGTGGTGGTATACGTTAAGGGCCAGGGGATCGTGGGGAACGAACCTTCGGTAGTGGCGATCAAGAGAATGGGCCAGAGGGGAAACGAAAAGGTTATTGCCGTGGGAACGGAAGCCAAGGCCATGATCGGGAAAACGCCTCATGGAGTGGAGACGGTACGCCCTCTTCAGCACGGAGTTATCGCGGATTACGATATGACCGAATCCATGATCGCTCACTTTCTCTCCCTTGCCAATGGCGGGAGAAGCCAGTTTGCGCACCCCCGAGTGGTTATCTGCGTTCCTGCCTGCGTCACTGAAGTGGAGCGCCGGGCTGTGATCGACGCTACCCTCGGAGGAGGAGCCCGGGAAGCCTACGTGGTGGAAGAACCCGTAGCGGCAGCCATCGGAGCAGGCCTTCCCATAGCGGAACCCCGGGGCAACATGGTGGTGGATATCGGAGGCGGTACCAGCGAGGTGGCGGTACTTTCTCTGGGGGGTATCGTCATACACGAAGCTCTTCGTTCCGCCGGGGATGAAATGGATCAGGCCATTATCGCCATGCTGCGCCAGAATTATACTCTTCACGTGGGAGAGGTGACTGCAGAAGAGATCAAGCTTTCCGTGGGATCCGCCATGCCCTACGAGGGAGAAGAAGAAGAGATGGAAGTTAAGGGACGGGATCTCATGGACGGTCTCCCCAAAGCGGTGCGTATCCGGGCCGCAGAAGTTCGGGATGCCTTGAATCCCAGTATTTCGAGAATAGAAGATATGATTCGGGATTCTCTGGAGGAGACGCCTCCGGAACTGGCCCGGGACATTGTGGACCAGGGGTTGGTTCTTACCGGAGGAGGAGCTCAACTTAGAGGATTGCCCGCCTATCTTCAGGAAAGCCTTAAAATACCTGTGATAACTGCGGAAAAACCGCTTTTCTCGGTGGCTTTGGGAGTGGGAAAAATTCTGGAAGATTTGGATGCCATGAAAAAAGTGCTCATTTCCGTGGATAAGGGAATGCAGTAGGCGCTTAAGGCATTTTTGGAGGACGGAACGGAATGATTCGAAATCGTGGTACCTGGAACGCAAAGGCAGCTCTGTAGCTTTCTTCCATGCCAAAACGGGCTCGTGAGATAGAAAATCCTTGGATTCACGGAGGGCTTGCAGTCATAGTAGCATGCCTGCTGTTGCTTCTTTCCTTCCAAGTGCCTCTTATCCGGCATGCGGTGGACGGAGTGTCTCTTTTGCTTCGTATCCCGGAATATCCCGCTCTCTATCTGCGTTCCAGAACTATAAGGTTCTACGGATGGATCGAATCTGGAGAGGAGCTGCAGAGGCGCATGGAGGCTCTGGAAAAGGAAAATCTTCTTCTCCGGACATCTTTGGCACGGTATACCCTCTATCGAAACGATCAGGATGCCTCCTCGACATCTCTCTCTTCGGAAGTCCTCTCTGCCAGGGTGCTTGCCCGTCATCCCGCAGGATGGTGGGACGAGATCAAAATCGATGCGGGCTCTGCGCAGAAGGTAGTCCCCGGCTGCCCCGTGTTGCATAAGGGGATTCTCGTGGGAAGAGTGCATCAAGTAAGCCGTTTCGATGCCTGGGTGCGGCTTGTTACCTCGAGAAATTTCTCCATTCCCGTTACCGTGGAAGATACCCGGGATCTCGGAGTGCTTACGGGAAATGGAGAAGGAGAGGTGCTTTTGCAGTATATTCCGGAAGAACGTGTTTTGCCCCTGCATTCTTCGGTGGTCACCGCTCTCCTGGATGAAAGTTTCCCTCCGGGAATTCCCGTAGGCCTTCTTGGAGAAAGGCGTGCTGCCTTCGGGGGATTCCGTTCCTATACGATCCTTCCCGGAGCGCCTCTTTCGAGACTCTACCGGGTTCAGGTGATGATTGGAGGAAAAACGCAGTGAAATGGTGCCTCCTGCTATGGTATCTTCAGGATGTCCTTCAGATTTTCGGAGAGGACTATCTTTTTGCGCCGGAGCTCTTTCTGGGGGCGGTGTTTCTCCTTATGTCCTCGGGAAAATACGACCATCCCGGGCTTATCTGGCTGAGTTTTCTCGGTGGTGTTCTCTGGGATGCCCGATGGACCGGGCTTATCGGCATGACCGCGGGAACGTACTCCGTGCTTGCCACGTTTTTCAGCTTTTTCTGGAGCTCCATGCCTGACACGGGGCGGAACAAACTTACTTTTTTCACCTTTCTTCTGGGATGTCACATTATCATTGGCGTGATACGCTCTGTTCTCGTTCTGCCTTTTCAGGATGCCACGTGGATGTTTTTTTTGCGACAGCAGGCGCTGGGGTTGCCTCTTATCTACATGATCACCCGGGCTGCCTTTCCTAGGGACGGGATGTACGGTGCCTCATAAGCGCCTGGCCCGACAGAAGAAGATAGATTTTCGTCTTCATGTCTGGAGAGTCCTTGTCATCGTCGTTTTTTTGATTCTTCTCGGAGGGCTCTTTTTTTTCCAGATTGCCCAGGGAGACCGATATATTCAGCTTGCCACGGAAAACCGTTTCCGCCTTCTCCAAATTTCTCCTCCCCGAGGAATAATTTACGATGCCCGGGGGCTTCCTTTGGCGAAAAACGTGCGTACCTTCGATATCAAGGGCTATCCTTCAGAGCTTTACCGGGAGGGAAACCTCGAGAGAGTAGCGGCGATTTTCCAAAAACATGGCATTCCCGCAGGAGCTGAAGAACTTCGCAGGAAAGTGCGTTCCCAGTATTGGGCTCCTTATCGTGCGGTATCCTTGGCTTCGAACCTTACCCTTATGCAGATCATGGATCTTGTGGGGGACCTGGATTTCCCAGCCTGGCTTTTTCCCTTTCCCGTTTGGAAACGGACCTATCCCGCGGGAGGGTTGGGAGCTCATGTTACGGGGTACGTGGGGGAAATTACCGAAGAGGAGCTTAGGGAAAAGTATTCCCAGGGATACAGCGCGGGAGAGCAGATCGGCAAAACCGGCATCGAGGCTTCTTACGATCGCTGGCTTCGCGGAGCCACGGGAGAAGAGGCTATCGAAGTGGATGCCAAGGGGCGACGTTTGCATTTACTTGCCCGGCGGGATCCCCAGCGGGGCAAGGATCTTCATCTTACCCTGGATTTGGGAGCTCAGAAAATGGCGGAAAATCTCATGGCCGGGAAAAACGGTGTGCTACTGGCCATGGATGTTTTCACCGGGGATATACCGGTGCTTTATAGCGCTCCCACCTATGATCCCAATCTTTTCAGTTGGGGAGCCAGCTCCAGAGAGTGGCGAAATATCCGTATGGATCCCCGAAGGCCCATGCTGAACCGGGCTATAGGAGGGCATTATCCTCCGGGATCTATCTTCAAACCCGTTCCTTCCATAGCGGGACTCGTATCGGGGCAGATAACCTCCCGATCTACCGCGTTCTGTAATGGAGGCTATCAGGTAGGAAACCGCAGGTTCCGCTGCTGGAACAAATGGGGACACGGAACGGAGAATCTCAAAGAAGCTCTTCGGGATTCCTGTGATGTTTTCTTCTACCATTACGGTCTTCTCATGGGGATCGATCTTTTGCAGGAATGGGCTTCCCGAATGGGCATGGGGGCTATTACGGGGATCGATCTTCCCGGAGAGATAGCGGGTACCGTGGCGGGACGGGAATGGAAACAACGTTATAGAAAGGAACCGTGGTACCCTGGAGATACCGCGAATTATTCCATAGGACAGGGTTTTTTGCTGATCACTCCTCTTCAGGCGGGAGTGCTTTATGCGGCTTTGGCGAACGGAGGATATCTCGTGGAGCCGAGAGTGGCCTTTGAGCGGGAGCTTCGTTCCAGGGATATCGGGATTTCTCCTTCGGTGCTTCGCCAGGTGGAGGAAGGGCTTGTGGCGGTATGCCGTCCCGGAGGCACGGGATACCGGGCGGGGGAGTTCGGGATTTCCGTGGCGGGTAAAACGGGAACCGCCCAAAATGCTCACGGAGAGGATCATGCCTGGTTTGCGGGGTACGGCCCCGTGGATTCTCCCAGATACGTGGCGATAGCTCTTGTGGAAGGCGGAGGGCATGGGAGCTCCGTGGCGGCGCCTTTGGTGGGAGAAATGCTTTCATATCTTTGCAAGGGCTATCTTGAGGAGAAGGAGGAGGAGTAGGGTATGGGGCAGGAAACGTGTGAATTACGTGCCATAAACCTGAAGGGGGAGCTGTACGGCCTTCGTATGGTGGTGCACGAAGAGGCGAGCCTTGATGCCTTGCGCCAGGATTTGCAGCGCCTCGGAGAAGAGGGAGAGCATATTTTTTCCGGAGCCGGGGTGGTGGTGGATTTTCAGGAGAGAAATGTCGTTTTTCCGGAAATTGCTCTTTTCCTGGAACATTTTTCCAGAAAGGGAGAGAAGGGAGATCCCCGTATTCTTTCCTGGATCAGTAACAACAGCGCTACCCTGGGAATGTTCAAGAATCTGGGCTTTGTCACGGGAGTTCCGGAATCCGGAATTTCTTCCGAAAAGGAGCGAAGCCGCAAATCTCTCGTGCATGATCGTTCGGTCCGTTCAGGACAATCTATAGAGCATTCAGGAGACGTTATCGTTCTCGGGAACGTTCATGACGGCGGAGAAGTAGTTTCCCGGGGAAATATCGTGATCCTCGGCAAGCTTCAGGGAGTGGCTCACGCAGGAGCTGGAGGAGATGTGGGGGCCAGTATTTTCGCCCGGGTTTTCGAAGCTCCCCAGGTTCGGCTCGCTCACAAGGTAAGTTATGTGGATCAAAATGCCTCCTGGTGGGGTAAAGCGGCTCTTGTGGTTCTTGAAGACGGTATTTTCGTAGTTCAGGAAATGGACATATAATGGTAGAGCTTTTCGGAAAGACGAATTAAGGGGGGGCAAGCATGCCTGGTCGTGTCGTTGTAGTTACATCTGGAAAAGGCGGGGTGGGGAAAACCACCACCACCGCCAACGTTTCGGCATCCCTTGCGGGAAAGGGGTACAAAGTGGTAGCCCTGGATGCGGATATCGGGCTTCGGAATCTCGACGTAGTTCTGGGGCTTGAAAATCGCATCGTCTACACGCTTGTAGATGTTATCGAGGGAGTTTGCCGTCTTCCCCAAGCCATGGTACGGGATAAACGAGTGCCGAATCTCTTTTTTATTCCTGCCGCTCAGACCCGCACCAAGGATGCGGTTTCCTCGGAGCAGATGGCAGATCTTTGTAAAACCTTGCAACAGGATTTCGACTTCGTTTTCGTAGATAGCCCCGCAGGTATCGAGGCGGGATTCAGGAACGCCGCCGCGGGAGCGACGGAAGCCCTGGTGGTGACAACTCCGGAGGTCTCGGCGGTGCGGGATGCGGATCGCATTATCGGCATGCTGGAATCCTTGGAAATTGCCCCCATACGCTTAGTACTCAACCGGGTGCGTGCGGATCTCGTGAAGCGAGGAGATATGCTGACCGTGTCGGACGTGCTGGATATCCTTGCCATCGATCTTGTCGGCGTGGTTCCCAATGATGATTCCGTGGTGGTCTCCACCAACCGGGGAGAGCCTCTTACTCTGGGAATGCAGTCTCCCGCATGCAAGGCCTTCGACAACATCGGGCTTCGCATGACCGGAGAAGAAATTCCTTTTCTGGATATTGACGACTTCGGGCAAAAAGGATTTGTGGGAACCCTCCGCAAAATGTTCGGTTTTTAAACGGAGGTGATACGATGGGCTTTTTTTCAAGGTTTTTTCAAGGCGAAACGGCTCGGGAAACCGCAAAGCGCCGTTTGCAGCTTGTGCTCATTCACGATCGAAGCGATCTCTCCGTGGAAACCATGGAAGCCTTGCGGAAAGATCTTATAACGGTCATCAATCGGTATCTCGAAATTGATGAACAGCATATCGAGCTCGATCTCGAAAGAGAGGATTCTTCGGTGGTATTGGTGGCGAATATTCCGGTGCGAACGGTGAAGCGCCAGGCAATTCTTCCCGGGAACGGGGCGTGACCACCCGTGAAGAGCGGGAAGAGCTTCCTTTCTGGATAATTTTTCGCAGTATCGATAAAGTGGCTCTTCTCTGCACCCTGGGAGTTTTTTTTATGGGACTTCTCTCCATCTATAGTGCTACCCATTCTCGGGGAAATGTCTATCTCTTGAAACAGATGCTCTGGGGAGCGGTGGCTTCCATGGCGTACCTGGTCGCTCTTGCCGTGGGGTACCGCAGGTTTTTCCGCTACGCCTATCCCCTTTACGGAATAGCCTTGGGAGCTCTTGTGCTGGTGCTCTTTATCGGGGCGGTCACCAAGGGTGCCCAAAGCTGGTTTTCCTTGGGGCCTTTGCGTCTTCAGCCTTCGGAGCTTGTGAAGGTTGCTCTGGCTTTGGTACTGGGAAAACATCTCTGCCGCTATCCGCCCACTACGCTGCGTTCTTTTTGCATCGTCCTGGGGCTTGCGGGAGCTTCTTCCTTTCTCGTGCTCCTGCAGCCCGACCTTGGAAGCGTTTTGGTTTATGGAAGCATGACTCTGGTAGCTCTCCTCGTGGCGGGAACTCCCTGGCGTTATCTGGGAGGGTTGCTCGGAGCGGTGGGAGTTCTCTCTCCTCTGGCGTGGATGTTTCTTCTCAAGGGTTATCAGAAAATGCGGCTTCTCGTTTTCCTGGATCCCCATGCAGATCCTCTGGGGGCGGGATACAACGTCATTCAATCCCGGATCGCCGTGGGCTCCGGAGGACTTTTTGGAAAGGGTTTTCTCGAAGGAACCCAAGCATCCCTGCGCTTTCTTCCGGAACCCCATACGGATTTTATTTTTAGCGTTTTCGCGGAGGAGTTCGGTTTTCTCGGCTGTTGCCTCCTTCTCGCTTTTTTCGTTCTTCTTCTCTGGCGAACTCTTCGGGGAGGGCTTGTCTCCAAAGATCTCCGGTCGAAGGTTCTGGTGGGCGCTCTCACGGGATGGATCGCCTTTCAGGCCATGGAGTCCATTGCCATGAGTATCGGTTGGGCTCCCATTACGGGGCTGCCTCTTCCTCTCTTCAGTTACGGAGGAAGCTCTCTCCTTTCCATGGGGCTCGCTTTGGGAATTGCCCAAAGCGTTTATGTGGAAAGCCCGAGAAGCTTTTCCTGAAAAAAGGAGATGGCAGACCGGAAGTTGCAACCTTTTTCTCCGGGAATACGGAAAAGCGGCGGATAGTTATCTGCCGCTTCTATGCAAGTGGAACATTTTCCGGCGTTATCCGGAGAGAGTCGTTTTTTGCAGGAACCGTCCCGGAGGAGATGTCCTGAAATTTTCGATAGATCCGGGATGCCGAAGAAAAAAGAGGGTTTTCATATTTTGCTCCTGTTCGTTTGGCAAGGAGCAAAGAGGAGATATTTATGGGGATAGAGGTCAAAATTGTAGCAAACCTTATGGATCCTGAAGAATGCAGAGTGGCCATTCTTGAAGAGGGGCGTCTGGCGGAGCTTTTCTCCGAAAAAATGTGGGAACGCCACGCTCCCGGAGAGATTTACAAGGCTCGAGTGGACAGCGTTCTTCCGGGCATGCATTCGGCTTTTGTCAATTTAGGGGACGGACGTAACGGATTCCTCTATCTTGCGGATGCCCGGAACGTGACGGTGGAGCCGAACCGGGAAATCCTGGTGCAGGTTATCAAATCCGCCCGGAAGAGCAAGGGGGCCCGGGTTACTACCCGGCTATCCCTTCCCGGCAGGTATCTTGTGCTCGTTCCGGGGGGAAAAGATGTGGGTATATCCCGGCGTATTACCCGGGAGGATGAGCGTAAACGCCTTCGGCGCACCGTTCGGGGACTTCGCCCCGAAGGGTGTGGGGTCATCGTGCGTACCGTGGCGGAAGGGATGGAAAGCTGGGTTATCGAAAAGGATCTTCAGGAGCTTCAGGAGCTTTGGGAGCGGATTCGGCACGATGGAGAGGTGCAGAAGGCTCCGTGTCTTCTCTACAGAAATCTGGGCCTTCTCGAACGGGTTCTTCGGGACGAGCTGAATGATCGGGTGGATGAAATTATTATAGATTCTCCGGAAGAAGAGCCCTATGTGCGAACCATGATTTCCCGGTTTTGCCAAGGCGCCGAGGAGCCCGAGGTGAACCTCTACCGGGGAAAGGTGCCTCTTTTCGAAACCTTCGGTATCGAAAGGGAAATTGCCGCAGCTTTGGAGCGCAAGCAGTGGCTCCCTTCGGGAGCCTATCTCATTATCGATCAGACCGAAGCCCTTACGGTGATCGACGTGAATACCGGCAAATACGTGGGAACCTCCACTCTCCGGGAGACCATACGGGAAACCAACCTCGAAGCGGCCCGGGAAATTGCCCGGCAGCTTCGTCTTCGGGCTATCGGGGGGATCGTGGTGGTGGACTTTATCGACATGGATGCCCCGGAGGATCGGGAAGTCCTTCTGGAGGAGCTCGAAGAGCATCTCCGGAAAGATCGTTCTTCCGCCCGGGTTTTTGCGGTTACCCGGCTGGGTCTTGTGGAGATGACCCGTAAACGGGGGCGTCAGGATCTGAAAACAGCCCTTACCCGGGGATGTCCTTTTTGCAAGGGAAACGGATGGGTGCTCAAGGAAGAGGAAGTGGCCTTCTCCATAAAGCGTTTCATCCGGAAAGTGGCTCAATCCAGCCACTCCGAAGCGTACGTGATCGAGGCCCATCCCGATATTTGCCGCCATATGGCAGAAAATTACCTTGCCTCCTGGGAGGAGGAATTCGAAGCCCGCTTTTTCCTGGTGGAGGTGCCGGAATTTGCCTGGGACAAGTTCCGCATGGGAGGCCAGGGCTCTTTGGAACAGATACGCCATATATGTTCTCTCATGAGTCAGAAGGAGACGCATTCCGTTGTTCATAGCACAACTGCATCTTCGTAATTTCAAGAGCTTCGGGCGGGTTCACAATCTCGAACTGCATCCTGGTTTTACGGGAATCGTAGGGCCCAACGGAAGCGGTAAAAGCAATCTCCTCGATGCGTTGCGCTGGGTTTTGGGAGAAAATAATCCTTCCAGACTTCGGATTACCCGGCAGAGCGATCTTATTTTCCAGGGCAGCCTCTCTCTTCCTCCCGGTAACCGTGCATCGGTGCGGGTGGAGCTGCAAAGGGAAGAGGAGCGATGCCATCTCTCCCGCTCGGTGGACGAGAGCGGTGGGGCCGTGGAAATTGACGGGGATCGCAGCCGCTTGGGAGATTTGGATGAAGTCAAGCGGGAATGGCATCTCGAGGGGGAACGCTTTGCCTTCATCGGCCAGGGAGAGGTGGCGGAGATCGTTCGTCAGCGTCCCAAGGAACGCCGCCTGCACCTGGAATCTCTTTTTGGCATCGACCTCTACCGTAAACGCCGGGATGAAGCGGCGCAACGTCTCGAAGAAGCCTTGGGAGAGTTGAGAAATCTGGATATGCTTTTGGGAGAGCTCTCCGCGAGAAGGGAGCTTTTGCTTCCGGAAGCTGCGGTGGCACGAAAGGCCCGGGGCATTACGGAGGAGCTCCTGTCCTGGCGCCGCCTTTTTTATTGGGTACGCCGCCGGGATTTGGAGATTTCCCTGGATAGTATGAAAGGCCTGGGAATTCTTCAGGCGAAGCAGGAAGAGCTTTTGAAAAGCTGGATTTCCCGTTGGGAAATGTATCTCGAGTTTCGGCAGAACCAGCTTGGAGAACTGCGCAAACGCTTCGGGCACCGGGAACTTCTTCTGGGAAGCCGGGGGAATGATCTGGAAGGAGTAAAACGGCGTATCGCCGGAGTGGGAGCGGGTTTTTCGAGAAGCCGGAAAAGCTTGAAAGAGCTAGAGCAGGAACTCGAAACCTCCTTGAAAGAGAAAAACCGCCTGGAGGAAGAGAAAAGCCTTTTGGAAGGATCTTTTCGGGAGCAGCGCCATCGGGAGGAGGAGGTCCGCTCCCGATACGAAGAGGCCAAAGAGGCCCTTCGGGGGCGCATGCTTTCCACCAATGCGGTGCTTCGGGAATCCGAAGAGATTCGGCGGTCCCTGGGAGAATGTGAGGCGGAGGAGAGCACTCTCAAGGGGCGGCTTCAAGGCCTGGGTAAGCGTTTTCAGAAGCTTCGGGAATCCTTTCGGAAGGATTCCGGTGTTTTGCAGGAAAAAGAACGGCATTTTCAGGAACTCACTTCGAAGATTCAGCGGCTTCGCAAGGAAGCCCAAGAGGCGGTGGTGCGCCACGGGGATGCCTATGCCCTCTATCAGGGAGCCCTGGGGGATCTTCGCAGGGAGGAACGGACTCTCAAGGACCTTGAAGGACGGCTGGAGGATATTCGGGATCGCCTCCAGGGAGATGTCTATCCCCGGCCGGTACAGCACATACTCGGAGCTTGCAAACTCGGACGTCTCCGGGCGGAACCCGTGGTGGCGGCGGAAACCTTCGAGATTCCCGGGGAATATCTGCAGGGAGTGGAATCCTATTTGGGGGGAAGGCTTTTCTGGCTTTTCGTAAAGAGCCTCGAAGAGGCCCGGCTCTGTATCGAACAGCTTCGGAAAAGCAACAAGGGCCGCGCTACCTTTCTTCCTCTGGAGCAGGCTCGCAGAAGAAGCCCTCTCCGGAAAGCCTCTCTTCCTTCCCGGGGCGTTTGCGGTTGGGCGGCGGATCTCGTAACTCCTCATTCCTCCTGGGAGCCTTGCGTAATGCACCTTCTGGGGGATCTTCTTTTGGTGGAGGATTATTCTACGGGGAGCGCTCTCGCCCGGAGCAGATCTTCCTTTCCCGTGGCCACTCTGGAGGGGGATGTTTTTCTTCCTTCGGGAACCGTAAGCGGCGGAAGTACCCGTTCCCGAGAGGGAGCCATGGCGTTGCGCCATGCCTTGGCGGTGGCGGAGAAGGACCGGGAGGAGCATGCCCGAACGGTACAGGAGCTTACCTGGAGCGTCCGGGAGGCGGAAGACCGGGAGCGGCATGCGGCCAAAAAAAAGGAATCCCTGGGAGAAGAACTGCGCAATGCGGAGGAACATCTTGCCAGGGAAGAACAGGAATGCCTGGGGTGCCGCCGTCGTTTTGCCCAGGTACAATCCGAATACGAAGAGGTTCGGGAGCTCCTCCGGGAAAGCGGTGGCCGAATAGGTTTTCTTGCGGCGGAAAAAAATAATCTCCGGGAGCGTCTCGAAAATTTGCCTCCCATTTCGGAAGAGCTCGAAGAAGAGCGTAAAGTCATGGAGCTGCAAAGCTCCCTGGCCCTGGCGGAGGAACGCCGGAAGAACGCCGAAACTCTTTTGGAGGGGCATGTGAAAAAGGCTCGGGATTTTGAAGAGTATCTCGAAAAAAGACAGAGGGATCTCCTCTCCATGAAAGAGCAGATGCAAAAGGAATATCAGGAGCTTCGAAAACTCGGAGAGGAGTACAGAAAACTCTGGGAAGAGCGAAAGGAACAGGCCCTTTTCCGGGAGGAGGAGGGTGCCGCCATAAGGCTTCTCGAGCGTCGCATGGATCGGGGAAGAGAGAAAAAAGAATGCGCTCGGGGGCGTTACGAAGAGCTGGAACGAAACCGGGAACAGCTCTTCCATCGGGAGAAGGAGATGGAGCGGGAGCTGGATGACTTGATTTCTCTCTGGGAGGAGGAATTCCCCTACGAGAAGGAAGCTCTGAAAGAAGAGTTCTCCGAAGAAGAGAAGGATCACGAGGCTCTTCGCCGTACAATCCGTTCCCTGGAACGAGAACTCCGCAATTTGGGGGATGTGAATTTGGGAGCCCTATCGGAGGTGGAAGCCCTGGAGGAACGCATCGGTTTTCTGGAAGAGCAGATTCGGGATGTGCGTCAGGGATCCGAGGAGATGCGCGCCTTTATCCGGGAGACGGATCGTCATGCGGGGGCCTTGTTTGCCAAGGCTTTGGAGGATATCGATCTTCGGTTCAACGGGCTTTTTCAACGTCTTTTCGGCGGCGGCGAGGCCCGGCTTTCCTTTGGAGGCAATACGGGAGGACAACTGCCTCCGGAGGAGGATCTCTGGGACGCGGGGGTGGAGGTTATCGCCCGGCCTCCGGGAAAACAGCCTCAGCATCTCGGGCAGCTTTCGGGAGGCGAACAGTCTCTCACGGGAATATCCCTGCTCTTTGCGGCCATGGAAATTGCGGGAGTGCCCCTGGCGGTGCTGGATGAAGTGGATGCTGCCCTGGACGAGGTGAATCTGCAGCGCTTTGCCAGGCTTGCTCGGGAATACTCCGAAAGACTTCAGATGATCGTCATGACCCATCGGCGGTATACCATGGAGAAGGCGGATCTTCTCTACGGGGTCACCATGTCCGAGCCCGGACTTTCCCAGGTGGTGGGAGTGCGTTTGGAGGATTGGGAGTAATGCGGACCACCGTGAACGATCTTCTTTACGGAGCTCTCAGGCTGGAACAGCCTTCCAAGGGCTATCGGGTGAACATGGATTCGGTGCTTCTCGCCTCCTTTGCCCGGCTTCGGCGGGGGGATTCCGTTTTCGAACTGGGCTGCGGAAGCGGAGCCATTCTTCTCATTCTCGCCTGGCGGCACCCTGAAATAAGATCTCTCGAGGGAATTGAAATCCAGGAGGAGATGGCGGATATGGCCCGGAGAAATGCGGGGATCAACGGCATGGAGCAACGGATTTCCGTAATTACCGGGGATCTTCGGAATTTACGCAGAGAGGCCGAAGGAGGATCGTATTCGGTGGTGGTGGGAAATCCCCCCTATGACGAAAAACATCGAAGCCGCCCCTCTCCGGTGGCGGGAGAAGCGGTATCCAGGCACGGAGCGGCCTGTACCCTTGAGGATGTTCTTGCGGGAGCCTCCTGGAGTCTTGCCCGAAAGGGGCGTTTCTATACGGTTTTTCGGGCCCGCCGGATGGGAGAACTTATCGGAGGGCTTCTCAAGGTGCAGCTGCAGCCCAAGCGCCTTCGCCTGGTATATCCCGATCCTTCCTCGGAAGCTTCGGTGGTGCTGGTGGAATCGGTGAAGCAGGGAGGGGCGGGCATGATCGTGGAGCCTCCTCTCTGGATTCGCGATGCCCGGGGTGCCTTCTCTCCGGAATATCTTTTCGCCTATACCCGGGAGGGTTGGCCATGTCCCTGACGGTGGTTCCCACTCCCATAGGAAATCTCGAGGATATCACGCTTCGGGGGTTGCGGGCCTTGCGAACTGCGGATATCATCGCCTGCGAGGATACCCGGAGAACCCGGATTCTCTGTACCCGGTACGCTCTCAAAAAGCCCCTTCTTTCCTATCACGAACACAACGAACGGGGGAGAACCGAACAGATTCTCCAGCGTCTTCGGGAAGGGCAGAAGGTAGCCCTCGTCTCGGATGCGGGAACTCCGGGAATTTCCGATCCCGGAGCGATTCTCATCAATGCGGTGATTGCCGAGGGGCTTCCTCTGGAAATCTTGCCGGGAGCCACCGCTCTCATTCCGGGATTGCTCTATTCGGGGCTTTCTTCCCGGCCCTTTCTCTTTGCGGGATTTCTCAACGATAAGGCATCCTCGCGGAGAAAGGAGCTCGAAAGCCTGGAAAGTATCGAGGCTACCCTGCTTTTTTACCTCTCCCCGCACAAGGCTTTGCTCCATTTGAGAGATATGGAGGCCCTTCTGGGAGATCGTCCCGCCGCCTTGATACGGGAGATCAGCAAGATCCACGAGGAGGTGCTTCGTTCTTCTCTCGGGGACCTGCGGAGAGCCGCGGAGAGTGAGCCCTTTCGGGGGGAGCTGGTTCTTGCGGTGGAAGGAAAGAAACGGGAAGAACCCTCTCCGGATCTCTGGCGGCGGAGGGTGGAAGAGCTTCTTCAAAAGGGAATCTCCCCTCGGGATATCGTCCGGGAAATTACGGAAAACTACGGGGTTCCCAAAAACGACATAAAAAGCGTTCTCTTCTCGCGGGAGAATGGCTAAAGGAGGATTTACCATGAGCAAAAACTTTTACATCACCACTCCCATTTACTACGTAAACGACGTGCCTCACATCGGTCATGCCTATACTACCGTGGCGGCGGACGTTATCGCCCGCTACAACGCCCTGCGGGGAGACAATGCCTATTTTCTCACGGGTACCGACGAACACGAACAGAAGATTATG
>ERZ795057.338-NODE-338-length-49652-cov-23.887796_pt1 | contig 49652 bp, 46 predicted proteins | sample MGYA00375141_ERZ795057 | MGnify/ENA primary metagenome ERZ795057 (study PRJEB30186, sample SAMN05720163) | activated sludge metagenome | isolation source: Anaerobic digester | place: Hong Kong | collected 2015-01-26 ...
ATCTCGAAGGAGCCCATCTCGAAGGAGCCCATCTCGAAGGAGCCCATCTCGAAGGGGCCCATCTCGAAGGAGCCCATCTCGAAGGGGCTAGACGAAGCTGAGATGGTGATTGCGGAAGACTACGCCCTGATAGTAGGTCGTACGCTGAGCCTTCAAAATTACCCGTTTCCGTGATAACGTGCCTGCTTTTGGAGTTGCCGCAGGATGGTCGGTTGAAATCGACTCCCCACCGATTTTGGCGGCTCTCTCTCCGTCTCACGGAGACGCGCGCGGGAGCCTACGAGAACCGCGACCTTCGCCGCTCGGTCCTCCCGCTCGTCCTCGCCCGGCAGATCCGGGAGGGATGGCTCGGGCGGGAAGACCCGGCGGGCCTCTCCGACGGGAGACGGGGATATGGTCCGGAAGGTTACGGGGATTCGGGGTTTGACGCTGAAAATGAGGCCGGGAGTATGAACCGGCGCGTGGTGGCGGGCGGTCCGATCCCCGGCGGCCTCCGGTCGGTGGGTCGCCATCCGGCCGTCGGGTCGATCGGGCTCTCCCGCTGCTCCCCTCTTCTGGCCTATCTTGAGTGCGCCGCCCGGCGCTTCCGCGCCGGGCGGGAGGGCTGCCGGGATGAATGAGGGTCGAAGGGGGCAGCTGGGAGATCTCACCTTCCGGCAGTTACGGCCACCGGGGCGGTCTCCGCCGCTGGGTGTAGCATATTTTTGATATTATTTTAAACTCCGACGGCCCGGAAATGGGTATAAATCGGCGCAGAGCCAAAAGAGACCTTCAGATATGTTCTCCGAGTACATCCAGGCAGCCCTCGCCCGAGCAGAGTACGAGCCGATCGAGGAGGGCGAGCACTGCGCCACAGTTCCGGGCCTTCGGGGCGTCATCGCCACCGGTGAGACGATCGAGGAGTGCCGCAAAGATTTCATCGAGGTTCTCGAAGGATGGATCGCCCTAAGGCTCAGGCTCGGGATGGCCATCCCGCCCGATCGGAGACGAGACCATCGAGATCTCTGTGGAGCCCGAGGCAGTTGTCTAAGCCGAGGCGTCGTCAGGGCGGAGAACTTCTTGAGCGAAAAATAAAAGATCCAAAAAAACTTTATTAGGGATCAAGTCCTTAATGTTAGTTCATGGCGAATATCCTTCGAGCCCTCTTTGCGTGCATCGCCTTGAACCTTTTTTTAGTCGTGCCCTTGGGCGCTGCATCCTCCGATGAGACCCTGGAACCAGCATCCGAACAAGCCACGGAGCCAGAGGACGTGCCAAAGCTAGACCCGAATCTGCCCGACGCTGAAGGCGCCGAAGTTCCCCAAAACCAGCGACCCACCCTCCGGCTGGCGGTTGACCCTCCTAATCCCCTGATCGGTGGAACCCCGGTATTTAACTCCGAGGGACAAAAGTGCCGCGTCGTTGTGACGGCGATAGGCCACGATGCCGAAGATGGGAGTATGCTGGAATACTCGTTTGAATCGAGCAGCGGCTCTATTAGCGGAATTGGGGGAGGTTGGGACTCGAATAGGGAGGTCTACATCCCCCTGACCGGTGAAGATCCTTCTATTAAGGGCTACTATTCGAGCTTGATCGCAAGAGCCAGGGACTCCCAGGGCGCAGTATCAGATCCCGTCCTCGTCTACATCAAAATCATGAACCCGAACCATCCAGATTACACCGGAGAGGAGGACCCCATAAGGTTTTATCGGGGCCCAGAATCCAGTTCCAAAAAATCCGAAGACTCGACCAGCGAAAAAAGCACGTCTGGCGAGAAAAGCACGGACCTTCTGAACTGTCTATGCCGCTGCCAAAAGCCTGAAAATAGCGACTTCGTCTGCCGTTACAACACCACGCCTTACCCGGCGCATTTGGGTGGGTCAGACTCTTGTGGCGACCTCGGAAGGGGACCTTGCATGTGTGAAGCCTTAGGTTGTTTCAGGACAACGCTTCCCACTTCAGGCGAATGTTACGATAGATGTGTTGAGATTTACGGCCCTCCTCCAGACGTGGGGGCGTCTTCATCCTCGACGAGCAGTCCGGCGACTTCTGGCACCGGTGGCTCCACCAGGGAAAAAGAGCCCAACGACCAGATCGGCGACGCCACCGAGGTACCCTTATCGACTGTCGTGGTCGAAGGAAGGATCGCCCCCGTAGGGGACGTGGACTTCTATAAGTTCTACGAGGACAGCTCAGGAATTTTGACGGTCGAGTTCGAGGGACTTCCTCCTGAGATGAAGGCCAGGATCGCCCTCTATGGCAAGAACCTCAACTGGATCGTAAACAAAGACGCCTCGAACCCTGGCGACCTCGTGACCTTCAAAAAGGACGTAGTAGGACCCGGCTGGAATTATATAGCGATCTCTGACATCAACCGAAAGCCCCAATCTGAGGACTACACCTTCAAGGCCACCTTCGATCCCGCTCCGGACATGATGGAGCCGAACAACGAGGCAGGGGACGCAACTTACGTGGAGACCGACGAGACCGTCAGCGGCTACATCTGCCCCCAGGGCGACCTGGATATCTACAAATTCTACATCGAAAGCTCAGGCGTTTTGAAGGCGGAGCTGGACAACGTCCCGGAGGAGATGCGGGCCAGAATCGCCCTCCACGATAAGAACTTCAAATGGATCGTGAACGCTGACGCCTCCAACGCCGGTGATGCCATCGCCCTGGAAAGAGGGATCCTTGGGCCGGGGTCGTACTATCTGGCCGTCTCCGACATCGAAAGGAAGGCGTATTCCGAAGAGTACTCGCTGGATCTCATCTTCGAAGAGGCGCCGGACAAATACGAGCCGAACGACGAGATCGGGGATTCGGCCACCTTGGAGGCGTCGGAAGCCGACCAGACCGCCATCGGCTACATCTGCCCCCAGGATGACGTCGACTTCTTCGGCTTCTATTCGGACCACTCCGGGATCTTGAAGGTGAGCTTCAGCGATGTCCCCGAGGAGATGAGGGCGAGGATAGCCCTCTTTGGCAAGAACTTTAACTGGATCGTGAATAAGGATGCCTCCAACGCCGGTGACGCCATCACCCTGGAAAAGGACATCCTCGGACCTGGACCCTTCTACATCTCCATCTCGGACATCGACAGGAAGGCTCACTCGACGGAGTACACTTTCGACGCCGTCTTCAAAGCCGCTCCCGACGAGGGCGAGCCTAACAACCAGGTGGGCGATGCCACCGGAGCCGAGTTCGGAAAGAGCATCGTCAGCTACATTTGCCCCCAGGACGACCTCGACATCTACGCCTTCTATGTTGATGCCTCAGGAATTCTGGAGGTGGCGCTCACCGACGTTCCCGAGGAGATGAAGCCAAGGATAGCCCTCCACGACAAGAGCTTCAACTGGATCGTAAACAAAGACGCCTCCAACGCCGGTGACGAGATCACCCTCGAAAAGGACGTCGCTGAGGCCGGGATCTACTATGTGGCGATCTCGGACATCGACAGGAAGGCCCACAGCGAGAGCTACACCATGGTGGCGATCCTGAAGGCCGGATGAGCAGAGTTCAGTTTGAGGGACCCGAAAGCCGAAATTTGTGGCCCAATGTCCTGGGCCACGTCTCATTGTTTCCGTTTGAACCAAGAACTGCTCGAAAGGTCTTCTTTCTCACGATGGATGCAAAGGCACAATGATGTCCACATATGCACATCTGCACACATTCGTCCACCTAATTTGGTCTTAGTAACCTATATATAGTAATGTCGCGTTAATTACCGTGTACAGATTTAGAGATCGTCGAAACCGATCCAGGAGATGTATAACAAAATGGCAAGATTAGGATTAGTTACCTTGGAGCTGATGCTGGCAGAGCTGAGAAGGCCGGTCTTCGCCGGAGATGTCCCCGTCAAGATGGATCCCGGAATGGCCCAGTACGAGGCGGTCACCGGCGGCGAGCAGTACATCGATGATTACACCGGTGGCGCAGGCCCCGACGAGGAAGATGACGGCTGTGGCTGCGGAGATGGTGGTTGCGGCGGCGGATGCGGTGGGGGTTGTGGCGGAGGCTGCGGCCACGAGATGACGATGGATGCCGGGCCTGAAATCGGATCAGCAACTCAGGGACCGATGGCCGGACCCGCAGACCTTTGCTTCTGCGCCCCTCTTGGCGCCGATCCCGTCGGAGATCGTGATAAAACCAGGGACAGATCGCCCAGGCCCGACCGAAAGAGGCTTCCCTGGTCCTTCGCCCCCAGGGCGAGGATCGCCAGCTGAAGTTCTGCTCTTTCTTTTCGTTTCATTTCATTTCATCGGGCCGTCCCCGTTTACCATCGATCGAGATCAAGATCTCAATCTCAAAATTAAACGGTCCAGGATCGTTCTTGCTAATTCTTGGTCCTTCAGTCGGCTTCTTCGCCAGCCTCTGATTCTGCCATCGCCCGCATATACTGCTCTACCAGGTTGCACCGCAGAAGGCCCGAGATGAACATGCCCGCCACCACCGCCTCCTCTTTTGACATACCCTCTAGAGCATCCTTGAACTTTTCGACGGCAGAATCCTCGTCTTCAACGCTGGGATCGAAGATGATAATCTTCTTGGTCGCATCGCCGATCTTCATCATCTCATCAGCGGAGATATCCAGGATGCTGCAGACGATCTCCAGGACCACTGACTCCTCTTCGGGTTCGAACATGGTAAGCCTTGCACTGTGCCTGATGAAAAGGTTTGGGTTCAGAGTTACATCCATCTCAATTTTTTGTCATCGGCAAATTTATATCGACTCTTGCATCTTGTTATCACCAGGTGAGAACTCTGCAGTCGCTGAACGAGCTTGGGTTAGAGGTATTCGAGGAGATGCTGGACTACGCCGACGAACTCCAGGTGGGGGTTATCGAGCTGGAGAACGGGACGGTGGTGGCCGATGCCGGAGTGGAGGCGAAAGGAGGGATCGGGGCCGGGATCTACCTTTCCAGGCTCTGCATGGCCGATCTCGCCGACATCCAGCCGACTCCCATCGAGATCGACGGGATCACCATCCCCGGAGTCCAGGTGGCGACGGACCATCCCGCCATCTCCTGCATGGCCTCCCAGTGCGCCATGTGGCAGATCAAGGCAGGCAAGTACTTCGGCATGGGGTCGGGTCCCGCTCGGGCCCTGGCGAGGAAGACGAAGGAGCTTTACGAGGCCCTGGAGTTTGAGGAGTTCGCAGACGTCGGCGTCCTAATTCTGGAGTCTGACTCGATCCCCAACGTGGAGGCCGCCGACAAGATCGCCGAGGCCTGCGGCATCGATCCCGCGGACCTCCGGCTCGCCGTCGCCCCCACCGACTCGGTGGCAGGCCTCGTCCAGGTCTCGGCCCGGGTCGTCGAGACCGGCCTGCACAAGCTCTTCACCATGGGCTTTGACATCAGGACGATCAGGACCGGATGGGGCCGGGCCCCGATAGCCCCCGTCGTCGGCAAGGCCACAAAGTGCATGGGCGCCTCCAACGACGCCATCATCTACGGCGGCGAGACCTACTACACCGTCGATTACGAGCCTTTCGACGAGCTTTTGGGCTACCTGAAAGCGACCCCCTCCGACACCTCGCGAGACTACGGAGCGCCTTTCTACAAGACCTTCAAGGAGTGCGGCTTCGACTTTTTCAAGGTGGATCACAACGTCTTCGCCCCCGCCAAGGTGGTCATGAACGACCTCAAGTCGAGAAGGACTCTCGTGGCCGGAAGGCTCAACCCCCAGGTCCTCAAGGAGTCCTTCGGCTTTGAGGTCGTGAATAGGGAGGGCTGAACGCGAAGGTGGCAAAATCGAGATCGAAATCAAAATAGAAAACAAAATCAGATCCTATCGGGGGTTTGTGGCCGCCGTCTCAGAGGAGGTCCTCCTCCTCGAAGATGAACGCCTCCTCGATCGTCGATCCGAGGGCAACCGCCACCTTGTGGGCGAGCTTCAGGGACGGGTTGTACTTTCCCTTTTCCAGAAAGAGGATCGTCTCTCTTCTCACCCCCACCATGGAGGCGAGGTCCGCCTGGGTGAGGTTCTGCCTCGCCCTCAGCTCCTTGATCCTTGTTTTCATCGGTCTTTCCCCCTGTTCAATCCACGTCCCCCTTGCGGGATAGGTGCCATTGAAAAAGTTTTGCGCTGATGGTCATCACCAGGATCGCCGCCAGGAGGACGTCCCCCGCCGTGAGGGCTACAAGGGCCAACCGGTCGATCCAGAAGAGGAGGAAGAGCAGGACGAGGGTGAGGAGCCATGAGTAAGAGAGACCATAAGCCCCTATCTTTTTCGTCCTCTCGTCAGCCTCGATATCCACCCCACGACGCCAGAGGCTGAGGGCCATCACCGCGATGATGACAACGCCGATCGTCATCAGGACTGAGGCACTATCCCCGCCTCCATCCCAGCCCCCCATCAGCATCAAAAGGCCAGCCAGGATCAAAAGCGATCCCAGCGCCAGAAACGCCTTGTACTTCAGGTTCATAATCGTCCATTCCTGATCGACGTTAGACGATCCTTTCCTCACAGGCCATCGCCTCCTTCCGGAAGAGGTACCAGCGGAAGAAGATGGTGCTGAGGGTGGCCACCAGAATTATCATCGCCAGGGCGTTTTGCAATGTCATCGTCAGAACGCCCAAATCGTCCAGCACGAAGAGGGCGACCATGACGCCGACGGTGAGGTGCCATGAATGGACAAATCCGCTGGCGAAGATGTTATTCGTCCGTTCGTCCTTATGGGGCTCATCGCCATACCTCCACTGCCTCACCAATGGAATGATTATCAGGGCCAAGCCCATCGGCGCCAGGTAGCTGAAGGGCATCAGGGGTTCTTCGGGCCATACGCCCAGGAACGACAGCAAGACGCCTGCGAGCAGGACGAGCACTCCTGCCGCCACTTGCGCTTTGTATTTCTGCTTCATACCAACCACTGTATGTTATGTATTTCTAATATCCAGTATATCAATGTTTTGTATATCTAACATTATGTGATATAGTTATAACACAGGACCTAAACCCCTCTGGCGAGCGAATCGAAACGTACCTGCCCTGAACGAAACGTCAGATCGATGAACAATCGCCGTCTTACTCCAGGGTCCCTGAAGATATCGGGAGCATCTCAGAGGGAGAGCGGAGGGCGTTGGAGGCGGCTGGGACCCAGACCGACCTGTAGTCGTCGCTGTAAAGCAAAAACTCTTTTTGGGGCTTTTCGGCCGTGACCGCCTCTATGATCATGGTGTGAGGATCTGTCACCTTCCGCCCAGAGATCCTGTGGTCCCCCGGCGCCAACCTCCCGGTGACGTCGGCATCCTCGGCGGCGCAAAAGCCGTCCCAGGGAAAGTCGTGGAACTCGCAACCGGTAACGTAACCGCCGTCTATGTAGTACTCCTGATCCGCGGACCCCGCAAAATAGTCCAGCTCGTTGCCGGTGACCGAAATCCGGGCCTCTCTGACGGTGCAGTCGGGTACCACCAGGTTCAGGTCGAAGTCGCTGCCGAAGGAGTAGCTTATCTGGTGGTAAATGCCGGCGTCTTTCGCGTAGTAATCGGCGGCGTTCTGGGCCGTCGACCGGTTGTACTCGGAGACGTTCGCCCCGGCGGCCTTCATCATCTCCATCACCTTCAGGATCTCCCCGGCGAGGGCGTCTCTCGTCCCGAGGCTGAAGGGGCTCGTGCTCGCGACGACGACCGTGCCGTCTTCGGAGAGGAACGCCCAGTATCTCCTGCCGCAGTAGTCGCATTCTGAGAACCTCCAGAGGATGTGAGCGTCGTCCTCCACCACCACCTCGTGGACCGGTCTTATGATCTCCGCGACGGCGGCGAAGTCGAAGTCGAGGTCAAGATGCGTTGAGACCCCAGAACGGAACTCTGCGACGTCCAGGATCGCCCCCTCGATCTTCAGCCTCTCCTCAAAACCACTCCTCCGCTGATAGACGACCTCAGAGCCGGGACCTCCCAAATCGAAGACCCCTGCCGTTCCGGACTCGACGTCAAAGGAGGTCGACCAGGTCTCGCCAGCCGATACGTCGCCAGCATTCCAGGTGAGAGTCCTATTTCCCTCGCGGGTCTCGGTGGTGGCGGGCGTTTCCGAGTAGCCGAAGGCCTCCACCTCCTGGGGAAGGACGTACCTGACGACTACGTCCCTTCCGACGACATTTATCACCTCATCGCTTATGGCCTCGTAGATCGACTCGAGGGCGGAGCTGTCGCAGGCCTCGAAGTATCTGCCGCCCGTCGACTCGGCCATATCCCCCAGGCTCTTTTTCGCCCGCGAGTCGGCGAGCGAAAGGCCAATGGTGTAGATCACGATCCCCCTGTCTCTGGCCCGATCCGTCTGGGAGCCGGACCTTCCGCTCGGGGTGTAATCCCCATCGCCATCGGATAAGAAGACCACAAACCGGGCCCGCTCATCCGATCCGGTCGAGTTCGCGGTCAATAGGTCGATCGACTCTTTTAGCCCCCGGTCCAGGTTCGTCCCCTCGGCGCGGTCCACCCTCCCGATCGCCTCCAGAACATTAGCGAACCCCTCCGTCGGAGGGATGGAGAAGTCGACGTCGTCGTCCCAGCTGACGAGCCCCACCCTGTCCCGGGCGGGGTCCATCTTCATGACGAAGCCCCGAGCGGCGTCGAGCCTCTTTCCCCCTGGGTCGGTCTCCGTCATGCTGGCGGAGCTGTCTATCGCGAGGATCACGTCGATGGGCATCGGGTCGGGCAGACCCTCTCCGGCCACCGTCAGAGTCACCCTGCCGACGGTCGGCTCCTTCCCGGAGCTCGTCGGCCATATCTGGTCGGGGCAGACTTGATGGGATACGGTCAGGTTCGCCTCTCCGAGGCCGACGACCAGGGTCAGGATAAGCGCTGCCAAAAGGATCTGCCTTGGGATCATGGGGAATCGTTCCTCTGTGGTGGTGGAGACTTGATGGTCCAAATGGTGGTGGCAACTTGATGGCGTAAAAAGATATTCTTTAATGTGACTAAATACTTAAATCGCTGAAATCCTGCTCCTGAAGTGGAAGCAACGGTGGATGATTTACTCCAGAAGCAATGGATATGATATATATTTAGAAGAATGATTATTTTATTGGATTCTTTCCGATATCTACGAGTTTTGTATTTAACGTATCAATTTTATCTGAGAGCTGTTTGGGCTGGACATAATAAAAATCAAATAATGCTTCAAGAACTTCAAGATCCCACTCTGCTTCTTCTGGTTCAACCGGAACAATTTCGCCCGTACTATTGCTTTTCATCGGATGGGCCGCGAAATTTCCAATTTGTCGAACCATATCAAGGGCCTTTACCAGGTGAGATGGCAAATTGCCGCTATCAATTACCTGCTGTATTTCGTTCGCTAAATTTCCGGGTTTAACTTTTCCTACATCTCGGAGAAGATTCTGTAAACAGCGCCTGCTCAAGGCTGCTGATGCCTTTGGACTATCGGGTAAGACGATACATGCTTCTTCGTAATCTTCAGCGATTGAAGGGGGTACTTCAGATGGGCATGGTGAATGGCTGCTACCTTTTGGCCTAATTGATGAAATGCTATTTATAGTATCAAATTTCTTGGATTTGTGATCAAATTTGCCATTTACGAGGTATAAATTCATCCGGTTACATGCAGGACAATCAAAACATGTTATCCCCCACACGCCATCTTTATCTGTTCCTAAATAAAAATTCGTCTTTCTCGGATGAAATTCCACAAGACAATGCCTGCATTTCATTGTTGTCATCTCCAGCAGATATCAGATAAATAATTATCTGTTGATAGCAAGCGATCATCAAAACTAGCCTCCTAGACAGAGCGCGATGTAATCTCGTAAGTCGTCACTAAATTAATTCTTCCATGATGAAGCAACGCAAATCCTCATTAACCAGCCATGTATCCAACCCAAGAATCATGACCCAAGAAAACCCCTCCATCGAGCCCGAACCGATCCCACTCCGCCCGCCCATCGCTACCTTCGACGACGACGGGCGCGCCTGCAGCCTGGAGGGGACGGGCCTCGCCCTCCTGGTGAACATCATGCGGATCGGCCAGCACTGGGGCCGGCCCGCCTTCTACGAGTATCTCGACGAGGAGATGCAGGCATAGGTGAGGCTCTGGGCAAGGTCGCTCCTCGCCGACGATGACGATCCCGTCGCCCACCAGGTGAGGGCGCACTGCAAGAAGCTCTTGGAGTTTGAGGATGAACGGGGCCGTTAGCCACTTATTGAAGGGGAGAGAGGCCTCAAGGAGGCGTTTGTTAGGTGACGATCTGAGCCACTCTTCGAAATTCATGAATCAGCGATCTCAGTTCCCCACCATCTTCTCAAAAGATGCGAGACAGTGATATCGGATCCTTTAAGAATAGCTTGGCGATCGAATTTCGACGTTCTTCGGCCACAACGCGAGACGGTCTGCGGGAGCGCCGAAGGCGCGCGGTCAAAGCTCAGAAATCCGCGCCAGTTTTAACTACCTCCCGACCCCACAATAACAAAATGGAGGTCGTGGAGTTGAGAGAGTTCCCGAAGCCTAAGGTCGTTATCAGCAGGTGCATCGAGTTCGACAACTGCAGGTACAACGGCCAGATGATCGCAAGCGACTTCGCAAAGAGCCTCGTCCCCTACGTCGATTTTCTGCCGGTCTGCCCCGAGGTGGAGATCGGCCTCGGCGTCCCTCGAGGATCGCTCAGACTAGTCTCTTCTGCCGAGGGGGGAGAGATGGAGACAAGGCTCGTCCAGCCAGCGACGGGCCGGGACGTCACATCTGAGATGCAGAGCTTCGCCGCATCGTTTCTTGACTCCCTCGGCGAGGTGGACGGCTTCATCCTCAAGGCGGGCTCCCCGTCCTGCGGCATCAAGAACACTAAGGTCTACCCCACCGCCGGAAAATCGGCGGCCCTCTCTCGGAGCGAGGCGGGGATCTTCGGCCGCGCCGTCCTGGCCCGCCATTCGGACCTGGCGGTGGAGGACGAAGGAAGGCTGAGAAACCCTCGGGTCAAAGAGCACTTCCTCACCAAGCTCTTCACCCTGGCAAGCTTCCGGGAGGTCGAGAGGTTGGGATCGATGGGAGAGCTGGTCGGTTTCCAGGCCAAAAACAAGATGCTGCTAATGGCCTACCACCAGACAGAGCAGAGGGCCCTCGGGGAGATCGCCGCAAACCACGACCATCGGCCCTTCGACGAGGTGGCCCGCGAGTACCGGGCCCACCTCCGGCGTGCGATGTGCCGGGCCCCGAGGTACACCTCCAACATAAATGTCCTGATGCACATCCTCGGATACTTCAAAGATCGGCTCTCATCCGCCGAGAAGGCGATGTTTCTGGAGAACATCCAGAGGTACAGAGACGGCAAGGTCACCATCTGCCCCAACACCACCCTCCTGAAGTCCTGGATAGCAAGGTTCGAGGACGACTACCTCATGGGCCAGACCTTCTTTGAGCCCTACCCCCAAGACCTGATCGTGGTCGATCCGGTCGTCTCCCACAAGGGGAGGGACCTCTGGAAATAGAAGAACGGAAAGATACAACGGGGAAAGGGACGTAAAAGAAAAGGAAAAGAAACGGAAATAAACAAGAAGAAAAGACGGCCTTCTAACCCTCCGCCATCCTCTGAGCCCTCTCCTTCTCTGCCACCAGGACGTTCTCGTTCAGCACCTCGCAGGCCTTCTCGTCCCTCCACCAGGCCATCCTATCCTCGCCGAGGGCGTCTGAAGCTTCGTAGATGTCCCCAAACTCCTGGTCATAGACGGTGTACTCAGTGTTCAGAGGCACCATCGACTGGCCCCCGACCTTCGAGAAGGAGGGATCGATCTCGATGACCTCGCCCTTCTTGTTTCTCACCAGAAGCCAGATGTGGCCGTTGCCCTCGCCGCCGAACTCCTCGGCGTAGGCGAAGGACACATCAAATCCGTGACTCTTAAAGTACCACTCGTAAAATGCAGCCCTTTCGAAGACGTCGAGATCTTCTGCATAGCCTTTGATGGAGCTGGAGTACCGTATCACGTCATCAGGGTTTTGGACGTCGGCGGGCTTCAGCTCAAGATAATAGGGGTCGGGGATATCGCCTCCGCAGAAGTCGCCGCCGAGGGGGCCTTCCCGGCCCCCTTCGTCGCGGAGAAGGACGTACGTCCCGATGAGGATGATGACGGCCACGACCGCCAGGAACGCCCACTTCTTCGCCAGCTTTTTGCCCCCAAAATATTCGCTATTGCTTCAAATGTCCCGCTCCGCCAGGACCCTCCTCACCTCGGCCTCCACGAGCTTACGAATCTCCTCATCATCGACCTGGCGACCGCTGGCCCGGTGGGACTCGTGAATGCCGGGATCCCGGCTCGACCTCTCGAAGATGTTCCTCTCGTCGAGGAAGAAGGGCTTCTCCCCTTTCTCAATCCTGAGAAGCCCCTCCTTCAGACGCTCTTGGATCCCATCATCCCCATAGAAGTAATCCTCGATGGCCTTTCTCGTCAGCTCCGGCATACCTTGAGAAACCAGGCTGCTCTCGGGCTCGTCCATATAGTTCAGGGCCATCCTGATCACCCTGTGAAGGCGGTACTCGAGGTTTCCTTTCACCTCACATCCCCTCTCCTCGCCGTACGGGTTTCTGAGGAGGATCAGGATCTCGTCCCAGTGGTTCTCTCCGAGCTTCCTCCAGGGCTCTATCCTCTCTTCAGGAAGTCCAGTGTACCTCGCCACCGCCTTCACGATCTCGCCCTGTCCCATGAACCCCCTGGTGAAGACGTAAGCCATCTCAGCGTTTTTCGGATCGCACCCGAAGAGCTTTCCCTCAGACAGGGCTTTTTTGACCAGGTTCTCTTCGGGATCCTCTCGCCTCCTCTCCCGACAGTAGCAGGGAACCAGAATTGGTGGGCGGACCAGCCCCTCGATGAACTTCTCTCGCATAGCAAGGCTTGGGGGATCTTCCCCAGGATAATGGCGACCAGCTATGAAAGGCCTCATGGCCTGGTGAATGTAATCGTCAATGGCGGAATAGTCCTGGCCGAACTTCTCGACCATGATCTGGTTGTCGATCAGGATTACCCCGTCCACCCCGATTCCTACCTTTTTGGTCGTCAGGTCGTACAGGGAGATGGTGGCGCCGAGGTCCCTCTTCGCCTCCTTCGCCCTCTGCTGAGGGTCCACGCCCTCCTCGGTGAGCACCCCCAAGACGAAGACGGGATAGGCGGGCCTTTCCCCCCGTATGTACCTGGTTATAGGGTTGACGAAGCCCGTCCCAGTCCCTCCCCCGAGTGATACTATGAAGAGGATCCCGTCGCACATCTCAGATCCGCCGTTGTTGTCCTTCAAAGCTTCAAGAGTTGTGTAAGGCCGTATCCGATCCCAGGCGGCTCTGAGGATGGGGTTTTCCGACTCGTGCTCCGAGAGGGCGACACGTTTTACTTCCTCGTCGCTCTCGAAGATCTCGAAGACGGCCTTCAGAAACTCGGCCTGCCTCATGAACCCCTGCTTCTTGACATCGTACCCGTAGCGGTCAACGATCAGCTTCGAGGTCTTGGACTCGGGGCCGATGACATCATGAGGTATGAAATAGCCGGGATAGCGCCCGCCCTCCAGGGAACCGAAAAAGTTCTGGTTTTCAGTCTCTTGGACGTCGGCCTCAAGCCATAACCCCTTCACCCCCCCAAAAGATACATGTTCACCCAGGGACTTCTTCAGCAGGGTCACATCCTGGTTTTTAAGGAAACGCTCTGCAAGATGTCCCCCACAACCTCCAATTCCGACTATACAAAGTCTCATCTCATCCCTCCCAGAGCCTCGACGTATATCGGCCACAATAACGCCAGCTCAGAGGCGAAGAGGGCGAGAAAGGCCGTAATTCTCGATGCCAGCTCCACCTGGGGAAATATCGTTCCTTGCTGGATGGATAGAACTATGGAGATCGCCAGCAACGGCAATGTGAGCATTATGGCGACCTTCGTCTTTCTCGAAAGCTCATAATAGCCATAAAGCTCCCTTGGAACAAAAGCTGCCGCCACAAGGGTCAAAACCAGAACCATAAGCCCAAAAGTGGCAAACCCTAAGGGACCTGAAGATAGTGTGGGAACCTGGTAGTAGTTGTGCCGGGGAAATATCTCGGGCGTAAGGAAGTAGAAGTAGGCGAAGGCGGCAAAGAGGAGCATCCAAGCGGTTATGGCCGCAGCGTTGAAGTTTGAACCCTGGCGGGCGAACATCTCCTCCCGAAGTTCCTCCCCAGATATCTCGCCGCCGTTGGTGGTGGCCGCCACCCTCCTGTAGGTCCTCTCCATGTTCAGCCTGTGGAGTGCCGCTCCCAGGGCCAAAATCAGAATGAAGAGCCCCAGACCCAAAAGGCCGTTGGAAGAGACGCTGGCAAGGGCGTTCGATAACCCTTCGGGCACCAGGCTTGACGATATATCGGCAGCCTGGACGCCGGCCACCGTTTCGTTCAGGCCGCTCATCGATAAAGCCTCCTTTCAATCACGATCCCACCGGCCAGCGCCGCAGTCAGAACGATCAGGATGTTTGCGACCGTCACCATCGAGTATATCGGATACTCGACGATCCTCTGGTTTATCCTTTCTCCCGACAAGCTGCTGGTATCTTCTCTGGAGTTTTGGTCCGTTGCCGAGTACTTAAAGTAATAGCTGAAGCTCTGGTTGGCGTCGGAGACGTCGAAGGGCTTGACGTCGAAGAGGACGTCCTGTGCCTCCTCGGAGGCGTTTATTATCCTTGTATCCTGATACTTGTTGGGATGAGACGGCGTGCTGGTGTAGAGGTCTATTCTGAGGTTGTTTATCTCCGGGTTTTTCACCTTGAGGCTGAACCTGTAGTTCTGCCACCAGTATCGGTTTTCGTCTGCGGGCTCTGCATCAGGGCTCGAGACGAATATCTTGGGGCTCGGCAAAAGGCTGGGTCCGGAAAGTATCTCCGTCCTGTTGGCGTTGAGGCCATCGCCGTAGGTGAAGAAGTACGAGAAGTTCTTTCCAGCATCGTTCTCCCCGAAAAAGCCGTACTCGCTGGCGACGAAGGTGACGTTCGATCCGGACTTGACGTCTTGGGTCTCGTTCCTAACCTCTCTATTCTGGCCGTCGAGGACGTGGAGGGTCACGTTTACCATATCCCCGTCGGTGTCGACGAACCTTGCTTCGTACCGGATCGGATCGTTGTACCTGGCTCTGGACGGCTCGACCCTGATGCTGCCCTCGTATACTTCGGGAGGGCTGTTGACCAGGTCCAGCTCGAGGGCGCTGTAATAATCATCCATCTGGTAGGGCTTCCCGTACATGGTGTCGGTGTAGTAGGTGCTGTGCATATCGTTGAACCATATGCGGAAGGTCGCGTTCCCCACAGCCTTCGAATCGACGAAGGGCGTTATGCCAGACCAATCCCTGGTGGTGACGTTGTTCTTTTCGGAGTACTCGTTGGCGAGGATCACCCTCTGAGATCCAACCCTGGAGAAGTTCTCCTGGCCAGGACCTTTCGCCTCCAGCCACAGGTAGACATCAGAACGGACCTCGATAGGGTTGTCGTTTTTCACCAAGGCGTATATATCCAGCTTGTCGTTGCGAGTGATCTCGAGTTTCTCCGTGGAGTTGGGGTACCATATCAGGACTGTGGGAGCTGTGTAGTCTTTTGGGGGGACGAAGGGTATGTGGAGCAGTTTCTTGAGGTACTCGAACTCGTCGGGATCTTCCTGCTTCCACTTCTCCAGGTTCCCGATCAGATCTTCCAGATCCAGCTTGACGATCTTCTTGCCACCGCTCGTGCTGCTGCTGGATTCACCACCGCTACTGCCTCCGCTCGATGAGGGAGCCGATTTGGGCGGTGAGGGACTCACCCCAGCAGACTGGGCCGCCAGGGGGAGGAGCAGAAAAACTATGATGAGACACGCTGCGAATCTCTTCATATTAACTCCTGACAGGCACGAAGTCTACCTCCAGACGATACGGATACCCTTCCCACTCCAGCCTCTTCCACTCGGCGGCGTCTGAGACGTATACCTTGGGATCTTTTGCGAGAGTCCATGCGGTCCGGTCCATGGTGGAGACCAGATCGACGGAAAGGGTGCTCAGGGATGAACGCACCTCCACACCATAAGTATAGACGTACTCGCCCCGCGCGTTGTCGTAAGTCACATTCCACGTCTTGTTTCTGAAGTTGGCCACAATATTTGGACCGTTGAACCCGTCCTCGCCGTCCAGGAACCTGCTCCCTGAGACGAACCTGAACTTCGACTCGCCAAGGAAGGGCTCGGCGAAGGGCAGCTCATCAATCGTGAGGTTCAGAGAAAACTCTGATAAGTTGTAGCTTTGGGGTTTGCCGGCCTCGACCCAAGTCTTTCGGACGGGATCGTGAACTTCCAGCTTCACCACCACAGGTTCGGAGCTCTCGACGGAGTCTATCTCCACCGTATAGACGTAAGGCGTTCGAACCAGCCTCTCTCCAGTCTGGTGGAAGCCCGCATCCCAGGACCCAAGAGAGCCGTTGCTGGGTGAAACTCTCCCCGTGATCGACTCCTTGACTAGGTTTGGCCCCTGATAAACCGTGGGGGGTGATGCGACGCGTATGAACCTGTAGCTGACGTTGCCGGCGACGTCATCGCCGAAAGATACGTCTCTCCAGCTGATGCGAGGGTCGCCGTTGTAGGTGGCTATCCCCTGAGACCTCCAGAGAGAAGAGCCCGGCTCGCTCGTCTGAAGCTCGATATCGCAGACGGGAAGGGCGGTGGCGACGTCCACAGAGTAGGTATAGAGAGCAACGGTGCTGCCCCTGTTCGGAGATACGGAGGCGTTCTCGTACTTTATGAGGACGATCTCGGGCCCCAGGAAGACGTTACCCTTCTCCTCGCGACTGGTGCCCAGGGGGCTCTCGGATCCGGGGTAGTAGAAGCTGAAGTAGTACGATGAGGTTCCCTCTGAGCCGATCGTCTCGCTGGGCATGACCCCCGTCCATTCAATCCTCTGCCAACGGGTGGCGTTGCCGTACCTTTTTTTCTCGACGAGCTTGAACCGATTTTGATCTATGTCCCAGACGTTCAGACCGACGTCCAGATTCTTTGAACCCTTGAAATCGAGGGCGTAGGTGAAGGGCGTACCCGAAAAGCCGTCCGCAGGGTCGACGCTGGAGTTTCCATATTCATAATCCACCGGCCAAAAGGGTCCCTCAAAGGTCTCAGTCTGTTTCCGCCCGACAAAACGGTAGTGGGCTTTGATGAAGTCGAAGCCGAGGGAAATGTCGTCCCACCTCAAGGTCTGCCATGCGCCGATGTTGGTGTAGTTTTTGCTTCCGCAGTCTTTCCAAGGACCGATCGCCTCCGGAGCAGCCTGGAGGGTCAACACGTCCTCGGCGCTGGAGAAGACGTCAATCCGATAGCTGTAAAGGGTCTCGTTGGTCCCCATCCTCGGCGTGACCTCGGCGTTCTTGCAGACGGTGATCATTTTGATTAGGGATGGCTCACCGTCGTATCCCTCCAAGGTAACCGGATTTCCGACGAGAGGCGTGATCAACACCCTGTACCAGCCTTTCTCCCAGGCGCTGGTATCGTTCTCGTCGGTGGCCCATTTCCCGAAAGAGCCGCGGCTCATCTCCGGCGACCTAAAGTTGACGTCGAAGTTGACGTCTTGAGCTGAATGGGCTGTGAGGCTGATGTCAGATGTGTACTTTTTTGAGGCAGTATAATCGGTGTAGTCGGGTCCCACCTCCATCTCCACCACGTAGCGCATGGGGCAGGTCATCCCATTTGTCAGGTGAACTTTATAGACGATGGGCTGGTTGACGTTGAAAGGCATCTTCGCAGTACCGACCTGCTGGAAGCTCATCGAGGCCTCCGTCTGGCCCAGAGCCGGAGTCAGAATTAATGTGGCCACGACAAATACGATTATTATGCATCTCGGAGATCTCAAGCTTTCACGTCCCACTCGGTTTCTGAGATTAATTCTGCGATATTATTTCGGAAATTATCTTTGAGGCTATAAGGGATGTCTCTATTAAATGTTAACGGATGAACTAATGAGCTGCTGCCGCCAAAAGAAAAATGTTGACGCGGTCCTCACGCGTCGATCGCCTTGCTTGCAGCCTCGACTCCGGCTCCAAGGCTGGATATCACGCCCTCCTTCTCCAAGACCAGCTCCAGGGTCTGGATAGTCCTAAGAACGTCAGCCTCGGTGCAGGCGCCCATGGTGCCGATCCTGAATATCTTGCCCTTCAGCTCTGACTGGCCACCGGAGACGACGACGCCTCGCTTGCGCATTCCTCCGCGAAGCTGGCCATCGGTGATGCCGTTTGGCATCTTCATGGCGGTGACGGTGTTGGAGTAGGTGGAGTGCTCGTTCACCTGGGGGAATAGATCGATCTCAAGGGCACCGGCTGCTTCTCTCACCCCTTTGGCGAGCCTGGCCGTTCGAGCCCGCCTCTCCGAGAAGCCCTCCTCCGCGGCCATGGTAAGCGCCTCCTGGAGGGCGTAGAAGAGGGAGACCGCCGGGGTGTAAGGCGTCTGGTTCTTTTTCGCCTTATCGAGGTGGGCCTTGAGGTCGGTGTAGTAGCCGCCCTTGCCTTTCTCCAGCATCTCTTCTGCCCTCTTGCTCACGGTCACCATGGCGAGGCCCGGAGGGACTGCAAGACATTTCTGAGATCCTGTGATGGCGATGTCGATGCCCCACTCGTCGGTGAGAAACTCGTTTCCTCCGACGGAGGATATACCGTCGACGATGAATATGGCGTCGTATTTGCGAGCGAGCTTTCCAACTTCCTTGGCGGGGTTGACAATCCCTACAGAGGTCTCGTTGTGGACCATGGCTATGGCTTTTGCGCCCTCTTCAAGGGCCGCCTCTATCCGGTCCAGGTCGAAGGGCGTTCCCCAGGCGAAGTCAAGAGGGACGGCGGTACCGTATCGGTCGCCGAGCTCCGTGAACCTCTCGCCGAACTTGCCGTTGGTCGCGGTGACTATCTTGTCCTCTTTTCCGATGATGCCGCCCACGGCCGCCTCCATGCCGGCAGTTCCGCTTCCGCTGAGGACCACGGCGTCGTTCTTCGTATCGAAAAGCTCCTTTAGGCGCGACCTGCAGTCCTCGTAGATAGTCTCGAAGTCGGCGCTTCTGTGGCTGATCATGGGCTTTGACATGGCCCGGAGCACCCTTTGGGGTACCTTGACCGGCCCTGGAATCATGAGAAGTGTGTCCTCGATATCCAAATGAGATCCCTCGTTTCTTACAACCACGGGGAGTCTATATAAAACTAGCTTTTATCCGTTCAGCGGTCTTCCAGCTGTGCCTTGCAAAGGGCGGAAGATCGCCGTGCTCTTTCACCCAGTTTTCGAGGAACTGGACTGTGGCCGGGTCTGAGGAGTAGCCGCTCCCGATCTTTAGGCCCAACGACTTCTCGATCTCTCTCACCGACCTGTCCCTCGTCACCTTGGCGAGGATTGAGGCCGCGGCCACAACCAAGTGGTTTTTGTCCGCCCGATGCTCGGCGACGACCTCCATCTCCGTCCCGCTCCCCACTTTCACCCTTCGGGCGAACCTGCCTGGGTTTACGTCGGCGGCGTCCAGGATCGCCCTGTCTGCCGAGAGCTTCTCCACCACTTTCGAGAAGCTTTTGACCATGATCTCGTTCATCGTCATCAGCTGGCGGAGCTCGTCGATCACCTCTGGCCGAACCTCCAGGACGTATTTGTCCTGAGCTATATTCTCGATCTTGGGAGCGAGCTGCTCCCTCCTCGCTGGCGTGAGGAGCTTGGAATCCTTCACCCCCAAGGCTGCCAGGTCAAAGAGCTGGTCTTCGTCGATGACCACGCCGGCCACGAACATCGAGCCGATCACGGGCCCTTTTCCCGCCTCGTCGGCGCCCAAAAGTCGCATCGCTCATCTGGTGAGGACTTGTGGTATTTGAATCGATCGAAATAATGAAGGGCGAAGGAGAACCGAGACTTCCTATTCAGGTCCCGGAATCTGCGGACCTGAGATTGCCCTCCGCCACACGGGTGATATCGGCCATAACCGGTTTGAGCTCTTCGGAGCTGAAAGCTGTGACGTAGTAAAACTCGCCGCCAGCCCCATTCGAAATCTTCGTGAGATTCGAGTACTGCTTTTGGGTGGCGTTGAAGCTAGAGTTGATCCCGATCCCTATTGTGAATATTCTGTATCCCGATTCGTTCGCCTCGGAGATGTAATCGCCCAGCCTCTCTCCCGGCTCGAACTCACTGAACCCCGTCAGGAAGACGATTATCTTCTCAGAAGCCGCGGATTCGGCGGCGTGATCGCGAAGCACCGCGAGAGAGCCGTTTAGGCCCTGGTCGTACTCCGTTAAATCCGTCTCGATGCACATTCCGGATAGGTTACCCAGGATCTCAGCGAGACGGTCTTCGCTCCCCTCCAGGGGGGCGGGCCCAAAGATTATCTCGCTCTCGTGATCCCAGCTCACGATCGAGACGTTGGCGTTATCGAAGTGGGACAATCCCGTGACTATCTCGGCGCCCTCGTTTTTAGCCATGCGGTAGTACTTTTTCATGCTGCCGGAGGTGTCGAGGGCGAAGACGAGGTAAGTGCCATTGTTTGATAGGTTAATAGTAACGGAACCGCTCGCTAAGACGTTGTTGCCGTGCTCAGGCTTTCCTTCAACCTCGACGAAGTTCGTCAGGTTGCCGAACTTAGAACCGTCGATGTGGGCTACTAGCTCGATGTAAGTCGAGTTGCTAGCGTTAAGCGGTCCCAGGTTCCACGTGACGTTCTGGCTCACATTGTTGCCTGACCTGTTGTCTGAGACGTAATCGAGACCCTCGGGCAGAGTGTCTTTCACTTCGACATCGACGAAGTCGACTTCGCCGGTGTTCGTGACGTTGATCGTGAAGGTGACGTTGGTCGAAGGAGATCCCTTCTTTGGATCGGCCATCTTGTTGACCTCTATGCTGGCGTTCACAGCGGTCACGACCGCAGAACTGGAATTGGTGACGTTATATCCCGTTGGAGGCACTCCGGTGACGTTGACGTCGTTCGTCAGGTTGCCGAACTTCGAGCCGTCGATGTGGGCTACAAGCTCGATGTAGGTCGAGTTGCTCGCGTTAAGCGGTCCCAGGTTCCACGTAACGTTCTGGCTCTCATTTAAGCCTGACCTATTGTCCGAGACGTAACTGAGACCCTCGGGCAAAGTGTCTTTTACTTCAACCTCGACGAAATCGACTTCGCCGGTGTTCGTGACGTTAATCGTGAAGGTGACGTTGGTCGAAGGAGATCCTTCCTTCGGATAAGCTGTCTTGTTGATCTCTATGCTGGCGTTTTTAGCGGTCACGACCGCAGAACCGGAATTGGTGACGCTATATCCCGTTGGAGGCACTCCGGTGACGGTGACGTCGTTCGTCAGGTTGCCGAACTTCGAGCCGTCGATGTGGGCTACAAGCTCGATGTAGGTCGAGTTGCTCGCGTTAAGCGGTCCCAGGTTCCACGTAACGTTCTGGCTCTCATTTAAGCCTGACCTATTGTCCGAGACGTAACTGAGACCCTCGGGCAAAGTGTCTTTTACTTCGACATCGGCGAAGTCAACTTCGCCGGTGTTTGTGACGTTGATCGCGAACGAGATCTGAGTCGAAGGTGCACCTGAACTCAGGTTGGCGGTCTTATTGACTTCTATGCTGGCGTTCACGGCGTTCACGACAACAGAACTGGAACTGGTGACGTTATATCCCGTCGGAGGAATTCCAGTGACGTTGACGTTGTTCGTCAGGTTGCCGAACTTCGAGCCGTCGATGTGGGCTACAAGCTCGATGTAGGTCGAGTTGCTCGCGTTAAGCGGTCCCAGGTTCCACGTAACGTTCTGGCTCACATTGTTGCCTGACCTGTTGTCTGAGACGTAATCGAGACCCTCGGGCAGAGTGTCTTTCACTTCGACATCGACGAAGTCGACTTCGCCGGTGTTCGTGACGTTGATCGTGAAGGTGACGTTGGTCGAAGGAGATCCCTTCTTTGGATCGGCCATCTTGTTGACCTCTATGCTGGCGTTCACAGCAGTCACGACTGCAGAACTGGAATTGGTGACGTTATATCCCGTTGGAGGCACTCCGGTGACGGTGATGTTGTTCGTCAGGTTGCCGAATTTCAAGCCGTCGATGTGGGCTACTAGCTCGATGCAAGTCGAGTTGCTAGCGTTAAGCGGTCCCAGGTTCCACGTGACGTTCTGGCTCACATTGTTGCCTGACCTGTTGTCTGAGACGTAATCGAGACCCTCGGGCAGAGTGTCTTTCACTTCGACATCGACGAAGTCGACTTCGCCGGTGTTCGTGACGTTGATCGTGAACGAGATCTGAGTCGAAGGTGCACCTGAACTCTGGTTGGCGGTCTTGTTGACTTCTATGCCTTGTCTGATAACGCGCACTGTCGCGGTATCTACATCGGTTACGTTATCACACAACCATGTTCCATCGAGTTCAACGGTTCCTTCGGCTTTAATACTATTCACTAGGATACCAGGAGCCGAGTCGTTAATGCGAGCTTCCAACAATAACGTCTCTGAATCATTTGGTTTCATCAAACCCAGGCACCACCTCCCATCCATCTCGACGTTCTCGGCGTATTCGAGGCCAGACGGTAGCGTATCTATGACGACGACCGATCTCAAATTTGAGTTGCCTTTGTTCGTTACATTTATTGTAAAGCTGACCGGAGAGCCTGGAGGCACCGAAACGAATTTAGGAGTTATGTTTATATCTATATTCCAGTAGTAATAAGTACCATTGGTCTCCTTAGATATTAGCTCGAGATTTTTTAGATTATCTTGATTATCTCCAAAACCAATTGTATCAATCTTTATACCGTTGTTTTTTGCCCTGGTGACAGCGGATATATTATCTGTAATATTGCCATTAGAGAAAAATACAAAATGTTTTTCTGGACCCTTGCCTTTATCAAATGTCATTATCACTCCGTCGCTAAGAAATAAAGCAAAATTTGTTATGCTTGTAGTTGGATTATAACAAATATACGATTCTTGTTCACTTAAGTTACGTATTATATCACTAAAGTTTTTTGTTAAAAGTGTTGAATTGTTGACTACACCGTATCTATAAGGTTCGGAACCTCCAACTAATGTGTCTGAATTCTCTCTGGGAATCAACAAAGCAAACCAATTAGTACCACTAGTGTTGTTGTTAAACTTATTACTCAAGAAGCATTTCGCCCTCTCTATACGAGTGCACCCTGGATCCGACATATTCATGCTAACCGAATTATCTATCGCAATTATTATCCTCTGATCATCGGGATAGTCTGACTCCCCATTCACACCATTAGCCATCAGCATGACGAAAACGAGTGCCGCCCCGATCGCCACCAGATACTTCAGCCTCATGCTATCTCTCCCATCTTCACGTCGCCGCTCTCAGTCCGCATGTTGATAACGTTGATCCCGGCGGCATCGCCGCCCGTCGGCCGTATATCAATCCCCCCAGCCCCGGTGGCGGTGGCGCCGATCCCGTCTGGAGGAAGGGCGCCCTTAACGGCGGTGAGGATGATCAGGCTTCTCGCCTCCCCAGGCCTCACGCCGCCGGCGGTCCAGGTGAGGGTGAAGGTACCGTCAGGGTTCTTCGCCACATCGACGTCGGCGCCGGATGGGACCGTCTCCTTCACCACCATGTCGGCGGGGAGGGTCTCGGTGACAACGACGTCCTTGGGGGCGGCCCTGCTCGAAGCGTGGGCCTTAACGCTTCGCAGAACTTCCCTCAGCTCATCAGAGCCGAGCCCGCTGATGGGATAGAACTGGCCGCCGGTGAGGCTGGCCAGCCTGCTGAGGTTGTCGTACATGAGTGGCGACTCGATCTCGTCAATCTCGATGCCAACGGTGTATATCGCGTAACCTCTCCGTTTCAGCTCGGTTGCGCTTTCATTCAATTTATCGCCAGGCCGGAACTCGTCGGGCCCGGTGATAAATAGAACGATCTTTCCGTCTCCGTTGAGAATATCCCCGAACCCGTCGTCGACTTCCAGGGCCCCTTGGAGCCCCGCCGAGTAAACTGTCTGGTCGGTCTCGTCGCATAATCCAGATAGGTTCGCGAGGGCGGCGAGGACCTCCGCCCCGCTCTCCCCCAGGGGCCGCGGCGGGACCATCAGCCGATCCGCGCCCTCGCCGTCGTCCTCGTCCCAGCCGATGATCGAGACATTGCCATAGTTCGCCTCCGCAAAGGCTGAAAAGTTCTCCTCGCCCATCCCCTCGTAGGGGAGCCTCATGCTGCCGGAGACGTCGAAGGCGAAGACGGCGTCGATCGCCGCCTCGGGCCTTTGTATGGTCAGGTTGATAACGCCGACGGTCTCGCCGGTCCCGTTCCAGAAGGGGGTCGAGCCGAAGATGGTGGTCTGAGCGATGTTTATGTTGTTAACCTTCGACCTGTTATCGGCCACGACTTCGGCGCATTCAGAGCAGGCGGGGTCCACGCATACGCAGACGATCTTCTCGCAGGGCTGGCCATTGGGGCCGGTGGGGGTGCTGTAGTTATTGCAAATGGATTTATTAATGTAGGTGTTATTCAAATTGAGATTAATATCTCCGTAATTTATAAAGCTCATATTAACACAGCCGCCCTCCGGGCACGGAGTTATATATAAGCTAACACTATCGTTACCTGTGATGTTACTCCCATTAGGCAGTGTTCCAGTGACTTCAGCTATATTTGTTACAGTTCCGAACTGCGAGCCATCTATCTTGGCGATGAATTCGACAAAATTTGACTCTGAAACATTCAGCCGACCAAGATTCCAAGTGATCATGTTACCATAGATGGTCCTGATTTGTTGGTTGTCCGAAACGAATTCAAGACCACCGGGCAGTTCATCGCATACGATTAAAGGATCTAGATCGGCGTCGGCGATGTTGGTTACTTTGATTCTGAAGCCGACATCGGTAGAGTTATCCTCTTTTGTAGGAATTATATACTTATCTACTACTAATCCGGGTACAAAAACTTCCTCCGTATCATTAGCGGATACGTTGCCGCCTTCAGGAGGTTTGCCTAGGACTTCGACTTTATTGGTCAGAGTACCGAATTTCGAGCCATCTACTTGGGCTACAAGCTCGACAAATTTTGACTTCGAGACTTTTAAGTCGCTTAGATTCCAACCTATAATGTTATCTTCGAAAGTCCTGGTTGTTTGGTCGTCTTTGACGTATTTGAGACCATAGGGCAGCTCGTCCCTCACAATTAACGGATCGAGATCTACGTCGCCGGTGTTGGTGACGTTGATCATAAAGGTTATTTTTGTTGAAGGGGACCCTATTTTAGGTGTGGCAGTCTTGTTGACGTCTATGCTGGTATTTATCACCAATAGGACTCGTTCTTCGATGGCAAGATCTCTGAAAGTTCCGCTGTACATTGTATAATTCACGACGGACCCAGGATTTTTTCCGAGTATAAACCTGCCCGTCTTTTCTGAGGTTACCCCGAATGTTTTATACCATGGATCTCCTCCTATGAATATGTCTCCAGCGTTCCAAATGAAGACCTTATTGGGACCCTCGATGCTGTAATGTGGGATCGAGTAAATGAGATCTTTTGGAGCCAAATATCTCACAATCACGTTCTTGCCAGCAAGCTTCGTTATATTCTCATATATATCGCAGAAAAGACCCTCAATACTGAGATTATCGGAATGGTTATATCGCCCCCCGGTAAAATCTGACATATTTTTAAGGATCGTTTCGCCTTCAGAGCCGTTTTGCATGAACCCTATCGTCCAAATTTCGATGCGTTCTTTCTTTGCTCGAACCACCGGAGATTTTGGCTCTGTTGGGTCTGTATACGGCTTGGGATAAGAGGATGGCATTTCAGGCTTGCCATCTGAAAGGAATATTATGCATTTTCGAACATGTTCATTGTCATTATCCAATAATTTGATCGATTCATTTAAAGAAAGATCGAAATAGGTGCCATTTTTGGGATCAATATCACGCATGCTATAAATAGTATTATTTATATGAGCAAAATCATTAGTTAAATTTTCCAATTTAATTATTTCGTCGTTCCAGAAGACTAACCCGATTTTATCTCTGCTGGAATTCGCTTCTCCCACAAAACTCATTGCTGCATTAAGAATTTTTTTTCCAGGATCGGAGTTATTCATTGTGCCCGAATAATCTATTGCCAGAATCACCTCTACCGGAATGGGATCGCCTACACCATCTATAGCCAGGGTTACATCGCTTTCGTAAGGCACCCTTCCAGATCCTAGGGTCCAAATTATATTCGGTTCTAGATAGTGAGTTGCATTTATATTGTTCGTCGAATTAATATCAGACGCAGCAGGATACGCAAATCCAAGTGTCATAAAAAACAACACCGAGAGTATCAAAGAATATCTAGCTACCATGTTACCTCCTTAAGTAGATCCTACAAGATTCATTATGACCGTATCTATTGACCATTTATTTATAAAGTTTTGTATAGGGCACCGCATTACTTCTATCTCCCAAGTATATGTTGAATCCTCTACACTCGAAGTATCAAGTTTTGTATACATTTTTGGGCTATATGGAGTCGAATATTCAACCGGTCTCTTCATATCCGATATCAACCGTTTTGGAGCTGTTATCATTTTCGAGAAAAACTGTATCATTCTCTGGAGTTGTTCTATCATACCTATACGCCATATCTATGGTTGAACTTTTATAAATATCCACAACAAAACGGTATCTTCCAGCAAATAAATTTCCAAAATGGTAGTATCCAATATCGTTTGTGGTCACATCCCTGCGGGCTTCAAACCAATTGCCACTAATATTGTTGTACATTTGAAGTTTAACATCAGCTTGATCGATTCCAAAGAGATTTATATCCTCGTCCAGAATTTTGTTAACATTCCCATCAATCCAAACATGTCCGCTGATCGTCCCATTTCCTAAGAATCCAAAGTCTACAGAATTATCGATGCTATTGTTGTAGGGTATGTGAATGCCAGCTGAAACATTGCCATCACGAAGCTCAAAATTTATCTCGTTGGATTCATATGACTGAGTGGAGTTAAGAAACAAGATGAAATATAATAGATATATTTTAATCAATACACATCTATTGCGGATCAATTAATTTCCACTCTCCAGAAAATAAAATTTATTGTTGAGGTTCATGACGACATCCCTATCATGTAAAGGTTGGGAGCTTGCCCAACCTATCATGTACATTCAATCCTGACATCCTCGTACGAGTCTTCACCACGATACCTTCACTCAAGCTGGTCAAGATCCATCACTGTCTTTGGTATCATCGTCTCCTTGATTCAGCAGCGTGGGCGTGTAGTTCGCCGAGGGTGGCACCACTGTCACATTGTAATTGCCAGCACATAGACCCTCAAACAAATAAATACCACTTTCGTTAGTTGTAACAGGGCCACGTATTATATTTCCGTTGGCATCAAGAAGAGTTACTACAGCGCCACCAATTGGCGGCTCACCTTCATCTTGAATTCCATCTCCATCGAGGTCCTTCCAAACGAAGTCGCCGATCGCGCCTTCACAAACTATGAAACCAAAATCTATGGTCATGTTGACATGACTATTATTAATAAGAATTGCGGGAGCCATAACAGGCTGCTGTGAAAATGCAGTCTCTGCACTGAAGCAGAGCACCGCCGCAGCCAATACGAGATAAACGCGCCTCATATCCTTCCTCCTAGTCCCTCGCATCCAGATTGGATTTTCATTAACCTGTCCTTGTTGATAACCTTTGCGTTGTTGTCAAATAATCTTCGATTCATGGATAGACCTCTCTCCAAAATAGCTTACTAGACCATCCGCCGAACGATCGGATCACCCACATTCACAAGAACGCTGTCGCTATCTACGGAATCATTGTCGCCCATGTTCGGCTCCGTCGGCCACCATTGAGCTTCATTCTTCAGTTCTGGGAGGGTCGACATATCCACATATACTTGGTAATAGCCTGAGGGCAACCCCTCAAAATGGTAGCTGCCATTTTCATTAGTTGTGTTATTCCCTATCAGATGGCGGTTTTCGTCGAAGAGATACACCTCCACACCTGGAATTCCCCGCCCCCCCTCGTCCTGAATCCCATTCGCGTTCACGTCCCACCAGACAAAATCTCCGATCACCCCGGCGCGAGGCGGAACGACCACATACCCAAAAAGCCGCGGCAGGTCGGACGGGACCGACGTATCGAAGTAGACCCTATCCGAGACATCGTAGATGGGGACGCTGAGCTGATCGCTGAAGACGTTTCCGTTGGCGTTGTAGAACCGAACCTGGCCGCGGGCGGCGGGCGACCAGAGGGCGAAGTCCGGACCGGGATGGAGGAGCCGGGCCGCAAGGCCCACGTCAGGATCCGAGCCTCGAACCATCGTTCCCGGGGGCAGCTTGTCTGCCCAGGTCAGCCTCACGTCGCCGGCAGCCAGCTCCGATATGGACGGTACCGCCTTGACGTAAACCGAGTCATTTGGGTCGTATTGGCCTATAACCCCCCCAAGATCTGCATAGACCAGCCTCGGATAGGGCGGAGCGAAAGGAGTAAGATTCAAATCGAGGTCTTCGTCGCCCGGACCTACCTTGGAGCCCGCGGGACCGAAGGACGAGTACGTGAGCCTCACGTCCGCAGGCTTGACGGGGCCCGGACCGACGTGGAGGTAGAGGGGGTCGTCTTCGTCGTAAAACCCCGGTGCCGTCCCGAGATCCAGGTACATTATGGTCACAGGCCACTGAACGAGCCCGGGGGCGGAGGTAAAGTCCTCGACGATCAGAACCTCCCCCGTAGTCGTCGAGCGGACCGCCGATCCGAACTCAAACTGCCCCGAGGCCAGGGTCGATGTCAAGAGCAGCTGGGAGAAGAGAACTCCAACCAGCAGAATCCCCCGCTTCCGACCCTTTTTCCTCAAGCCAAACCTCCTTCAGCATGTCCTGGCCAACCTGATCACAGGCCCCTGCCATCGACGACAAAGCATGACCATAAATAGCAGAAACCATGGAAAGTATCCGCAGCCGACCAACAGCTTACTCGCTCTTAACTTCCTGATGTAATCATAAATATAACTTTGTCTCACAAAAGATCGAGATATCAGCATCCCTATGGCCAAAGAATCGCGCTTCGTCTGCTTTTCAGATATGCCGGATTTGAAAATCAAGCTCTAGTTGAATATAGGATACTACTTGAAAACTCAGAAAAAAAGATGAGCGCCCGCTGGCGCTCTAATTGCTTATACGTATGGCGTTGGGCGTCAAGTAGCCGAAGTTCCTCGGGTACGCCGTGGGACTCGATACGTCGAAGTAGACCACGTCGGGCTCGTCATAGATCGGCGGGCTGGGCCAGGTGCCCATCAGAGCTCCAGGGTTGGTGTAGAGGTTTCCGTTGGCGTTGATGAACCTGATCACTCCTCTCGCCCCCGGCAGCCACATGTTGAAGCTGGGACCGGGATGCAAGGCGGAACAGGTGGCACCGTTATCCGGATCGAAGTCCAGGACCCTCGTACCCGGTAAGTCCACAGTCGAGTTCAACCTGACGTCACCGGTCCCGATCTCTCCGAGCGGTTTTACGGTCTTGATGTAAACCGGGTCGCTCAGATCGAACTGCCCGAAAATTGTGCCCTCATCCACGAATACTATCCGCGGAAGCCCGGGCGGAAAAGCCGTCAGCTTCTGGCTGAGGTCGACATCGCCCGGAACCACTTTAGATCCGGCGGGATAAGGTCCAAAGGCGGCAGGTGTAAGCCTTATGTCGTTGGGCCGGATGCTCGTGACCCCCGTCACCAAGGCATCTCCGATATGGAGATATATGACGTCGTTCTGGTCAAACAAGTTCACGTTCGGTCCCACGTCCCAGTACCCCATCTGCACCGGGGTCTGCTTCATCGTGCCGGCAGAGGCGAAGTCCTCGACGATCTTTCCGTCTTCAGGACTTGAGTTGGTCACCCTGTACCCGAACTGACCACTGGCCCCTCCAAGACAGAGCGTTAGGATCAGGGCCGCAAGAGTGCAAGCCCTCATCGACTTTTTCATGTCATCCTCCAGATATCTCAAGACATTGACAGCTCATCACGCAGAAAGCCGGACATTGTTCGGAACCACAAACCCGAAGGGGAACCCCCCCATCGCAACGCTGGGCAGAGATACGTCGATGTAGACGTTGTCGCTGTAGTCGTAAATCGGATCACCGTTTCCGTCTACGTTTCCGTTGGCGTTGTAGAACCTGAGAGTTGCCACCGGCGCCCCACCAGCTACCGGCACAATCATGGGAATCGCCGGCCCGTCGTTGTCAGGATGATAGTCCAGCACCTTCGTCCCTGGTGATAGGCCGCATACGGGGCCCAGCCGAACGTCTTTGGTGGCGGTCCTGGCCCCGAGGGCTGCTGGGGTCATAGCCAGGACGTATACCGGATCCTGGAAGTCGTAACCCTGACTGCCATAGAGGTCCGCGTAGTAAATGCCGGCCGCTTGGCCCGGCAAAACTACCAGAGGCTTGTCTATGTCGTTGTCTGAGGATGTGACTTTTGAGCCCGCAAGATACCCCAAATAATCGGTGAGCCTTATGTCGTTGGCATCGATGAGGCTGTTTCCCAAAACGTCGAGATAAATTGTGTCACCATCGTCATAGATCCCGGGATTCGCTCCAGTATCCCAGTATCCGAGATTCGGATTAAAGGGCGCTGGGAAATCCTCGAGAAGACGCCCCACATCGGCGTCTCCGGTCATCACCTTGGATCCGAACTGTCCCACAGCACCGTTTGAGCTCAGGGCCAAAATCAGTCCGATCAGCACACAAACCTTCGTCAATCCCTTCAAATTAACCCCCCTTCTTATTTCTAGGAACGGATTACAGTCTATCGTAATCTTATAAGTACTTTTTTGGGATTCAGGATGAGCGGCCCGAAATGACGCACCCGACCTTGAAACAGTGCACCCCCAATGAAAATCATCAATCATCAGTCATCGATCCCCTCGCCTTCAGCTTCCTCGAAAGGCGAGGGTTTCCGATGAAAGTTCAGATGGACATCCTGACGTCGTTTATCGTCGCCACGTAGAAGGGGTACTGAGTGTCCATGTAGACCACGTCACCTTTATCGTAGATGGCATATCCACCGTTGTTGACGTTCCCGTTGGTGTTGAAGAAACTGAGCATCCCTGGAAGGGTCGAGGTTAGAAGACCGTTATCCAGATCCGAGTCCGCAACCCTGCTTCCAGCGGTGTAGCCCTGATAGTTCGTTATCCTGATATCGTTCGAATTTATATGGCCTGGAACGACGTTCAGGTATATAGGGTCCACGAGGCTGTAAGCCCGATCGCCGTGTACATCCAAGAACCTGAGCTCTGCCCGAGGAGTCGTGCCAGTCCCGAACTTGCTCAACGGCTGTCCTATGTCGTTGTCGGCCTTGGCCACCTGAGATCCTGCTGGAAGCTCGCCAAAAGGCGTCAGGCGGACGTCGTTTTCGCTCACTTCATTATCAGTAGGATCTATGTTTATGTATACCGGGTCCTCGTGATCGAAGACGCCGACGATCCCTCCGTCCCAGAAGGCGAACTCAGGACCCATATAAAAAGGACTGAGGGCCCCCGACTCGTCTACATCGTTCCACATCACCTTTGATCCATACTGCATCTCGTCACCCGCCGAGGAGGCTGAAGTGGCGACCAGGGCCAGAATCAGCATCGTCAGAGCTGCCCTACCGAAAGGAAGATATCTCATCATGAGTCACCCCACATCAATTTTTTACTCCCCTTTATGTGAGATGTATCTTTCTCCGATATCACATATAAATATTGCTAAAATGATACGCACTATATTCGGTTCAGCAGCGGTCCATAAACTCCGAGAAGAACCAGATCCTTGACCAAAATGGTTGAAGCCGGCCGCCGAACCCCGGATCGTTCGCCGATCTCGGCCAAGTTTGATCAGATCTTACCCTCAAATATCCTCAGCTCCAAACTTCTGGTTTCACCACCCCGTCCCGGATTACCAGGTACCTGTACTCCTCGCAGGGAGTTTTGTTCCAGGAGCCGACGTTTGCAACTCGGTACTTGTTCCCCCCACCTTCCCTCTCGGTGGGAATGTGAGTGTGGCCGTAGATCAGAAACTCATCGGTCCCCATCCCCAGATAAACGGTTCTTGACCCGGATTTGGCGAGATTGTCTATGGTGAGGGCTGCATCGTGACGGCCGAAGAGCCTCTCATCCGGGCTTTTCATCATGGACTTCAGCGCTCCGCGCAGATCGGATGGGATCCTTCGGAGCTCGTCTATGGTCGACTTCGAGGTCTGGATCATGTCCCACAATTCGCTGGCCGCGTTGCCGGTGTCGTCACCCGCAAGACAGAGGTTCTCGGCAAAGCACTTGTACGAGGTCAGCGACTTGTAGTAGGGGTTGGCGAGAACCTCCAGCTGGTAGCCGTGAATGAAGAAGAACTTCTCACCCCCTTCCTGAAGCCTGACGGACTCTGCGACGTTCTCGAAGGGGAAGTGGTTGGACAGGTTCTCGTTGAGCTTCAGCATGTAGTAATCATGGTTGCCGACGACGTAATGCACCTTCACATCGCTCTTGAAGCTCGTGAGCACCGAGACCACATCTTCCATCTCCATCAGCGCTATTGCGAAGTCGCGCCTCCAAAAGTCGATCAGATCTCCCAAGATCACCAAATCTCCGCCATCGCTCAACAGGTTCTCCTTTACGTGGTTGAGAAACTCCAGAAACTCTCGGTCGTCTCTCTCAACTTTATCATCTTTTCGTTTTTCTGCCAGATGGACGTCAGATACGACAACGATCATACAGATCCCGCGAAATTGTAGGATTTATACATATTTAACTTTTCTGTACGGTCCAGACCTGCCGCAGTTGCCGGGAACGGCAAAAGAGGTCCGGGCACCACCGACGACGTCTTCTCTTGGGACGATCAGTACCCCCTTTCGCCGTTGGCCTCGACCTCGGTCGGATAGTCCATAGGCCGAGCCTGAACCCGAGGACGTCAGCCAGTCACACTCCCCTCGGGCCACCTTTTTGACCGCGTCCAAGGTCTCGTTCTGCCAGGTACAGCTGCTGTAAGTCTTGCGCAGGGTATACCTCGGGCCTTCGAGCTGCTCTGCGCACTGGATCATGTTGATCGAACCGCCGTTGAAGAACCTCTGCCAGTGGTCGGCGGATCCCATCTTCGACTTGACCATGGTGTAGGTCTCGTAGACTAGGCTCGCATAACCCCACCCCACGGGCTCAAACAGACGGATGACCGAACTTGACCCAGGTTTTCAGGGATCAAATCCGGCCTCTGAGCTCATCGTAGAGCTCTATGCTGCCGATCTCTCCGAGATCTCCTCCACTGTCCAGTTTGCATTTATTATTATACATCAAAATGCATAATTAAGTTTTCATATATTGGAAAAGTATATGCCAAAAGCATCCGCTCTATCGAAGGTGACGATGGCGACTGGGCCCAACATCATGGAGGGCTGCCCAAAAAAATCCAGGGCACTATCGGAGCGCTTCCTGGAATAGGTTGATCTATCGGGAGGCAAAAACTCGATCCCATGATTGACCTCTTCCTCAGGGTGCTGGAGTTCGCAGCTCCGATCCTGGCGATGATCGGCATCGGCCTCTTCGGCGCCGGCGTCCTGACGGAGATGGGGCTGATGGAGGGGCTCGCCCGCATCGCAAGGCCGATCTTCTCCTTCACCAGGCTTCCCGACGCCTGCGCCTCGGCCTTCGTCGTATCCCTGGGGTCGGCGGTGGCGGCCAACGGGATGGTGGCGAGGTTCAGAGACGAGGGCTGTCTCGATGAGAGAGAGGTGGTCCTCTGCGCCATCATGAACAGCATACCCGTCTACTTCAGGGAGCTATTCACCTACCAGATCCCCATCGTTCTTCCGGCCCTCGGTCTGGTGGTCGGGGGCTTTTACGCCCTCGTCTTCATCATCACGGCCCTCGTCAAGATATCGGTGGTGGTGATCCTGAGCAGGATCTTTCTCAAGAAGGGAAGCTGCCGGGTCCCAGAAGGCGGCCGTCAGGTGAGGGCGTCTCTCAGGGAGGCGGTTATCAGATCTTTCCGGCGGGAGAGGAGGCTCTTCTTCAAGATCGCCGTCATCTACATCACCATGACCTCGATCGTCTTCGCCCTCAGGGACCGGGGGGCCTTCGAGGCCTTCAGCGTCCTCCCCCTGGCGGAGATCTTCGGCATCCCGCCAGAGAGCATCGTCCCCCTGACGACCTACGTCGCGAGCCCCATCGTCGGGATATCCCTCCTCGGCCCGATGATCGCGAGCAACGGGATCTCCCCGATCCAGGCGATGATCGTCTTGATGCTGGGAAGCATGTTCATGCTCCCCATCTTCGCCGCAAGAAGCCTTCTTCCCCGTTACGTGGGGCTCTTCGGTCTGCGGCTGGGAGTCGGGATCGTCGTCTTCTCGACAGGGATGAGCGTCCTCGTCAGGCTCGCGATCCTCCTGGTCCTGCTGGCCTTCGGCCGGTGAAGCGCCTCGTCTCTTATCGCTATCGTTGACCCTTAGGCACGCCAACGATTTCACTCGCCCATGATCTGGACGACGACCCTCCGATACCGGGGCCGAGTGTCCAGGTCGAGAAAGACTATCTGCTGCCAGGTGCCAAGCAAGAGCTTTCCTTCGGAGAACGGCACGGTGAGGCTCGGGCCGATCACCGATGCCCGGACGTGGGAGTGGCCGTTGCCGTCGCCCCATCTCTTGTTGTGGGCGTACTCGATCTCCTGGGGGGCTATCCTCTCCAGGGCGTCTTTCATATCCTCCACGAGCCCCGGCTCGTACTCGATGGTGGTGACGGCCCCGGTGGCGCCGGAGACGAATATGACAACAACTCCCGCACGAAGCTCCGACCTCTCGACGGCGGCTGCCACCTTGGCGGTCAGGTCTGTCATCTCAGCGTTTCCTTTGGTCTGGAAGTCGATGTGTTCTGTCACGATCAAGGGGAGCACCTCCGGTTTGAAGACGCGATAAATGCGTCATAACATATTTTCGCGGTCGCCCTTGATCAAACTTTGCAGAGGAAAATAGAGAAGATGTACAAAACCAAAGACGATATCGTTTCATTTCACGAGATCCGACGCCCAAAGTTCACGAATAAACAAACAAACTTGAGCTATCCAAAAGTTATTTAACCAAATCAAAACAAGTCAGTTTTGTTTAAGACAATATAATTTGTTAAAGGTGTCCGGAGATGCTGAGAATCCCGTTGATATTCATCGCTCTGGCGCTCCTTTCAGCGCCATCCATCTCGCAAGTCGACGACTCTGGCCAGCTGATATCCATCACCGACGAGGCGGGAATAAAGGTCGATGTACCCCTCTGCCCCGAAAGGATCGTCTGCCTCACTCCCGCCGTGGCGGAGGTGATATACGCCCTCGGCGAGTCCGATCGGATGGTGGCCCTCTCTGAGGACTGCACCATGCCACCGGCCTTATTGGAGAAAGAGAGCATCGGAGAGTCGGGCCGCGAGGCGGACGTCGAGAAGATTCTGGAGCTGGACCCAGACCTGGTCATAGCAAAGACGGGAAGCCTCTTTCCGGAAGAGTGTGAGGAGCAGCTCATAAGCTGCGGAATTCCCGTTCTGAGGTACCGGGTGCTTCATATTGACACTCTGATGCCGATGATCGGTGATTTTGGCTCGATCTTGAAGAGGCGAGAAGAGGCCAGTGAAATGAGCGAATACATCGACGGGTACTACGACCTCGTCCTGAACAGGACCGCCGGAATTGCGGAGAACGAGAGAGCTGGGGTCTACTTCATGTCGATGGGCCACTTCGACTGGACCGCAAGCTCCGCATCCACGGTCCACCAGAGGATCGTCGAAGCTGGCGGAAAAAACATAGCAGAGGATCTGGAGGGAAAGGTTCCCCACGTGGATATGGAGTGGGTGATAGAGCAAAACCCCGAGGTTATCGTCTACTCGATGCCCGCATCCCAGTACGAGGGCGCAACCCCCACGCTCGAGGAAATGGAACAGAAGAGGGACGAGATCATGAGCCTTCCGGGCTTTGACCAGATCGAGGCCGTGAAGCGCGGGAAGGTTTACATTGTGGACATAAACATGGCCAGCGGCCTCGCGGAGGTGGTGAACATGCTCTACTACGCGCAATGGTTCCATCCCGACCTCTTCCTTGACGTGGACCCGAGGGCCGTCCACCTGGAGATTTATCAGAAGTACTTCGATATGGAGGGGGTCTTTCAGGTATATCCTGAAAGTGTGCAGCCCTGAAAGCGCATCTTATAACTAGCTGGCCTCAGAAAGACGGAGCCCATGGTCTCCGGTTTGATGCTGAAGGGCTGGGCTGAGGTTGATGGAAGGCGGCTCTCAGAATTTGAGGTTAAAGAGATCCTCAGAGAGGGTCCAAGGAGCGCCTCAAACTTTGGGGGTGAGTTCTTCCTATCCTGGGACGGTTGCTCTGCCCGGGACCATTTCGGGATTATCCCCGGCGACTGTCCAGCAGGAACCATCGTCTGCGACGGCGAGGTGGTCGGAGCCGTCGATCCCCAGCCGCCCGATCTCGGCCTCGCCGAGGCGATCGAGGTCGCCGTCCGACTTCGAAGCGACGAGGGGGTCGTCGCCCTCTCCGGCGGCGTCGACTCTGCCCTCGTGGCTGCCCTGGCCAGAAGGGAGTGCGTCGTGGTGGGGGTCGAGGGGTCTGGCGACCTGAAGCGGGCAAGGGAGGTTGCCGACGTTCTCGATCTACAGCTGAAGACGGCGACGATCGACCCCGGAAGAATCGAAGAGGCCCTCGCCGAGGTCCTGGCGGTCATCCCGAGGCAAAACCCCGTCGACGCCTCCATAGCCGCCACCCTTTTCTTTGTGGCGGAGTGGGCAGGCGATCACGGGTACGAGAGGATCCTAGCCGGCCAGGGGGCGGACGAGCTCTTCGGCGGCTACGCCCGATACCTGGAGACCGAGACCCTCGGCGATGACCTGGAAAGGGATTTTCGGGGCCTTGCAGTCCAGGCGGAGAGGGACCAGGCGGTGGCCGGCCTATTCGGCGCTTACTTTTCGCTACCCTACCTGGACGTCCGAGTGGTGAGGAAGGCCATAGCGATCCCCCCCGAGGAGAAGGTCAAAGACGGCGTTCGAAAAAGGCCGCTCCGGGAGGTGGCGGCTCGACACATGCCGAAAGAGGTCGCCTATCGCGAGAAGAAGGCGATGCAGTACGGGTCAGGGGTGATGCGGGAGATGAAGAGGCTCGCGAGGAGGAAGGGCTTCGGGAAGGTCGGCGACTTTCTTGAGGAGATACGATGAAAGTGATGAAAGAGGATCCACCACATCCTTTTTCAACATAGAGGGCTTATTTCGGATAAAATAGGAAGGGGTCGGCGTTGTCTTCGATTCAGGAACTCAGGTCCGGAAGGTGCTTTCTCTCTAGCCTCGATCACGATGCTGAGATCGTGGCCTCCATCACGAATCTCGCCGAGAGGTTGGGGATCGAGGCTGGCGCCGTCGCCGCCATAGGGGCGCTGAAGAGGGCGGAGATCGGCTACTACGACCAGGGGGCCCACGAGTACAGAGCGATCGAGATCGACCGTCCGGTGGAGATATCAAGCCTCACTGGAAACATCTCCATCAGGGACGGGAAGCCCTTCCTCCACGCCCACGCGACCCTGGCGGACTTCGAGGGGAACGTCAAGGGAGGCCACCTATCGAGCGGGACGGTCTTCGCCGCCGAAGTGTACATCCAGGAGCTTGTTGGACGGCCTCCTGAAAGAAGGCATGATCCGACGACGGATCTATTTCTCTGGAGTGAAACCGATTGAAGACCGCCGATTACTTCGAGCTTCTGGAGTCGGGGCTGGCAGAAGCGATGGAGATCGCAGGCGAAGCCCGAAAGCAGGGGAAAGACCCGAGCCTCTCGGTGGAGGTCCCCACGGCCGTCGACCTCGCCGAACGGGTCGAAAAGCTGATCGGCATAGATGGGATCGCAAAGCGGGCCCGGGAGCTTGAGGCCGGGGGGATGAGCCGGGAGGAGGCGGCCCTCGCCATAGGCCTTGACTTCGCAGAGGGGAGGATCGGTAACTTCTCGACCAAGATAGAGGCGATCGACAGCGCCATCCGGACCTCCGTCGCCCTCCTCACCGAGGGGGTCGTGGCGGCTCCCATCGAGGGGATCGCCAAGGTCGATCTGGGCAAAAACGACGACGGGACCGAATACCTCAAGGTCTACTACGCCGGGCCCATTCGGAGCGCCGGGGGGACCGCTCAGGCCCTGAGCGTCCTCGTCGCCGACTACGTCCGGCGCGGGGTGGGGATCGCCCGGTACAAGCCGCGGCCCGAGGAGGTGGAGAGGTACGTCGAGGAGATCGGCCTCTATCGGCGGGTGGCGGGGCTCCAGTACGTTCCATCCGACCAGGAGATACGAACCCTCGTCCGAAACTGCCCCATCTGCATCGAGGGGGAGCCGACGGAGGAGGAGGAGGTCTCGGGGTATAGGGACCTTGAGAGGATCGAGACGAACCGGATCCGGGGAGGCGTCGCCCTCGTCTCGGCCGAGGGGATCGCCCTCAAAAGGCCGAAGCTTAAAAAGCACGTCTCAAAGCTTGCTATCGAGGGGTGGGACTGGCTCGACGAGCTGGCGAGCGGCGGAAAAAAAGACGGCGGTGCCTCCAGCGAGAAGTTCCTCCGAGATATCATCGCCGGAAGGCCTGTCTTCAGCCACCCCCACCGTCCAGGGGGGTTTCGGCTTAGGTACGGAAGGTCCCGGAACACAGGGCTTGCCGCCGCCGGGTTCAGCCCCGCGACGATGGTCATTTTGAAGGATTTTCTCGCCGCCGGGACCCAGGTTAAGGTGGAGCAGCCCGGAAAGGCGGCGGCGGTCTCGCCGGTGAGCAGCATCGAAGGGCCGACGGTGAGGCTCCTCGGCGGAGACCTCGTGAGGATCGACTCTCAGGAGGAGGCTGAACGTCGCAAAAACGACGTCGTCAAGATCGTGGACGTCGGAGAGATTCTGATCAGCTTCGGCGATTTTCTCGAGAACAACAGGACCCTCGCCCCCGCATCCTACTCTTTTGAGTGGTGGGCGGCAGAGCTTGCCGAGGCGGGAGGCGACCCCGCGGGCCTTGAGGCGGTCGGGGCTGAGGAGGCGATCGAGATATCGCGGCGGTGGAACGTCCCCCTCCACCCGAGGTTCACCTACCTCTGGCACGACCTGTCCGTCGAAAAGTATCGGGATCTGAGAGAGACGGTCTCGTCGGAGGGGGTGCTTGAGGGCGGCTTCCTCCTCCTGCCGCTCTCGGCGATGGAGTCCCTGGAGACCCTCCTCGTCTTGCACAGAGTGAGGGACCAGAGGATAGAGGTCGACGATCCCCTGACCCTCCTCCTCTCTCTCGGGATCGAGCCCGAGGGGCTGAAGCAAAAGGAGCTTGAAGATGAGCCGGTACGCGGTGCGAAAGATGAAGGCGCAACAGGGACCGGGATAGAGGCGGAAGGCGATCCGGCGTTGAAGGTATCGGCGTCGGAGCCGAAGTCGGCCCTCGATCTCGTCAACCGCGTCGCCGGGATCAAGGTGATGGCGAGAGCCCCCACCAGGGTCGGGTCCAGGATGGGTCGGCCCGAAAAGTCCGATAAACGGGAGATGAGGCCCCCGCCCCACGTCCTCTTCCCGACGGGCGAGGCAGGAGGAAAAAGCCGGTCGGTGGGGGAGTGCGCCAAAAACCACGTCGGAAACGGAAGGCCCGGCATCATCGAGACATCTATCGGAAAGAGGGTCTGCCCCCACTGCGGAGCCGAGACCCACGAGTTTTTGTGCGAATGCGGCGGCCACACCCTCCCTCAGAGGCTCTGCCCCACCTGCCACCTGCCGGGAAAGGAGAAGTGTCCCAAATGCGGAAAGGCCACCACCGCCGCCGCGGCCATGAAGCTCGACGTGAAGGAGCTCTACTCCCGGGCGCTCACGCAGCTGAACGAGAGGGAGCCGGATCTTGTGAGGGGGGTTTTAGGCCTCACCTCCCGGGACAAGACGCCCGAGAGCCTGGAGAAGGGAATCCTCCGGGCGAAGCACGGCGTCTTCATCTTCAAGGACGGGACGGTCAGGTACGACCTGACCGATCTGCCCCTCACCCACTTCCGGCCGCGGGAGATCCACACCGACGTGAACCGGCTCCGGGACCTCGGCTACACCGAGGACATTTATGGCGAGCCCCTGACGAGCCCAGACCAGATCCTGGAGCTTCTGGTCCAGGACGTGATACTCTCCTTCGACGGCGGTGAGTACCTCCTGAAGGTGGCGAAGTTCGTCGACGAGGAACTGGAGAAGTTCTACGGCCTTGAAAGCTTCTACAACGCCGCGACTCCCCAGGATCTGATCGGTTCTCTTCTGGTGGGGCTTGCCCCCCACACATCGGCGGGGGTCTTGTGCAGGCTGATCGGCTACACCACAGCCTCAGCAGGGTACGGCCACCCCTTCTTCCATGCGGCGAAGAGGAGAAACTGTGACGGCGACGAGGACTGCGTGATGCTCCTTTTGGATTCCCTTCTCAACTTCTCGATGTCGTACCTGCCGGAGAAGCGCGGAGGCAAGATGGACGCGCCCCTCGTAATGACCACCAGGCTCGACCCGAAGGAGGTGGACGGCGAGGCCCACAACCTGGACCTTCCCTCGAGGTACCCCCTGGAGTTCTATCGGGCGACTTTGAGCGGGGCGTCGCCGAAGGAGGTGGAGGGTCTGATCGACGTCGTATCGAAGAGGCTCGGGACCGAAGCCCAGTATTGTGGGTTCAAATTCACCCACGACACCGACGACATCGCCTCCGGGCCGAAAAACAGCGCCTACAAGACCCTGGAGACGATGATCGATAAGATGGACGCCCAGCTATCCCTCGCAAGGTCGATCAGGGCCGTCGACGAGAGGGACGTGGCGACGAGGGTGATAAACTCCCACTTCCTACCCGATCTCATCGGAAACCTCCGGGCTTTCTCCCGCCAGAAGGTCCGGTGCGTCAAGTGTGGGGCGAAGTTCCGGAGGCCACCCCTCTCCGACGTCTGCCCGAAGTGCGGCGGGAGGGTGATCCTCACCGTCCATGAGGGGTCCGTCCGAAAGTACCTGGAGGTCTCGATGAAGGTGGCCGAGGAGTTCGGGGTCGACGACTACACCAAACAGAGGCTTGAGATCATAAAGATGGACATCGACTCCCTTTTCCAGAACGAGAAGTCGAAGCAGATGGGCCTCGCCGACTTCATGTGAGAGGCGAGGGAAAAGTGGTGGCCATCGTAATAAGTCAAGTTGCGGCGGCGCACCCCGCAGCAGAGCTGCCGGGGTTAACCGTCAACTTCATTATCCCGGAATACAACGAACGTTTGATACAATAGAAAGCGTTTATAATAGTCAGGCTATTGGTCCACATGTGAATAGGCATCGACTCGCTGAAGCGTGGTGGGCTTAACAGAAGACCGATGGCGTGCTTTCAAGTCATGAAACTCGGTTTCTCGAAGCCTCGGAATTAAACCGATACCAGCAGCATCTCCTTCAACCGCCTGGTGAAAGGCCGTTTCCCACCTCCGCCACCAGCCAGGCCGAGGCGTCGAGGAACACCCCCTCACCGAAGATGGCGTCGCCAGACGATGCCTCCTCTATCGCCCGCCTCGCCCTCCTCTTCACTACCACCATCGGCGGCTCGGAAAAGGGCTCCGAGAGGTCCCGGTATTCCCGGACGATCTTTTCGATCTCCTCCTCGTCGACGAGGCCGATCCGATCGATCACCTTCACCTGCCTCTGGAATCTCTCGATCGCCTTCGCCGAGAGGTTTTCGATGAAGGGTATAGCCCCTCCCGACCCCACGATCCTCCCCTCGCCGTCGATTCCGTTTCTGTGGAGGGCGATGATGGAATCTCCCGGAAGGTGCCCCTTCGACTCCTCGCCGCAGACCAGGAGGAAACGGAGGTTGGAGTTGGAGATGAGGTTTGCCACCACTTTCTCCACGCCGAGGTTCTCGGTCTTGCAGGGGCCCCAGATCGCAGCTCCTGTCGCCACAAGGTGGCTCGCGAGGGTCACCACGGCGATCCGGGATTCTGGATCATCCAGCCGATAATCCCCTCTTATCGGCGGCCAGCTCCTGGGATCATAGCGCAGATATTTCCCGTCGCCTTCGCGATCGTCATCTGAAATGGCAGGATCTTCGTCGGTCATCATGATCCAGTTGGATTTACTGGTTTAAATGGTTTGATTGCCGATAACTGGCAATTTTGCAAACAAGAAGGTTATATACGAAAAAGGCGAATCAGATACTAATTTGGAGAGTTCTATTGCGAGGAGAGCCAGAACGACAACGAGTTTGAAGAGGATGAGGCTGACCAAAAAATGGCATCTTATGAGGAGCGAATTCTCAAGGCGATAGAAGATTCCGAAGTTGGGCTGACCACCGTGGACGTGGCAAAGCAGGCGGGGGTCAGCAAAACCACCGCCATAAAGTACCTTTCAGTTCTGAAGTCCGAAGGCAAATGCGAGTTTGTGGAGGTCGGACCCTCAAAGCTCTGGAGGGCCAGCGAGCTCGGAGGGGTCGCCATAACTCCGGAGAACGTCGAATGTCTGGAGGACTTCAAGGCCGCTCTGAAGGAGAGGGGCGGCGTTGATATGCCTCCTCTGAAGTTTTCGGTGGTGGCCCAGCTCGAGGAGATTTCAGACGACGTTACCATCTCCATGTCCTTCAAAGTAAAACCCGAGAAGGTCGGAACTTTCATGAACCTGATGAAAAAATGCGTCCGTCAGACTGAGTAGCGGCCGATTCGCCCACAGGTGAAAACGGTGGTCAAACTGTCAAAAATTAGCTTTATATATGATACGTGCTACCAAATAGCGTTGGAGATTCGGGATGCGAAATATGCGGATACCGTCTGAAATCCACGACTTCTTCGGGGTTGAAGAGGGCCAGACGCTTCTGATCAAGGGGATGCCGGGGACCGGTAAAACGACCCTGGCCCTGGAGATCATGAACTCCGTCTGCTCCGAGATGAACGGGATGTACATCTCCACCCGGGTCAATCCCCTCCGAGTATACGGGATGTTCCCCTGGATCGACGAGATCATCCCTCCCAAAAACGTAGTAAACGCCACCCAAAAGATGCTTCTTGATAGCCTCAAGAACGTCGGCAAGGAAGGCTCCAGCTACGAGGTGGTCCTTGACTTCTTCAAGACCTTCTTGGACCAGGCCGAGGAGATGGACGACCCCATGATAGTAATAGACAGCTGGGACGCCGTCATAAACTACACAGCCCACATCCTCAGAGAAGCTCAGCATAGCCTCGAGCAGAACATCTGCGAGTTCGCCCGGGACATGGGAATTCACATGATATTCGTCAGCGAGTCGGCAGATCTGATGCCCCTCGACTACATCGTCGACGGCGTCGTGACCCTGAAGAACGTCAGGATGACTGCCCCTCTATCCGGCGAAAACCGTCCTGAGGGGATGACGACGAGGTACGCAAGAGAGATCAAGCTCGACAAGTTGAGGGGGGTCGAGATAAAACAGAAGATTTACACCTGCACCCTCCACGATGGAAGGTTCCGTTATTTCGAGCCAGCCATCGAAAATATATCTCCCCAGATCAGCATCGTAACCGACGTCGACCGGATATCCGACCCCTGCGACGGCTGCATCTCCACCGGGATAAGCGACTTCGACAAAATCACCGGCGGCCTCGGTTTTGGGTCCTGCAACGTCCTCGAGATCGATCACGGCGTCGGCAAGAGGTACTACCAGGTGCTGACGGCCCTCGCCTCGAACTCCGTCAAGAACGGGAGGGCGGTCCATATCGTTCCGAGCATCGGCTACCAGCTCACCCCAAGGGACGTCTTCGTACCCTCCAACGTGATGGTGCTGGAGGCGGGAGGCGACCGCGACCAGTGGTACGAGACCCTCTTCAAGCATTGGGACGCCCTGAGAGCGCGGACGGGCCAGCCGATCCTCAACGTCATGGGCCTCGACTCGATGGAATTCGCCTTCGGCTATGAGAGGATGCTCAACGCCACCAGCCGCATGTTTCAGAAGTGGAAGGAGACGAGCGACGTCAACGTGGTGGTGGTGAAGTCGGGCCAGAAGAGCATCCGAATGACCTCCCACATAGCCGACACTTATTTCGTGATCAAGGAGCTGAACGGCGGCATCTGTCTCTACGGCCTGATACCCCGGACCGAGCCCCACTACATGGTCTGGGACGAGAATAACAACATCAGGCTGGTACCCCTAGTTTGATTGTAGCCTGCTATCCTATTCTCTTCTCGATTCTGGACCTCGTTCTCGATTTCGATTATTACACCCAGCGGTCGCCCTCAGCCCTGATCTCCTTCTTCCAGATGGGAGCGCGTCTCTTTATCTCGTCGATGACGTGCTCGCAACCCCGAAAGGCCGCATGCCTGGAGGCCGCCGTGCAGACGATCAGGACGATATCCTCCCCCACCGAGAGGGCTCCGACCCTGTGGATCACGTCGACGGATTTGAGATCGAAGATCTCCATAGCCTCCTCCCGGATCTTCTCCAGCTCCTCTCTGGCCACCTCCCGGTAAGCTTCCACCTCCATCCCCGAGATCTCGTCGTCCCTGACGGTGCCCAGGAAGGTGACTGTGGCTCCAGCGTCGGCCCGCTTCGCCCTCGTCACCACATCTTCGATGGAGAAGTCGTCCTCGGTGATCTCGATCAAAACCCAGCACCTACCGGCTTCATCCGCCCGAGAAGGGCGGAAGAAACGCCACCTCGTCCCCCTCTTCAAGAACGGTCTTCCTGAGGTCGGAATGATCTAGCCCCTTCCGGTTCCTGAGGATCGTCACCCCCTCGCCGACGGTCCCGTCAGAGCGAAAGAGGTCGCCCTCAAGCTCTGGATGAGTGAGAGAGATCGCTTTCAAAAGGTCGCCGATGGTGGAGCCCTCTTTCAGGTCGAAGCAGGCCTCCTCGCCCGCGATCTCTCTGAACTTCGCAAAGGCCCTCACCAGCACCCTCATCTCTTCGCCCTCAGCCTCGCGATCTCCTCTTTCCCCTCGATTCGCATCACGAAGGTCCCGTAACAGGGCTTGGTGTAGGGGAAGATCACCTCGTCGCCCTCGATGCCGACGAGGAGCGGCGGCACCCCGATCAGGTAGACGTTGAAGATTCTGTATCCGGGCGGGACCTCGACGTTTTCCTTGAAGTTCTTTTTAATGTACTCTCTCGCCTCTTTGAAAGAGCACTGGGAAAGGAGGATCTCGTACTTCATCTCCTCGATACAGCTCAAGCTACCACCTCGTCTATCAGCTTCTTAAGCGGGATCGGGTCGTGGACGGCTTTTGCGACCAGCTTTCTGCAGTCGAACTCGACGGTCTTCTCCAGCTCTTCGGCCCCTCTCCCGAAGATCAGGACGAAGAGCTCCGCCCCGGATATGTAGCTCATCGTCCCGGCGTAAGTTATGCCGGCGTCGCTGTGGGCAAAGGCGAAGCAGAGGTCGAAGTCGATCTTCCCCTCCGAGATCGAGGCGATGCACCGGTCGATGTTCATCGTCTCGCCTATGTAGTGGCCCATCGGGTCTGCGAGCTTCGTCAGCTTGAGGGCGGCGCCGGTTCCGGCCACCACCACATCGTCCCCCCTCTCTCTCAGCCTGAAAGCCAGGTAGAGGGCGATGCTGGTCTGGACAGGAACCTCGGGACATCCCAGGAGAAGTAGCGACCTCTTCTTCCCGGACCGGGTCTCTGACGCCTTTTCAGCAGAACTTTCCATATTATATCATCAACCTCAAGTCTACTTAAAGTTCTCTCAGCCCACCGCAGTCGATACAACCGGGGTTTCTCTCGATGGGGATCTCGTCGCACCTCGCCCGGAGGCCGTCCCAGATGAGGAGCCTGCCATCGAGAAGATCTCCCTTTCCCGTCAGGTACTTTATCGCCTCTCCTGCCTGGATAGAGCCGATGACGCCGCAGGTGGCGCCCAGGGCGGGGCTGGTCACCTTTGGGGGCGAGCGGGGGAAGATGCAGCGGAGGCAGGGGGTCCTTTTCGGGATGATGGTGGTGGCTTGGCCGTCGAAGCCTGAGATCGCTCCGTGAAAGAGGGGTACCCCCCTCTCCAGGGCCGCCCTGTTGAGCATATATCTTGAAGGAAAGTTGTCGAGGGCGTCGACGACCAGGTCGGCTTCTCCCACAAGGCCCGCCAAATTCTCCTCGTCGGCAAACTGGGTCACCGCCTCCACCTCCACCTCGGGGTTCAGCCCACGAATCGTCTCGGCCGCCGAGACGGCCTTGGGTCGCCCGATATCTTTCGTCCAGTGGAGGATCTGGCGGTTAAGGTTGCTCATTTCGACGACGTCGCCGTCGACGACGACTATCCTTCCCACCCCGGCGACGGCTAGGTAGACCGAGACCGAGGACCCGAGGCCACCAGCTCCGATGACGAGGGCGGTCGCTCTCTTCAGCCTCCTCTGCCCCTCGGCCCCGAAGAGCCTGACCTGCCGCTCGTACCTCGCCTTATCCGCCTGATCGAGCATCTCGACCCCCAGAAACTGCTATTCTTTGCTCCGATCAACCCCATCTATGGGCCCGCCACCTGCTGGCGGTGCCGTATTCAGCCGCCCACCACCGCCGGGAAGAGGGCCACCTCGTCTCCATCCGCCAGGACCGTCTCTGACCCCTCCAGAGACTCGAAGTGTCTCCCGTTGACCATCACGTTCACGTCGTCCCTTATCTTGCCGGAGGCGTCGAAGATCTGATCTCTGAGGTCGTTGGATCTCGAAGCCAGCTTATTCAAAAGGTCGATTATGGTAGAGCCCTCGGGAAGGTCGACCTCCATCTCCCCGCCGAGGAGGTCTCTATACCTTGCGAAGGCCTTCAGTCTGATTTTCATGGTCGTCCTGCGATCTCCTTTATCCGCTCCAGGGCACGGGTGGCGTCATCCCTCTTGAGGTCTCTCTTTTCTATTCGGAGGAACCTTTTGAAGCCCTCTCGCGGGGACTCGTCGAGGCCCTCCGCCACTTCGAGGATCCGGTCGTAGGTCCTTTTTGGAAAGTAGAGGGACGAGGCGGCGGCGAGGATCCTCTCGCCCGCCTCCTGGTCGATGTACCCCAGCTCCTGGGCGGCCCTGACGTTGTCCCTGATGTTGACCAGAGGCTCGGATAGCGGCTCGAAGTTGATGGGGTCGAATATGAGGGCCACCTCGTCGTCGGAGATGAGGACGCCCTCCCGATATAGCCTGAAGATCTCGCCCACCCCCTCCATCCCGAAGGAGTGAAGCTCGGCGGCCCGCAGAGCCCCCATGCTGGAGGCACCGACGACCAAAACCCCCATCTCCAGGACCGCCAGGACCTCCTTGTGGGCGACGGCGCTGTCCTGGAAGAAGACGCCATCGATGAGCCCCACAATTTTGGCGCCCTCCTTCGCGGCCCTGAAGACGTCGCCCCTCTTGGCGGGGGGTCGATAGTCCGCCTTCAGGATCTCCGAGGCCCTCTTCCTATCGAGGCCCGGCCCGAGAAAGACGACGATATCTCTTGATCTCATCTCTGCACCGCTTGCCCCGTCGGTCCGGGTCCATGGCGCTCTGCTCTAAACCCGGAACCATCACCCTCACCACTGGGACCCCGATCTCTTCGCGGGTGAGGTCGACGACTATCGCTCTATCCATCCCCGCCTCTTCGAGCCGTTTCATCATCAGGTTGATGTCGTCGAGGAAGTCCTCGCTGTCCTGGGACCTGATCTCGGAGAAGGACCTAGTCTCCGAGTCGGCGAACCAGTGTTTGTTCAGCCTCTTCGTCCTGTCGTAGCCGATCTGTCTCCGAAAGTCTGCCGTCGTCGTGTCCTCTCTCGCCCCGTGGATCTGGGTCAGCCTCGACTGGGCGACCTCCGTCAGGGCCCGGAGGACCGCCACCTCGGCGCTGGTGTGGGTTCCCATCCCGATGGTGAGAAGAGCGGGGTCTTTTAGCCTCACGTCGTCGGAGGCCGCGGCTATGGTGGGGACTCCGACGTCGCTTGTGATGTCTTTTATCCTGACCTCCACCTCGGCGGCGGCGAACTTCTCGATGAGCCCCGAGGCGAGGCCGTTCTCCACCTCGGTGACGAGGGGTCCCGTCCTCTTAACAGCCTCCACCAGGGACCAGGCGTCCCTCTCGATAACCTCGGAGAGGCCGTGGAATACCGCCTCCTCGATGACGTTCCCGGAGGCTAGACCGTTGGTGTTCGTCCGGAAGAGCTGCGGATAGTTCGGGGGCAAGGGGTGGAAGACCCCGCTTGCCGGGACCATCACCTCTTCTTTTCTGATCAGGTCGTACCCCTCGACCCACGGGATCGGCATCTCGGGGTTTGCGTCCTGTGGCAGTATCAGGTCTCTCGGGTCGAGGGCGTTCGTCTCGGACTTGATCTTCGAGAAGGTCTCGACGAGAAGCTCTCTCTCGTGGGCCTCGGCCGAGTAGCGCTCGATCCCCTCCATCATCGCCGAGACCCTGGCCTCGGCGGGGGTGGCGCCCTTGCCGTTGTAGACGGAGATCGCCCCCTTATCCGCGGCGGGCCTGATGCTGGAGAAGACCGGGATCCCGATCCGGTCCAGGTTGGTGATGTCGGCCACCCTGGTTATCCCCGCTAGCTCCATCTTCGGCGCTATCCGGTCGAGGGTCTCCTCGGGAGAGAAGGCCCGGTGGGTGTCGGTCTTGTATTTTTTTATGCAGGATCTGAGCAACATCGGTTATCAACTCTTGAGCTTGAAGGCGTTCGCGAAGGCAGGCCGCCGACTCTGGGGAAGGTGGTCTTTTCGGCCCTAAATACATGTCGGGTTTTTTGCCGTCTAACGAGGGCGCGACTGGGGGGAGGGCCTTCAGAGAAAGGACAGAAAGATCCAGTAGACGAGGAGGTTTGCGGCCGTGAGGGGAAAGCCCACCTTCACGAACTCAGTGAAGGTGAGGAAGGTCCCTCTCCTCTCGCCGTTCTGGACGATGATGACGTTGCTTGCCGCCCCGATGATCGTCAGGTTCCCGGCGATGGTGCTTCCGGCGGCGAGGGCCATCATCCCCTCCACCGACCCGTCGAGGTGGGATAAGAGCGGCAAATAAAGGGCGACGAAGGGGACGTTTGAAATGAACTGGCTCAGAAGGGCGCTGGTGGCGAGGATCACGGGAATCGAGGTCGCCTCGAGGCTTGAGCCGTTTATCGCAGCCTGGAACAGTCCTGCGTTCCAGACGCTCTCCATCAGAACGAACATCGAGGCGAAGAAGATCAAAGTCCGCCAGTCGACCTTCTTCGCCACCTCAACCCTCCGGGGGCTGAATATGAGGATGGGCAGAGCCGAGAAGAGGGCGATCTCCGTCAGGCCGAAGGGGGAGCCGAAGCCGAAGGAGACCGAGAGTATCTTGACCGCGATGAGGGCCACCACCATGGCGAGAGAGACCCTGGAGAGGTGGGCGAGGTGGCGATCGTCTACGTACTCGCGGCCGTGGTTCAGGACCCGGCCCCCAAACTCCCTCCTGTAAAAAAGCTTCAAGATCCCGTAGGCGATGAGGAGGTTTGCGGCCGTCGGCAGGGCCAGGTATCGGAAGAAGGTGACGAAGGGGTTGGGGACACCTCCGCTTAAGGCGATCAGCAGGTTCTGGGGGTTTCCGATGGGGCTTGCGACGCTTCCTATGGTGACGCCGAAGGCGAGGGAGAGGAGAAGGAGCTTGGGGGAGATATCGTACTTTTTCGCGAAGTGAAGGAGGAGGGGGGTTCCGACGATGGCGAGAGTGTCGTTCATCAGGATAGCAGATAGAATTCCCGTCCCGAAGAGGATCGCGAGGACGAGCTGGTCGACGTTCTTCGCCCTTTTGAATAGCCGATAAGAGAGGCTTTCTAGGTAGCCGCTCTCCTCCAGGGCCACCCCGATGACGAACATGCCGGCGAGAAAGA
>ERZ795057.339-NODE-339-length-49624-cov-29.396740_pt1 | contig 49624 bp, 42 predicted proteins | sample MGYA00375141_ERZ795057 | MGnify/ENA primary metagenome ERZ795057 (study PRJEB30186, sample SAMN05720163) | activated sludge metagenome | isolation source: Anaerobic digester | place: Hong Kong | collected 2015-01-26 ...
ATTAAGGATTCAGTGACAGTTCTGGGGCCCATAGCTCAGCTGGAAGAGCCACCGGCTCATAACCGGTAGGTCCCTGGTTCGAACCCAGGTGGGCCCACCAGAATTTAATAGGACATGATGTCAAAAGGAATTTTATTGAAATTGATTGATAGAGAATATGAGTTATAATCTCAACAAGGGCGCACCCGTACGGGTTGCGCCCTTTGAATTTAATGGCCTGACAAAAGGTTTTCATTATTTATCGGAATTTTTAAATGATTCCCAAACTAAAGGATATATTGGTACTGTTGGAGGATCTGGCATCTGCAAAGCTGGCAGAGCCATGGGATAACCCAGGGCTTCAGGTCGGATCATTTTCTCAGGATATCACAAAGATTTTCGTTTCTCTTGATCCCACTTTAAAGGCATTAAATTCAGCCTGCAATGTGAGTGCCCAATTGCTGCTTACTCATCACCCATTAATTTTTAGACCTCTTTCACAGATGGAAAGCAGCTATTATCCAGGAAATGTTATTTTTAATGCCATAAAAAATGGAATTGCTGTAGTTGCCGCTCACACTAACCTTGACAGCGCATGGGGCGGCATAAATGATATTCTTGCTGATTTGTTTGAACTTAAAGATGTAGAGACTCTAACTGAAGTTGATGATCCGGGTAATTCTGGTCTGGGAAGGATAGGAAATTTACCGGAGCCGGTAAAGTTATCTATTGTGATAAAGAAAGTGAAAGAAATACTTAACGCTGAAAAACTCAGGGTTGCAGGTGATGGGAATACCATGATTAACCGGGTAGCGATTGTCGGGGGTTCAGGTGGGAGTCTCATATCTTTGGCCCATAAAAAAGATGCTGATCTTCTTTTAACAGGAGATGTGAGCCACCATGATGCATTGGAAGCAGATTCCTTAGGGCTTGTCTTGATAGACGCAGGGCATTTCCGTATGGAAAAGGTCGCTTTTGATATTTTTGCCAATCGTCTCGGGTCTTTATTTCTTGAGCGGGGCTGGGATACAACGATCGAGGTGGATAAAAATGAAAATGATCCAATGCGTGATGGTTAAGAATGTGAGGTGAAGGAATTGGAAAAAAAGATATTATTACTAATAGAACTCCAGGATTGTGATAAAAGGAGAAAAGCTGTTTTAAAGAAAAAAGACGAAATCCCTGCAAGGCTTAAAGCTCTTGATGAAAGTCTTAAGGAGATTGATGATGAGCTTGACAAGGAACTAAAGCAACTTGATGAATACAAACATGAAAGACGTCATCTTGAGCAGGAAATTGATGACAAGGAAAGTAAAATTGTAAAAAGCAATATCAAACTGGGAAATATAAAATCTAATAAAGAATACCAGGCAGCTTTAAAAGAACTGTCTGATTTAAAAGCAGAAAAGGCTGTTTATGAAGATAAGGCTATTGAAATTATGGAGCAAATAGAAAGCCTTGAAGAGATCTCTGCGGTCAGCAAAGAGAAAAAAGCCATAGCGCTTGAAGGGTTTGAAAAACTGCGGACAGAAATCTTAGAGGAAGCAAAGACAATGGATAAGAAACTCAAAAGTCTGGAAGTCGAACGTGAACGTCTTTCCCGGGCTATTGACGGGAAGCTTCTAAAAAGATACAATTTTATAAGCGAGCACAAAGATGGTCTTGCAATAAGTGCTGTTATTAAGGGTGTTTGTCAGACATGCAATATGGGAATTCCACCACAGCAATTTAATGAATTAATCAGGGGAGATGAATTAATGACTTGCCCTCACTGTAACCGTATTATTTACTGGGGTGAGAATCAACATTTCATAAGCCATGAAAATAGTTAAGAAATGAGGATTATGTAGAAAGTCAAAATTCACTCAATCTGTACGATGTATTCACTTCTGTCATTCCGGGCAGATTTACCCGCCACAAAGACTGACAGGTAAACGATCAGAATAGCCAGGCATTAGTTCTTTAAAAAGAAATATTTAGACAGGCGGGTATGCCAAAGTAAGACAAATGGCCGCTGCCGTGCCATTAAGGCAAGGGAGAGGAAAGTCCGGGCTCCGCAGGACAGGGCGCTGGGTAATGCCCAGTCCCGGTAACGGGAAGGATAGTGCCACAGAAAACAAACCGCCCGGCATCAGCTATTAAACTGGAAGCATTCAGGCTTTATGCTGAGAGTATTGGGATATGGCTCTTGACTTTTGTAATTCGGGGCTGATTGCCGGGTAAGGGTGAAAAGGTGAGGTAAGAGCTCACCAGTCACGCCGGTGACGGCGTGAGCTAGGTAAACCCCGCCCGGAGCAAAACCAAATAGGGGAACGCATGAGGGTAGTCCGCCCCAGTTCCCGGGTAGGTCGCTTGACCCCTGTAGTAATACCGGGGCTAGATGAATGGTCATTACCCCGGAAAAGGTGACTTTTTCGGGGCACAGAACCCGGCTTATGGCTTGCTTTGACATACCCGTTTCTGATTAATACAGACAATAAACTACCCCGCCGCAGAGCAGCGGGGTATCGTAAAAAGCATTGAACGCCCCAAGGGGCGGGGACTTGTCTGCCTGAGGCAGGATCGAACCCTCGTCCGCCTTTTATCAGCCTTTTACCAGCCTTAGGCTGGTCGGCTGACTGGCGGATTGAAAAAAACCTGGTAAAATTAATGCATAACCATTATAGAGCCCCTCGAATTATAGTTGAGGGTCGTTTTGTTTTGGAATGTATGAAAATCTCAAAAACTAAAGGTTTTTATGGTAACTTTTGCTGCTGGACGTATTTCTGCGGAGGTCTCTGAAGAGTCAATATTTATTATCGGAGCAGGACATTTCGGAGGCAGGGCTGCGCGGTCGCTTGTAAAGAAATCAAAGGGACCAGTATTTATTGTTGACATAGATGAAAACAGTATTTCCCAGGTTAAAGATCTGCCGGTTAAACTGATTGTATATGACGGAAGTCGTTTTTTGATCGATAATTCCCATCTTTTAAAACCTCCTAACCTTATCATTCCAGCGCTTCCGATTCATCTTGCCTTTGAGTGGTTAAAAAGGTATCTTTACGGCAGGCTTAAGATTAAACAGATATCTTTTCCGCAGGAAATAAGGGATTTTTTGCCGTTTACATGGCCGGGAAGTGAAGGTTCACTTCTTATAAGTTATGCTGATTTTATATGCCCTGATGACTGCTCAGAGCCGGAATATTGCACTGTAACCGGAGAAAGGCGTGAAATACCTTTGCATGACCTTGTAGAAGGCTTGGAATTAGACGATTTCGGAGTCCATGTGATAAAGAGTCTTCAACTTGCACCAGGGGTTGGTGGATACAAGGTTGAAGATTTAATGAAGGCAGCTGAGATTATTGTCCAGAATAAAGAAGGCAAATGGCTTATAAGTACCGCATGCAGGTGTCACGGGATCCTTACAGCCTTTGAGGCACAGCCTTATTAGGTTAAATGGGATAAAGATTGCCATAAGGCTCAGGTAAAATAAAGTAAATTCACTCAGGGAGGTGTTTAATTTAACATGGTTATATTAGGCAATTTTTTGATAGCTATTGCTAAAATTATAAACATTGCTTTGACTTTTTACATGTGGATAATTATTGGAAGGGCTGTAATTTCCTGGGTAAATCCTGATCCGTATAATCCTATTGTGCGTTTTCTTAACTCTGTTACAGAGCCGGTTCTTTATCCAATCCGTCGCAGGCTGCCCTTTTTAGGAGGGTTCGATTTTTCTCCAGTCATTGTAATCCTTGCCATTGTTTTTATTCAGACCTTTTTGGTTCAAAGCCTGGCTGACCTGGCCATTAGAATTAGATGACGTGCCTTTTTTCAGAGTCGGTTAAAACCTTTCGGAGGGGTTTTCCGTGAGCAGTGAGAAAAAATGTGAAACAATCATCAAGGTTAAGGTATTGCCAAGGTCTTCAAGAAATCAGATTGCCGGAAAGGAAGACGATATTTTTAAGGTTAAATTAACTGCTCCGCCTGTAGAAGGAAAAGCAAATAAGGCACTAAAAGAATTATTTGCCAAGAGATTAGGCATTCCAAAAGCTGATGTAGAGATTGTATCAGGAGAATCTTCAAGGGTGAAGCTGGTCAGGATTCATGAATTGAATATTAATGAAATAAACTGTCGTTTGATAGCAACTGTATGATTAAAGTCAATTTTTAAGAAATCATTACATTTCATCAGACAGTTTATCTATAAGTTCAGGAGCCTCAACATTTCATGATGTATTAATGGATTTGATGCGACTATGCTTTTCAGATAAGGGGAATATTTTTCGCCGTCAAAGGTAGTTATTATTCCGCCTGCTTCAGTGACAATAATTGTCCCTGCTGAAGTATCCCATGGTTTTAAATCCTGTTCCCAGAATCCATCAAGCCTGCCTGCTGCCACATAACACAAATCAATGGCTGCAGATCCGGCACGGCGTATACCCTGGGCAGATGAAGCCATCTTTCCAAAAATATCAAGGACTCTTTTATGTTTTTTGCGGATATCGTATGGAAAACCTGTCCCCAGAAGAGATTCTTTTAAAGGAGAAGTGTTTGAGACATGCAGCTCTCTTTTGTTTAGATACGCTCCCATTCCTTCCACGGCCTCGAAATATTCATCCATATACGGATTATAAACAATCCCCAGCTTAATCTTATCAGCAATTTGAAGCGCAATTGATACTGCGAAGAATGGAAATCCATGGGCGAAGTTTGTTGTTCCATCCAACGGGTCAACAATCCAGATGCGTTCAGAGTCTTTTTGGATGATTCCGGCTTCCTCTGACATAATGGCATCATGTGGAAAGTTTTGTCCGATAACCTTAAGAATTATCTTTTCAGCCTCAAGATCTGCTTCTGTGACAAGGTCAATTTCTCCCTTTTTTGTTACATGCTTAACCTTTCCCAGCATTCTTCTTAAGGCTTCGCCAGCTGCAATTGCAGCCTCCTTAGCCGTGTGCATTTCTCTTTTCCACACTGTATTAAAAAACATAATGCCTCTTTTAAAAGCTTTTATTAAACTGAAAATAAGTGATTCTTCTATCTTTTTTGGCAAAGTCCTGTTAAAAACAAGCATATCAGACCAGCGGATTTTATGGCGTAATTTCAGGGTGACAATATTTCGTTGCACAAATATGCTGCTTTATTAATAAACAGAGAAATGAGTATTCAAAATAGCTTGACATCAAAATATGTTGGTGATAATTGTTCTTTTTTACATTGCTCCTTGTCCCTTATGGTTTTTCTGCAGATCTTCCGCTGCTGAAAATATTTTGGGACCAGAAAAATTTTTTTAGAAAGGCCGAGAGGAGAAAATAATGAATATGAGATACTACGAAACTCTATATCTTATCAAGCCTAATCTGTCTGAAGAAGAATATAAGGCCATCGTCGATAAGTTTAACAGCCTCATAGAAAAGAATAAAGGTGTTCTTATAAAAGTTGATGAATGGGGTATCAGGACTTTGGCTTATGAAATTAAAAAGTTTGATAAGGGATATTATGTATTGTTGCAGTATTGCGGACATCCGGCAATTATTCAGGAACTTAAGAGGGATTTATCTCTGGACGAAAGGATTCTTAAATACCAGACGATAAAGCTGAGTGATAATGCCGACCCTGCTGAATTAAAAGAAATGGCAGAGAAAGGTTCAGCTGAATCTGGCGGAGATTCAGCATTATCAGCAGGATCAGAATCAGATAAAGAGGGTGAGACTATAATCAATCGGGACCAAGAGGGGGAAGATGGTGAGTAATAACCATAAAGCTGGTGGCGTTTTCAGAAAGACATACCATAAAAGAAAAGTGTGCAAATTCTGTATGGATAGCGAGATAGTGATTGATTACAAAGAGCCAAGAAATCTCAGATATTTTATGACTGAGAGGGGAAAGATAATGCCAAGCAGGATTTCGGGCAACTGTGCCAAGCATCAGAGAATGCTGGCAACAGCCATCAAGAGGGCCAGGAATATGGCCATGTTACCTTACAGCACATCGGTTATTTGAAAACATTATCCCGCCCCGGAAGCAAATCTAATGTGCGGTCCCTGAATTTTGGGCTGGCTTTTCGTGGAATCCTATGAAAATTAGTGACGTTTTGAGGTGCGTGGGCTGGGCCGCTTTTTCCCTTTTTGCTTCGATCTGGATTCCCATTGTCGGTCCTTTTTTCAGCCTGTTAACACCGTTGCCATTCCTTTACTACTCCACCAAACTGGGCTTTTATCAGGGTCTGAAGCTCGCCGGGGTGGGCATATTTGCTGTTGGTATTATTGGGAAGCTGAGTGAACAGCCTCAGATTATTCTTTTTTGCATCGAGTTTAGTTTATTAGGCCTTATTTTATCTAAACTGTTCAGGAAAAAATTAAGCTTTGGAAAAACTATTTTTTTTGCAACCTCATTTATGCTGTTACTAGGCCTTGTTTTTCTCCTGTTCATTTCTATATCAAAAGACAGCGGGCCTTTTGAAATGATTCTCGATTATCTGGGGGGTAATTTAAAGGAGACAATCAGGTCTTATGAAGAGATGGGAATTTCTCCTGAAAGTACTGTTGAACTTGAATCATTCAGAAAGACATTTCTGTTTATTATTTCAAGGATATACCCGGCCCTCATGGTTTTAGGTACAGGGTTTACTGTCTGGCTCAATATAGTAGTAGCCAAGCCTTTGTTCAAGGCGGGAAATCTTGAATACCCAAATTATAACTCTCTGGGTCACTGGAAAGCTCCAGACAATTTGGTTTGGGGACTTATTGTTTCAGGTTTTTCTTTATTTTTTTTATCAGGCAATATAAAATTGTTGGCCATTAATGCCTTGATAATAATAATGGCTGTTTATTTTTTTCACGGGCTGTCCATACTTCTATTTTTTTTAGAAAGATATCATGTCTCTATCTGGATCAGGATTGGAATTTATTTTTTAATCATTGTTCAGCAGGTTTTTTTGATTATTCTTGTTCTAGCGGGATTATTTGATCAGTGGATTGATATCAGGAAAATTCACAGGAGAATGGACAGGTGATTTATTTGGTGAAGGAGAAGTAAATGGAAGTCATATTACAAAAAGATGTTGATGAATTAGGGCTCGAAGGCGATACTGTTAATGTGGCTAAGGGTTATGCACGTAATTATCTTATCCCGAAGGATATTGCGCTTGAAGCGAATCCTCAGAATTTAAAAATCCTTGAATCAAGAAGAAAAAAGATTGAGGTGCGCAGGTTAAAGGCCAAAGAGCAGGCTGAAAAGGTGAAACAGGCATTGGAAGGAAGGGAAATTACCTTCGTTCAGAAGGCCGGAGAAGAGGGGAAGCTGTATGGCTCAGTAACCAGTATGGACATTGCTTCAAATCTCGAGAAGCAGGATATTCTAATAGATCGGAGAAAAATTCTCCTTGAAAAACCTATTAAGGCCCTTGGGGAATATAAAGTTCAAATCAGGGTTTATCCCGGAGTAATAGCCTCTATAAAGGTTGTTGTGAACCAGGAAGAGGAAAAAGAGGAATAAGATATTAATGCCGCAGGAAGCTGCAAGAATAGCCCCTTCAAATCTGAAGGTACCGCCCCATAACCTGGAGGCGGAACAGGCTATATTAGGTGGCATATTAATAAATAATGACGCCCTGAATCAGATAATCGACATTCTGTCTCCTGAGAATTTCTATCGTGAATCTCACGCAGATCTTTTTGAAGGAATGGCAGAGCTGTATTCACAGGGTAAACCTATAGATATTATTACCCTTTCTCAATGTCTTGCAAGCAAAAATAAATTAGAAAATGTGGGTGGAACAGACTATCTTGCTTCTCTTGTTGAGGCTGTTTCCACCTCTGCCGGTATCGCTTATCATGCAGAGATTGTCAGGAATCTGTATGTCCGCAGGAAGCTGATCAGCCAGTGCTCCACAATCTCTGAATCATGCTTTCATGAATGGGAAAACACTGAAGACCTTTTAGAACTGGCGGAACAGTCAATATTTGATATTGCTGAAGATCAGATAAGGGAAGGGCTTCAAAGTTTAAAGGATGTAATCGAAGGCAGTTTCAGGAAGATCGACAGTGTCATAAATAATGCTGGATATGTCACAGGCATCCCAACTGGCTTCAAGGATTTTGATCGTCTGACTGCCGGGCTGCAGCCTTCCGATCTGATAATCGTTGCAGGCAGGCCAAGCATGGGTAAAACAGCGCTGGCGCTCAATATTGGATACAATGCCGCAAAGAGTACCAAAAAAGCAGTGGCTATTTTTTCTCTTGAGATGTCTGAGCAGCAACTGGGAATCAGGCTGCTCGGTTTTGATTCAGGCGTAAACGCCACAAAATTGAGAACAGGATTTCTGGAAAATAAAGAATTATCGAAGCTGGTAGATTCCGCCGGCCGGCTGTCGGAATTGCCGGTTTTTATTGATGACAGCTCAGCTATCAGCGTTCTTGAGATGAAGGCAAAGTGCAGGAGACTTAAAAAAAAGAACGACCTTGCCCTTGTTATTGTTGATTATATGCAATTGATACAAGGCAGAAGATCAGCCGAATCCAGGCAGCTGGAAATGTCAGAAATATCAAGGTCTCTAAAAGCACTTGCCAAAGACCTGAATGTTCCTGTTATGGCCCTTTCCCAGTTGAACAGGAAGGTGGAGGACAGGAATATTAAGAGACCTCAGCTCGCCGATCTTAGAGAAAGCGGAGCGATTGAGCAGGACGCGGATGTAATTATCTTTATTTATAGAGACGAGGTATATAACCCTAATTCAGAAGAAAATCGGAATTTGGCAGAAATTATTGTAGGCAAGCAGAGAAATGGTCCTACAGGGTCTTTTAAGCTGACTTTTAGAAAAGAGTTGACTGCATTCGGAGATTATTCATCAGAGGAGCCACCCTTTTAAAGCATCTTTGAGCCCGGCTTAATGGATATAGGGACCAAATAACATCTCCGCTAATTAAATGAGCTACTCCGCTGCAAGCCTGCCCGTGCGGTGCACGCAGACAAGCAGCTGGGTATCTTTAAGAGCATTGAACGCCCCAACGGGCTGGGCCTTGTCCTCCTCCGGCGGATTAAGCTCATAACAGTTCATAAAAAGAGACGGCACCATATTGATTTTTTTCTAAAAAAATAGTTAAAGGTAAATAAAGGTGCCTGAAGAATATGCAGGAGGTTTTTTTATGTCTTTCAACATACTCCTTTACATTTCCCTATCGATTTTTGTCCTTGGATCAATATACAAGTTTTCAACGTGGTTCTCCCGGAGAATTGGCATCTCGGCAAGAGATATAACAACCTCTCAGAGAATTATTTCCTTCATTAAAGGCATTCTTGGAGTTATTTTCAGTTACAGGCTGCTGATTCTTATAAAGGTCTTCATTGTTGATGTTATATTTCAATACAGGATCCTTAAAGAGGATTTTCTACGCTGGCTGACCCATATGCTGATTTATGGCGGATTTATGCTGCTGTTGCTGATGCATGCACTCGAGAAGATTATAACAGTATCTCTTTTCAGTGAGTATTATTCCACAATAAATCCGTTTTTCTTCTTAAGAGATTTTTTCGGGCTCATGGTAATCATAGGTATATGTCTTGCTGTTTACCGCCGTTTTATCCTGAAGGTTCCACGCCTGAAGACGAACGCAATGGATCGCTATGCAATCGTCATACTTGCAGTTATAATGCTTTCCGGCATTTTTCTGGAAGGAGCAAAAATTATCTCCTATTCAGAATTCCAGAATATGGTGGAGGATTTTTCCGATTCTGGTGAAGAAGAAGAAATAAGGGCGCTTGAAAGCCTTTGGGTAAAAGAATTTGGATTGGTTTCTCCGAATGTTCAGGGCCCTTTTGAAGAGGAAGTAATTGAGCAGGGACGAGAACTGCATGAAGTTAGCTGCCTGGCCTGTCATTCTTCACCAAAATGGGCTTTTACAGGATATGCAGCGGGGAAGTTAATGAAACCGGCTGCCATGACGCTGGCTAATGCGGGCGGGGTCAATTTTTTCTGGTATATTCATATACTGGCGTGCTTCGTCGGCCTTGCTTATCTTCCATTCAGCAAGATGTTTCATATAATCGCCAGCCCCATAAGCCTTATGGCCAGCGCTGTTATGGACAGCGACAAGTCACATCCTGCAAATATTGCAACAAGGCAGGTAATGGAACTGGATGCCTGCACTCATTGCGGAACATGCAGTCTTTACTGTTCAGCAATGATGGCATATGAAGCCTTTGGCAATGATTTTATTCTCCCTTCTGAGAAGATGAATGCCTTGAAAAGAATGGCAAGAGGCAAGGATCTCAGCCAAAAGGAATTGAAAGCAATTGAGGATGGGGTTTTTCTCTGCACGAATTGCGACAGATGTACTGTAGTCTGCCCTTCAGGAATCAACCTGAGAGAATTATGGATTAGCGTAAGGGAGGATCTGGTACAAAGAGGCGTTCCGGAACCGCTTATGCTTTCTCCATTTTCTTTTGTCCGGGGTTTGAACAGAGAAAGAATTCCCAAGCCTGATTACCTGAAGCCGCTTGAAGAGGCAAGAAAAAGTTTAGCGGGCGAATTCGATACATTAATAGATCCTGCCAATCCCATCAGTTTTAATGGTGGGGGCAAGGAAAAACAATTACAGGCCGGGGGTGATAAAACATTTTCCTATTGTTTCGGCTGTCAGAATTGTACTAGCGTATGCCCTGTTGTCGGAGCCTATGAAAATCCCCAGGATGCTCTGGGTTTATTGCCTCACCAGATCATGTGCTGTCTTGGTTTGGGGCTTGTTGATATGGCAGCGGGTTCCGGAATGATCTGGAATTGCCTTACATGTTATCAATGTCAGGAACATTGCCCTCAGAATGTTGTAGTTACAGACATCCTGTATCAACTGAAAAACTCGGCTTTTCAGAAGTCGAAGCATTGAGTTTTACTTATATCTAAAGAAAGAGTATGCATCTGTAGATTTCCGGTTATAGGTTTTAAACATTATTCAAGAACAGGATTATCATAAAAATTAGGATAATTAATTAAGGTAGGAAAATATAATGGAATATGGATTGTTCTTAGGATGCCAGATACCTGCCCGAGTAAATCAGTATGAACTGTCCACCAGGGCGGTTTTAAGCAGGCTGGACGTGAAATTAGTAGATATCCGACAATTTAATTGCTGTGGATATCCTATGCGCAATTCCGACCAGAAGGCTTTTCTTCTTTCGGCGGTCAGGAATCTTGCTCTTGCTGAAAAGGAAGACCTTGACATTCTGGTCCTTTGCAAATGCTGCTATGGAAGCCTTAAAGCAGCTCAACATCTTATGACTCAAGAGGGAGATACGCAAAGAGAAGTTAATGAAATGCTTGAAAATATGGGCCTCAGATACGAAGGCAGAAAAAATGTACGGCATATCCTTTCAGTGCTTTATCATGAGATAGGTGCTGATGCATTGAAAAGCCGAATATCGAGGAAATTTAAAGGCCTTAAGATCGCAACCCATTATGGATGTCATGCACTGAGACCAAGCAAGATAACGGAATTTGATGATCCGGTTACGCCTTCCCTCTTTGATGAGCTGGTTAATCTGACCGGCGCCACGAGTGTTGAATGGTCCAGCAAGCTGGAATGCTGTGGTGCTCCTCTGATGGGGATTAACGATGATCTGTCAACGGATTTGACCAGAAAGAAGATAAATTCCGGTAAAGAGGCCGAAGCGGACTTTTTTGCTACGGCCTGCCCTTACTGTCAAATACAATTTGACACTGTACAAAATATGATGATAACTGACCAGGAAACTGCTGATTGTCTTGCGTCTATTCTTTATCCTCAATTGCTTGGAATGTGTATGGGGATAGGGGAAGAGGCCCTGGGAATAAAAATGAATCAAATAGATATTAGTGGTATCCAGTCTTTTTTGAGTGAGGAGTAGCAAATGCCACAGGAAAAAACTGGTTCGGTGATGGTAGTCGGTGGCGGAATTACAGGAATGCAGGCCTCTTTGGACCTGGCTAATTCCGGATTCTATGTATATCTTATTGAAAAATCCAGTTCCATTGGAGGGATGATGTCACAACTTGACAAAACATTTCCCACCAATGACTGTGCAATGTGAATTATTTCGCCAAAACTGGTCGAGGTCGGCCGGCATATAAATATTGAATTGCTCACGCTTTCCGAAGTAAACAGTATTTCCGGAGAAAAAGGAAATTTTGAAGTCAGCGTTACACAGTATCCCCGGTATGTGGATATGGATAAATGTATCGCGTGCGGGCTTTGTGCTGAAAAGTGCCCTAAAAAGGTGCCGAATGAATATGATGGAGGTCTGATCAATCGCAAAGCCATTTACGTAAAATACGCACAGGCTGTCCCGTTAAAATATGCGATTGATGCTGAACAGTGCCTTTATCTTACAAAGGGAAAGTGCCGGGCATGTGAGAAGTTTTGTCCAAGCGGGGCCATAAATTTTGAGGATCAGAAAAAGGAACTCACAATTAAAGTCGGTTCTGTTATTATGGCACAGGGTGGTGAAGCCTTTGATCCGGCTATCCATGATACATACGGCTATAAAAAATACCCGAATATTGTAACAAGTTTGGAATTTGAGAGGATACTTTCTTCTTCAGGTCCATATGGAGGTCACCTTGTTCGTCCTTCTGACCATAAAGAACCTGAGAAAATCGCCTGGCTTCAGTGCATAGGATCAAGAGACGAGCACCTGGGTGATAGAGGTTACTGCTCGGCAGTGTGTTGCACTTACGCCGTTAAAGAGGCTATGCTGGCAAAGGAACACAGCTCAGGTGAGCTGGATACGGCCATTTTCTACATTGACATCCGTACCAATGGAAAGGATTTTGAGAGATATTACAACCGGGCAAAGGATGAATTAGGTGTACGTTTCGTCAAATCAAAAGTCACCAGTGTCCCTCCGGTAGATGGCACAGGAAAGCATCTTGTATGCTATGTTGATGAGTCGGGCAGAAGGGTTGAGGAAGAATTTGACATGGTAGTCCTGTCCGTGGGCCTGGGAGCGACAAAGGAAGGTTCGGATCTGGCCAGAAAGATGGGCATTGATCTGGATCATTATAACTTTGCCTCAACCGGCAGCTTTGATCCGGTGCAGAGTTCAAGGCCTGGTATTTATGTCTGTGGTGTCAGTCAGGCGCCAAAGGATATTCCATCTTCCGTTATTGATTCAAGCGCGGCAGCTGGTGTGGCCGGCAGTGAATTGTCTGATGTCAGATGGACCATGACCAGAACAAAGGAAATTCCCGCGGAGACTGATGTCCGCGGAGAACCTACAAGAACAGGTGTCTTTATTTGTTGTTGCGGGACCAATATAGCTGGAGCCGTTGATGTTCCTTCTGTGGTCGAGTATGCAGGAAAGCTGCCCGGTGTTGTCTATGTTGAGCAGAATCTTTTCAGCTGTTCTCAGGATACTCAGGAAAAAATGAGTCAGGTTATAAAAGAACAGAAGCTGAATCGTGTTGTGGTTGCTGCCTGTACCCCAAAGACACATGAACCGCTTTTTCAGGAGACCCTTACGAATGCAGGGATTAACAAGTATCTCTTTGAAATGGCCAATATCAGAAACCAGTGCTCATGGGTGCATAAAGACAACCCGGAAGCGGCTACGGAAAAGGCAAAGGATCTTGTTAGAATGTCCGTTGCCAAGGTAGGGCTCCTTGATCCTTTGACCGAACCGACGCTTGAGATTAATCAGAACGGACTGGTGATCGGCGGTGGAGTCGCAGGGATGGCTGCTGCCAGGAATCTGGCGGCACAGGGATATAAGGTCTACCTGATTGAGAAGGAGGCTGCCCTTGGAGGGCAGGCCCGAAATCTTCATAAGACCTGGAGGGATGAAGATATTCAGGGATATTTGACTCAACTCATTGATGAGGTAAACTCTAACAAGGATATAGAAGTATTCCTGAATTCCAGCATAGAAAATGTGGAAGGATTTGTTGGAAATTTTAAGACTTCAATTGCGCAGGGAGGAGAAACAAAGGTCCTTGAACACGGAGTTACGATCATTTCCTCAGGTGCTTCGGAATTAAAACCGGACGGTTATCTTTACGGCAAAGACAGCCGTGTGGTCACCGGTCTGGAATTGCAGAAGAAATTTATTGATAAGGATGAATCTCTTGGGCAGTTGAATAATGTGGTGTTTGTGCAATGTGTAGGCTCCCGGATCCCGGAGAGGCCATACTGCTCCAAAGTATGCTGTACCCAGTCAATCAGAAGCGCGCTTGAACTGAAGGAAAAAAATCCGCAGATGAATGTCTTTATTATCTACAGAGATATGAGGCCATACGGTCTTCAGGAGGATTTATACAGGGAAGCGCGTTCCAAAGGTATTAATTTCGTCCGTTATAATTTTGAAAAGGAATTGTCTGTTGACACTAATCAGCAGGGTGACATGCAGGTAAGTTTTACGGATTTCGTGCTAAGGCGCAGGATGGATATAAAAACTGATCTGCTGGTGCTGGCCTCTGCAATTGTCCCTGAAAAAACAAATCCCATTTCTCAGTTCTATAAAGTACCCCAGAATGAGGACGGATTTTTCATGGAGGCCCACGTTAAACTGAGACCGGTTGATTTTGCTACAGACGGTGTATTTGTATGCGGCCTTGCCCATGCCCCGAAGACGCTTGATGAATCAATCACACAGGCTCAGGCTGCGGCAGCAAGGGCAGTGACCCTGCTGGCGGCTAAGACTATTTCCGTAAGTGGCACAGTGGCCTATGTGGATCCTGTTGCATGCAGCGGCTGTGGCGTATGCATATCTATCTGCCCCTATTCAGCGCCGAGATTTGATGAAAAAGGAATCGGAAAGGCGGAGATCCAGTCTTCATTGTGCAAGGGCTGCGGGCTTTGCGTATCTTCCTGCCGCTCGGGGGCTCTGCACCTGAAGGGCTTTGATACATCACAGATAATGGCTATGATTGAACAGTGTGTTTAGAAGGAATATACTGTAATCATCGTGCCGGTACATTATGAGTAGAATCCGGAGTATTGATATCACGAGTTCCGGAAATTCAGGAGACTTTATGGATATTTCCATTGAATATTGTAATGTTTGAAACTATTTACCTGAAGCTTCCCGTCTGGAAGCGGAGTTGAAGGCACAATATCCCGATTCAAAGATCAAGCTGATCCCTGGCGGAGGCGGCATTTTTGATGTAAAATGTAACGGCAGGTTGATCTACTCAAAGAAAAATCAGGGAAAGCGATTCCCGAACGAAGGTGAAGTGACCGGGCTGATTGAGCAGGAGAAGGGATAGATTCATCGAAGAATAATAGTCTGACATATATAGTATATGGTTGAATACGATTCATGCCCTCGTAGCTCAGGTGGATAGAGCACCAGATTCCTAATCTGGGTGCCGCATGTTCGAGTCATGCCGGGGGCACCACATAAATCAAGCACTTACAGCGTACTGCTGGAAGTGCTTTTTTTTGTGATTTGTCATTTCGAGCAGAGTGATAAATCTTGATATCAATAAAATCAGTCACACAGTATCCTAATTTCGTTCCAGTTATTCCATACAAGTGAAATGCAGCCTGTCTCTCCCTGACTTGACTCGGGAATACGGAATGCATTTAAAAAGGTCATGCCTTGCGGACGAACTCCTGAAGGGGTCAAGTCTCCTATTAGCTCTTGATTATCATTTTCTTTATCTCGTCCACACTGTTTCTTAAGTCTTTATCCTTTATTAACTGCTTCTTGACCCTGTCAACTATACTTCCTGCTGAACTGTCTTTTTTAAGCCCAAATTCTTTACAAATTGCGCTTAATGTATCACCTCTTAAATTCCTCATTAAATACATCGCTACATTTCTCGGCTCGTTTATTTGACCTCTTTTTGATATCTGCAGATCAGACATGGATGCTTTATATTTCACGCATACTGCTGATATAATCTTGTCTATTTCAGGAACCAGTAATCGTGATTCCGGGACCTCAATATGTCTTTTTTTATTAAAGTATTGATCCGTTATAAACTTTAAAAATGTTTCACTCCCAAGAATTGCAGGCAGCTTCCTTTTTTTATAAATCGCTGAAAAGTCATCATTGTCTGATTCTTTTACAAAATCCCTGTAAACTGACTTCTGCAAGACCTTTTTCCTGTTCAGCATTTCTAATATTTTGTCTCTGCTTACCCAATTCCATTTTCTTGCGTCTGACAGATAGGCCTTATGACTGCTCCAGGTATAATTCAAATCCTCAGTTACACCAGCATTGATCGGGTTTCTGTGAACATACCTCATAACCTGCAGAAGATAACTGTCTGCGTCAATCAGTATCGATTTATATCTTCCTCGAAAAAGATGCCCGTCATATCCATGCATTTTATTAAATCTTTGGGTGTAAATACCATTAATGTGCCTCATGCTTCTTGAGATGTTAGCTTCCGGAGTCTGAATTAACAGGTGATAATGGTTTTGCATCAGGCAGTAAGCTGAAACCTTTATATGAAAGATTTCGATTGTTTCCTGCAACAGGGCAAGAAACATAGCGTAATCATCCTTATCTTCAAAGACAGGCTCATGCCTCCTGCCTCTGTTCATTATATGATACCAGGCATCCGGATATTCTATTCTTAATGGTCGTGACATAAGATAATTTATACCATAAATATCTTTATAATAAAAGAGCTAATAGGAGATTTGACCCCTCAACAACGAATATAAAATCATTTGTTTTGTTACAAAAATGTAATTGTCTGTTTTGCTGACGTCCCCTCCCCTTAGCGTTTCGTTCGAATCAAAACGACCAGTTCCTTTGGTCCGTGGACTCCGAATGCAAGGGTGAGTTCGATGTCGGCTGTCTTCGACGGTCCGCTGATCAGCAGCGCGTTGGAAGGCATGTTTTCAATCCAGCATTCATTCTCCATCGCTTCGGAGAGGTTGTGGAAAATTGTATCGGCATCCAGCACGGCAAAATGAATGGGAGGCACAAGCGACATCAGCCGGGGCTCGTCTTCATTCGGCCACAGGATAATCGCCCCGGCATCTGCAATGGCGCCTTTTGTTGTCGTTATCGAGCTCTCTATACCAAAGAGTCTGTCTTTGATATTTTCGACATTTTCCCTGTAGGGAACGAGCCCCGGCAGCGTTTCATCGCTGTCTTTCCGTTCGTCCCAGTACTTTTCCAGGGCGGCGCCTATCTCCGTCCGGGGTGAATACAGCAGCCTGCCCGGCCCCTTCCTTTGAAGGGTTTCCGCAAACGCCTCAACCCAGCCGCTTTTACTGACAACATGTACCTCGGTGCGCATCGATTCCATCAGCTTCTTAAGACATTCGATTTTTTCATCAATGGTAAGTTCTTGGAATTCGGTCACGTTCACACTCGCAACGGAATTCCGGGGCGCCTTCGTAGCCCCATGAAGCCTCGATAGAATTCGATCCCGGGATGTTGTATTACGCATCATCCACCCCCTGCTGCTTTACCAGCTCATGAAGGGCCTGGGGGGACACCTTTGGTGTTGTCCTGCAAATGGACCATTTCCTCAACACTCCCACACGGGGGGGCCTGATGCCGGAGCGGCCCAACACCTTTTCACCGAACTGAAGCAGGCGAGGATGCAGGTTCACACAGGCCCACAGTTTCCATGCCAGGCTTTCAAGTAGCAAACCCGATGCACCGCGGGCCGATTCCTCATCGCCTTCAGCATGGTTCATTTTATCACGCAGGCGTCGCAGGAGGTCCGGTATGGGAATCCTGACCGGGCAAACTTCCTGGCAGGCAAGGCACAGGCTCGATGCGGTGGCCAGCACCCCGGCTTTTTTCATCCCTTCCACCTGTGGATTGAGAAGTTTTCCAATGGGCCCCGGATAGACAAACCCGTACGCATGTCCCCCGATTCTCGTGTATACCGGACAGTGGTTCAGACAGGTCCCGCACCGAATACAATGCAGGGTCTGTCTGAATTTCGGATCGGCGTAGATTTTCGAACGGCCGTTGTCCAGAATGATCACATGGACTTCCTTCGGACCGTCCTTTTCTCCGTTTCTTCTCGGAGAGGAAATCATGTTCACATAGGTAGTGATCAGCTGGCCCGTAGCGGAGCCCACCAGCAGCCTGAGCAGCACCGGGATATCGCTCAGTTTCTCAACAACCTTCTCGATCCCCATAACCGCAATATGAACCGGCGGTACCGTGGTGCACATGCGGCCATTCCCTTCGTTTTCCACGAGGCACAGGGTGCCGGTTTCCGCCACCGCAAAATTGACTCCGCTGAGCCCCACATCCGCATCGTAGAACTTCTGCCGTATTACACTGCGGGCGATGGCGTTAAGCTCCTCCACCTTCTCCGTGTAGGGCGTATCCGGAATTTTCTGGTGAAATATTTCGGCAATATCCTTCCTGTTCTTATGGATCGCCGGAACAATGATATGAGATGGGGTTTCGCCGTTGAGCTGGAGAATATATTCGCCCAGATCAGTCTCCAGGGCCTCGATACCGTTCTCCGCCAGAAAGCGGTTCAGGTTCATCTCCTCCGACACCATCGATTTGCCCTTAACCACGCGGGTGGCACCGTGGGCGCGCATAATTTCCAGCACCTTCAGGTTGGCCAGATCGGTGGTCTCGGCCCAGTGAACGTCAATACCGTTTTCAATACATTTCTTTTCGAACTGCTCCAGAAGTTCCGGAAGCTGCGCCATAGCCCGCTTTCGAATAGCACTTCCCATGTCTCGCAGGATCTCCAGCTCATCCGGGTCAGGGAAAACCTCCTGTCGTTTATTCCTGAAATTTCCCATTGCAAAGGCCAGGTTTTTCCGAAGCTGAGAATCCGCCAGGGCACGGTCGACATTCTTTTCAAAATCAAGGGTCGCTTGATCACTCATTGGTCCGCTCCCAGAGAAATTCAGCCAGGTGCCGGCTTTCCACCGGCAACTTCTGGTGGGCCATGGCCCCCGAAATATTCATCAAGCATCCGCAATCCCCGGCCAGCAGAAGAGAAGCGCCGGTTTTGCGCACGTCTTCCACCTTGTCCAGGACCATGGCCTCGGAGATCTTCGGGTGCTTGACCGAGAAGGTCCCCCCGAATCCGCAGCACTCATGCTCGTTTTCCAGGTCCACAAGCTCGACATTTTTGAGTTGTCGAATAAGGGATTTCGAGTCTTTAATAACGTTCATCTCGCGCATGGCACGGCAGGACGAGTGCCATGTCACCTTAATGGGGGAGCCGCGGTCTGATAGCTTTATATCCAATACTTGGACCAGGAATTCCGACAGTTCATATACCCTTTCGGAAAATTCCCCAACTCTATCGATATCCGGATCATCGGCAAACAGAACGGGATACTGATGGCGCATCATGCCGGCACAGGACCCCGAAGGAACGACCACCGGAAGCGGTTTAGGAAACAGCTTGATCTGTTCCCTTGCAACATTTCTTGCTTCCCACGAAAATCCTGCGTTATAGGCCGGCTGGCCGCAGCAGGTCTGGCCGGGGGGGAAAATCACCCGCACCCCTTCACGCTGCAGCAGCTTGATCCCCGCCAGCCCTGCGCCGGGATAAAACGTCTCGGCAAGGCAGGTGCCGAAGTAATAGACTGCCTCGGGTTTTTCGGGATAGTTTCTCATATTCATAAACATTCAGAAAAAGAAAAGGGGTCAGGTCTTCGGTTGACCTTTGATCAATTTTTCACCTAATTGACTGACCCTGTTATGAAACTCCTTATCCTTTAACAGCTTCTTCTTAACGTTTTCAATAACGGTGCTTGCAGAACTATATCTCTTGAGGTTGTAGTCCTTACAAATATCAATAAGTCCATCGCTTCTTATTATCCTGGTAAGATATATTGCTACACCTCTCGGCTCATTAAATGTTCCCCTTTTGGATTTTGTCAGTTCTTCTTTTGTAATGCCGTATGATTTACAAATAAGGTCTTGAATCCTCTCCCTGTCAGGCGCCAGTAATCTTGAGTCAGGAACCTCAAAATGCACCTTTCTTTCAAAAAATCTGTTTCTAACCCGGTATATAAAATCTTTTCTTCCCAAAATAGAAGGAAGTTTCTTTTTTTGAAAAATAAGGCTTATTTCTTCCGGCACATCCTCTGTCATGTATTTTTTATAGGCTCTCCTGCTCTTTTTCCGGTCTTTATCAAACAACGAAAGAGGGAATTCCTTATATAGCCACGCACATCTCTTTACATCGGATATATAACCATGATGGCTGCTCCATTCATAGTCATGAATATCGCTGCAAAGCCCGCCTCGTATGGGATTCTTATGGATATATCGAAGTAATTCTAAAAGGTATTTATCAGCCTCAACAAGGATACTCTTATAACGCCCCCTGAATAATTGACCATCATATTTATGAACCCGGTTAAAACGCTGAGTATATATCCCATTTATCTGTCGCATACATCTTGACAGGTTTCCATCAGGTGTCTTGAGGAGAAGATGATAATGGTTGGGCATCAGACAATATGCAGTTATTTTTATGTTAAAGAGCTCTGCCGATTCCTTAAGTAGTTCAATGAATAATCTATAGTCATTTTCTTCAGTATAAATCTCTTCCCCCCGCCTCCCTCGATTCATTACATGATACCAGGCTCCAGGGTACTCTATTCTTAACGGTCTCGACATAATCTTTTCTCTTAGTATATCTTTAAACAAAAGTCAAACGAAGACTTGACCCTTTTCCAAATCTCATCTTTCGGATCTCCTGTAGTATCTCCGTCCGTCTTATTGGTCATCCCTCCTAGTGACCAATTCTAACCGGACAGATTATGTGCTACAACTCCGGACATATTACTTGTTTCTAACATATGTTATGTTTTATCTTGACCCCAGTAAATTTTTTGTAATAATAGTAATAATAAACCATTGAATAATTTTCTTCTCGAAAAAGAAAAGTTCAATGATTCTTATTACATATTCCCAACAGTTTAAAGGAAGGAAGCTTATGAAAACAAAGTTTTTTGCGTTTGTTTTGATTTTTCAACTTTTCTTGTTTAGCCCTGCAGCAGCAGTTGTGATACTTCAGGAAAATTTTGAGGCGACCTTCCCGCCAACAGGATGGTCCCGTGTAATACACAGCGGCTCATGCAATTGGGAGAGTACGGCAACCACCGGGCGGACGAACCTTACGAACGGATCCGGCTATGCGGCGGATGCGGACATCGACTGGTGCTTTAATGCAATGGATGTCTCGCTCCTGACCCCCGCTTTCAGCCTGGCAGGGACGACAAATCCCGTTTTGCGTTTCCAGAATTATTTTAATTCGCATAGCTTTTATGATGACGATGCATATGTGGATATCAGTGTGGATGGGGGAACCAATTGGACGACGCTGCTGCACTACGATGGCGTTGATATAGGGCCAAATCTGGTGGAGATTGATCTTTCCGCCTACGTGGGTCAAGCCAGCGTACTGATTCAATTCCATTATGTTGCTGCAGAAGTCTATGGTTGGTTCTGGTTGGTAGATGACGTAGTAATCGAGGACCCGAGTACATACACCGTCACCTATGACGCCAACGGAGCTGACAGCGGCACACCACCGGCCGATCAAACCAAGATTCATGATGCGGACCTCACCCTGGCAACCAACTCGGGCAGTCTAACCAGGGCCGGCTACGCCTTTGCTGGATGGAATACGGCGGCCGACGGCAGCGGTACCCATTACGATGAAGGGGCGACCTATACGGACAACGCAGCCCTGACCTTATATGCCGAATGGACAGCCGATACCTACCCCGTCACCTACGACGGCAACGGAGCTGACAGCGGTACACCACCGGCCGATCAGACCAAGATTCATGATGCGGACCTCACCCTGGCAACCAACTCGGGCAGTCTAACCAGGGCCGCCTACACCTTTGCTGGATGGAATACGGCGGCCGACGGCAGCGGTACCTATTACGATGAAGGGGCGACCTATACAGAAAACGCAGCCCTGACCCTATATGCCGAATGGACAGCCGATACCCCTGCATCGATCCCAACCCTTTCCGAATGGGGCATGATCCTCTTCGTGATATTGATGGCAGGAACAGCTGTTGTATTTATGAGGAGAAGAAAAGACATGACAGCATAAAGCAAGATCGCTTTAAGTACCCCCTAGACCCCTTTTTACTGGTTTATTGTAAGTACTGGCCCCGTTTGTTTCTCCTGATCCGAGTTACTGGGTTTTATTCAGCAGTATATTTTCGGCGGTCGTGTATTTACCCGCAGTGACATCCACTGTAACTGATCCTGGTTGGTAACCATCCTTACTGGCAGTAACCATGAAACCGGTTCCCTCGGTAATATTGCTGAGAGTATAATGTCCCGTTGAGTTAGTGGCGTCCTGGTACGCCCCCGCCGTGACCGTGGCGCCCTGTATCTGCTCATAGGTGTCGGCGTCGAGAACCGCTCCATAGATATATCCCGTAAACAATCGTGGGATCTCTATGGTGCAAGTAGGTAGATCGGTGTATTCTAACTCATTGTCAGGGTTTGGATTATCATAGGCCCAGATGAAGTCATCGTAGCAGGTATTTCCCATCCACCAGTCGGCCACCCACTGCAACCGTCTATTGTAACTCATATTAAATGTTATTTGTCTGTTATTAGAATTGAGGTGGTCTTCCCCGGGAAGATATACGGCAGTAGCGCGTAGTTTCCCGTTTTTCGTTGACATGTCAGGCATATTTTTCCACAGGTGACACTTTTTATCGGTCCGGTGGAAATCCCACGTGGGTATATATGAGTTCGAGGAAACATTGCTCGCTGTCCAATCCGTTATGGTGACGTCCTGCTCCTTTGTCGCATTATAGGATATTTCCGCTCCCGGTCCGTCGCTCTTTGAAGCCTTCAGTTTAAAGCCTATTGAATGGGATATGTGGTATGTAGTCTCATTGTTCACGGTATCAGGGCTCAACTGACTGTATTCTATGCCGCTTCCGAAGTAATTCATGAAATGTATGCACTGCTGAATGAGTCCATATTTCCAATAGCTCAACGGTTGAGTTGTTTTATAATAGTTGTGATGCTGATCAATAAATGCATACACATCCGCAATTGTCATTACCTTATATTGTTCGTCGTTCGGCGTTCCGTCGTATATTGTGAACAGTTGTAATATGACCTTGAATTCATGGGTGTAAGCGTCCAGGGGTGGATCGACCCAATATCTTTGATCGCCTTCCCAGTCGGCATACCAGTATGCCTGTTGGTCATCGGGATCGGGAGTGAATGTAACCCTTGGAATATACACATTATCGGGGGGTGTACCCGTTTCGATGTCGAAAGACTTGGTGTCGTCATCATCGCTTGTGTTGTTGGACTTTGCAACGGCGGTATTTTCCCTCGTGTGCTTTTTCGCTTCAAGGTAACTGATAATATCATCGATACTTTTCCAGAGTTTTTCATCATAACCGGGATTGCCGAGATCAAATTGTTTCCACGACATCACATTGAGGTGATCCCCCGGGGCCTTATCGGTGACTAAGTCAACGAGGTATCCGGCCTGATCGCCTTCCGTCTTGAATTTTATGTGCTGCCCGATATGCGCAACCTGTTCTTCCGTCAAGTCAACAAAAAGAATCGGTACGCTTTCCCGCAGCGCCTCATCGATCAGGAGTTCATTCGAGGAGAGTGTTTCAACGGAATGAAAATCTCCGTCGATAATAAGAACGTCGAAATCCTGAATCTTTTGGGACTCGGAATATTCTGAGATGTCAAAATAAGTTGATTCGAGCGATTTGACCAATTGCCCATTGTAACTGCTATGGGCCAGCGCATTGAACTGTCTTTTCCAGTAGGAGGATTCACTATCGCATCCTTGAAAGGCAGCCAGGATAAAAACTGCCGTAACGGTTATTGCCGCGTTAATAATGTAACATTTCCTTACTTTCATGATACTACCTCCTTTGTATAGGTTTTAGGATTGGCAGATTTTTCAAACTCCCAACAGAACACCCGTTCTGTCAGCAGCAAGGCTGGAAGTATCTGATGTGGTTTCCATAGAGTGACCTCTTTGCTTGAGGTTAAAAGGTGGAAAGAATAGTCTTGAATTACATATTAATTTTATTAAAAGAGCATAATTGATCTATAATCTAAATTATCTAAACTTATGCTAAAATAAAAAGTACTTTAATGTCAAGGAGAATCGATTCGGGATGATTTCGAGGATTTTCTAATAACTTTCTATTATTTCTTCTAAAATGAAAGGAAGGAAAAGAGAACTTTCCTTTGTAATCATAGTAATCAAAATTACTATACATTAATTTTGGATACCTTGCCAGTATCACAACTTACTGAAAATATTTCATTGTATTCCATTGGGACGTCCCTTTATTCACTTTATTCACTGAGGACTTACACAACATGGACAAGGCAAATCCAGGCTTTTACTAAAAGGATTGATTTAAAAGCATTTTATATCTGTTTCGGAATTGGCTCACTGTGAGATAACAGGAAGGATAACACCGCCTGAAGGAATAATATGAACCTCAGGGTTCGGGGGGCATATTTTGGCACTCAGCTCAAAAGCCTCCTGCAAATTTCCTGCATAGATAAAGCCCATTCTCTCTCCTGTTTCTCTGGGAATATTCTCAGACACGAGGATAATTTTGAAACGGCCCTGAATTGCAAGCGTGAATCCCAAAGCCATATTGAAATCAACGGCGCCGCCTTCCATAATAAGCCTGTTTTGCTCAAAATGTTCGAGTACGCTGCCTAAAAGATCATTCCCATGTTCTGAATGAAATTTCTCAAAGCTTTCAACAAATGCATCAGGAAGCCCCCCTGTACAATCAGCGGCCAGGATTATACAGCCACCCTCTTTTGTCACCATTGATGCAGGTGTGAGAGGCTTTACAATCTGCGGGCCTTCTGTGTATGGAAAAGATGTGATTATTGTAAGGTCAGATTTTTTTGGAAATCTCTGGGTGATGATTTTCCTGCTTTTCTCAATTCCGGCTATATGGGCATGAACAGGGTTACCCGATACAATGTCAAATACCTGATCCTTCTGGTCAAGCACGCTGTTTACTATGAAATTCAGCCCTGCTGCCTCGGCGATAGAACAGACCTGATCATAAAAGAGATTCCCTTCTATTTTTCCAAGTCCTGTGCCCTCATGAAAGGCAAATGTCAGGTGATGATCAACTATGGAATCAAAGTCAGCCACCCCAGGAAAAATGATCTTGCTGCCTCCGCCGAATCCATTCATGGGATGAGGAAAGATAGAACCGATCCCGATCTTGAATGCGGCCTCATGGACTCTGCGGTTGATTTTGACCGTTCGTCCGGTAAAGAGTCTGCCTGCAGGAACAAGATCATGGGCATGACAATCATGATTGATAAACTCATATTGTTCTAAAAGTTTCTGCCCGAAGGTTGCAGCCAGTTCTTTGGATGACATCTCCCGGTGGGTTCCAAGGGCGATGATGATTGCAATGTTCTCACGGGCAATATGAGCACTTTCCAGTTCCTTCAGCAGTACTTCAAGAACGAGCCTTTTTGGAGATGCACGAGTTAAATCTTCAATGATTACAGCAATCGAATCGGATGGGGAAAGGCAGTTTTTTATCAGGGGGGACTGTATTGGATTATTCAGGCTTTTTCTTGCAAGATCTTTGACATCTTGGCCTGCCTTCTGATCATTAAAATCTGCAAAGCAGAGAAGCTCCCAACCAGAGGGAAGCTCGAAATAATTTTTTCGGTCCCTCTGTATTATAAAGGGCTTTTTCATAATTGAATGATTTGTCTCTCAAACCGGATGGAGAGCTTTAGACCATCAGACACTGTTTCTGAATTTCTTCGTTATCTCTCAATTCCTGGACAGTCCCTTCATAGCGAATCCGGCCATTGTCAATAATATAGCCCCTGTCGCTCAGTTTCAGGGTGGATACAAGATTCTGCTCAGCCAGCAAAACAGTAAGACCCGTCTTTTTAAGCTTCATAAGCTGCTCTTCAAGGACCCTCACCATCACCGGAGCAAGGCCTTCAGTAGGCTCATCCAGGAGAAGAAGCTCGGGGTTGCCCATCAGGGCCCTTGCAATAGCCAGCATCTTCTGCTCACCGCCGCTGAGCACACCGCCTCTTCTATGACGAATATCTTTGAGAGCAGGAAAAAAATCATAAACCCTTTCCTTGTTCCATCCCTCACCCTCAACATATCCTTTTATGGCAATCTCCAGATTTTCCTCCACTGTAAGATCAGCAAAAATCCTCCGGTCATCAGGGTCATAACCCATTCCCTTTCGGGCAAGCATAAATGGCTTTTTGCCTGCCACATCTTCTCCCTTGAAAATAATTCTTCCCTGTTTGGGCGGCGCAATACCCATAATACTCTTGATAGTCGTGCTCTTTCCTGCCCCGTTGCGACCCAGGAGGCATACCACCTCTCCGGCATTGATCTTCAAAGAAACATCAAAAAGGATATGACTCAAACCGTAGAAAGTGTGGATTCCCTTTACGTCAAGCATTCTTCACCTCCTATGTATGCCTTCTGTACCTGCTCATTGTCTCTTACCTCTTTGGGTGTTCCTTCAACAATTGTCTCACCCAGCTGCATTACCATAATACGATCAGCGGCAGAAAACACGATATCAATGTCATGTTCGCAGAACAGGAGGGTCAATCCCTGTTCTGCAGTAAGCTGTTTCACGAGCCTCATTGTTGCGACGGTTTCTTCCGGAGACATGCCGGCAGTGGGTTCATCAAGGATAAGAAATTCAGGCTGGTTTCCCAGGGCTATGGCTATCTCCAGTATTTTCTGGTCACCATGAGATAACGATCCTGATATTTCATCAGCCTTATTAAGAAGGCCAACACTTTCAAGTATCTGATTCGTTTCATCTATCATCATATTTCTGGCAGGCCGGAAAAGATTCATGCTCCTGTTGTGCTGTGACAAAACCGCCACCTGTACATTTTCAAACACAGTCATGCGCTGGAAGATATTAAGCAATTGAAATGAACGGGCAATACCTTTCTTGCAGATGGCATAAGGAGGCAATCCGTGGATTTCTTCTCCCTTAAAGGATATTTTTCCACTGTCCGGTCTCAGGTGTCCGGTAATAAGGTTGAACAGGGTGGTTTTGCCCGCGCCATTAGGGCCGATTACCGCCACAATTTCACCTTCCTCGACGGTCAGATTCGCACCGTTCACAGCCTTGAAGTCGCCAAATGAATTGATAAGATTATTGACATACAGCATCTCATTATCCCCTTTCTGTAACCGCTGCTTTCCGGTGCTTGAATTTTTCCTGAAAATATCCCCACACGCCCTCTGGCAGGAAGAAAATCAGCAACGCCAGTATTATCGCGAGAATCAGAGTCCAGTACTCGGTCTGAATCCCTATAAATGTCCTTAAAGATAACATAAGAGCAGTTCCTATTATCGGGCCGACAAAGGTAAACCAGCCTCCCAGAAGACACATTATAAGAATCTCAAGTGACAGAGTCCAGAAAAGCAGGTCCGGGAAAACGGATCTTTCAAGCACTACAAAAAGAACGCCTGCAATTCCGGCAAAAAAACTTGCAATTACAATCGCGATTAATTGATGACGTTTGACAAAGATGCCGATAGCCTCGCATCGCTGTTCATTATCACGTGCTGCCTGAAGTGTACTGCCGAAAGGTGATTTCAGGATCAAATAAAGGGCTGTAATACTGAGCACAAAAACAATCAGGATAAAATAATAGGAATTATTTACACCAGATATAATCGACGGCATGGGAATACCATGTATACCGTCATCTCCGCCCGTAAATCCATACCATCTGAAAGCCAGCGCCCAAAGCAGTGAACCTAATGAAATCTGAATCATTGCAAAATACAGTTTGCTTAATCTTATGCAGATCAGGCCAATAATCAGGCCTGCAAGGGCTGCCACAAAAGGGGCAAAAATAAAGCATATCCATACAGGGAGCGGGGTCTTTGTTATCAGCAATGCTATAGCATAGGCACCTACACCGTAAAAAACTCCATGATGGAACTGGAAAAGCCCTCCAAAGCCAACCACAAGGTTGAGGCTCATTGCAAGCAGGGCCATCACAAGGACTGAGGCGACAAAATAGACATAATAATAGGAAATAATCTTCGGTAGAATAAGCAGTAAAATAACCAGGGCAATCAGTACCAGTGCCGTATTTTTATGAATCATTCCTTTGAACATTTATGACTCCATTACCAAACCGATTTCAGCAGTCCCTTGGGCCATATAATAAGCACAATGACTACTGCAAGGTATGGAAAAATTATTGCGAATTGAGGCAGCAGCATAACACCGATAGAATGGGTTATACCAAAGATCAGAGCTCCTACAAGAGCACCCCAGATATTACCAAGCCCGCCTATAACAACAATAAGGAATGCCTCAATGATTATAGCATGATCCATTCCCAGGGTGATACCCATTGTAGGGGCGATCAGGGCACCTCCAAGGCCCGCAAGGAAGCAGCCAATCACAAATGCAATACAGAATACCCAGCTTACATTGATGCCCAGAGCTCCTACCATCATCCTGTCGATGGACGCAGCTTTGGAAATTTTGCCTATTCTGGTTTTGTTTACAAACAACCACAGGGCAAAGCCCACGACAGGGCCAATGATAAGCAGGAAGAGATTATACGCAGGAAACGGAAGTCCGAATATCATAACCGAACCTTTAAGCACCTCCGGGGCAGTAACTGATTTATATTCCACTCCCCAGAAAAACTTTACCAGATCACCAAAGATAAGCATGAGGGCAAATGTAAAAAGGAGCAGCATGAGGTGTTCTCTTTCATAGAGATGGCAGAATAATACTCTTTCTGCCACGAAGCTCACTAATGCGACAAAAAGCGGAGCCAGAATCAGGGAAAGCCAGAATCCTGAAGCTCCGCCGACAATCTGATTAACACTGTATGCCGAAAAGGCCCCTATCATATACAGAGAGCCGTGAGCCACATTCGGAACTCTTAGAACTCCAAGGATAAGGCTCAGTCCGGCAGAAATGATAAACAGAATCATTGATCGACTGAGACCCACCAGAAGCTGCAATGCAATCTCGGACATACCAAAAGTTGATGCGATATCCACCTCGATCCCTCCTATATAATCAGGATGCCATATATAAGGGGGTCGCGAACTATCCCTGCCTTTACGACCCCCTGTAATGACTCAATCCTACTTCTTGCTCCTCAGCGCTTTGATTTCTTCACAGGTCGGCATGGTTTCAGGACCCGGAATAGTTTTGATCTCTGAAGCAATGAAGAAAGGATAATCAGGTGATTTCTTTGTAACACCCATGAACATGGGCAATTGAGCCTGATGGTCGCAGGCGCGCATTTCCACAGGGCCTACAGGGCTGTCAACGGTAAATCCTTCCAATGCGTCAATAAGCTTCTCAGTATCTATTTTTCCGGCCTTTTCAAAGCCTTTGATTATGTACTGTGCTGTGAGATAACCATAAAGGGCACCTACCCTGGGGTACCTGTTATAGACCTTCTGGAATTCTTCAACAAACGCCTTGTTTTCCGGGGTTTCAGGATAATAGAAATAATAATTTGAGGTCCCCAGCACATCAGCAGGCGCCTCCTGCCCCAGGGGCATCAGTGTGCTCAGTTCAGTGGCTGTATGTACAAACATCGGAATTTTTTCTGAAAATCCGGTTGCCTTTGATGCCTTCATAATATTCACCATGCTGGCACCGCCCGTGGCGAATATAACCGCATCTGGTTTTGCAGCCATAATTGCAGTAAGGTAAGGTGTCAGTTCCGGCTCCCCAACCTTCCACCAGGACTGCCCTATCAGTTTTACATCAGGTTTAAATTTCTTGAGGTTTGTCCATACGCCATCTCCGAGTGCATGGCCGTATTCATAGTCATCACCGGCAATCCAGTATTTTATGTAAGGCTTTTCCGCCAGGCCTCTCGCAGCTGCCTTGCCCACCATCGTTGTATGTTCTGTAATACCGAACACATATCGCTGTCCTTTTTCTCCGGTTATCTTGGCGCTCTTTGAAAATGTGCAGAAAAACGGTATCTTAGCATCTTTGACTATTTCGCCTATGGCAAGGGCAACAGAACTGTTAATCGTTCCTACAAGAATATCCACGCCTTCTCTCATCACAAGTTCCTTGGTCACATTTAAACCAATATCCACCTTGAATTTGGTATCTCTTGTGGTGATCTCGACTTTTTGTCCAAGTATCCCTCCCTTTGCGTTTACATTATCCATGGCCATTTTGAAGGCATCGCGGACATCATAGGTGAAGGTTGTAGCTCCTCCTGAATAGCAATCAACAAGCCCGATTTTGATCGTTTTTGCTGCATAGGCCGGAGTAAATGCAAATAACAGACCCACACTCACCGCCATACAGATGGCAATCCATGATACTTTTTTCATGACAACATCCTCCTTATAGTACTTTGTTTTGGGTTAGATAAATATTTGGAAACCTGTTTACTTCAAGGTCATAACAGCCCTGATCACCACATTTGGAATCCATTAGCCCAAATGAAGTTAATATGACGTCGCCTACGAACTTCATCTATAATCATAACCGGGAAAAAGGCATCTGTAAATCAGGTAAATTCTGATTCTTTTGTAATAAAATTTCTTACAGGGTCAATTTTTAGACTGATGAGTTAAAACATTGATTTATTCGATTAATCATGTTCATCCGACTAATGATTACTATTTGATCTGCTTAGGGATTCGAATATGGTAATAAGTATTATATCTATTGCTATGGATTTTGGCTTTCAAGGTTGTGTTGTATTTGATTAAAATGCCATCAAAGCAGTCATACCGGCGAAAGCCGGTATCCAGAACTTAATGAATCCCGCAAAAGTGGGACTAGATTCCGTGTCGCGCTCCGCTTGCACGGAATGACGTGGTGAACTTGTATATGGCCCAGAATGCCATAATTTCAAACATTCACCCTTTCAAAACTGTAAATACTAGCCGTATGAACCATAATTCAAATGTCAATTAAACGGTTCTGGATTGCAAACCGCGATAGTTCCGCATTATTCCTGAGGTTGAGTTTATTGAGTAGCCTGGAGCGGTAAGTATCAACAGTCTTTATGCTTATGTTGTAGTTATCGGCTATTTCATGATTGTTCTGGCCCAGGGCAAGACACCTCAGCACCTGAATCTCTCTGTTGGACAAACAATCCATGGGTGATATGCCACCCTTACCGGCGGCCATATGCAATGCCAGAGCTTCAGCCGCGGCATCGCAAAGGAACCGCCCGCCATTATATACTTTTCTAATCGCCTTTACCAGTTCCTCTGGTGCAGACCTCTTTGTTACATAACCGGAGGCCCCGGCATTTATGGCACGTACTGCATACTGTGCCTCCTCGTGCATGGTCAGGACAAGGACTGGCAGTTTCGGAAAATCGCACTCAAGTCTGCTGATGACTTCAAGGCCATCCATACCGGGCATTGAAATATCAATTACCGCGACATCAGGCAATGTGGTCCCTGCCTGAACTATGGCTTCCTCTCCGCTTGCCGCTTCTGCTACCACAACCATATCGTCAGTTTCTTCCACAATACGGCGAAGTCCTGCCCGTACAATACTGTGATCTTCCGCCAAAAGCACTTTAATCAAATTACCACCTCGTTTTGAATATTAACAGGAATTCGGCAGGAGAGGGTTGTGCCCCTGCCCTGAATTGAACGTATCCCCAGCACGCCCCCTACAAGTCCGGCACGCTCCCGCATGCCGGCAATACCAAGGCAGTCGGAATCCGTAATTCTTCGCGTATCAAAACCTCGCCCGTTATCTTCTACAGTAAAGGTCAATATATCACCCCGACCTCGAAGAGTAACCTTTGCGCTGGCAGCATGAGCATGACGCGCAACATTTGTCAAAGACTCCTGTACTATCCTGAAAACTGCGTTAGTTTGATGCTCATTCAGATCGGGAACATCCGTGTTCTCGAAAACACAGGCAATGCCTGTTCGTTTCTCAAAATCCCTCACATACCATTCAAGTGCCGGGATGAGACCCAGATCATCAAGCAGTTGAGGTCGCAGGCGAAGAGCCATGCCTCGAACATTATCAATGCTTTTATCTATAAGGCTGCACATTGTAGAAGCACGATCCACAGCCCCCTGATCTTTTTTCTCAAGGTGGTTTTTTATCCACACAGCATCCATGCGCAGTGCTGTAAAAATCTGTCCCAGTTCATCATGCAGTTCCCTGGCTACTGCCCTGCGTTCCTGCTCCTGGCTGGTGATAACACTGTTTGACAGCTGCCTTAACTGATTTTGAGCCTTTTTAATAGTAGTTGCAAATACGTTGAATTTCTTGGCCAGTTCACCTATTTCATCATTGCTTTTGACATCAACTTCTATGCTTGTGTCCCATTTCCCCTGAGCCATTCCCCTGAGGCCTGCTACAACCCTTGTTATCGGTCTGGCCATGGAATTTGAAAAAGCAACCGTAAAGGGCAGGATAAAAAGTATGCATGCAACAAAAACAATGCTCAGCAGTTTTATCATCTGCATGGTATTTGCCATTACGACATCCTTTGAATAAAGGGAGACGACTGCAGCCAGACACTTGGCATCAGAGTAAAGGGGTAAAATACCCTGATAAAAACCAATGCCGTTTATATTGACATCATTGAGCAGAATCTCCTGTTTTTCCAGGTCCCATTTCCATTTTGCCTCTTCAAAGGCATCCAGATCAAATGAACTGTACTCCTTAAGATTACCTGTGACAAGACCATCCCTGGTAAAAATATTTATTCTGGTGCCGGTAAGTCTTGACATCCTGTTGATAAATCCTTCGTCAATGCTCTGGATGGTTCTGACAAATCCGAACTGCCTGGGCTCTACACTATCAGTTTGCTTATTATACGAAATACCAACAATCGGGACATATGCAGCCAGACACAGCATACTGCCGATTATTTCAAAGCGGATTGTTTCCTGTTCCGGAATAACCCCTTTGAATTCTGATTCCATATCTGCCAAAAAAATTTCAGGCTTCCATGATTCATAAGTCAATTTGTCGCCCGGATTGAGGTATGCAGCCTCGTAAACAGTTTTGGGAAACTTGTGTGCATATCCCAGATAGCTCCAGTCATTGTTTATATTAATGAATGATATAGGCCTGCCTCTGTTGTCATAAAGGAATGCCTTGCTCACATGGGCCGTAAGAGCAATATTGTAAACGGCCTCGGTCATTTCGTGATAAGTTGATTTCATCATCATGAAATCGAAGAAATCCCTGTTCTCTACCAGAAATTTCACTCTTCCGACCATGCGATTTTCTGAGGCCATCTGTCGGGTATCGCACAGGAGTTTATATTGCCTTTCGGATATTGCTTCCCGAATGATTTTTGATGAATTTGAAAGCAGTGAATTGGATGCTTCCCGGTTCTGTTTATTAACTATGATAGAAACAACGAAAGCTGAAAGGAACATAGCAACAACAAGCATGCCTGAGGCGCCGAACATGAGCTTATTTCGCAGTTTCATACTAAAAAGCTATCCTCTCGATTTGGCCTGCATGAAAAATAGCGGCTTCATACCATAGTTAAATATGCCTTAATGCCTCCACAGGGTCCATTTTTGCGGCTTTGACTGCCGGATAAATGCCCGAAATAATGCCAACGCCAATAGACATTAAAAGGGCCAGAAGCACTGACCAGAGGCTTATGGATGTCTTCCACTGTATGAATATATTAACTCCAAGGGCGGAGATGGATCCCATTACTATTCCCAGGGCCCCTCCTATTAAAGTCAAAAGAATCGATTCCCCCAGAAATTGAACAATAACATGCCGGGTATTTGCCCCAATGGCCCTTCGAATTCCTATCTCCCTTGTTCTTTCCGACACATTAGCCAGCATTATATTCATTATTCCAATGCCTCCCACCAGGAGGGAAATTCCGGCAATACTTCCAAGGACTATATTGAACAGGTGTTGTGCCTGTCTTGCCTGTGACAGAAGCTCCAGGGGCACAATAACTTCAAAGTTTTCTATCCCACCCCTTCTCCATAAAAGAGCTCTGCGGATAGTATTAGAAATACTCCCCGAGAGACCAGGATCAGAGATTTTAATTATAAGTTCAGAGAATTCATCGGTCTCTGCAAAAGAATAAGATGCATCAGCCAGACCAACAAGAGGAATGAAAGCTGTATTGTCAAAATCACGCAAAGCCAGTGGAATCGTGTCATCGTCAATATTTCCCCTTGACTGTAAAATTCCAACAACACGGTAAGGGTAATTGTCAAAATGAATGGTCGAGCCAAGTACAGAGTCCTGTCCAATTCTTCTGGCCAGTTCCTGGCCAAGCACGCATACCTGGTGCCTGTTTTCAACATCAATATCTGATATAAATCTGCCTCTGGCCAGCTTCAAGCCTCTGTTATCCAGATAGTTCTGATTGACGCCCAGTGCTGTGACAATTTCGGACGGGCCAAGTTCAGCAATAATAGAACTTATCTCACTTACAATTGATATGTCTACAACACCAGGGATATGCCTTATAGCCTGAATATCCTCAAAGTTAAGTCCATGGGCAAAATCTGAAATTGTAGATTTCTGTTTATTGTCTTGATTGGACCCTCTTATAATAATGCTGTCAGTTCCCAGACGCCCTATTTGATCCAGGGTCTGTTTTTTAGCTCCCTCTGCAATTGCAAGCATCGTCACCACCGCAATAACAGCAAATACTATTCCAAGGACACTCAAAAGACTCCTTAGCCTGTGAAGTGTCAGAGCTTTCCATGCCTGAAGCCAGACATCTGGATTTTTTAGTGAAAAAAATGTGGAGCTAATCACTTATGCGTCCGTCCTTGATATGAATTGTCCGATCGGCGGCCCCGGCCACATCATCATCGTGAGTAACCACTACTAAAGAGGCGCCACGTTCGTGCACTTGCCTGAAAAGACTCAAAATTACCATACTATTTTCCGAATCCAGGTTCCCAGTCGGTTCATCGGCCAGAACAACAAGAGGATTAATCACAAGGGCCCTGGCTATGGCGGCTCTCTGCATCTCTCCTCCGGAAAGCTGACTGGGCTTATGTGTCTTTCGGTCCGATAAACCTACCTTTTCAAGTGCTGACAAAGCCAGAGCATATGTATTATCAGGAGGGTTCGGATGGTATAAAAAAGGCATAACGGTATTTTCGATAAGAGAGCACTGGGATATAAGATTATATGCCTGAAATATAAACCCTATTCTGGTTGCCCTTAATAGTGACAGACTGGTGTCGTCAAGTCTGGACACATCTTTTCCATCAAGATGATATGTACCTTTGTCAGGGCGCTCAAGACACCCCAAGATATGCAGCAGGGTTGATTTACCGGTGCCCGAAGCTCCCTTGACGGCAATAAATTCACCTGGATAAAGAGAAATATCTATACCCTGAAGCGGATGAACCATACCCTGTCCTGAGGGATAGCTTTTGTACAGGCCAACGGCCTTTATAATTGGTTGAGATGTATATGAATTCACTTGATGATTACTTTTTGTCAGTTAATGCCGGCTTGCCGTCAAGAAAAATCAGACAAAAGCCCTCTGGAATTTTTAAAACAGCCTTGCTCTGATTATATTATCATTAGGAGGTCTGCTCAAACCAACTTCTTCTCCAGGCTTCAAGCCCTTGCGAATTTCAACGAGGTCTTCATTTCGTTTTCCTGCAATGACCTCACGCTTTTCAAAACCTCTTCCATCCCGCACAAATACGAATGTTTTTCCTCCCTCGCTGAACAGGGCAAAAGACGGAATGACCAGGGCGTTTTTGACTTCATCACAGACAATATTCACCCTGGCTGTCATTCCGGGCCTGAGCCTTGGATCTGATTGTTCAAGTTTTATCACTACGCTGAAGTGTTTTCCTTTTTGCTTGCCTTCCACTCCCTGGTTCGCCAGCACGCCTATTGATTCCACCTTGCCTGTGAGCAAAAGTTCGGGATAAGCATCAACCCTTGTCAGGACAGGCTTTCCGATATCAATTTTATGCAGATCCACTTCCCGGACCCTTGTGTTGACTATCATCCTGGATATATCAGGCAGGTAAACCAGCGGCTGATTCTGCCATACCTGGTCACCAACCCTTGGTTTGCGGTAAGTATTTCCCCTCATTTGTTCGGCCAGCACCACCATGCCCGGACCGGGAGCCCTTATTACGGCTGAATTCAATTCTTCAACAGCTGTTGTAAGGCTCTGCCTGGCAGATGCTAATTCCTGTCTGGATCTTTCCAGCGTGGCCTCTGCCTGTCCGATTTTAAATCCTCCCCCCTTTTTTGTCTGTTCAAGAGCGACCTCAGCCGCAGTAATTGAGGCTTTTGCCTTTTCAATCTGAACAGGCAGAAGATGGTCTCTGTAGCTTTGAAGCTGCATTGATACCATGTCGTAAGACTGTTTTGATTCTTCAATAAGTTTTCTAAACTGCGCCTGTTCAGCCGGATTGGAAAAACCTTTTTTAGTAAGCTCCTCCAGGGAATCCATATAGCTCAGTTTCTGCTCATAGTCCTCCCTTGCTTTTCCGGTCTCAGCCTCCAGCCTTGCCATTTCCCTGGGTCCTTCCCCCTTTTCAAGTCTGCGAAGTTCAAGACGTGCAATATGCAACTCGCTCTCGGCACGGTTTATTTCGCGCTCCACCTGATTTTTTTCCCACTGCAGTAATTGATCCTGTGCTTCGACAATCGTATCCAGCTCAACAACTTTTGATCTCAGCTTGAGAACTTCTTCTTCAAAGCCTGATGGGTCAAGGCGAACAAGCACCTCCCCGGACTCAACATGCTTTCCGTCTTCCACCAGTTCAATTATTTTACCCCTGTCGCCCCGAACCGAAGAACTGAGGACTACTGAACTGGCTGCATCCAGCTCCCCCACTGTCCGGACTTCTACAACCAAGTCCGTCCTTACTGCCTCTACAGTAGATATTTCACCTTCGCTTACGGATGAACTGAAAAAAAGACTGTATCCTGCGATAAGGAATAACAGGATCAGGCCAGCCGATAAAAAAACTGCTTTTTTGGAATAAATGATTTTCATGTATTATTGCTTACTTATATTTTCTTATCTATCATAAGATTATAATTTTATTAGACACACAGAATGAAAAAGAGTCTCTGTGTTATAATTATAATTTTGTGCCCTGCAGCTGCCTTATCTCTCTACCAGGGTTCCTATTACCGCCCTGAGCCGGTATTTTCCAATTATATAGTCAATAATCGCAGATATCATCTGCGTCTGAGCACGGCGCAGAGATGTTTCCGCATCAATCAAATCAAAGTTGTCTGCCATTCCATGCTGGAACTTGACTCTGGACAGTTCAAGCTGCCCTTTCGCCTGCTGTATCTGCTCATCCTGAGTGAGGATTGCTTTATCCAGCCGCTCAAGGCTGCGTAGTTCCCTCTTGACCTGGGCTGTTATATCATCTCTGGTTATGATCTGGTTTCTTGCAGCCTGCTGGACATCAATAAGGCTCTCTTCATAGGCTGCCTTTTCCGATGTACGCCAGAGATCAGTTGAAGATGCAAGGCTTATTCCCCAGGAAGTATTATTCGGCCTTGAACCCGGAAATCCTGATGAAGAATCACCTGACTGGGTGACTGAAAGGACTAAATCCAGGTCGGGCAGTGTATTTTTTCTGGCAATCTCCGAATTTCTCCTTGCCTCAGACATCGAATCCTGTATCTGCTCCATTTCAATACGGTTGTTAAGGGCGTTTTCAATCATCTCTTTCTCATCAGGGTAGATTCTATCATCATTCAGGGGCAGGGAAACATCAATCTCTTTTTCTACTGGCAGGGCAAGAAATATTTTCAGGGAGTCCAGTGCATCATAAAATGATTCCCGGCTGGTGATAAGCTCTTCCTCGGCCTGATTCATCTGAATACTGGCTCGATAAAGATCCATAGCTGTAACAAGGCCCATTTTTTTCTTAATGGCGGTGGCCTCAGCCAGATCCCTGAGGCGCTGGTGTGATTCACGGCGAAGACGCACTAGTTCCCTCTGGCGAACCACTTCATAGCCATAGCGTACGGCCCCAAGCACGGTATTCACTTTTTTAAGATGCCCGGAACGCCTGGCGGATCTTTCGGTGTACCTGGCGCTGTAAACGCCGGACAGGTTATAATCTCTGCCAACTCCCCTCAGCAGCGGCTGGGAAATGCTTAAGCTTGCACTGTTTCTGTATTGATCATCGGCTCTTTGAACCGATGGAGTCAGGCCGATCACCGTCCCGAATTCAGTTTTTTTTTCAAGATTAATCTGCAGGTTCAAGTCAGTTTCCGAGGATTGATCATCACCGCCTGAAACACCTATTCCGGCTCCAGGGTAAACCTTCAGTTCAAACTCGGATTCTGCCGATGCCAGCCATAATCTGGATCTGCGGATATCATCACGCGCATCTATCATTCCCCAGTTGGCTTCAAGGGCCCGGTTTATAATCCTTTCCAGATCATAAATATCTCGGGCATGGATTGGCGAAGACAGGATAAAAATAAAAAAAAAGGCAAGGATATGCTTAAAATATACCATAATAATTATGGATCATATTAATTCTGTATTAGATCTAAATGAGCACTGCACAATTTGAAACGGTTAATCCAAACTTTACTACTATTGAGATAAACACAACATCTCAAAATAGAAAGCTTTTTTCGCGGTAATTTTAGCCCCGGACAGATATTAAAATTAATCTGTCCGGGGCATTATAAAGCATACTGCTTATTTTGGAAATGTGACTGGCACAAAAAAAACTGAAAACAATAAAATATTATTTCCTTAATTCAAAGTTTTTAATAAGTAGCCTGAACTATGGCGCAACAACATTCCACTGGTGGTTCATTGAGCCTTGAAATGTTTTTATTGCCTCGCCATTATTCAAATTAATCTGCAATAATGTACCTTGACCCATGAGCCTGGTTAAACGTAATTCCAGGAGATTATTTCCGGAATTAAGAGTGATATTGTGACAAACGGTTCCTCCTACTGGCATTTCAACTTTTCCCACAAAGGCACCATTAAGATACATATCATAATAGTCATCCTGTATTGCATTATGGTCAACGACACAGGCAGTTATGTTATTAGCGCTGACGACTAATGTTTCAACAGGAGGTGTAGATGATCCCCCTCCGCCGCCTCCGCCGCCTGCTCCTGCAAGGACAGCACCACCCAGCACAGCAGCGAGAATAGCGCTATTAAAGCGTTTTTCCGCTGTAATTGTTCCGGCATTTGTAGCTGCAGCAGCTTTGCCGCTTACTGAGGCCGATTCTCCTGCTTTGGACAGATACAGGCCTCCGGCCACAACGCCGAATCTCAGGCCTGACTCAACCGCGTTCATTGCTATACTGTCGCTGAATCCGGCCAGCTCGGCAGGCACCTGATCAAGTTCCATGCTTACCTGTATTTCACCTTCTTTGGCAATTTCCTGCCATGCCGGGGCTTCCTTTTTTTCCTCCCTGTTAATAATAAAGCTCTGGGATTTTACTACTTCATTATTCCTGTTAACAGCCAGGAACAGATATTCTATCTGCTCGGTAGCCGGAGAAGGTGCCGGCAGAATCCCTGCATAATCATTTTTTTCAGTGTTGGCCATAGGCACAAATACAAAGTCAGCCTCACCTGCGGCCTTGAAATAACACCTTACCAGTTCCACTCCGGCCGGATCACTGACATCGGCATCCAGCTGGATACGGTGATCAGGTACAAAATACTTGGGCGGATTGTGCTTCATTTCAGTTAGGCTTTTTATTTCAGCGGCCATGAGTACCGGGATAAAGGTTGAAAAAACAAGGGAATAACACATGAAAATCACCAGGGCCTTTTTTACAAGACCGATAACACCTTTCGAGTTTCTATTTTTTCCAAACATGATTTCCTCCTTAAATACAATTTAAAATAATTTGTGGTTACTATAGGATTATTTAAAAATAATGCTGAAGATATTATCAGTTTGTTGTTCTTATTTCCTGAGCTCTTTGCAACAGGTTGTCTTTTTCAATTATCACTTTCCCTGCAGGCAGGGTCTTGAGCATTTCCTGCACAAGCCAGGCAATGCGGTCCGGGCGGGAATCTGAAGAATGGGCAAGAAGATTGAGGATTGCATTGAACGGATCAATCTGCCACTGCCTGTGGGCTGTCCGCCATTGTTCACCCCGCCATAAAAGTTCTCCGCTCTTACAGTGAATAAGCCTCAGTGAACATGAAACAACCACAGCGTCAAAGGTCCCCTTGTGGATGTCGGCAGATTGATCAACCTGCCCCATAAGGACTGCTTCGGCATTAAGAATATTGCCAAGTCTTTCCAGGCTTATGCCCTGAAGCTGCCCCGGCGTCTGGATTCCCAGTTCATCCATTACCTTTCTGACTTTTTCCACTGAAACCCGCCGATATCCTTTTGATTGAAGCCTCGTGTAAACTTCATCATAAAGAACAACTTCCATTTCAGGCTCCAGGGAGAAATTGTCCATTGGCAAAACAGCTATTACATTCGGGACATAACTGTCATACCCTGGATTTACCTCCCAGAACTCCTTTGACTCTTGTGACTGGGCATATACATTATTTACAACCATCATCTGCAAGAACACACAGATTGTGATCGGGAATAACGCAATAATATCCCTTATCCATTTGTTTTTATACATACAGTACTTTTAAAGTTGGATTACTTAAGTATTACTCCGCTTCCTCCCTGCCTGGAAGACGGTTCAGCAGGCCTGTCGGAGCCACCTGTCAAATTGAAGGTTGATATCAATTCAATAAGTGCCTTGGCTATTGCCATATCCAGTGCGTCATCTCCCGCGCTGCTGTCCCATGAACCAATCCTGCCGCCGGAAGGACCCCCTGAAAAAGTTTGCCTGATAGTGTGTTCTCCCTGACCGGTTGCCATGTATTCCCCGGTCTGGGCATTTTGAAGCAGAAGATCCACCCTGACTGTGGTATCAATGGTTTTGGCCTTGGACATTGAGCTGACCTGGGAATGAGTATTCACGTTAAATCTGGTAATGGCCCCGGAAATAAAGTGCTCACAAAGCAGGATACGTCTGGCCCGCTGCATGTTTTCCGGGCTTTTGACTATATCCACCTGGCTGAGAGTGTCCCAGTCAAAAAGGCGCTTCATTTCCTCCCACTCCACAACCCTGAAATATCCGGAACGAAGCAAATGGGAAGCAAGAAATTTGCCGGATGTATCCCAGAGCCGGTCAGCAGAATAGGTGCTTTTATTTTCAAAACCAGCTATGGCAACAAGCTCACGGTTCACAGGCGGTGGAGGGATACGGTTCCAGTCAACGTTCTGATCCTGCTGGACCAATGGAGGCGGTGGTGCCGAATACCTGTTTTGTTGATGCGCCTCACATCCGAACAAGCTGAAAACAAAAAGACAAATAAATATTTTAATGTAAACGGAAGTTTCAGTTTTTATATTCATTGTTATCCCCTTACACTGCTAATAAGACTTGATGGTTAAACGATCTGTTGATTTTGCGAAAATTTACAAATATAACCATTTAAAATCACTTAATTCCCGCCTGCGTGTAAATGGCGTCCGGGTTGCTGATATAGTATATAGAGAGCCTTTTACTGTCAAGATTTATGGCTGCTCTATCTTAAGCAGAGGCAGATCAGTCCCCTGCATCCGGAAATATGGATGCTGCTGTCCATTGGTCAAACGGGGTACCTGCCTGGCTACAAACTGAAATACTTCATTCACAGACACATAACCATCCCTGTCATAATCAGCTTCACCTCGCATGGCATTTACAAGGGAATATGTAAAGGCTCCATGTCCGCTGGAATTTGTACCAAGCTTGAAATCATTGGATTCCAGAGAAACCTCTCCGGCCTTGGAAGCCGATAATATATACAATCCGCTTGCCGCGCTGATAGTCCCGGCCAGATCTTCTCCTCCGCCGACGCTCCGCATGCCAACCTCAAGTGCTCCTGAGTGGCAGGTGTCCATTGCAACTATTATCTTGTTAACGTTATTGGATAAAATCCTGATCGACTCTTCAAAATCCGACATTCTCATTCCCGTAGACAGGATATTGTTAAAATCAGAATCAGAGGGCATAAAATAGTATGATCCTGACTGGCGATGTTTGATTCCATGGCCGGCCAGAAAAATAAATATTACGTCATTGGGGGCAGCCTTGCCAAGATGGGTGGTAATGTTTTCAATTATGCTGTTCCTGGTGACATTTTCATTTACCAGAGTCTTCAGGTGAATTTCTGAGAATGATTTTCCTTCCTGGGTCTTGAAAAATTTTTCAAGTTCCATGGCGTCTCTGTCTGCATATCTGAGATTAATGGAGGAACTGCTATACTTTGAAACTCCTATGATCAGTCCCCATAAAACCGGCTTTTTGCCTGGTCCTGCGGAAGCAACACTGCCAGAACTGGAAAGAGCCCATGCACCCTCTCCTCGAGCTATCTTAAGAGATTTTCTGGTGATATTTCCATGGATGTCGGCAGTTTCAATGGATATATTCCCGGTTGAATCCTTAATGGCCATTTCATGCTGAAAATGCCCACTATCTGAAAGCTTAACATCTTTATCATTTACCCGTACAAAAAGTATTTCACTTTCATCTTTGACAATACCTTCAACTACCGTATTATCAATCTCAGGTTTCAGGGCTACCTGAAATCCTCTTGTAACGTGAGGGCGCAGTAATACGAGTTCCGGTGGGTCACTGTCCTTTGTTCTGTCAATGGCCAGATCTTTTGATGCCATTCTGCCTGCCGTGTTGACTGCCATTATCAAAAAGCGGTTTTCTCCGGGGCCCAGGCTCACCTGGTGTTTAAATCGTCCTTCCTGGTCATGGCCAACTTTTTCTCCATTTATCCGTACTTCTGAAATACCTGTTGGGTCAATGGCCAGACCTTCGATGGTCAATTCTTTCTGCCTTGCAACAGGCCTAAAGCCCCTGGTAGCAGGTGGGTTCAGGATGACAAGCTCCGGCGCTTTCGCGGCGGTCTTTTCAGCAGCATCTTTAGAATTTAACTCTTTATTGTCAATAGCCTGTGCAACTTCTGTTTTCGCCTGAGGTTCAGCCACAGGTTTGGAAACAGGTCCTGCAGCCTTAACCGGCTTCTTAACAGGTTTTGGGGCCAGAGAGGCCTTATAGTTTGCCAGTTTTCTGGATTCATCGCCTCCAAGTTTGGCCGGCAGCTTATCCGTTGCCTTTTTGGCGATATCCAGTGACATTTTCCTGTAATTTGAATGAGTTGCTTCCTGACCTGAGCGACCGGCTGTGGAGAAGGAGAGGCTGTCCATGTCAACTGTCCTGCCGCTTCCTGTATTTATAATCCTGTAGGCTACTGAGGTTACAGCCTTGCTCATCTGCATATTTAAAACCTCTTCCTGATTAACCTGTGTCCTGGCCTTGGCGCTTATTATAAAAGCAGCGCCATTAATCGCAGCAGCCTTGCGGAGTTCAGGGATACCGCCAGCCCTTGCGGTATCCAGCTCCTTACTGGAAAGCCCACGCATGGCACTGAGATCATCTGAGGTAATAACGTCAAAATCCTTACTGAGCATCTGTTTTGCCATAAATACCTCGGTTTCCTTTATTAGAGCGGAACTTACGACCTCGCCCTGCTCCTGCACAACATTAATAAGGACTTTTGTTGTCGAGGCATTGATTGTACCGCAATAAAAGGCCATAATGAAGGAAAGCAGGGTGGTTAAATTAATAATCTTTTTCATATGGCGCCTCCTTATAATCCAACCAGAAAATTCATCCTGGGTTCATCTAATCTAAGATATTTTTTAATTTATATTATATGTGATATTTTGTCGTTTAATATCTTGATGCTGTATTGAAATTATTTTATTTAAGATATCTGAAATCCTGGCAGTATCTCTTGTGTCAACCGATAAAAAAGGATCGTTTTCACTAAAGTTAGTTCCGAACAGTTCAAGAGGGCTGGTTGAAACCAGAGCAACAACAGTGTCTTTTCCGGCCGGGCCGGTAACATGAAGATCAAAACCCATGCGCTCATTCGGAATTGAGTATTTTCTTTCGGGCTGGATAAACTGGCTGGAGCTGTAATAATTGGGAAAAACCTGGATTAATTCCTTTTTAGTCGTATAGGTAAATATCAATATATAGCAGGGTTCTCTGGTCTCAAAGAAAAAACTCATGGGCTGCCCAATATTGTAGTCTGTTTTGTCCGTCCATAGAGTAAGCTTGTCGGCAATCCTTCCATTGCCGATGCTGAGGATCTTTTCCATTAAAGATTCATGTGTTTCAGGTTTTTTTTCTGTTGAAACCGCTTCAGGGACTGCCTGCTCTGAATCAGGTGCGGTGAGGGAGGCTGTTTCAGGAAAAACAGGCTTGTCTTTCTGTTCTTCAGGTGTGATGGATACTCGGGAGGATTCTTCCTCAACCTCTTCAAGCCCTTTTTGTTTTGATGTCCCTCCCGGCAGCATTATAATCACCAGCAGAAAAATAAATAACACTCCAGCTGCAAAGGAAAATAACTTGCGATGCTCTTTTATAAAATCAATCGGCGTTGGCCGTACCTTTAGAGAAGCCTTTTTATCAGTGTATGCATGTTCCTTTGGAGTCTTATCGCCTGGGGCCAGGACCGTACCGTCATCAATGATAGTGCCCTCATCAACAATTGTTGCACTATCAACCACAGTAGCTTCATCAATATCTTCATAGGCGGGCACTTTCCCTCTCTGAAAGTCTCTCAGAGCTCTAACGACCTGTTCACCGTCAGCATAACGCTTTTCAGGCAATTTTTCCAGAAGACGCATAATAATATTGCCCAGTTCCCTTGGAATTTGAGGGATATTGCTTTCAGGCCTGGAAGGCATCTCATGTGCCTGAGAATAATATAAGGCGCTGGTATCTTTGCCCTCAAACGGGTGTTTTCCTGTCACCATCTCATAAAACACCAGGCCGAGACTGTAAAGATCGCTTCGGGCATCTACAGGTTCACCTCTTATCTGTTCCGGGCTCATATATTTGGGAGAACCAAGTACAGTGTTGGGTGCGGTAAGCTCATTGTCTCCAAGATCTTTTGAAATACCGAAGTCAGTTATCACTGCCCTGTCCCGGCTGTCAAACATGATATTTGAGGGCTTGATATCCCTGTGTACTACATTTCGCTGGTGTGCATGATGAAGCGCCTCGGTAATTTCAATCATCAGACGGACAGCCTCCTGAACTTCAAAAGGGCCCTCTCTTTTTATCCTGGACTGAAAAGTTTCACCATCAATATATGGCATAATTATATAGTCGAATTCTTCACTGCTTCCAAAATCATAGATATCAATAATCCCCGGGTGATCCAGGCCCGCGGCAAGCTTGGCTTCCCTGTAAAACCTGGCCTTGAATTGTTCTTTTTTAACAAGCTCCTGATGGACAATTTTTATGGCCACTTTTTTTCCCAGGGCCTTGTGAATTCCCAAAAAGATCTTGCCCATACCCCCGGACTGGATCAATTCCTTTATTTCGTATTTATCTCCCAGAGCATTCTGGATCATGGTCTGACTATCATTCATAATTATCTCTAATTACAGCATGTCATGGTGTTTTTTTCACATGATTTCATGATTCTTAATTTCTCTGCTCAGCAGAGTTCCACAACAGGATGATCTCCCTATTTGAGCCTGCTCATAGCCTTTTTATAATATTCATTATCTTCAAGAGGCATAACAGTTATGACTTCGCGCCATTTTTCAGCAGCCCTGGCCCGCTGCCCCAGCCCTTCATAGACAAGTCCCTCCTGATATAATCTTCTTGCCTTTGATTCCACCTTTAAGAAAACTTCAGATAAATATTTCCGTGTATCCTTATAATCAGGCGATACAAGGGCAACTTCTTGAAGATTACTCAAAGCTTTTGTCAGATCATTATTTTTATAAAATTTCATGGCTTTTTCATAGTCTTTTTGAATATCCTGCTCCAGGAGCTTTCTGAGTTGAGGGATAGCATGCCTGGTGTGAGCGGTTTCAGGACACTCAATGCCTATCGCAAGAACTTTTTCCCACTCCTTAAGTGCAGAGAGATAATCCTCCTGTTCATAATAACTCTGGCCCTTGTCAAAATGCTGCTTCAACACTGCCATTTGTTCTGCACGCTGCTGCTCTTCCTTTTCACGGGTTAATTTTTTGGCCTTGATTGCATTATCAATATCTGCCTTCAACTTTAAGGCATCAGGATTTCCAGGATCAAGAAAAACAGCTTCGGCTATTATCTCTTTGGCTAAGGTAAGATCTTCTCTTGCAATGGCCTGCCTGGCCTGAGAAGATATGGCTTTGACTCGTTCCATTCGCTTTTGCTCCTCTTCAAGAGCTATTCGGCGCATCTCTTCAGCCTCAGCCATCTTTTCCCTGGTCATACTGAGAAATTCAACAGCCGGCTTGTTTTTTGGATCAATCTCCAGAACAGCCTGAAATCGGAGCAGGGCTTCACTGAAATTGCCAGCCTCGAGCTGGTCTTTTCCACTCTGGAGGTAGACTTCTATCCGGTGCAGGGTTTCCATGTCATTTATAACTTCAGTTTTCTCCTTTTCAGCTGTCACAATAGATTCCCCGGTATCGGATACTTCTTTTTTTGAGGGTGTCACAATGAGAATTATCAAAAATAATAAAAAAATACCCGCAGCGACTCCTAACAGGATTTTATTTTTTAAAATCCTGTCCATGATATTCCTGGAAATGCCTTCAGGCCGGCTGTCTGAAACAAGGGGTTGACTGACTACTGTCCGGTCAGATTCATCCTGCCCTTCAAGCATAATCGTCTGATCATCCTCTTTAACAACTGTTTGATCATCTTCCGGAACAGGTTTCCATGAAATCTCTATCCGGTAGTCCCCTACCTGAATTTCATCACTGTCTTTAAGAATTTCAGAGTCAATTTTCCTTCCATTAAGACGGGTACCGTTCTGGCTTTTCAAATCCTCAATATGCCATTGCCCGTCCTGAAAAAAAAACCGGCAATGCTCCCTCGAAACCCTCCTGCTTCTCAGCACCAGATCACAATTTTCATTGCGGCCAGCCTTTATTTCATTTTCGGCCTGAAATTCCTTTTCAAAAGAAGTCTGTGCGTTTTCATGAATTTTCAGTTTAAGCACTGCCTATCTCCCTTTAAGTTCATTCATATATCTCAGTGAATTAATGTACTGTTCGCTGTTTTTATCCCTTGAAAACTCAACAACCATCCTGAATTCATCAAGTGCCTGTTTATAACGCATGTATTTATAATGGAGTATGGCGTTCTGATAGTGAGTTCTGGCTTTTTCTTCGAGTTCCTTTTCCACTTTTAGAAACCATATACGTGCCTCAGAGTTTTCCGGATTTATGCTCAATGCTCGCTTCCACTCACCGACAGCCTTCAGGCTGTTGCCGGTATCGTAAAAAAACATGCCCTGTCGAAAATGTTCTTCTGACTTCTCCCTGTCCTCAACCGATACTTTTACTCCTGAAGTGCCATGCATAGGAGATTCTGCATCAGAAAAAACCTTTTCCTGAACCTGATCAGGCTCCGGCTTAGACGGACTGGTGATTGCGACTTTATCGACAGTTGTATCATCTTTACCCGTTAACAGAACAAACAGAAAAAAAAGACATACAATCAGCAGGCCAGCCAATAAAACTATTTTTTTGTTGAGCTTGAAGGATGGTGAAGATTTTAAAGCCTTTGAAGCTTCTGCCATCTCCAGGCTGAATAAGGTTATTCCAACCTGAAACTGGCCTTTTGCCTTGACGGTAGCTCTTGAAACCGCCTTTCCATTAATCTGAACCGGATTCGTCTGGCTCAGATTCTCCACAAGGATACTTCCTTTCCCGGCCTTAATCCGAACATGCTTGCGGGAAACAGCCCTGTCCGATTGATCTACCTGAAAATCACATTCATGCGACCTGCCTATAATATATTCATGGTTTTCCTGCAGATTCAAAACTCTGCCGCGGTCAGGTCCCTGTAAAACAACAAGGCTTAACAGACCGGCATTATTTGAAAGGGCTTTCTTTGTCATTACACCTTTTCCTCAAACACAATTAATACATTGCTTTCATCAGAGGCATCATTGCGGCGTCCGGCAAGATATTTTTTTCCACCGATTTCTATCTCGACTTCACCGCTGTTCTTATTATCCAGAATCTGTGAGACGGTCTGGATTACTCCTGCCTCAAATGCCTCAATAATATGCATTCCGGGCCTGAATTCATTCAAGCCTAAATTCTTGGCAAAATTATCTGAAAATTTAATAATTGTATAGTCATCAACATTAATAAGGCACCAGGGAGTGGAAATAGATTGTATATTTTCATCTGATGCCGATGATTTTCTTTCCTGGCTCAGATCTGGTTTCCCGGCAGAAGGTGTTTGCTTTGACACCTGATCACCGGTGGAAACAGATATCCTATCCAGTGATTCAGTCGAGTGAGAAACCGAATCTTTTCTGAGCATAAGACGATTGAATGCCCGGCTGAGATTATTCAATTCTTCATAGGGTGCCTTGAAATCAATCTGATTCCTGCCTTCCTTGATGGAAATTTCCACCTCTTCATATAACTGTTTAAGCGGACCCAGAAATGCCCTTAAAAGAAGATACGTCATTGCCATTCCCAGCATAAACAGAATTAACAGCAGGAAAATAACGCTTGCACCAAGGCCTGAGCCCTGATCTGACCCGGATCTTTCTCCGGCAAACCCTATGATAGCCCCGCCAAGTAACTGATCCTGATTTAATATCGGGCTGAATATGATCCTCTCGTTTTCTGATCCCTGTCCAACCCTTAATTTGCGCTCCCTGAAAGCGACAGGCAGTTCGTCCCAATTAAAAAAATCTCCCTGCTGTTCATGTGGTGCAATTATCCTGCCATGCCCGTCAACTACAAATGCATACAGGACACCATCTTCAAATTTAAACGGCGATGTCCGTACAAGGGTGTTTTCACGCTTTTCCATAAACGGGCGGTTTATTTCCGCCATATACCTGCTTAAAATTATCCCATTTCTTAAAAACTCCTGACGCTTTGCGGATTGAACGCTGTTTTTCAAAGGGATATAAATGATCAGCAGGCTCATAAACATTACAAAAGCCATAATTACAAATACACTGATTTTAATGTTCGCAAGGAGAAACGAACCTGTAAATCCCGCCGCAGCATCTTTCTCAACTGATTTCTTTAATCCGTTTTTGGGTGCGGTTCTGATAATGAAAGGTTTGATCTCGATTTGAAAAGAGCCCCTGAATTCCTTCTCAGATATTTTTTTCCCCTGATAATAAATACCATTAACGCTGCCTTTATCTCTTACAAAAAAAGACTCATTATCAATTATTAAGGATGCATGGTTTTTTGATACAGCAGTGTCTGAAAGTAGCAAGTCTGATGACGGGCTCCTTCCTATTTTATAAGTACCGTTTTCAAGGCTCAGGGTCTTAATCACCTGGCCATTATGAAGGATATCAATATCTATGCTCATATCTAACTGTTTCAATATAATAAATTGAAATTACGCTTAAAAATTCGAATGTTTTTACCACAAGCCCTGTGAAATACTAAAGCCCATAACATAAACTGCCACGCCGCAAGCCTGCCTGTGCGTTGCACGCTGACAGACAGCAGGATTTCTTGAAAAGCATTGAACACCCAGGGGGCTGGGACTTGTCCGCCGTGTTTATGGCGGGTTTACCCGCCAGTCTTTGTGGCGGGCTTGTCTGCCTTTTACCGGCCTTTCACCAGCCTTTCACCAGCCTCTGGCTGGCTGGCGAATTAAAAATTGTAAAAACAAAATGTTGTCAGGCACATTGA
>ERZ795057.341-NODE-341-length-49506-cov-7.307699_pt1 | contig 49506 bp, 44 predicted proteins | sample MGYA00375141_ERZ795057 | MGnify/ENA primary metagenome ERZ795057 (study PRJEB30186, sample SAMN05720163) | activated sludge metagenome | isolation source: Anaerobic digester | place: Hong Kong | collected 2015-01-26 ...
TAACCGAAGACGGGAGAAGAGACGGTCTCTTTAAAAATTTACCTGACAATCTTAATGTCTTTCAACTGCATGGTGAGACGATACATCTTACGCCACAGATGACTCTATTGGCCACAGGTGATTTCTGTCAAAATCAAATAGTAAAAATTGGCAAGACTGCATATGGCATTCAATCTCATATTGAATTAACCAGCGATCTTTTAGAATCATGGATCATCGAGGACGTGGACCTTCAAAAACTTTCTCCGGGACAACTTCGGTCTGATTTTGAAAAAATAAAAACAGAATATCAAAATACCGGACGGCAGTTATTTATTAATTTCCTTACTATGTTTGGTTTGATGAATACTTCAAACAACTGGCACTGAAAATGCTATGGTTAAGTTAAATTGGAAGTACTAAATTAATCCGGACAGTAAGTAAAGCTTAAACAATTCATGAACAGATTCATAATATACAGTATATTTTTCATTGTTGCCGGCCTTATATCACAATACAGTTGCTCTGATCCGAAATCCGTCAGTTATGATCCTCCTGAAGGAGCAAATTACACAGGGGAGGCCATTGAAATTACTTTGGATTGCGGAGACATTCTGGCCGGGACTCTGACAATTTCAAAAGATAAGGGAAAGAAGTTTCCCTGTGTATTATTAATTACCGGTAGTTCCCCTCATGACAGAGACAATTCAAAACCTTATAATCCTATAACAGCGTATCGACCTTTCCGTCAAATTGCTGATCTGCTCTCGACAAACGGGATTGCGGTTTTGAGAATGGATGACCGGGGTATTGGTTTGTCAAAGGGTGGAGACATTAATAAAATGACTACTCCAGAAAGATCGGAAGATATAGAACAATTAATCAAATATCTGAAATCCAGATCAGATATTGATAATTCCAGGATAGGGCTTTTGGGATTAAGTGAAGGAGCATCAATTGCACACATGATTGCTTCAAATGATACTTCCTTAAAGACTATAATTCTTCTGTCTGCACCAGGCTCAAAAGGTAAAGAAATATTAAACTACCAGATGAGTAATGGCCTTTTAGATAAGAAGAGTTTTAAAAAACTTCTTAATAAGGATATCAACCTCAAATACCTGTACAATTTTGATCCAATGGAATCAGCCAGACTAATTACACAGCCGACTCTGATAATACATGGTGAGTCAGATAAGAATGTTCCACCAGGAGATGCTCTGAAATTGAAAAAGGAAATGAATAAAAATGGCAATCTTAATGTCACTACACATATTTTAAGCCACCATAACCATTTATTATTACCGGAAAATCCTGAGGGAAAGATTAAGTCAACTAAAATTCCGGATGAAACCCTGAAAATTATCCTGGACTGGATCCTTGAAGAACTATAACTATCTGATGAGATAAATTAAGGGAACGGATAATACTGAGGATTCAATTAATGGAATTTCGAAAATCACACTTATCAATCTCAAGGTAACACTTTTATGAGGCAGAATCTTTTTACTAAAATTTATATCTGAAATATATTGAACAACTGCATGGGTCAGGTTGTTACAATAATAATATAGTTATACTGAGATACTAACTGAAAGGGGTACAAAGATGAAACCAGGTAAAGTATACATACTTACACATGTTAGCTACCTGGTTGTTTTTTTGCATTATTATTTTCCTATGTCTTTGTATTTGAATCAAATCGAAAAGATCTTTTAGTTTTCATCCAGGATAATTATGTGAATGTGAAATTTGGTTTTTGGTTTTTTGGTCAATGTTGATATTGATGTTGTTGTAAAGGTTGAAAAGCCGGGACATAAACAAATAAATTGTGATATGAACACCTAAAATAATAAATATGGAGAATTCAAAAAAAGGTAAATGTCCTGTCATGCATGGGGCTAATACGGACAGCAATAGTTCTGTAATGAGTTGGTGGCCAAATGCACTAAATCTGGATATCTTACACCAGCACGACACCAAGACAAATCCACATGGTGAAAACTTCAATTACCGGGAAGAGTTTAAAAAACTTGATTTAGAAGCTGTAAAGAACGACTTGAAAAAACTTATGACAGACAGCAAAGATTGGTGGCCTGCTGACTGGGGACATTATGGAGGTTTAATGATTAGGATGGCATGGCACAGTGCAGGAACATATCGTACTGCTGATGGTCGCGGAGGCAGTAACACGGGTAACCAGCGCTTTGCACCTCTTAATAGCTGGCCCGACAATGTGAACCTGGATAAAGCACGAAAATTATTATGGCCGATCAAGAAGAAATACGGCAACAAACTATCATGGGCTGATTTAATGATATTGGCAGGAAATATGGCTTATGAATCAATGGGATTCAAAACATATGGATTTGGTGGTGGCCGTGAGGATATCTGGCATCCTGAAAAAGATATATACTGGGGTGCAGAGAAAGAATGGCTGGGGAAAGACCGGTATTCAGATAAATCTGACGAAGCATCGCTTGAAAATCCTCTGGCTGCAGTCCAAATGGGATTGATTTATGTAAATCCTGAAGGTGTTGACGGAAATCCTGACCCCTTAAAAACTGCCCAGGCCATGCGTGTAACATTTGAGCGAATGGCTATGAATGATGAAGAAACTGTTGCATTAACGGCCGGTGGACATACGGTTGGTAAAACGCACGGAAATGGAGATGCTTCTGTTTTAGGACCCAATCCTGAAGACGCACCTATCGAAGAGCAAGGATTTGGATGGCATAACCCCAAAGGTAAAGGTAACGCAGAAAATACAGTTACAAGTGGATTGGAAGGAGCCTGGACAAGCACTCCTGACAAATGGAACAACAGCTATTTCTATTTACTCTTTACTTACGACTGGGAAATCAGAAAAAGTCCTGCAGGAGCAAATCAGTGGGAACCTGTTAACATTAAAGAGGAAGACAAACCTTTCGATGCTCACGTTCCCGGCGTTCGGAGAAATCCTATAATGACCGATGCTGATATGGCATTAAAAAAGGATCCTGAATACCGGAAAATATCAGAACGTTTTTACAACGATCCCGAATATTTTTCTCAGGTATTTGCCAAAGCCTGGCTTAAACTTACTCATAGGGATTTAGGTCCAAAAAGCCGTTATCTTGGCCCTGATGTTCCAAAAGAAGATTTTATCTGGCAAGACCCTATTCCTTCGGTAAGTTATACACTTTCAGAATCAGAGATTGAAGATCTGAAAATGAAACTTCTCAATTGCGGTTTAAGCCCAACCGAACTCATCAATACTGCCTGGGACAGTGCAAGGACATTCAGATGTTCTGATTTCCGCGGTGGTGCCAATGGCGCCAGAATCCGCCTTGCACCTCAAAAAGACTGGCCAGGTAATGAACCCGAGCGTCTTGAAAAAGTATTGAGTACACTTGCCGGGCTCCAGACAGAATTAAGTAAAAAGGTAAGCCTTGCCGATTTGATTGTTTTAGGTGGAAGTGCTGCCATTGAAAAATCCGCTGAAAAAGCAGGAGTGAAAATTAAAGTACCATTTGTACAAGGGAGAGGTGATGCAACAGCTGAAATGACAGATGCAGAATCATTTTCAGTACTTGAACCATTGCATGATGGTTATAGAAACTGGCAGAAAGAGGATTATGCCGTAAAACCAGAAGAAATACTTCTCGACAGAACACAGTTGATGGGATTAACAGCTCCCGAAATGACTGTTTTAATTGGAGGAATGCGTGTCTTAGGCACTAATCATGGAGGAACCAAACACGGAGTATTTACTGAAAGAGAAGGTGTTTTAACTAACGATTTTTTTGTAAATCTGACAGATATGAAATACTCATGGCAACCTGTTGATGAAAATCTTTACAATATTGTAGAAAGAAAAACAGGAAAAATCATATGGACTGCTACAAGAGTCGATCTAGTTTTTGGGTCTAATTCAATACTGCGTTCTTATGCCGAATTTTACGCTCAAGACGACAACAAAGGAAAATTTGTAAATGATTTTATCAAAGCATGGGTGAAAGTTATGAATTCAGACCGTTTTGATATAAAAAAATAAAACAGGATAATGGATTAAACATTTCTGAGATCCGAAGACAAAGAATTCTCAAAACGGGATACTGTTTTTGTTTCCCGGATTAGGTATATTTGCACTTCATTTACTTGTTTTTTTTGAGCTATTGCATAGTATTATTACTAATGCAGTTATTTTATTATTATTTGGTGTTTATTTAAAAATTTACAAATATGGATTTTCCCAATATAACAAATGAGATCCTAAAAGGATTAAGTACATGGGAATCAAAACTGACTAAGTTATCTGAGGACACTATTATGAAAAAACATAATGATCAAAACAGGACGATCAAAGAGATTCTTGGGCATATGGTAGATTCTGCATCAAATAATACACACAGAATTATCCATTTACAATATCAGAATAACCCTTTCAGTTTTCCTGATTATGCTGCAAATGGGAATAATGACAGATGGATTTCAATACAGAACTACCAGAAAGAACATTGGGGAAATTTGATTCAGCATTGGAAATATAGTCATATTCATCTGGTTCACGTGATAAAAAATGTGAATCCCGAAAAATTGGATAACGAATGGATTGCCGATTCAACATCTGATAAGATCAGGCTAAAAGATATGATTACTGATTTTTTGAGACACTTTAATTTACATATTGCGGAGATTCAGGAATTAATTGACAAGTAATTTTTTATGACGCAATATCATTTATATAATCGTCCCAACAGAGAATTAAAGCAAAAATCTGATATTGATGCTATTCTAAATAAGGGGAAGTTTGCTGTGATTTCTATGTGCAGGAACAATGAACCATATATTGTAACCCTTAGCTATGGCTATGATTCAGAGAAAAAAACTCTTTATTTTCATTCTGCAAAGAATGGATTAAAACTGGATTTTATAAATTCCAATAAAAGAGTATGTGCTACTGTTATTGAAGATGGTGGATACATTACTGATAAGTGTGAACATGAATATAAATCAGTTGTTTTCCGGGGTGATATGCAAATTGTTAATGACATTGATGAGAAAAAACATGGAATGAATATTTTGCTTCATCATTTAGAGAAAAAAGACTCAATAATTGAAGAAAAGTTGATAAGATCTTATGATTCTTACTCAAAAATGGAGATACTGAGACTTGATATTAAGCAAATACATGGAAAGGCTGGACGATAATTAAATAAAAATCAGAGTGATCTCAGGCATGACAATCCTTATTGACCATTATGTAACAGATGGCGCACCTATAGTCAGGTATCGGAACGGCTTGACAGATCTCAAAGGAAACGGGAAAGAATCAGATAATACCAACGTCTGACACGGACTGTATAATGCCACTTTTATATACAGTTTGTATAGAAATTAAAACCCACATAATACAAAAACATTTTCTACTTTTGTTCCAAATATTAAATAATGGATACTGCAGATATCTTAATCAAGATAAGGAAAATTGTCAGGTCAGTAGATATTGAATCAAAAAAAATCCAAAAGGAATATGGGGTAAGTATTCCTCAGGTTTTATGTTTAAATTTCTTACATAAATCACCCAATTATCAGTCGACACAGGCAGAGATAAAAAATTTCCTAAACCTTAATTCAAGTACTGTTAGTGGAATTATTAACAGACTTGAGAAGAAAGGACTTCTGGCCAGATTACCAAAATACGGTGACAGACGAGTTGTGAATATCGCCCTCACATCAGCTGGTGACAGGCTCTTAGGCACTATCCCATCACTTCTGCATGAACAATTATCTGAAAAACTTCAGAAGTTGGATGATTCAGAGATAAAAAGAGTAGAAGACAGTCTGGATACCTTAGTCACCCTGTTAGAAATAGAACACATTAAAGCATCTCCTTTGATTACCTTAGATGGTGATTTAGAAGATATTAACGAAGACTGACCTTACCCGGGATCAAGCTCTCAATTAAGTCATTCTAACACAGCATCTTCAAAATATACTGTAAATAATTAGCAGTATTTAGTCCTTTTTTGTATTTTTGTTCGCATAGAAACAAATTTTATTTTATGATATACAACACAATACAAAAAGAGATAGCAAACAAGATTGAGGAAGAATCAAAATTGTCGAACTGGAAAGACTGGAAATGGCAAATAAAGAATTCTATAAGGTCCTTAGAAAAGTTTGAATATTTAACAGGTATAAAATTCGAAGAAAAGGAAAGAGCTGATTTAGAAAAGACATTTGAAAAATTCCCATTATCAATTACTCCTTATTATTTGTCGTTAATTGATAAGCAGAACTATAAAAATGACCCGGTTTGCAAACAGGCTTTTGGCAGCAAGGAAGAGCTTATAACACGTCCATCTGAGCTTGCAGACCCGCTTTCAGAAGACAAGGACAGTCCTGTAGAAGGAATTACACACAGATATCCTGACAGAGTACTATTTCATGTCAGCAATATTTGCGCGATGTATTGCAGGCATTGCACACGAAAACGTAAAGTCGGAGATGTTGACTTTGTACCTTCAAAAGACCAGTTATCAGCAGGGATTGAATACATAAAGAATACTCCACAGGTCAGGGATGTATTACTCTCCGGAGGTGATCCATTTATGTTACCTGATGATAAAATAGACTGGCTGCTCTCTGAGATCAAAAAAATACCACATGTTGAAATAATTCGTATAGGAACAAGAATACCAGTAGTGCTTCCATACAGAGTTACAGACAATCTGATTTCGATATTACAGAAATATCAGCCTTTGTGGATAAATACTCACTTTAATCATCCGAAAGAGATAACAGCTTCATCAAAAGAATCCTTGGCCAAACTTGCCGATGCAGGTTTCCCTTTAGGTAATCAGTCGGTTTTATTGGCTGATGTAAATGATTGTCCAAGGATAATGAGATCGTTGCTGCACAAACTGGTTCAAAACAGGGTACGTCCCTACTATTTATATCAATGTGATCTTTCAGAAGGCCTGTCTCATTTCAGGACACCGATTGGTAAAGGAATTGAGATAATGGAAAGCCTAATTGGTCATACCAGTGGTTTTGCCCGTCCTACTTATGTTATTGATGCTCCGGGTGGTGGTGGTAAAATACCTGTGATGCCTAATTATATAATTTCGTGGTCAACAAATAAAGTTGTACTTCGAAATTACGAGGGGGTTATTACAACCTACAAAGAACCTGATAGTTACGAACCCAAGATGTGCAACAGGGATTGTGACAACTGCGATTTGGAATTAAACCTGGATGAGAGAGACGAGTCAGCAGCAATTGGGATTGAAAAACTACTTTCTGACTCCTGCGACACCATTTCTCTGATACCGGGAGATAATGAAAGGTTACAGAGGAGGAATGGCAATGCATGATAAGGTTGATGTAATAGGGAAAGGTTCAGTAATACAACATGGAACGTATAACGACAGGGTTTATTTAATGAAACTGGATGAAGGTGATGTTGATATAATAATACCGGAACTATCAAAACTGTCAAAGGAAAAAGGTTATTCCAAAATATTCTGTAAAGTTCCAAAGTATATAGCTCCCCTGTTTTTTATGGATGGTTATATTCTTGAAGGTTTTATTCCAAAGTTTTTCAACAACCAGGATGATGTTTTCTTCGTTTCCAAATTTCTCAGTTCAGACAGATTGCTGAATATCGAAAAAAAACAACTTGCCATCCTGTCTGACCAACTTGTAGAAAGAGCAGAGAAGAAAAGGAACCTGAAAAAGCAGGCACATGGTTATAGCATCAGAAAACTTGACAAATCAGATGTTGAACAGATTACAGATATATACAGGGAAGTTTTTGAAACTTACCCCTTCCCTATTCACAATCCCGTTTATATACAAAAAACAATGCAAGAGAATGTGCAGTATTTCGGAGCAGAGAAAGACGGAAAATTAGCTGCGCTTTCTTCATCTGAAATTGATTTTAAAGGGCAAAATGCTGAAATGACTGACTTTGCAACTCATCCTGATCACACAGGAAATAATCTGTCAAATTTATTATTGGGACAAATGGAAAAACAAATGAAGCAGCAGGGAATTAATACCCTTTATACCATAGCCCGGCTGAATTCGATCCCGATGAATAAAACGTTTTTAAAAAATGAATATCAATATTCCGGTACACTCATAAAAAACACAAACATTGCAGGCAACATTGAGAGTATGAATGTTTATTACAAGCAAATTTAATATGCCGGAATATCTGTTTATTTCATTAAAAGAATTCCCGTCCTGTCAAAATAGAGCAGGTACACATGAAATTTTTTCACTGAGCATAAAGGGATATACAAAATGCAGATGTATAACAATGATATGAATTTACAGGGGAGTTTATTAAATGAGTTGGATAGATATTACAATATTTTGCACCTACTTAACTGCCATGCTGGGTGTAGGGTTCTATTTCATGCGAAGGAACACTTCCACAGACGATTATTATGTTGGCGGAAGAAAATTAAGCAGTATACATATTGGTCTTTCTGTTGTTGCGACTGATGTTGGTGGTGGCTTTTCGATTGGATTAGGAGGTCTGGGGTTTGCTATGGGCTTATCAGGAAGTTGGTTACTTTTCACAGGGCTTGTTGGAGCCTGGTTAAGTGCTGTACTCTTAATTCCCAGAGTTTCAGACTTAGCACGTAAAAAAGGATTCTTATCTTTTCCTCAATTCCTTGAGCATGTTTATGATAAGCGGGTTGCTCTACTGGCAGGTGTAATTTCTGCAATAGGTTATTTAGGCTTTACAAGTTCTCAGATACTGGCAGGTGCAAAACTGGCTTCTTCTACTTTTTCCGGCCTGTCATTAAATCAGGCTCTGTTGATAATGGGAGTAGTTGCAGTGATTTACACGGTATTGGGTGGACTAAAAGCGGTAATATACACAGATACAGTTCAGTGGATTGTATTAATGACCGGATTGCTTTTCATCGGGCTTCCTTTTGCTTATTTTAAGATTGGAGGTTTGGAAACTATAAAAGCTACACTTCCACCATCATTCCTTAACATAACTGCAATATCCTGGCAAAATATTGTCAATTGGATGTTTACCATAATTCCAATCTGGTTTATTGGTATGACATTATACCAGAGAATATATGCTGCAAAAGATACTAAAACAGCGCAAAAAGGATGGTTTATAGCCGGGTTGTTTGAGTATCCATTAATGTCTTTTGTCGGCGTAATATTAGGAATGTTCGCCCGTGTTGCATTGGATAATGGTCTATTACCCGGTTACACAACAACAAATCTCGATGCAGAAATGGGATTACCTGTACTGCTAAGAACAATTCTGCCGGTAGGCTTTTTAGGAATCGTACTATCTTCATACTTCTCAGCAATTATGTCGACTGCTGATAGTTGTTTAATGGCATCGTCGGGAAATATTCTGACAGATGTATTAGGAAAACATAATTCTAAAAACGGCCTGCGTTATTCTCAGATTCTCACTTTAATAATTGGAGCTCTGGCCCTGCTGATTGCTTTAAAAATGAGTAGCGTTCTGGAATTGATGCTTCATTCATACTCGTTTATGGTTTCAGGCATGTTTATTCCTGTTTTGGCTGCATTATTTCTGAAGAACCCTAATCCGGTTGCAGCACTTTCTTCAATGATAGCTGGTGGGGGTACCACTTTAGTATTAATAATTTCAGGAATTAGTTTACCCTTAGGTTTAGATGCAAATATTTTTGGGATTGGAATATCTATACTAGCATATTGGCTAACTTCATTAATTCCTAACAAAAGACTATTGCTCAATAGCAGACAAAAATAATTTTATCTGCTATAGCATTTCAGACCGTTTTTTTTAACTTTACATTTCAGGAATCAGGTAACAATGAAGGAATATTCATATTATCAGAATCATAATGTATTATTTTATCGACTGAATATCACATTTATATATTAATATATCCTTATATTCAAACCACTATCTAACTTAACTCTTTATTCAGTATGAAAAGACTTTTATTTTTATCAATTGTTATGCTGCTACTGGCTGCATGCAATTCTGATTCTGATTCAGGTCAGGATCTGAAACTCAATGATCTTGAGTATTTTGAAACACAAGGGGTCAATGTTCTTGTGTACAATAACCTTTTTACCGGAGGTTTTAACGATGAGAAAACCGCCGGTATAGAATTAATTCATCATGGTGTCAGAACAGCGCAAGGCGGTGCTATAAGACTTTCCAACACTCCTGAACAGTGGGATCTTGTTCCTGCAATACCAACCCGGACGGTAGACTCAGTATCGCAAAGTATTGAGTCTGTGTTAAGATATGAAGATTACGATTTTGATTCGAGAGTAGTTGTTACTGCTAAGGGCAAGGGCGTTGAGATATCTGTTTATCTAGACAATCCTGTTCCTGCAGAGCTTGAAGGGAGTGCCGGATTCAATCTTGAGTTTCTGCCTTCTCAGTATTGGGGGAAGACCTATTTGATGGATGGACGTCCCAGTTTGTTTCCCCGCTATGTAGTAGGCAACACTATTACCAGGTCTAACAGTGAAAAAATCAAGCAATTCAAGGGCTATGTAACTTCTGACGACAGGGGAACAGGCAAATTTATTGATCCGCTTCCTCTCGAAACAGGCCGCACTCTTATTTTAGCACCTGATGAACCTGAACGATTTGTAAAAATAACTTCACATGATACTGATGTAATGCTTTTCGACGGACGCATACTGGCACAAAACGGATGGTTTGTAGTTCGCAGTTTGCTTCCGGCAGGAAAAACAGGTAAGGTTTTGACCTGGACAGTAGAACCAAATGCCATTAAAGGTTGGGTAAGAGAGCCTAATATCGGCTTCTCTCAGGTGGGTTACATACCTTCACAACAAAAGGTCTCTGTCATTGAACTAGACAAAAAAGACAAACCCCTTGCTAATGCATCGGTATATAAAATAGATGAAAATGGTGAAGCCAGTGAAGTCTTCAATGGCAAAATAGAACCATGGGGTGATTATTATAAATATCACTATGTAAAATTCGATTTTTCTTCAGTTAACGATCCTGGTATATACTATATTCAATATGGCGACTTTAAGACAAATAATTTTTTAATAGAAGATAATGTCTATGATAAGATGACAGATGCCACCAGTGATATATGGATACCAATACACATGAATCACATGTTCGTTAACGAAGCATACAGGGTGTGGCATGGTGAGCCTTTCAAGGACGGTTATCTTCAGGCTCCCCCCAACACAGACCACTTTGACCTCCATGGGCAAGGACCAACAACGGACACCAGATTTAAAGGGCTGGAATTGATCCCCGGATTAAATGTAGGTGGTTTCTTCGACGCCGGCGATTTTGATATTGAAACCGGTTCAAACATTGGCGTAGTACAGAACTTTGTTCAAACATGGGAATATTTTGAACCCTTACGTGATCAGACTTTTGTTGATCAGAAACAACGTTATGTTGACCTCCATCGTCCGGATGGAACACCAGACATACTGCAGTTTATCGAGCATGGAACAATGCAACTGGTAGCCCAGGCAGAAATTATAGGTCACATGGCACAAACTCTCTCTAACTCTGTTCTGGATAATTACCATCATCTTGGTGATGCAGCCTCCATAACCGATGGTCTTCCCTATAATCGTAACCTCGGACCTTACGAAGTAGCCCGTGACGGCCGGTCGAGCGGAGTAAAAGATGATATGTGGGCTTTTACAAGCCGTAATCCGGGACTGGACCTGAGAGCTGCAACAATGTTTGCAGCAGCAAGCCGGGCATTGAAGGGATATAACGACAATCTTTCGGCAAGGGCATTAAGACAATCAAAAAGGCTCCTGGAAGAGTCAACTGAATTACTTGCCAATCGACCACAGGGCGGTGGTTTCCGGGGTGGAGGAGCAGCAAATATGGAAACTAATCTCCAGCTGTACATTTCAACCGGTGAACAACAATATATAGATGAATTTCAGGAACTTTTATGGCCTGCACTTGAGCGTAACGTCAGTTACACCATATTGACAGCATTACATGCTATACCTCACATGGACGAATCCTTCAAAGAAAAGCTCCGTCCGTATGTTGTTAAATACAAAGAATATATCGACGAACTTGAAAATGATAATCCTTACGGAGTACCCATAGGTCTTGGTAACTGGGCAGGAGGCGGAAGTATTGTGAGCTTTGGTACCACCATTTGCTTCGCCAATAAACATTTCCCTGATATTATTGATGCCAGCCATGCTTTCAAGGCAACAAACTGGCTGTTTGGCTGTCATCCTTATCACAATTATTCACTAGTGGCAACCATTGGCGCCACTCGTCCCAAAGAAGTCTTTTACGGTAATAACAGGGCTGATTTCTCATTCATTCCGGGCAATGTAGCTCCGGGTATATTATTCAGACAGCCTGACCACTTTGAGAACTACGACGACTGGCCATTTATCTGGGGACAGAACGAGGGAACAATTGGTGGAAATACCAGTTATTTAATATTCGGATCAGCTTTTAAGGATATGATAAAATAAATAGTTTGTTCAAAATAGTATTGGATCATTAGCTGATTCAACATCTTCATCTTTAGCACAAGTTATATGTCTTCTTCTTAAACACATGTAACTTGTGCTATTTTTTTTTGGCAAACCAAAGATTAATTCTTAAATAAATACCCTATCTTTATTAGATATTCATTTAATTAATCATTTAAACCTGATTACAATGGAAATAATTGTCACTATTGTCATAGGAGCATTAGCCGGATGGCTGGGAAGTATGATCTATAAAGGCAGTGGACTGGGCATCATTGGAAATATCCTGGTTGGAATTGTTGGAGGTTTTCTGGGGTATTGGCTTTTTGGGAAACTTGGTATTAGTCTTGGTACCGGATGGATTGGTGCTATTTTAACAGGTGCTATCGGAGCAATAATTATTCTGTTTTTGTTCAATCTGATATTCAAAAAACGATAAGAACTGACACCTGCATGTTTATTATCCGGTGTTTAGAAATGCCGGATATTACTTTCGAATAATAATTATCTGGAGATAAAATAACTATAGCCGGCGCATAGTATATATGTGATCCACTTGTTACAGGATATTAACTGCTTTGAAAACAATCTTTGCAGGATCATGGGAGAATGATTTGAATCACTCACCGCCTAATAAATAAAACATTATCTCCAATATATATTCAGTCTGTTAATAGTTCTGTTAACAGACAAAGACATGTACCTTTAAGAAGTATTCATTAAGTTTACATTAAAAAAAAAAGACTGAAGATATTCTCTTTAGGTAACACGTATTATATCCCGAAATTTTACCTATAATTGAGAACAAACCAATGGTGTAATATGAAAGGAAAAATTATTGCTGTTTTATTAATTGCCACATGCATTAATACGTCCGGACAGGTTGGTGATTCTTTAAACCAGGAACCAAAGTTATTGCCATACTGGACATTCTGGGTTCCGGGTGCTACATATTTTCATCAGGGTAAGATTCTTCAGGGATCTATCTTTGCCACTCTTGAGACGGGAGGTGTTTATTTAGGAATTAAGCATAATAATACATTGAAAAACAATAGTACTTCTCCTTATTATAATTATCCGCTGTTTCTTGGTTTACAGACATTTCAGACTGAAAAGCTTACTATGTTTAAAAATCAACTTGAAGTTATAAAATATCATAATCCTGATTTTAAATACGATGATTTATCTGAGAAGGATTTATATCTGGCTCCCTTTAAAATAAAAAACATTGCAACTCCTATAACGGGAGGTATGGTTCTGTTGGCAGCTGTTTTTCTGGGGATCGAAAAATACAATGAAACAAACAGGTTCAGTGATATTGATAAGATGTATTTTATTAACAAATACATTAACAGGGATCAGGGTTTAGCTGCTTTTGGAACTACATCACTGGCAATGAGCTGGAGTGCAGGTATAGGAGAAGAATATATTTGCCGCAACTGGATGATGCCCCTCCTTGATTATAAATACGGAAAAAGAAAAGGTTTGATAATCTCAAGTGCAATATTTGGGGGAGCTCATTTCACAAATGTCTTATTTGCCGATAATCCTGATTATAAATCTGCACTCCTTCAGGTAGGAGAAGCTGCAATTGCAGGTTATTTTCTTGGACGGGATGTTCAGAAAAGAGGTTACAATATTGGTCCGGCTGTTGCTGCACATATGTGGTATGATTTCACCCTGATGTTAGGGTCTTTTCTGATAAATCCGGATAACAATTTCCTCGGGGTAAACCTAAAGTTTAAAATGTGATCATATAAACCGCTTTTTAATAATGAAAAAAGGTCTTCTCTCTAAGACGGGGAAGGCTCTTTGCAAACAGGGTTTTGTGATTTATTTCATTTTTTTTCAAAAAATAAATCCGGAATTTTAAACAAAAGTACATTTGAACTGTTATTATTTATGAATGATTCACAATTAGAGTTTATTCAAATGGACAAGAGTTTAAAAATAAGAGATTTACTTTCAGAGAAACATATAAAAGTTACTCCTCAAAGAATGCGTGTTCTGGAAGCAATCTATATTCTGAATAATCATCCGACTGCAGAAAAAATAATTGATTTTATCAGAAAGAAAGATCCGAATATAGGTTCCGGGACTGTGTATAAAGTACTTGAAACATTAGTAGAAAAAGGTTTGATCAAGAAAGTAAAGACTGAGAATGATATAATGAGATATGAAGGGGTGACAGAGAATCATCACCATCTCTATTGTATTCAGTGTGATCATATAGAAGATTACTATAATGAAAAACTGGATAAGCTTCTGACAGTTTTTTTTAAAGAGAATGAAATAGATAACTTTATAATTGAAGATATACAACTTCAGATCAGTGGAAATTTTATTAAACATAAGAATACTAACCATTAAAAAAAACAAATTATGCTTGGATTAAAAGACAATTACACGAATGAAATTGTAGATAAGCTGAATGCTTATCTCAGTAATGTTCAGGTAACATACATGAATGTTAGGGGTTACCATTGGAATATTGAAGGGAAACAGTTTTTTGCCTTACATGAGAAATTTGAAGAGGCTTACGACAAATTAAATGAAATGGCTGATGAAATAGCTGAACGGATTTTAATGCTTGGAGGCAAACCTCTGCATTCTTTTTCGGATTATTTAAAAATAACTTCTGTGAAAGAACGTCTCAATGTCAGTACAGCTGATGATACTGTGAAATCATTTCTTGAAGATATTGCTATTCTTCTTGAGAATGAACGTGATATCCTTTCGCTGGCTTCAGAAAATGATGATGAAGGAACTGTAGGATTGATGTCTGAGTACATTGGTGAGCAGGAAAAAACGATTTGGATGTTTAATGCACTTTTAAAATAAACGACTATGGCATGTGTAAATGGGGTAAAACCTTTAAAAAAGAAGAAAAAAGAAGAAGTTTTAACTGAGAACAAAAACCCGGAGGAAAAATCTATGAGTACAACAATGGTAAGGCAGGAAATGCCGGAATTTGAAATGGAAGCTTATGATGCAAAAACTGGTCATTATAAAACTGTTTCAAGCAAAGATTATAAGGATAAATGGACTGTTGTTTGCTTTTATCCGGCAGATTTCACTTTTGTTTGTCCGACTGAAATTGCAGCTATGAATGCACATTATGATGAATTTCAGAAATTAGGAGTAGAAATACTGGCTGTTTCTGTTGATTCCAAATTTTCACACAAGAGATTTGCAGAAACAGAGCCTATTCTGAAAGGTCTGAAATTAACCATGGGAGCTGATACAACTCTCGAAGTAAGTCGTGCATTCGGAGTATTGGTTGAAGAAGAAGGTGTTGCACTCAGGGGCCGTTTCCTTTTCAATCCTGATGGTGTATGTGTTGCTCAGGAGGTTCAGGCTGATTCGGTTGGCAGGAATGTCAATGAATTTCTCAGACAGATAACAGCCTGGCAGCATGCCAGTAAGACAGGAGAAGTATGTCCTGCAGGATGGAGACCAGGGAAGAAGACCTTACCGGTCAACACAGATGTTGAAAAGATGACGGGGAGGGTTGGCGATTATATAACTTTAGAAGAAATATTAAGTTAGAGAATCAAAGGATCACAAATTCTGTTTAATAACAGACATAGAATTTCAGAGGCGATGTAGTTAAATTAACTACATCGCTTCTGTTTTATATATACTCCGACTCGTTGAATATCATAATATGGTTAAGTAAAAAAGGATAGATATTAATATATATCTGACATTCAATTACATATTATTTGTATCACAATCCAGGCCTTACGCTTTAAATCTTACAAATAGGCATTAAAGCTTAATACATAAAATACGTTTTATATGGGTTAAACAAAAGGCAATAACATGATAGTTTTGCAATAACATTAAGTAATACACTAATATATTATGTTAATCCCTTTTTTAGTTCCATTTATCATTGCAATGTTTCTTGCAATAAATATGGGAGGTAGTGGTACCGCACCTTCATTCTCCGCAGCCTATGGAGCAAATATCTTAAAAGAGAATCTCATCCCCGGTTTATTTGGTATTGCTGTTTTGACAGGGGCCCTTGTTGGAGGGAAAGAAACTGCAAATACCATTGGCAAAGGTCTGCTTAATCCTGAAATGATGTCATTTACCATTGTTTCCATAATTTTACTGTCTGTTTCATTATCTCTTTTGACTGCTAATTTATTTGGTATTCCCCAATCAACCAGTCAGGCTACCGTACTAGCTGTAGTAGCTCCTGCGGTTTATTTTGATTCTCTTAACACTGACAAACTATTATATGAGATTTTACCTACATGGTTTATTATGCCTGTTGCGTCATTCATCATTTCTTATCTGATTGGCAAATATCTTTACAAACCCATTCGCAAACGTGGTTACACAATGTCAAAAAAGATAAATGACAGTTATGTTCTTAAGGGACTGATTATCGTTATGTCACTATATGTAGCCTTTTCAATTGGAACAAATAATGTCGCGAATGCTGTGGGCCCCATTGCCAGTCTTTCTTTCAACATCCTGGATCTTCCTCAAAATAATTATGTACATGTCTTAATTCTTGCCACTTTGATTGTTGCTCCTTGTTTTGGAATAGGAAGTTCTATTTTTGGACAGAAACTATTAAAAAACACCGGAAAAGAAATAGTCTTATTTGGCAAGATAGAAGCAGTTATAATTGCCTTCATCTCCGCCACCCTTTTGCTTACAGCTTCTTTGATAAAAGGTATTCCTACCTCATTGGTTCAATTAAATGTTACAGCAATAATTGGTATTGGTGTGGCAAAACTGGGATTTAAAAATATTTTTAGAAAAACAGAGGTGAACAAGTTTTTTATTATGTGGGTAATCGCTCCTGCCATTGCATTTTTCCTGTCACTGCTTTTAACTTATCTGGCGGACAGATTTAATTTATTGAATATTTAGTAACTGATCCCTCTGGATATCATATTATCCCGATCTGATTATTTTTTTTTTTACAGCTTACTCAAATTATCACGGGTGATCCGGTGAATTCATAAGCACTCAGTATCTTCATTCGTGTATATATGTGAAATAAGATGGCTTTCATATTGTAACATACAATATTATCCCTATTTTGATTATCGGCATTGCATCATAAACCTTAAAAAAAGTATTACAGTTTTCTTTTAATAAATTAGGATTTCACAAAAAAAATCCTATATTTATTATTTAATGAGAAGAGATAAAAACCATGATACAATATTCAACAATTTCCGGATTACATTGTTATACAGGTATAGTATGCTTCTCTTATTCCTGATTTTAGAAGAAAGTAAGCAAAGTGTCATTTACAATAATTAAAAACACATATAAACACCAGGATTATTATAATTATAGCAAAATGACAACTGGAGAAAGCTGAAAATCCATAAAGAGTAGGCATAATTTAATTTAACCAGAAATGAAGACAACTATCAGACTGATTCTGCCCATTATGTTATTATTAGTGATGGCTTGTGGTCAGACAAAAAAAGAAACAACTGCTAAGGATGTAAAAGAAGAAATGCAGGATGTTACTGATGCTGCAAAGGATTATGCTTCAGTAAAGATTGAAGACCTCAATGCTGAGATCGATCAGTTGAAGCAGGATGTAAGTGACCAGATAGATGCTGTAGAGGATAAATATAATGATCTGAGCGGTGATTTAAAGGAAAAGTATGAACAGCAAAAGGCTCAAATTGAGGAACAAAAGGCAGAGCTTGACAACAAAATAGAAGATTACAATAAGGCTGCTGAAGATAAAAAAGCTGAACTTAAAAAGGAAGTCGACCAGATCAGGGATGCTCTCAACAAAAGCATTGAGACTTTCGAAAATGAGTTAGCTGAATAGTAATTGGAAGAACAAATTAAAAAGAATCACATAAGATATGAGTAATTACCACGAACCTAATGATCAATTGAGTGAAAAGGCCAAATCTCTTACTAGGGCGCTGAATAGTCTGAAAGAAGAGGTTGAAGCTGTCGACTGGTACAATCAACGTGCCGATGTAGAACAGGATGAGTCTTTGAAAGGCATTTTGATTCATAATATGACCGAAGAAATTGAACATGCCTGCATGACTATTGAATGGTTGCGAAGAAATATGGATGGATGGGATAAACATCTTGAAGAATTTCTCTTCAAAGAAGGCGAAATTTCACATTAAACTATAATCTATGAAAAACACTGGTCTGGCACTGGGTGGTGGTGCCGTATTAGGCGCTGCCCACGTGGGGACAGTCCGGGCTATTGAGGAATTGAATATCAGAATCCATTACATTGCCGGGACAAGCATAGGGGCATTTGTTGCTGCTTTTTATGCTTTTGGTAAGAGCTGGAAAGAGCTGGAAAAAATTGCATCAGTAATAAACTGGCTAGATATTACAGGCATATCTCTGTCGCGTTATGGTTTATTGTCAAACGAAAAACTCGGGGATATGATAATTGAACAAATAGGCGATAAAAATATTGAAGATTCAGAAATTCCCCTGGCAATGGTTGCAACAGACATCACCACCGGAGAAAAGGTGATTCTTAAAAAAGGCTCTGTTGCTCAGGCAGTAAGGGCCAGTACTTGTATCCCCGGTATTTTCATGCCGGTAGAAATAGATGGTCAAATGCTTGTTGATGGTGGTGTTGTGGAAAATGTACCCGTGAACACTGTTAAAGAGATGGGTGCAGAGTATATAATAGGTGTGGATTTAAATGCTAAATACAGCTATGAAAAACCGGATAATATACTTGATGTGATTTTAAACAGTTTTAATTTTCTTATGCTTCAGTCAGATAAACTACAGACAGATAATGCTGATCTGCTTATAAAACCTGATCTGTCATCCTTTAACAGATCAGATACTGATCAGGTGGATGAATTAATGAAAAAGGGTTATGAAGATTCAATAAATGTGTTAAAGAAGATTACCTGAATCATATTTCTTAATATTTTCATGCCATTTATTATATAATGAAAAGACTACTGTTTTTCTGGAATGAGCTGAAAGCTACTTTCTGGTTTATTCCTATTATAATAATTTTCATGTCTGTCATTTTGGCAATAAGCCTTGTTTACATTGACGGAATAATAAGTTTTCCACAAACAGGTCCAGGACGTTTTTTTCTGGTCAACAGTGCAGATTCTGCCCGCAGTATACTATCTACTATATCGGGAGCCATGATTGGTGTTGCCGGAACTGTTTTTTCAGTTACCCTTGTGGCGTTGACGCTTGCTTCTTCACAATTAGGACCAAGACTGATAAAAAACTTCATGTACATAAGGCTTAATCAGATAGTGTTAGGTTCTTATATTTCCACTTATCTGTATTGCCTTATTATTCTGAACACCATCAAGGAAAACCACACACAGACCTTTATCCCCTCTCTGTCTATTCTGGTGGCCATTATTGCAGCTATTGTAAATATTGTTCTTCTAATTGTTTTCATACATAAAATTGCTGTCAGCATTCAGACAGACAAAGTCATTTCAGATATTTCGGCTTTTATTTCGAGGCAGGTAACATTTTTATTTCCTGAAAAAATGGGCAATGAACCATATACTGAAATGGATTTTCCTGTTGACAGCATTAAATCAGAATATCCCAAAGTTATTTCTGTAAAATGTCCTAAGAGCGGTTATCTCCAATATGTTAACAGTGAAGCCTTACTGACCTTAATAACCAATCACAATTCGATGTTCGATCTTAATTACAGGCCAGGGGATTACCTGGTTGAAAAGATGGAAATAGGGAAATTGTACACTCATGGAGATACAGGAGAAGACCTTGCCGTAAAGACACACTCTCTCTTTGTTATTGGAAGCATAAAAACATCTCAGCAGGATCTTGAATTTTCTATTCATCAAATGGTTGAAATAGCGGTACGGGCACTTTCACCGGGAGTTAATGATCCTTATTCAGCCATTGCCTGTATCGATAATTTAACGGCTGCGATATGTTATCTTGCACAAGTCAAGTTTCCTTCAAAATACAGAGTCGATGACAGAAACCAACTAAGAGTGATTGCAGATACCATAGACTTTGAAGGCGTTCTGGATGCAGCATTCAATCAGATAAGACAATTCTCGGCTGGCAGTACATCCGTAATAATAAGGTTAATGGAAGTATTGATAATTATTTATGGATTTGCTACTAAAGAGAGTCACAAGAAGGCTATAATCAAGCATGCGGAGATGACTCTGAACGTAGGCAGGGAATCCATTAAAGAAAAAAATGATCTCAATGACCTGACTGAAAGAGCGAAAAAAATAATAAATGATTTACTTTGAACATTTTTTCAATATCGCACCAGATTAAATCCCTTATTTTACTTATTGTTTGCCAAACGAGATTCTTTATGAGAACCCCATATCCTATCATCCGGTAAGTATCAAAATAAATATACAATGGAAAAAATAAATGATATACACCCTATCGATAATATTGAACTGGTTTTTCTTAAGATGGAAGACTATAAAGACATTAAAGATGCAATGCAGGAAGCCTATCCCAATATGCCGGAGGCATACTGGAAAGAGCATCACATCAAAACACTTATCGATAAATTTCCGGAAGGACAGGTAGGAATAAAAGTTGACAATAAACTTGCGGGTTGTGCTTTATCTATTATTGTCGATTATTCAAAATTTGACGATAAGCATACCTATCGTGAGATAACCGGGGCCTACAGTTTCAATACACATACAGCTACCGGAGATATATTATACGGCATAGATATATTTATAAGGCCAGGGTTCAGAGGGTTAAGACTTGGACGGCGCTTATATGACTATAGAAAGGAGCTTTGTGAAAAACTGAATCTTAAGGGTATAATTTTCGGAGGCCGGATACCTAATTATCATCAATATTCATCTGATATAACACCACGCGAATATATTGATAAAGTAAGAAATAAAGAGATCCATGACCCGGTTCTGAATTTTCAGATGTCAAATGATTTTCATCCCATACGTGTATTAAAAGGTTATCTTGAAGGAGATAAAGAGTCAGAAGAATATGCAGTTCTTCTGGAATGGGACAATGTTTATTATGAAAAGAAAAGCCAGACAGCTACCATAAAGAAGAAAATTGTAAGGTTGGGGTTGATTCAATGGCAAATGAGATTGTACAAAAACTTTGATGAGTTGATGCAGCAGGCAGAATTTTTTATTGATGCTGTATCAGGCTACAGATCTGACTTCGCTCTATTCCCGGAGTTTTTTAATGCTCCTTTAATGGCAGAATATAATCATCTTTCTGAAGCAGAGGCGATAAGAAAACTTGCAGAATATACCAGACCAATAACTGAAAGGTTTGCCGAATTGGCTATTTCCTACAACATTAATATTATTACCGGCAGTATGCCTGAGATGGCAGATAACAACCTTTATAATGTTGGATACTTATGTAGAAGAGACGGAGGAATTGAAAAATATGAAAAGTTGCATGTTACACCTGATGAGTCAAAGATATGGGGGTTACAGGGGGGAAGCAGTATAAAGACCTACGACACTGATTGTGGAAAGATTGGTATTTTGATCTGTTACGATATTGAATTTCCCGAAGTAAGCCGTATTTTAGCTGAGGAGGGAATTGATATTCTTTTTGTCCCGTTTCTGACTGATACCCAGAACGGATATGCCAGGGTAAAAAACTGTGCCCGGGCCAGAGCTATAGAGAATGAATGCTATGTAGCCATTGCCGGCAGTGTCGGGAACCTTCCAAAAGTACATAACATGGATATTCAGTATGCCCAGTCAGTAGTCTTTACTCCCTGTGATTTTTCTTTCCCTACAAATGGGATCAAAGCCGAAGCTACTGCAAACACTGAAATGATATTAATAGCAGATGTCGACCTGGATATCCTACGTGAATTAAGTCAGTTTGGCAGTGTACGCAATTTAAAAGACAGAAGGACTGATCTGTATTCTGTTAAGCGTGGCAAATAACATTTTACCGTAACATGATAAATGAAAAATCTGTTTCACTATTGCCTGACATTCTGGTCTTTGACTTCTACTTTTGATAAATGATCTTACATCATAAAACAATTCTGTACTTTTGCATACATCCACAATATATATGTATATTGCAAACAAGTCTTGAGACAAGCTGATACATGGAAATACTTATAATAAGCATCCTAATATTCCTGAACGGTTTTTTCGCATTATCGGAGATTGCATTGGTTTCAAGTAAAAGGTCCCGACTTGAACAAATGAAAAAAGATTTCCCGAAAGGTTCTGAAACAACCTTAAAGCTTCTGAACCATTCCGAAAACTTCCTTTCGGCAATTCAGGTAGGCATAACATTAATAGGCATAGTAACAGGGGCTTATGGCGGAGTCAGCATTGCTGATGATTTTGCTCCACTATTGGAAAGGATTGAAATATTCAGAAACTCAGCCTATGAAATTGCATTAACGGTCACTGTAATAATAATAACCTATTTTTCTATTGTTCTTGGTGAACTTGTACCAAAAACAATAGCTTTGAGCAATCCTGAAAAAATTGCTATCCGTATATCAAGACCAATATATTATTTCAGTATATTTTTCTATCCAGTTGTCAGATTTCTATCATTTTCAACAGCTTTAATAAACAATTTTCTTAGAGTAAAAAAACGTTCAGATACACATACTGAAGCTGAATTGAGACAATTGCTAAGAAGAGCTTCATCTGCCGGTGTTATAGAAAAAGAACAGAACCTGATACACGAAAAAGTATTTTACTTCTATGACAAGAAGGCCAGGAATATAATGACTCACAGGAGGGAAATTGAGTGGATTGATCTGGAGTATCCTTTTAATGAAATAAAAGAAACCATAATAAGATCGAAACATAGCCGTCTTATATGCTGTAAAGGCAGTATAGATAATTTCATTGGGATACTTTACGTTAAAGATTTCCTTGCTGCCCTGGCTACATCGTCAGAAAAAGTAAATATCCATGATCTCATTTTACAGGTATCAATAATTCCCGATAGCGCCAATGCTTATAAAGTACTGGAATTGTTTAACGAGAAGCATAATTATTTCACAATTGTCGTCGATGAATATGGAAGTATAGAGGGTATCATAACCCTTCATGACATACTGGAAACCCTTATCGGTGAGATTCCCGAAGAAGGAGAATCAACAGAACCAGACATTGTAAAGCGAGACGATCATTCCTATCTGATAAATGGAGATGCCCCGGCAGAAATACTGGACGGAGTGTTAGATAACTATATGACCGATTTTGAACATATAGGCTACTCAACTGTCGCAGGTTTTGTATTGGATAAAATAGATAAGATACCTCAGGTTGGTGACAAATTCACATTTAAAAACTTCATAATAGAGATTGTTGACATTGACGGCACCAGAATTGATAAAATTCTATTAAGTAAAAAGCAATAATTACATGGTAAGAAAATATCAGACAATACTACCTCAAAAATGCAAACCCTGATATTAAACTGAACTGGACACCCGATTTCATAAATGTTTCTGATTGTGGTACATTTGCATATACATACGGAAAATATATTTACTCTTTTATTGACTCTTCAGGCAATAACAATGAAAGCACCGGTATATTCCATACTGTATGGAAAAAGCAAAACAATGAGTGGAAATATTTATGGGACTAATAGCAGAGACAATGGAAGTACTTATATTTGCATTTAAAATAAGATAAGAAATGAGCGTATCAGCCAGAAAAATAAAACTAAGGCATGTAATTTACATTTTGCTGAGTTTGTTATTAATAATAATCATTGCACAGAATTTTGAAAATGTGGAATTACGTTTCTTGTCTTTCAGCTTTCAACTACCACTGGTAGTAATAATAATTACAGTTTTTTTAACAGGTTTCTTTACATCTAAGGTTTTCTCTTTTAAATCAAATAGTAAATCATCAAAAAAGGATAAATAATAGACCACTTACATTAAAAAGTCCTGATAATATGAAATAGTCATTCTATTACTATTCAAACACGAATAAAAATTTCTGGTATTCATATGGATCCGGGTTCACTTAATTCATTGTAGTTAATAATGCTAATAAAAAGTTAAATAAAATTTCTATGAAAATTCAACTCAATTCCGACAACAATATTCAGATAAGCGAGAAACTTGAAGCTTTTGTTACAGAAAAATTAAATCATGCCCTAAAACGTTTTGAAGATAGAATAACACGGATCGAAGTTTATCTCTCCGACCAGAATGCACGGAAAGAAAGTCCGGACGATGTACAATGTAAAATAGAAGCAAGAATAAAAGATCTTCAACCTGTTATAGTAACAGGAAAGAACAACAGCAAAGAAAAAGCTCTGAATGATGCTATCAACAAAATGAAAGCTGCGTTGGATAAAATAACCGGGAGACAAAGGTCAAAATAGAAGTACATTAAGGTTTACAAACCTTTAACTTCTTACAAAATAATAAATATCATGCAAAAGATCAGGATGTACCATGTGGATGCATTCACAGAAAAACTCTTTTCAGGAAATCCGGCAGCTGTCTGTATTCTTGATTCATGGCTGGACGATAACTTGATGCAATCAATTGCTATTGAGAATAATCTGCCAGAAACAGCTTTTATAGTACCTGACGGACGGGATTTTGCAATCAGATGGTTCAGTCCTGCCGTAGAAATAGACTTATGCGGACATGCCACACTTGCTTCAGCTTATGTGATATTCAACGAACTTGATCATCATGATACTCTTATCCGTTTCCATTCACCAAAGAGTGGCCTGCTTATGGCAAAACAAACAGATGACCTTATCTCTTTGGATTTTCCTTCGGATACACTTACAATATCCTCAGAGGAAGAGATAAATTTTCTGGAAAATTGTTTAGGCATAAGACCATTGGAATTACATAAGGGGAAAAGTGATTATCTGGCACTGGTTGATAACGAAATTATCCTGCAGGAGATAAAGCCCGATTTCAAAAAAATAGCTCTGTTGGATGCCAGAGGAATAATTGTTACGGCCAGGGGTGAAAAAGCAGATTTTGAACCCCTTTTTTTTGCGCCCAGGATAGGGATTGACGAAGATCCGGTTACAGGCTCTGCACATACATCATTACTCCCATTCTGGTCAGAAAGACTTAATAAAAGCCTTTTGACAGCTTATCAACTGTCAAAAAGAGGCGGTCAGCTGGTATGTGAATATAAAGGTAACAGATGTTCCATTGGAGGCAGAGCCAGACTTTACTTAAGCGGAGAAATAAACTGCGATTAATAATAAACATACCCTTTATCTGAACCAGCAAATACATAACAACATTACTATAAGGCATTTGCATGATTCTGAATACAGTATTCTTGAGGAAATGCTTTATAATGCAATTTTCATTCCTCCCGGTACTGCGAAATTGCCATTCGGTATTATCCGCGATCCTGAAATCTATGTGTATATCAAAAACTTTGGAAAGGCCGGAGATTATTGTCTCGTTGCTGACATTAATGATAGAATAATCGGAGCAATATGGACAAGGGAATTTTATGATGCAGAAAAAGGTTTTGGTTTTGTTAATACTGAGACACCGGAATTGAGTATGTCGGTTTTGGAAAGGTACCGGAATAAAGGTGTTGGGACAAAACTTTTGTTGTCTATGATCCGGTTACTTACAGAACTTGATTACAAACAGGTTTCTCTAAGTGTTGACAGAATGAACTACGCTTATGATTTTTACAGGAAATTAGGATTCGAAGATTATAAATGTGTTGAAGGATCTGTTACCATGCTCAGGAAACTTAATGGGAAAACATCTTCTTAGCCATCAACATATAAAGTATTCGTTTTATATATCACATTTTTTCCCTATATAGAAGACATATCCATAATATTCCTTATACTTATCGTATAAACGGGCTTCATTCTTTTCATTTTCAATAAAATCCTCAACAGTTTTGTTTCCTCTGTATTTCTCAAGGAATTTTCGTCTGGCCTCTGTTTGCGGCTCATAGAAGTTTTCAATCCAACATTCTTCCGGTAAAATAAAAGATGCTACAGGAATATATCCTGTTTCCTGTAAAAGTTTTATCTTTTTTGGAATAGTGTCTATTTGCGGATAAGCATCCTGCCAGAAATCCTCTATTTCTTCTGGTCGCTTTTTTGTGAACCATGAGACTTCCGAAACCGCAATAAAGCCTCCCGGTTTAAGAAATCGTCTCCATTCTTTCAGTCCCTTTTCAAAACCAATATTATATATTGCCCCTTCAGACCATATAAGGTCAAGCTCCTCATTTTCAAAAGGCAATTCAAACATTGATCCCACAATTCCTTTCACCCTGCCCCGGAAGACCCCGGCGGTTTACATTACTGTTAAAAATATCAATGAAAGCCGGGAATAAATCGACTCCTGTAATATGACCGTCTGTGTTATCAGCCAGAACGATTGTCTGCCCTCCTGTACCACAACCAATATCAGCTATAAGAGAATCCCGGGTTAGATTGTTTACAAAACCAAGTGCTTTCACAGTAACTTCAGGACTACCCGGCCCCTGTCGCTCCATATTTGAAAAATACTCACAAATAAGACTGACATCAAAATCGTGAATCGATTTACTATCTGCTTCCATTATCTTAAAAATTATGATATTATTGAGTTCTGCAAATATATCGTAATTATTGTTTTCATTTTGTTACCAGGAAGTTTAAACAAAAAGTAAAAAATCAATGTTAGATCTATGTTATGGAGCATGATCATCATATTAATCTTGAAAAGACAGGTAAATTATTCCTTATTGGGATAATAATAAATATCATTTACATCATCATTGAAGTTTTTTTTGGTTTTTTATCCAATTCAATGGCCCTTGTTTCCGATGCAGGACATAATTTCAGTGATGTAATAACCTTGTTCTTTTCCTGGGGAGCAATCAGGTTATCACAGCGAAAGCCTACCTCAAGGTTTACTTACGGATTCAGACGTTCAACTATTCTGGCTGCTATCCTGAATACATTATTATTGTTTGCAGCCGTTACTATTCTCGCATTTGAAACAATTAAACGCATCGGTAATCCAGTGGAGGTTAATTCTTTAAACGTAATTCTTATCGCTTTCACAGGGATAATAATTAATGGCTTTACTGCCTGGCTTTTTGTCAAGGGTAAAAAACATGACCTCAACATACGAAGTGCTTTCATTCATTTTATTGCCGACACTCTTGTGTCTCTTGGTGTGGTTATTTCTGGTATAATAATGTTTTTTACCGGAATAGTCTGGATAGACTCCCTTGCCTCAATATTAATAATCCTGATAATTATTTATGGATCGTACAGATTATTAATTGATTCTGTAAGTCTTGCCATGGATGCTGTACCGGAATACATTGACATAAAAGCTGTAAGGAAATATCTTGAAAACATACCTGAAGTGAGCGGTATTCATGATCTTCATATCTGGGCATTGGGCACAAGCACTGCAGCAATGACTGTTCACCTTGAGACAAACCGTGAAACAGATGTAAATTTTATTACCACAATACAAAACGACTTAAGAGAAAAATATAAAATCGCTCATTCAACAATACAGGTTGAAACCGGAGGAAGACCTGAAAACTGCAATGATTGTATCCAGGGAAATACAATTTTCTAATACCAGAATGTAATGAGATATAAACTATTATATTTTTTTCTGCTGATAAAAAAATAAAGATAATTTTAAAAATTTGAATATCTTCACTTTAACCTTACAGGCAATATTTATAATATCGAAATAGTTTTTATTTTGATTAATTTTGTCCTGTTTTGTATAATATGATTTTAGAAAACCAGTATGCCAGGGAAATAGAACATGATTGCTTTCAACCCTGGATATTTTTTGTAATGAATAATGAATAACTAAAAAACACTTACTTAAGTGAACAATTTATTTGAACAACTAAGAGAGAAAAATATTGAATTACCTGAAGACATTTTGCATTTACTCAACAATTGTAAATCTTTTACTGTCTTCAATACTATTGAAGAACTTGCTGTTGCAGCTGTAGGAGGAGATAATCCTGTTTACGAAGTAAAGTACGACATTCCGGGACACGGAGAAATAACGGAAGCTATTGTTCACAGGGTAAGCAATGGTATTTCTGCCAATTACGTTGATCCCTATATGCGAAGGAGGGATCCTGACACTATGGCTATTGCGGATGACCTTCCCACAGACAAGGAGCGCTTCAAAGACAGGTTTGGTTATGATTTTAGTTCTTTGAAAAAAGAAACTCTTGACTGGCTCAGCACCCGGGATCTCGGGGTGTTTTTCTATTTCGCAGGCAGAGAATCAATCGGATGCAGTGGAATAGCTATCACTCCGGCCAATGCCGGTTTTTTTGCCATGGGTCTGGCTATGCTTCAACGCTTAACTCCTGTGCAGGAACTAACAGAAGGTTCTTCTATTGATTCTGTTATTTATGTAGCTCCAACTTTCCGTCACACTCATTTTAAGGGCAAACAGATAGTAGTCCATAACAGAACAGAGAACTTACACGAGATCTTCTCATACAATCTATATCCTGGCCCCAGTGCCAAGAAAGGTTTATATGGAGCATTGCTCACCAAAGGAGAAAAAGAAGGATGGGTCACAGCCCATTGTTCCACTGTACAGGTAATAAGTCCTTACGATAACATCACTACTTTCATGCATGAAGGTGCCAGTGGAGGGGGGAAGAGTGAGATGCTTCAGAACATAGTAAGGGAAGCAACCGGAGAAGTTATGATAGGAGAAAACATACTAACCGGAGAAAAGCGTCTTATCAACCTGCCTTTGTTTTGTTCTTTTAATCCTGTCACAGACGACATGGCTCTATGTCATCCATCGCTTCAGAAAAATAATGGCAAACTGACCTTACTGGATGCTGAGAATTCCTGGTTTATCCGGGTTGATGGTATAAGGGACTACGGAGATGATCCTTTTCTGGAAAAACTAACTATCAGACCAAAACAACCATTATTATTTATAAATATCCAGACTAATCCTGACAGTACTGCATTGATATGGGATCATACCGAGGATGCACCCGGCGTAAGATGTCCTAACCCAAGAGTAGTTGTCCCAAGAGAAATAGTTCCTAATGTAGTTTCCAGACCGGTAACTGTCGATATACGAAGCTTCGGTGTCCGGACACCTCCATGCACAAGACAAAATCCCAGTTATGGAATAATAGGTCTTTTTCACATCCTGCCTCCTGCCCTGGCCTGGTTATGGAGATTAGTTTCTCCGCGCGGACATGCCAATCCGAGCATTGTGGGTAATGATACAATGGGAAGTGAAGGAGTTGGTTCATACTGGCCTTTTGCAACCGGTAAAATGGTCACCCATGCAAACTTACTTCTCGACCAGATCATCAATACACCCCGTATCCGTTACACTCTTGTACCTAATCAACATATTGGCGCATGGAAAGTGGGATTCAAACCACAACTGCTGATGAGGGAATATCTTACACGAAGAGGAAATGCCAAATTAAGGAATGATCAATACCAGTATGCCAGATGTCCGCTACTGGGTTTCGAACTTGATTACCTTACCATAGAAGGGATGAAAATACCTTCCAGATTTCTTAAAGTATACAAACAAGTAGATGTGGGTATTGAAGGTTACGATGCAGGAGCTGAAATACTATATGATTTCTTTAAAAACCAGTTACCTGTATTTTTACAGCCGGGCTTATCTTCCACAGGGAAAAAGATCATTGAAGCCTGTCTCTCCGGAGCCACTGTTGAAGATTATATTTCAATAATCCCTATGAATTATAAGTACTCATTCTTTTCTGTTAATGAAGATGAAGAAAATAACAAAGATGACAATTATTAAAAATAGGCAACCATGAAAATTACAGCCCCTATACCTCCTCCTCTTTTTAACAAAAAAAAGAAACAGAGTACATAACCACAAGCCACGCAACAGAACCTGACACAGGACATATAATCATTTAATAAATAACCTTCTGCCACCTAATGTACAAATGGAAATTTGTACCCGGGGATTTTTTTACTATTTTGATAGCATAATACAACTCTTTAAAAAATAGATTCTACCTGAACTATTGGCTCTGAAAGGGGTTATATTAATAGACATGTAATATTTTGTATCCATGTCCGGATTATGAATTACTAGTGTTGAAGCTACATGGAGGTATTATTTCAGGAGATAAAAAATAATATAATTATTAACCAAAATTACCAATATGACTGAAAAAAATAACGTTTTCTATGTTCCCCGGAAGTATAATAAAATAGAATTATGGAAAGATGTATCAGAAGATGAGTGGAATGATCCTATCTGGCAGAGAAAAAATTCTATAAGGAATGTTGAACAGCTCAAAAAGGTAATTAAATTAAATGATTACCAGGCAGAAGAGATCGATCGAACCATACAGACGATGAAAAGTCAGGGAAAAGAACCGCTTAGGATAACTCCCTATTATGCATCTCTGATGAATGAGGATCCTTTTCATCCTGCAATGATGCCAGGAGAGAACTCAAAGAACCGGCTTGACCCTGTTTTCTGGCAGAGCGTACCGACCCCGGCAAATTTGTTATTTCCTGACACTGGTGCTGAAGGAGCTATGAGTGAAAGTACAAGAAGTTTCGGAGCTGCTTATCAGCGTTATCCGAACAGACTTGCTCTTTTTGTTGCTGAAAACACAAGTTGTGCATCATATTGTGTTCATTGCCAAAGAACCAAGTCTCTTGACACCACTGTTGAAGTCAACATGAATGAGATTAATAAAGGTTTGTTTTATATAGCTTATAATAAAAACATCAATGAAGTGCTTGTAACCGGAGGAGACGCTCTGATGATAAGCAACAAAAGACTCCGGTATATTCTTGAAGAATTAAGTAAGATACCACATCTGAGAGTTATTCGAATGGCTACAAGAGTGCCTGTTGTATTGCCTATGGCAATAACAGATGAAGTCCTCGATTTAATAAATGATTCTGCCAATAAATATAATGAAGGGCCGGAGAAATATGTCTATTTCATGACACATATCAATCATTATCATGAAGTAACAGAGGATCTTGCAAAAGCTGTCAGGAGAATACGAAACCATGGCTTTACAATTCGCAATCAGACTGTCCTGCTAAACCATGTAAATGATAATTACAAAACCCTGGCTGAAACATTCAGAAGGATGTTCTGGATCGGAGTCCATCCTTATTATCTGTTACAGTGTCATAAGGAAAAAGGAATAGTACATTTTATTGTACCTGTGCAGATTGGCAAAATATACATGAAACATCTCCAGGGCTGGATATCAGGAATAACGATGGCCAGATATGCTTCCAATATAGAAGGTGGAGGTGGAAAAGTACTTCTTATGCCATCAGGGCACGACACACTGAATGAAATGACTCCTGTCGATGAAAAGATATCGGAAAGCTATGCACTTATAAGCACCTGGGACGGAAGAAACATATCCAGATATGAATCATTAGGCAGATCCAGCAGGAAAGAATATGATGAAGCAGTGGATGTGATGGATAAATTCATAGGAAGGAAGGGTGTCTTCCTGCCAAAAGTAATTATAGTAGATGATGAAGGTAATCATATAGAAACGACGAACAGATCAGAACTGCCCAAATTTGAGAAATTCAAAAAAGCACAATTACTTAACTACGATGTTTTTGAAGATGATATGCCTTTGACAAACCCGGCTGACATTGCCGATGAACTCGAGAGAGAATACATCAAAATAAAGGGTACATCCTGATCAAATTGACAGGCTCTATCTGTCAGTTTTAAACAGACAGGCTATTTCACTATCATATCGTTATTACTGAATATACTGTCCATAGTCTTTGTTCTATGGGGATAAGATTTATTTTTATACTACATTTGATAAATTTTGTTCAACTTTTTGTTCCCATATAAAAAATCTCAAAATGAAAGTTAACAGACGTAATTTTATTGGAAAGTCATTATTTACTGCAGCAGGAATGGCGACTGCATCTATGATACCTTACGACATCTTTGGCCGCGGACTTCATCATAGTTCGCCTCTAAAGGAAGTCACTCTCATAGGCGGAAAACATCCTGTACCGAAGGAATCAATTCGATTCTCTGTCATAGGTCTGAACCATGATCATATTTACGGTATGACTAACGCTCTTATCACCGGAGGCGGAAAACTGGTATCAGTCTATTCCAGGGAGCCTGAATTACTTCCGAGATTTACAAAACTCTTCCCTGAAGTAAAAGTAGCAGAAAGTGAGGAAGAAATACTGGAAGACCCTTCCATTCAACTGGTAGCCAGTGCTGCCATACCTGTTGACAGAGCACCTTTGGGAGTACGGGTAATGAAATCAGGAAAGGATTATATGGCCGACAAACCCGGCATTCTCACCATTGAGCAGTTTAAAGAGGTAAAAGAGGTACAGAAAGATACTAATAGAATATATTCTATCATGTATAGTGAACGTCTGGGTAATCCTGCATCTGTAAAAGCAGGTGATCTGGTGAGAGAAGGAGCTATAGGGAAGGTAGTACAGACTATCGGATTAGGACCGCACAGGATGAGACCTGCCACACGTCCGGATTGGTTCTTCGAGCCTGGAAAGGCCGGTGGGATTCTCTGTGACATTGGCTCGCATCAGTGTGATCAGTTCCTCTTTTATACAGGGTCAGAGAAAGCTGAAGTAAATTTCTCCCAGATAGCCAACTTCAACACAGCAGATTATCCCGATTATCAGGATTTCGGTGATATGAGTGTCAGAAGCCCTCACGCAACCGGATATATCAGGATAGACTGGTTCACTCCTGATGGTCTTAACACCTGGGGTGATGGCAGAATGTTTATCCTTGGCACAGATGGATTTATTGAATTGAGGAAATATACTGATATTGCCGGTCGTGAAGGAGGTAATCATCTGTTCCTTGTTACCCAAAAAGAAACTCTTTATATGAATTGTTCCAATGTATATATGCCTTATGGAGAACAACTTGTCAGTGATGTTGTGAATCGTACAGAAACTGCTATGACTCAGGAGCATTGTTTTCTTGCAACAGAGTTAGCCCTGATAGCCCAGGAAAGAGCAGTAAAAATTGGCAGTAAAAACTGAATAAGACTGGGAAAGGGCTCTTTCATATAAAAAATCATTTATTATTACTATTAAGCAAACACTGCTGAAAAACATTATAGCGAATAACTAAAATGATTAAAACCTGATAATAAAAAACAACCTCGGTAATTATATCTCCTGTATCATTTTTTCATCTATCAATGTGCTAATTTCCAGAATTTCATAAATTAGCTTAATATTTGTACGTTATCTTCTCAGTATCATTGATCTACATTTATGATGCACTTTAATAATTTAAATTGTTGCTACAATTGTCTCTTAAAATACTATTCCGTGTATTTTTTATTGTTTGATTACTTAGTTAAGTAATAATTCTAAATCATAAACCATGAAAAAATTTTATGTGTTCATTTTCCTTGTAATTATTATGAGTTGTGCAGACACTCTATATGCACAAAAATCAGTTACCTTGAGAGACGCTTTCACCCTAGGTCTCTCCTATCATGGGACCCAGTTCTATGAAGAAGATCAGGTTGTCAACGAAAACTTACTTGAAGACGGTATGTTTAGTGATGGCTTATTAGGATTTAATTTGCAGTACATTTTAAGGAATAACAAGCTGCTTGGTATTGCTGTTGATTACAGGTTCTTAGTCGGGATATTCGACAGAGGGTTCAGGGATTATCAGCAATTCGATTTTACACATGGTCACCAGATTTTTGTTGGACCTGCGTTCAACATAGGAAAAGGCTTTTTTAATGTCACACTCCGGCCTCAAATTGGTTTCGATTATTTAAAAATTGCAGGCGAAGGTGATTGGGAAACTTCTTCCAGCGGAGGATTTATTAACTTTACATATATAGGTTCCAATCCTATGGTCGGCATGTGGGGTAAAATGCTGAGTGATTACAGTTCAGATACTCCCACAACTATTATTGAAGGGTATCCTGCATATATCCGAAAAGGCTTTCTTTATCAGATAGGAACAAACTTCAACCTTTCCTGGGAAAAAACAACATTGACATTAATGATCGACTGGTCTTCAATGAAATACAATGACATTAACCATGAAGAATTCGGTGTTGGGCTTGGTGCAATGTTCCATTTCTAGAACAGTTTTTCACCTCTAAAATATAAGATATCTTTATTTATACCTCATTATTAGGCTTTTATTCATAATTAAAACATTCCAGGAATATTAATTTTCTCCTTTTATTAACCTTAATATCAAGTATTATGAAAAGTATCATTATTATTGGAATTACTATTATTCTAATATCGCCGGCTATGTTTGCCCAGACTTCCGGGCCAATTACAATTCAGAAGAAGGGTCTGAAGAAGATCTATTTACAGGATAATCAAACTATTGATTCAAAAAAACTTGAGACCATTTTGTTATCCGGCAATCAATCTGCCATGGAATATAAAAGATATAAAACTAATTATTACATAGGCCTTTCGTCAATGGGTGCCGGTACAATAGCTATAGGAGTCGGCTTCTTCTATTCCCTTAAAGCCGCCCAGGCTACTAATGACAACGATCTCTCTGCATCAACAGACTACTCGAATAAGTCCGGTAGTGCACTACTGACAGGAGCAGGGCTTTATTTGGCAAGTCTGCCGTTTTTCCTCTTATCAAATTCTCACCTGAATAAATCAATAGATCTATATAATACTTCATCTAAATCAGGCAGACTGGATAAAACTGATTTAAACCTTATTCTGACTGGTACCGGAGTGACAGTACAATTAAGATTCTGAACCTCCCTCCTTCCCTTTTCACAGTTAATCTCGTTTGTCTGAAAAAAGAAGAGATAATTATTTCATCATATAATAATTGATTTTAACGGCATGATAGCCTCCCGATAAATCGGGAGAACCCACATGCAGGTGATTATTATAATATGGTGTTTTTGTATTAAAATACATGTGGGTTTCTTTAATTCAGACTATACAGAAACATTAAGGATCCTATAAAAGAAAGAGGGTCCTTTTACTATATTTGACACCGGAAAACAGTATATCATACTTTATCAATTGAGAAGAGAAATTGTATACTTCCGGAAACACATACAGGGAGTAACTTATATTATACTGTGATTAGAAGTAAATCTAAAATAACCTGTAATCTGTTATGAGTATATACCTTGATTATAATGCCACCACACCTGTTGACAAAGAGGTTGTGGGTGCAATGCGACCTTATCTGGAAGATTATTTTGGTAATCCTTCAAGTATTCACAGTTACGGAACAGAAACAAAAAAAGCTGTCGAGAATGCCCGCAGGCAGGTTGCCGGACTTATTAATTGCAAGCCGGAAGAAATAATATTTACCAGTGGAGGTACAGAATCAAATAATCATGCCATTAAAGGCTATGCATTTGCCAATGAGAAAAAAGGCCGTCATATCATCACCTCAGCAATTGAACACCCGGCTGTAATTGAAGTGTGCAGGTACCTGGAAAGTAAGGGTTTTCATGTTACATATCTTCCTGTTGACCAATATGGGCTGGTTAAGCCTGATGAAATTGAAGCTGCAATTACTTCGCAGACTATACTGATCACCATTATGCATGCCAACAATGAGATAGGGACTATACAGCCAATAAAGGAAATTGCACATATTGCTCACAGGCATGGTATTGTATTACACAGTGATGCAGCACAGTCAGTTGGCAAATATCCTGTTGATGTAAATGATCTTGGCACCGACATGTTATCTATAGCCGGGCACAAACTGTATGGACCAAAAGGTATCGGAGTTCTTTATATCAGAGAAGGTCTTATTCTGGAGAAACTCATTCATGGAGCTGACCATGAGTACAACCGGCGGGCGGGAACAGAAAATGTACCTGAGATAGTGGGCCTGGGTTTAGCCTGTGAAATAGCAGGTCGTGATAGCAGTGAAACCATTTCAAAAATACAAAGACTCAGAGATCTTTTATATGAGCATTTGATTAAATCGATACCGGATATCAGGCTAAATGGACACCCGGAACTAAGACTACCCAATACATTGAATGTCAGCTTCAGACAACTGGATGCCAATACTATTCTCAATCATTTGGAAATGAAAGGAGTAGCTGCCTCAGCAGGAGCTGCATGCCATACAGATACAATTGAAGTATCTCCTGTTCTCACTGCAATCGGACTTGATACCGACACAGCAATGGGAACGATACGATTTTCTCTGGGAAAATATAATACTGAAGAAGAGATCATAAAAGCAGCGGGTATCATTACTGAAATAGTTAATAGTCTCAGGAAAAGTGAAGAAGCTGATAATACGAAGACAGATCTTTCAGTAAAAGATATCAGACTGACCCATTATGCTCACGGTCTGGGATGTGCATGTAAATTAAGGCCTCAGACTCTGGAAACAATATTACAGGATTTGCCTGTTTCTACTGATCCTAATATACTCATTGATTCCCGTAATTCAGATGATTCGGCTGTTTACCGGATTAATGACTCGACAGCAGTAGTACAGACACTTGATTTCTTTGCCCCTATTGTTGACGACCCCTATTTTTTTGGAGCAATTGCTGCTGCGAATGCTCTGAGTGATATATATGCAATGGGGGCCAGCCCCGTTTTTGCCCTTAATATTGTAGGCTTTCCAACAGCTAAACTACCATTGGAGGTATTAAAGGCAATATTAAAGGGAGCATCTGATAAGGCTGCTGAAGCAGGAATTACTATTCTGGGAGGACATTCGATTGATGATCCCGAGCCCAAATACGGTATGGTGGTGACAGGTATTGTAGATCCGCGCAAAATATGGGCTAATTCAGGTGCAAAGGAAAATGATGCAATAATAATCACAAAAGCTCTCGGAACAGGTATCTTAACCACTGCCATGAAACGCGGAGTTTTAAATGAGACGGCAAAGAAACAGCTTATTGATTCCATGACAGAACTTAATAAAAAAGCTGCTGAGATTCTTAAAGGATATACAGTAAATGCCTGTACTGATGTTACAGGTTTCGGACTGACAGGACATCTGAGTGAAATAACCCTTGCCAGTGGAATCAATGTTGAATTGTTTGCTGATAAAGTACCACTTTTAGATCAGACAGCGGCTCTTGTTGCTGCAAATATTGTCCCGGGAGGAACAAAGAATAATCTAGCACACTACTCGAGATATGTCAGATGGGATAATAAAATATCTGATATAAGAAAAATAATACTTTGTGATGCCCAGACTTCAGGTGGTTTACTTTTTACGGTTCCTGAAAATGAAAAAGATGCCATTATCACTGATTTGAATGCTGCAGGAATAAGTCAGGCAACACATATAGGTTATTGTCTGGGAAAAAGAAAAGGTGACATCCTTGTAAGAAATGCATAAAATCATTAATACAGGAAGAAGAAACTCTCCTGATAATATTTTAAAAGAAATAAGAAAATTTAAAGGCCTGCTACAGAGTAATCCCCGGAGCAGGCCTTATCTCTTATATAGTTCCCTCTATTGAGGGCATATTTCCACGGCCTATACTGCTGACTATATCAACTTTAACCTTGCTCCCGTCAAAATTAATTTTTATTCTTTCGGTGTGCATTGCATCGATGTACCTCAATACCAGTTCCAGTGTATTATCATCAATCCATGAATAAGCACCTGCAATTTTAAAAGGAGGCAATCCTCCCAGGCTATTTTGTGCTATTGCAAAAATAGACGGTGCATGTCTTCTTGTCTCTCCCTTGTACCATTTGCCTGAGGCAAAAGAAATATCGTAAGAAGCAGTGTCTGTTTTCAGTGTAGTCATGCAAAGGTCATCGTCAAATTGAAGCGTTATGCTTTGCAATCCTGAAGGATTCTCAGCCAGGGTAATTGTCTTGCCGCTTATCTGAGAAGCCAAAGCATCATTCTTTTTAGCCGGAGGGACAGGAAGGGCAAGAGAAGCCAACCTGTTTTTCAATGTATTATATGTTTCGTTATTTTCAGGAAGCTCTTCACCTTTTATTCCCGGCACGAGATATTTCCAAGCCATATCCAGCTCACCCCACATATCTTGCGATTCAGCAGTAAATACAATTACAGCATCTTTTTCAGGGATAACAAGAACAAATTGTCCAAAGGCTCCGTTAGCCATGTAGGAATTGTTACGGGCTCTCCAGAACTGATAACAGTAGCCCTGTACTGAATCGTCAGATGCTTCTCTTTCTTCATCACTAAGTTCAGGATTTTGATATATCTTCAGAGATGTAGCTTCTTCAACCCAATTTTCCGGTAGTATCTGTTTGCCATTCCATTGGCCTTTGTTTAGATATAATTGTCCGAATTTTGCAAGATCTTCTGTCTTTAGACGTAAACCCCATCCACCGGTATTAATACCGTCAGAACAGGTTTCCCAGTCGGCTCCTTCAATACCCAAAGGTTCAAACAATCTGGGAGTCAGATAATCTATAACCTTTTCTCCAGTCACTTTCTGCACTATTGCAGAAAGCATATATGAAGCCATTGAGTTGTACATATAGGTAGTACCCGGTTTATGGGCCATCGGTATTGCCAGAAAAGCTTTTACCCAGTCGTCAGTAGTATAAGAAACCGGAGCCGAACGATCCCATCCCTGACCAACTGACATGGAAAGCAAATGTCTTATAGAAAGTTCTTCAAGATAAGGGCTGACGGTATCAGGAAGAGATTCCGGGAAAAAAGAAATGACTTTATCATCGAGACTCAATCTGTTCTCACTCTCCGCCAAACCAATTGCTGTTGCTGTAAAACTTTTACTCGTTGAGTAAAGTGTGTGTTTCAGATCAGGACCAAAAGGGTCCCACCAGCCTTCTGCTATTACTTTCCCGTGACGCAGAAACATAAAACTATGGAATTCATGCACACTGACAGCTGCTGAATCGAGGAAAGTAATAATTGCTTCTGATGATACTCCTTCTGCTTCAGGAGTGCTTCTGGGAAGAGATTTACTTACAGGTTGTTTGTCCTTACAGGACACCATAACCAGACAAATAAGGGTAATAACACAAAACAGGCTTTTAAAAGTTCTTTTCATAAATCGTGGTTATTAAGTTATCAGAGGTATTATTTTGTTACGTAAAATTAGGTTTTATTTGATTAAATGAACTACCGGGAAGGATTTTTCTGATTATTTTCGAAAAAAGAAGGAAATATATATATTCTTATATTTATTTCTCTCCGAGTGACTAATACGGCATTAATTCTGGAATAATCCTAATGATACACATACATTGACACAAGATATGATAATGGATATAAACAACTTAGGCTTCCCGAAAGAATTATCTGAACAAATGAAAAAAACTTCTTCCGGGCCATTCATTGTAGGAAGAATCACACAGGAACACAGGGAGAGGTATATTGTCAGCACAGGTGATCAGAGTTATGAAGCCGAAATAACAGGTAATCTCAGGTTTACGGCCCGTTCACGGTCTGATTTCCCGGCAGTGGGAGATTGGGTTAACATTAGTGTTTATGATAAAAATCAGGCGATAATACATGAAATCTTACCGAGAAGATCTGTGCTGGAAAGAAGGGCGGCAGGGAACAGTGCAGACACTCAGATAATTGCCACAAATATTGATGTTGCTTTTATTGTTCAGGCTCTGAATAACAATTTCAATATGAACCGTTTCGAAAGGTACATGTCCTTATGTTATTCTTCTCATATTGAACCAGTGCTGGTCCTTAGTAAGATTGACCTGGTAAGTGACCAGGAAAAAGAAGATGCCGTCTCTATTCTCAAAAAAAGGGCCGGTAAGGTAAGGCATATTTTACTCAGCAATACAACGATGGAAGGGTTATCCCAACTAATGGGTACCATTGAGAAAGGCATGACATATTGTGTTGTAGGATCATCTGGCGTTGGAAAATCGACCCTTATTAATAATTTACTAAGGAAAAACATACTTAAAACAGGAGAAATAAGCACTCATACAAACAAAGGAAGACACATCACTGAGCACCGTGAATTATTTGTTCTTGAAAACGGAGGTATTATTATTGACAATCCCGGGATGAAAGAAGTAGGTATGACTGACAATTCTGAGGGTATCACTACTACTTTTCAGGAAATTCTTAAAATAGGCAGGGAGTGTAAATTCCATAATTGCAATCACATAAACGATGATGGTTGCGCTGTTCTTGAAGCTCTTAATAAAGGTGATATAGACCGTGATTCATATAACAATTTTATAAAGACACAGAAAGAGCAATCCAGATTCAGTGCTACTATTGCCGAAAAGAGGAAAAAAGAAAAAGGATTCGGCAAGATGTTAAAAAATTATCACAAGGATATAAACCGGTTGAACAAAGGCATGCATGAATAAAGAATAGATTTGATAAATGTCATATATTTCCTGTATGACAATTATTTATCTTTGTTATAAACGGGCATATTTTTGTTAAAAATGGCCTTGAACAGACAGAAACCTGACACAGAAAATACAGTAAGACTTACCTAATTCCCGATGTTATGAACAATGCCATTTTTAATTTCCGGAAACCAAAAAATGAGGCTGTCCTGTCATATCTTCCCGGTAGTGAAGAGAGAAAACAACTAGAAGAAGAGTTAAGGATACAAAGCAGAGAGTTTAAAGAGATACCTCTTATTATAGGGGGCAGGGAAATATTCACAGGCAAGAAAGGGAAAATAGTAAAGCCCACTGATCATGGCCATGTGTTGGCAGAATATCACATGGCTACTGAAAAAGAGGTAAAACTAGCCATAGATGCGGCACTGGAAGCTAAAGAAGAATGGCTGACTCTGGCATGGATGGAGAGGGCCGGCATAATGGCAAAGGCCGGAGAGCTGATTTCAAAAAAATACAGAGCCAGGCTAAATGCGGCAGCGATGCTCGGACAAGGGAAAAATGTCCTTCAGGCAGAAATTGATTCAGCTTGTGAAACAATTGATTATCTAAGATTTAATAACTATTTTGCTTCTCTTGTTTACAGGGAACAACCTATATCCGGACTGGATACTATCAACAGAATAGAATACCGCCCTCTTGAAGGTTTCATTTATACTATCACTCCTTTCAATTTCATTTCAATAGCATTAAATCTGAACGCCAGTGTTGTTTTAATGGGCAACACCACTGTATGGAAGCCTGCATCGACAGCAGTATTATCCAATTATTACCTTTTGAAAATACTTGAAGAAGCGGGACTCCCTCCCGGTGTAATAAATTTCATTCCTGGTTCCGGTCCTCTGATAAGCGAAATAGTTTTAAAACATAAAGAACTCGCCGGGATACATTTCACCGGCTCCAATCCTACTCTTAATTCCCTTTGGAAACAGGTTTCCGACAACCTGTCAGTATACAGATCATACCCGAAAATAGTTGGAGAAACAGGAGGGAAAAATTTTATCTTCGCTCATAGTTCCGCTGATCCTCCTGCCCTTGCAACAGCTATTATACGTGGAGCATTTGAATATCAGGGTCAGAAATGTTCTGCTGCCTCGCGAGCCTATATACCAGAATCTATCTGGAAAGAAACATCAGATTATATGTTACAGATGTGCTCGGAAATAAAAACAGGTGATGTGACAGATTTTGAAAACTTTTTGAATGCCGTAATAGATGAAAAAGCTTTTGATAAAATAATGTCATATATAATCAAAGCAAAGAATTCAAAAGATGTAAAAATAATATTTGGTGGAAATGGTGATAAAACAAAAGGATACTTCATTGAGCCCACAGTAATTGTAACTAAGGATCCCCATTTTATTACTATGGAAGAAGAGATTTTCGGACCAGTGATGACAATATTTGTTTATGAAGATAAACGGTATGAAGAGACACTTAAGCTGTGTAATGAAACATCCCCCTACGGTCTTACGGGTTCAATATTCAGCAGGGACAAATATGCGATGATAACAGCCTGCAGAATGCTGCGCTTTGCTGCAGGCAATTTCTATATAAACGACAAGCCCACAGGAGCACTGGTAGGACAACAACCTTTTGGCGGATCAAGGTCATCAGGCACCAATGACAAAGCCGGAAGCTATCTTAACCTTATCCGCTGGGTCAGTCCAAGAACCATCAAAGAGACACTCATCCCTGATACTTATTTCAAATATCCGTATATGAAAAACAAATGATCATAAACAAAAAAATAACAATACCTGCTTATTAACTGTTGATGCTCGCGATATACGGGAACAAGATATGTGACCTTCATTTGGCAATTATTTGCATCTGGAAGATACTCAAAGGTGCATGACATAATCTTTTAAACTTTCTCTTAACCATAATGGAACAGCTGCACTTGCAACTCGTCCTGTTACTGTCATGTTTCAAATATTTGAAAGAAAATACTTATTATCATATTTTCCTGTCAGGACACAATAATATGGAACAATTTTTGTATATAAATGGATCTACTCAATACAAACTATGACAGATCCCACATAATTATATTCATGAACAGAAAAACACACGTTAAATGTGGGTTTCTCCTGTAAATCAGAAAAAAAATCGTAACCTTGACAATCAAAACTACTAACAAATGAAAAAAATCCATATTCTTTTTGCAGCATTATTACTAATGCTTCCCTCCTGTTTACCTGACACCAGTTATCCATTTACTTATGAAACAATAATTACAGATATACCTGTAAATCTTTCGAAAATAAACACTGAATTTGATGATTACAATTCAGACATTGGCTTTGTAAGCTCCAGGAATTACTTATACTTTTCCACAAACAGAAACAGTTCAGGAGACAATTTCGATTTTATTTGCGAGGCCATCGATATCTCTTATCATTTTGAGGACGATTTATTTAATTTTTCCTTCCCTGCAGATATAGAATATTCCATATTGCAGACACGGCTGTTTGAAGCTATAAACACATCCTCTGATGAACTTGGACCTTTAACCTATTCGGGAGTTTCGGAATATGATTATTTTATATATGCAAATGATGAGGAAGAGGATTTCGACCTTAAATTCATATATACTCTCAAAGCAGAATGGATGATGCCATCATCAGAGGGAGAGATAAATGGTCCTTTCAGCATCTCTTTTGCAAATTCTGATTACGACGATCTTTATCCTGCAATTCATGGTGGAAATTCAAGGCTCTTCTTTTGCAGCGATCGTGACAATGGCCAGTTTGACATTTACAGTACAGAGATCCCGACTGATGTATATCTGCATGATTTCTTCATCAATACAACAGATGCTGAAATAACAAAAGAGATTAATCTGTCAAGTGATTTTAATGAAAAATGCCCTTCAATCTCGGGTAATCTGCTCGTATTTGCATCTGACCGGCCCGGTGGTTTTGGGGGCTATGATCTCTACTACTCCATCTTCGACGGCACCAACTGGAGTAACCCAGTAAATCTTGGTAACACGATCAATTCACCTCAGGATGAATACAGACCAATCACTGCTTCTTTCTACGATACCGGCTTTATGATATTCTCTTCAAACAGGACCGGAGGGAAAGGTGGTTTTGATCTATATGCTGTAAGAACAGAAGATGTTTTTTTTGAACAATAATAGCTACCAGAGATATGAAGCCAACAAATAATATTAACAGAATTAATAATCTCGCCCTGGGAACTGCAATTGGCATGGCTATCGGAACAGTTGCCGGCATAGCAATAGGTGCTGCTGCTGACAATCTGCCTATATGGCTTGCCGTTGGCATTGGATGTGGCATGCCTATAGGTGCAAGTATTGGATTATTGTTAGATAACAGCAAGAAGAAGAACAATTAGCCCCGGTTTACATATCACAAACCTACTCTATCAACCATAGTCCATTTTAATCTGTATTAATCTCTGATTATAGTAGTGCTTTTTTTCTCAATTATTATTAAATTAGCATCATTGAACCTGATATAAATAATATTGACATTCCAATAATTCCAGATTATCACAATACACACTGAGAAAAAAAATTGCCATATTATAGTATAGTATTACCGTATAATAAATAGAAAAATGGGAACAGGGAAAACATCAAAAAAGATAACCAGGGTTGAAGATAATGGAACACTTTCTGAATCTTCAGGTGGAAAATCGACGGAATTTATTGCAAGTGACGAAAGCAAGGCAAAAGCCCGTAATTTCAGGATTATAGCCATCCTTTCATGGCTTGTGGCAATTGCTCTTGAAATATTTGCTATTGTTAAGTTGCGTAATGCCCCCGTAAACACAACCCTTCTGATAGTCCTTATAATAGCCGCTCTTATTTTTGCCGTCATTGGCTCATTGGTATGGAAAAAAGCAAACCGATTCGATCCTGCTTCTGAAAAAGATAAAGTCAGATTCTTCATTCAGAACCAACTGGGTGTTATCATAAGTATCATTGCTTTTCTGCCTCTGGTAATCCTTATTTTCACCAACAAAGATCTCAGTGGGAAACAGAAAGGACTTGTAGGTACAATAGCTGTGATAGCTTTACTCATCGCAGGTGTGGCAGGAGTCGATTTCAATCCTCCTTCACAGGAACAATACCTGGAACAGACCCAACAGGTGGAAGAGCTTATGGATGGTGTTAACCATGTTTACTGGACTAAATCGGGGACAGTCTATCATCTCTATCCCGACTGTTCATATATAAATACTGACAGAACAGATGAAATATTTGAGGGAACAGTAGCTCAGGCAAGAGAACTTAAGAATATAACTCAACTATGCAGCCGTTGTGAACAAAGAGCAAGAGAGGAAAAAGGACTGCTGGAATAAGCGCTGAACCAGTAATCCAGATTATCAGGATTAGGATCCACCAAAAGCTGGTTCATACTGAAACGGTTTCAGTAATAATGTGTATTGTTTTCCACATTCCTCTAAACAAAACAAGGGATATTGCTCCCAATATCCCTATTATCAATCAGATATCAGCTGATCAGAAAAATGCAAAAACAAATCAACACTCTTCTGTTTGATCTTGATGATACAATAATCCTGGAATCAAAGACAGCCAGAAAATCAATAATCAAAAATATCACTTTGGCAGGTCTGGGAATAGATACTACTGATTTCTTCAGGACAATTCATCAGCAGGCACGAGAATTATGGTATAAAATGCCAACAATAGACTACTGTCTGAAAATAGGGATCAGTTCTCTGGAAGCATTATGGGCCGATTTTACAGGTGATGATCCTGAACTGGCACAATTGAGGGATCTTTCTCCTGATTATCGTTATCAGACATGGTACAGAACACTTCTGAGATATAATATTGATGATCAGGCTATTGCCCTAAAACTAAGCACGGAATACAAGGAAATAAGAAACTCCGAACATGTTCTTTATCCGGATACCATAAGTGTCCTGACAAAATTAAAAGCCGCTTACAAACTTGGCCTGATAACGAACGGGACTCCTGATCTGCAATGGAAAAAGATACATGGAAGTAATCTGGAACATTTCTTTGATTACATAGCTATTTCAGGAGAACATGGATTCGCAAAACCTGACACAAGATTGTTTGAAATTATTCTTAATAAAATATCATCCGATCCTTCAGAATCTTTAATGATTGGCAATAACATGCGTACTGATATAAAAGGAGCGCAGCAGGCAGGTTTAAAAACGATCTGGATACACCGCGACGGAGAAGGAGTTATAGACATTGACACCACGCCGGAGTTCACTATAACAAGCCTGACAGAGATAAATAAAATTCTGAAAAAAGTAAATTAATACCTTTATTTGCCTTTACTGTTCATTCTGCAATATATGGATCAACTGAAATGCATATGCTATAAGTAAATGAATCCTGGAAAAGAATATCTGAAACAGACTTATTCATATCTGGCCTTGAGGAAAGCTGTTGGCTGGATTGGCATTACACTTCCCTTCGTTTTAAGATCAGGAGTTGCATTATTTTGCAGCGAAGAAGATGTTCCAACAACTATTAGTCTTTATTACCACAGTTGCATGAGAGACGTTTTTGTAGGTGCTATGTGTGCCATAGCCCTGTTTCTATTTTTCTACAAGGGTTACGAGAGAAAGGACAATATTGCTGCTAATCTGGCTGCTATCTGTGCATTGGGCATAGCTTTTTTCCCCACTTGTGAATCAAAACCCTATGATCAGTCTGCTATAATACACTTAATAAGTGCTGCTTTATTTTTCCTTGTATTATCTTTCTTTTCGATATTCCTCTTCACCCAAAGAGGTCCGGATCCGACAAACAGGAAACTGATCAGAAACAGGATTTATAAAATTTGTGGAATTATCATGATTGCCTGTATGCTAATAATAATGATCTTCCTTCTCTATGGGGAAGAAAGGTTTCCTGATTCAATGTTCATTTATTACGCAGAAACAATAGCTCTGACAGCATTTGGTATCTCCTGGTTAACAAAGGGAGGCCAGATATGTTCCGACCTGAAGCCTGTATCAGACTCATTTGATAAAACTTAAATCATTCTGAAAAAATCCATTTTAATTTCTCTCGGAATGTAACACCCCAAAAGTGGCTTTATTCAATATCCCTTCTCTATCATGCAAAACAAGCTGTTTCTAAAAAGCAGTGATTTTTTTTAATAAAATCAAAGCAGATAAAAGAATTTGTAAAATAAATACTCTAATGTATATTTACTTTTTATTAATTTTTTAAAAAACTATTGATGGAAGACAAAAACCTGGTTTACCGCGGAAAATCGAAAGATGTTTTTAATATACCGGATGGACCCTATGCAGGCAAATACCGGTTTGTATTTACAGATAAAGCTACTGGTTATATTGAAAACGGAAAACCCGTTTTTGATCCCGGCTACGACACTGTAGTGGGAGAAATACCGGGTAAAGGAGCTATTGCCTGCAGGTTTGCCACTTACTTCTTCCAGCTCCTGAAGAAAAAAGGGATCCCTTCCCATTATATCGATACTGTCAGTGACAACGAGATGATAGTAGAACCGGCACTTCCTCTGAGCATGCCTGTGGAAACGCCTGGGATAAACGGATCGGCTCCTCTTCAGAACCTTGAATTTACATGGCGAAACAATGCAACAGGAAGTTTCTGGAGAAGATACCCTTTCGTAAGACCATGCAGAAATCTTCATACTTTAGTCGAGGCATGGACAAAAGGCGACAGCGATATCCTGATTACTTTCGAAGCTCTGGAAGAAACAGGTGCTATGAGTAAGGAAGAGATAAAACAGAGTGTGGGACTGGTAAAGGATATTGCAGATATTGTATCAAAAGAGTTCGCAACAAAGAATCTCCATGTAATAGACGGCAAATTTGAACTGGGAAGACTCAAATACGGTGATGGCAAGATTGTAATTATCGATGAAATATCACCAGATGTACTTCGCGTTTGTAAGGGTTATACGCCTGACAAAAACGGGAATTGTGATGTTTACACTCAGTGTGCTATCACAAATATAGCAAACGGAAAGAGAACAATAAAAAATAAAAATCAGGTAAAAGCTGCCGGTTTTATTGATATCTTTCTTTAATCTTATAAAATGAAATGACCGGATCAGTACCGGGCTGATTTACCCGGAAATTTATATAATGATTAAACGATTATTAACACATTATCCGGTAGCAATATTGCTGGGATTAGTAGCTGTATTTCTGCTATTCAATAACTTGTTTATCTGGGGTCTTGCTGCAGTTGGAATAGCTTTTGCAATAGTAGGTATCCAGAAACTGATCGATCTGAACGTAAAAGTCCTTACATTTCAGGATAATGTTAAAAATCTGTCAGATCAGAACATTGCTTTGCAAAAACAAAACATTTCACTCTCCGATGAGATAAACTATTTGCGCGACCGGCATTTCCAGATAACCCAGATTAAAAGCATTCTCGACATGAATCTGTTCGAGATATTTACAAAATTCACCAGAACAATCAGCAAGGAAGAAGAAGTAAATGAAAGAAAAATTAAATACTTCGGAAGTCTTAATGTTTCTATTACAGCCAAGTACGGCATTGACTGCAAGGAACTAAGGTTCAAATATATAGAGAACGAGAACACCCTTTTGGTGGCTAATATTACACCAAAATTCCTGTCTTTTGGCACCCGCAACCTGGAATGGGATTTCTTTGAAATACTTGAATACCGCAGGCAGAATCGTCTGGCAGAGAAAAGATGGATGACAAGTGATGATCTTCACGAATATGCCAATAAAATTAAAGAAGATATAAGAGTCAATACTGAAAAATCACTCGAGAAGGGACCTGAAGAATTCTCCTGGATATACGCTCCCATCAGGCAAAATGCTGAAAACACAATAAGAATACTTTTCGGAGGCTTTTTCCAAAAAATAAAGATCGTCGAAAACTTTGACAAGAGCTTTTATTGTATAGATAATCTGTCATCAGAAAACTATATCACCAGAAATAGTCTGAAACAAAATTCTGACAAAAAAGCTGTCAGGTAACAAAATCATCCTTATTCCCATATTCTTTTCCCTGTTTTAAAATAATTCGAACATTCGGATAACTGTTATCTGGTTTATAGCTGATAAAATAATTATATTTGTTTATTAACCAATAAAATATTCAATATATGGCTTTTACATTAGATATTGGCTCAAAAGCTCCTTTTTTCAAATTACCTGCAACCGATAATAAAATCTATTCATTGGATGATTTCAGTAACGACAAGTTCCTTGTTGTTTTCTTTACATGTAATCATTGTCCTTATGTAACCGGTTCAGATGAAATTACAAGAGCCACTGCTGAAAAATTCCTCCCCAAAGGAGTAAGATTCGTTGCTATCAATTCAAACAGTGAGCAAACCTATGAAGAAGACAGCTTCCCCAATATGGTAAAAAGGATGGAGCGTTACAGGTTCCCATGGCTCTATCTGTACGATCGTGATCAGAGTATAGCAAAAAAATACGGGGCATTGCGCACACCTCATTTCTATGTTTTTGATCAGGAGAGACGGCTGGTATACACAGGAAGAGGAGTAGATAATCCCAGAAATGCTTCTCAGGCTTCTGTGAATGATCCTGACAGGGCACTTACGGAACTCACCTCAGGGATGCCTGTTTCAGTTGCAGTCACCAATCCCATCGGCTGCAATGTAAAATGGGAAGGGAAAGATGCTCACTGGATGCCCCCTGATGCCTGTGATCTTGTATAAT
>ERZ795057.345-NODE-345-length-49211-cov-6.230857_pt1 | contig 49211 bp, 40 predicted proteins | sample MGYA00375141_ERZ795057 | MGnify/ENA primary metagenome ERZ795057 (study PRJEB30186, sample SAMN05720163) | activated sludge metagenome | isolation source: Anaerobic digester | place: Hong Kong | collected 2015-01-26 ...
GCAATAAAAGATGGACTGGATTTTTTACGAATATGTATAGGTCTATTGATGGCTATAATTGGGAGATTTTGAATGATACTTTATCTCTCCACAATATGAGCACACCTGTATATGATTGGTGGGGTGTTGATGATGGTGATGTATATTGGTATAAATTAATACCATGAATAAGAATGGCTTCAATATATAGAATTTCGAGACTGTTGTTGATATATATCATTAGGTATAAAATCACTTCTTCTGAATTTTCTCAACCACAGTCTTCTCTATCCTTTTGATTTTACCTTCATGGAGAATGAATTTCACTCCTATTTCAGCAAACTGATACATAGCTGATTTTTCGGCAAGCCATTGTGCGATATCATTGATTGAATCCTTATTGTATTTTCCAGTAAAGTATTTGCTATAGGTTTGGTAACAATTTTCTCTACAGGAACTTTGGGCTCATCGAGCTTGATCTTCAGAAATTCCGCGATCTGGTTTTTATGAAAACGTACAGACCGCCCGATCTTGATGAACGGGATCTTGCGATCCATGACGTCATGCCTGACCTTGTCTTCGGATACCCGGAGGAAACGGGCCAGATCCTTGTACGTCCAGAGAATATCGGGGTCGATGTTTTGTTGATCCATGAAATCACCTTCCTGAAATAGAAATTAATATGAATAAATAGCGAGAGATGCTCACAGTTCTACAATACCGTTACCTTCATCGTCGTCATCTTTCTTTATCGGCTTTCGGGCAGTGCGTTCAATGGCTTCAGGCTCCTGAATTTCCTCGGTTGCATTCACGAGATCCTTAAACTTGCCTGCAGCAGGGAGAAGGCGGCTTTCAAGCGATCCGACCGCGTCGTTGTACGACTTAATCGCTCCGTCAAGAGCTTTTCCGGTCTTGAAGATGTGATCAAAGAACTTGAGGAGACGGGAATACAGCTCCTTGCCCTGGAGCGCGATGTTCCTGGCGTTCTCGGTGATATGGATCTGCGACCACCCGTAAGCAACAGTCTTGAGCAGACCGATAAGAGAAGTAGGCGTTGCAAGCAGGATCCTGGATTCCATGGCGTATTGGAGAAGGCCCGGGTCCTGCTCAAAGGCCGCATTCAGGCAGGCATCATTCGGGATGAACATCACCACGAATTCAAGCGAGCCCCCGAACTGCTGCCAGTAGCTCTTTTTCGCAAGCTCGGTGATCCGTGACTTGATGGCGCGGACATGGTCCGCAAGCTTGCGACTCCTGATTTCATCCGATGTCGCCTCGATCGCCTCGAGGTATGAATCAAGCGGCGCCTTCGCATCCACCGGGAGAATGCCTTCCTGGGGAAGATAGATAACCATGTCGGGCCTTCCTTCATCGGTTGCAGCCTGCTCGATGAAATCAACATGCTCGACCATCCCGGCCATTTCAACGATGCGGCGGAGCTGGACTTCTCCCCATTTGCCGCGCACCGTGTGGCTCTTGAGCGCCTGCGCAAGGGTCGATGTCGTTACCTGGAGCTCCGAATGGCTCCGCGTCAGTTGTACCAGCTGTTCAGACAGCGCTCCGTATGAGCTTTCACGCTTGTTTTCCAGCTCTCTCACGTGGGTCCCGAGCGTCTCAAGGGTCGTTTCAAGCGGGCTGACGAGATTTTTTATCTCGGCCTTGTGCGTCGACCAATCACTGCGCACCTGTGAGAGCATTGAATCGAGAGTTTCCCTGGCGCGCTTCATGAATTCGTCGGTGTTTCCGGCAAGTATCTGCCCTGAAAGCGCCTGGAACGTATCCCTCAGGTGTTCCTGTGCGCGGTCAAGCCACTCCAGCTTCTCGTTCGTCGATTCGCGCTCTTTCTTGTATGAGGCGATCGCTTCGCGCAGCTGGGCGTTCTCTTCGCGAATGATATCGAGTTCAGTTTCAATCCGCGGGATCCTCTGGGATTCACCTTCGAATTTCGCTTTCTGGGCAAGCAGATCATTGAATATGGCATCCTTGCAATTGATCTCAATGTTAAATTTTGAAATTTCAACTTCCATTGAGCCAATTCTGGTCTGCAGCACGACAATGCGCGATCTCCACCAGAGCCAGGAGATGATCCCTGTCAGGATGATTCCTGAAAAAAGTATGCCTATCGAATATACCGTTAGTTCCATCATATCCTCCAGTTGTCTTTGTGCCTGATAAACAGGTCAAAAAATGAGCACAAATAATAATGAAAAATCCGGCTAACGGCAACCTTGCGACATAAAATTTTCACGATATCTGTAATTTTTTACCCTTGTGGAATGCCTGTGGCAAGCTCATGCCTCATTCCCGCCATGAACATACGACTTTCTGGAATCGGCGAGATATCAGCAGTTGCTGATACACAAAAAACGATCCGGAGGAACGGATGAACAAAGAAATGGTTTATGGACTCGCGGTGACGCTCGCCGACCAGATGTACAATTCGCTGGCCGGCAATGAGCGACGGAGCTGGGTGATCAACTCGCCTGAATTCAGCATCTTGATCATCGGCGACCGGCCCAACAACTGTGTCGAGCTGGTGTTGTACGACGGGGATTGCCTGGCTGACAGATCATCGATCAGCATGTTGAAAGGGGAGGCACAATAGGATGAAGCGCAGGGCAAGAGGATACTGGAAGGATTGGCGGCATGTTGTTGCGGCACTGCTGCCGCTTGTTCAGAAGATGGGTCATATGCCAACACAGGAGGAACTGAGACAAAACGGCCTCTCCTCCGTTTCCCGCGCCCTGCGCAATTTTCATGGCGGCCACAAGGCCGCCGCGCAGAAGCTCGGGGTCCCGACAAAAAGGGAACACCGGGGCCTGGCGCTCAAAGACAAGATCAATTTCACGCGTGAGGTCTTCCCGTATACTGCAAAGGGATACTTCCCGAGCAAGAAGCAGCTTATATCCAGTGGCAGGGGGGATATCGTCACGGCGATTGTTAAACATCATGGCGGATTCATTAAGGCAGCACAGATGCTCAATCTGCCGACGTACAATGAATACAACCGGTTGCGTGATCCGAGGTACTGGTCAGAGGAACGGATCATTGATGAATATCTCACGTTCATTCTTAAATATGGATACACCCAGTGGCCGACACCCGGTGATATACGGGCCATGGGACACGGGCCCCTGGCCCGGGCAGTCCAGAAGATGAAATACAGCCGCGTCAGGGAAATCCTTGCCGAGAGCGGCCTTGATCTCGGGACGAAAAAGAGGAGCATTGCCCATCTCAGACCGTTTGAACGAGTATTTCCGGTAAACCAAACAGTCTTCGAGGAGAGCGAGCTCAAGTATTACTTCATCGGGGTGACTGCTGCAGACGGATGTCTGATTATTCGCAAGAACGAATATGCAGTCGAGATCGGGCTGAACAAGGTCGACGAGGATTTGCTCATCGATCTAAGAGACCGCATATCGCCGGGAAGACCGATACATCGGAAGCCGCACCGGATAAACAGTGAATGCGATGCGGTTCGTCTGAAAATAAACAGCCGTGAGCTCGTTGAAATGCTCGGACAGTATATGCCGCTGCACAGGAAAACATGGCTGATGACTTTCCCCGAATCTATCCCTGATGAGTTTTTCCCTCATTTCCTGCGCGGCGTGATCGATGGTGATGGAAGCATCGGCATCACCAGGAACAGCAGAGTATTTTTCGGCGAGCTTCGCTATTACCATGTCATACGGGTCAGGATACTGGGAACGCAGGCGTTCCTTGAAGGGCTGGTCGCCAGGATACAGAAGATCCTGGGCATCAAAGCGGTCAAGGTTTACAAGCGTACCGGGGAAAACGTCTTCGAAGTCCAGTTCTCGGGAAAGCATGCCCGACGGATACTCGATTATATCTATGACCATTGCACGATCTTCCTGGGAAGAAAGCTCCGGGTCTGGCAGCTTCTGAAAGACCTCAGCCAGGAAGAGCTAGCAAGGCGTTATAACACGCCCCAGGGAAGATACAATCATCTTATGAAACTGGAGCAGGGCGATCATGCATCAACGCCTAATTAAGGGATTCTTGTTGGATCACTTAGATGACTTCTTCAAGCCAGGGCGTTCATACAAGATCCTGGGCTGCTCATTTTTTCGTGGATTCAGGCGGTCAATATAGATTGTGCAATCTTGAATTTCCCAGCGATACTTCCGGTACCTGGTTATGAATTCAGGGTACTCGTCAGACGGCTTACCGATCGGAGTAAGCTTCAAGGCTTCTTCCTTGTTCGGAGCGCAGACAATGAAGACCGGGTTAACATGATCCGGGTGGAAATCGATATAGTTGAATGCATAATCCTTGAGCCGCCTGTATCTCGGATTTCCATCGTCATCGTAATACATATAAAGCCTCCTGATGTCATGCAAAAGATGAATATATTTTATCATCCGTCAGGTTCGGGCTACAACCTGCAGGATGGGGGATATCTGGAACCGGAGAGGAATATTTCCCCAAGTAACCTGTTAAGCAAGCGGGCGCCTCGAGAAGTAATGACCAAGAGACCCACAGCACAGAATCCCATTACGGTGTAAGGATGTTGCTATTCTGAAGTGTACCAACGTATGAATATTGATTCTTGCACAATGGCAGTTATGGCCGATTATGGGCGAATAGAGGAGGTTAGTATGAAATAATGAGCATGTGACCCCGGGCATAATAGGGTCGTAAGAGAAATTGAAACCGGCCTGCTACGTCCGAAAACGTAAACAGGCACTTTCTCTCTCGTGATACTCACGGCTATGCCCTGCATCGACATGAGCGTCATGTCGTCGAAGAGTGCGGTGATATCCACTCCTGAGAAAGTAGTGTAAGTCTTGACGAAACGTTCGGTGACGAGGCCACCGGCTACATTATTCTGACCCATTTTGTACCTCCATAAGTAGCTTGGGTAAGATGGTTATATTGAGGGAGGCTTAGGCCCGGTGACCTCTGGCAGATCCTTTGAATATGATTATATCTATCCCCTGGTCAGGGGCCCGAGATTGTCGGGATAGTCTTCAACCATCTACCTCTGATAGTCACTGGAATAAAGAATGATCATCCGATATATACCAGAAATGTAACACATATGGTTGACTTTAATACAAATATAGTCAAAAATATGGTTGACTTTGTGACAAGAATTGATGATATTTATGTATCTGAATAGGTTTAGATGTGTTTAAAAGATCAATACTGAATAAGCTGGGTGCCTGGAAAAGACAGAGCGACCGGAAGCCCCTGGTCCTGCGAGGGGCCAGGCAGGTGGGCAAGACCACTGCAGTAGAAATGTTCTCAGGCGAATTCGATAACTATATCTATCTTAACCTGGAACGGGGAGAGGATCGATCCATCTTTCGCGAGGACATGACGGTCCATGAGATCTTCAACGCGATCCTGATAATCAAGAACATCCAGCTCAGGGAAGGCAGTACGTTGCTCTTCATCGATGAAATACAGAATTCACCGGTAGCGGTGATGATGCTTCGGTATTTCCATGAAGAGAAAAAAGATATTCATGTAATCGCCGCTGGATCGCTCCTGGAAATCATGCTTGATGAGAACAGGATCAGCTTTCCTACCGGAAGGGTCCAGTTCCTGCACCTGTACCCGCTTTCTTTCGAGGAATTCCTCGATGTTAAGGGAGAGAGAAAGCTCCTCGATGCGTATTATACTGTTCCGGTTGAAGGCATTATCCATCAAAAGCTTTTGGCGCTTTTCCATGAATATACCCTTATTGGCGGGATGCCGGAGATTGTCAGAAAATACCTTGAAGGCACCACGGTTACGGGACTCAAAAGCACCTACGAAGCCTTGATGATATCGTATATCAATGACACCGAAAAATATGCGCGGAACCAGACCATGCGGCATGTCCTGCGGCACTGCCTGGAATCACTGCCATACGAGGCGGGCAACAGGATCAAGTTTCACGGATTTGGAAAGTCGCAATATGGTTCGAGGGAGGTGGGGGAATCGATGCGCCTTCTCGAGAAGGCGATGCTGATACACCTGATATATCCGACCACGAACACCGAGCCGCCGGCTGTTCCCGATATCCGCAAGTCGCCGCGCCTTCAGTTCCTCGATACTGGTCTCCTCAATTATTTTGCAGGCCTTCAGCAGCATGTAGTCAAGGCCGAAGATCTTCATTCGTTCTACCGGGGAATCATTGCCGAGCATGTTGTCCGCCAGGAGTTTATCGCCCTTGACATGGAAACCGATCGAAAACCGGTTTTCTGGGTCAGAGAAAAAAAACAGTCCAATTCCGAGGTTGACGTTCTTGTCCCGTTCAGGGAGTCGCTGATCCCGGTGGAGATCAAGGCAGGGAAGGCAGGCACTCTTCGTTCACTGCATCAGTTCATCGATGCTGCTCCGCATCAGTTCGCCGTGCGTTTATGGTCAGGAGAGGTGAGGGTGGATCCGCTTGTCACGAGCGATACAAAAAGATTCAGGCTGCTCAGTCTTCCGTATTATCTGGTGGGAATGTTGGATAGTTATATTGCGAAATACTATAATTAAACGTACTGTAGATATGGGGTATTTTAAAACACTATATAAACCGGATTCGTATTAGGAAAAATGACTGGTAAACGATAGAGTTTTCAGGATTATTTAAACGTTTATGGTCACATGAAACACAGTCTTCTACCCATGATGTCAAAGTTGTTTCTTTAGCGAAGGGATTATAATGTAAACAATGTGGTTGAATATGTTAATCTTGCTTTTTTAATGATTCTTGCAATTTTTTCACTTTCCGGTACTATGATGTTATATCCCATTTCTCGATATGCAGATAATCTTTTTTTAAACATTGAAATTGTCAGACCAAGTGAGGAATCACAATAGTCATAAATTTCAACATTGTTTTTTCCTGGATTATCTCGATGAAGTCTGCCTGCATACTGAATGACTCTTCCCTTGAATGATACCGGCATAGTAATAAATAAAGTATCAAGTTCAGGAAGATCGAATCCCTCACCGATTAAAGATGATGTTGAAAGTATGTAAGGTTTAACGGGATTTGTTAAAGATACCTTGATTTCCTCCAGCGCTTTTTTCCGCGCCTTCTTACCCATTTCTCCGACGAATATATATTCATTCATAGAGTTATTTCCGCTATTCATTTTAATCGCTTTTGATAAACTATAAAGATGCTCCTTGCGATCAGAAAGCACAAGTGGGAACCTTCCAGATTCAAGAACTTTAACTATATCTTTTGCAATCAATTCCGTCCGAGATATATCCGTTGTTATCGCTTCCCATACTTCATGTATGGCTGTTTGCTTTTCCTGATATGATTGCATTGCAAATGGGGTTTCTTTCACTATGACTTTCCTGTCCAAGGAAGGAGCAGTTTCATTTATAGTATGTCTTATAGGACCACATTGCATATGTATAATTGGCTGAAGGCCATCTTTTCGGTAGGGTGTTGCGGTTAGGCCGAGAAAATAACGGGAAGGAATTTGAGATACCATTGATTCAAATGAAACTGCCGGTATGTGATGACATTCATCAATCACAATCATGCCATATTGTTTTGTCAGTTCTTTCAGGTTTTCCATTCGGGTTAGTGATTGAATCATTGCTATATCGATCATGCCCTTATCTTTTTTACTTGTTGCAGTTATCAAACCTATCGCTTTTTTATCAACACCCAGGAATTTAATGATTTGCATTTTCCATTGCTCAATAAGCTGTTTTCTATGGACTAAAACAAGTGTGGGAACGCACCGCCGTGCGATAATAGCGCAAGCCATGACAGTTTTACCTGTGCCAGGAGGGGCGACCAGAACGCCGATATCAGGCTTCATCATTGCATCAACTGCTATTTCCTGTTCGTTGTGTAAAACACCAATAAAATTAAACTGTTTAACATTTCCTGTAATACGTTCATCCTTTACGTCAAGCCTTGCTCCATTAAGGCTGAGGATTTTAATGCACTCATCAATTGTGCCGCGCGGTAATAATAGTTTTTCTCCATCAATATTTGCACAGCATATATACCGAGGGGTATTCCAAGTAGAGAACCTGAGTCTCTGAAGTTCAAAAAATTTTGGATTTGCGAAAGTGGCGATTCTCTTTAAAGCATAAATAATCCGTGATGGAATATTATTTAAATCTATTTCTATTACTGATTTACTACTTATTACTACTGTCTCATTTAATATGGTCGAAGTGTTGTCGCATGGAGCAAGGGATATGCTTTTTTCTGCTTCAAGAATGTCTGAATCTTGTGAATCATATAAATCTGATGCATGTTTGTTATGTAATGATTCATTTATTATGCTCATGACATTCGTCAATGGCAACCTTTTTCTAGTAGCGAGGAAGTTCCACTGGTCACTATAAGGATTAAATGATTCATCGACGAATACTGTTGTGCCGCTGTTTCTTGAATTTTTCTGTAAAGGTAATGCAATGAGATTTCCGAAACCGCCTTCAGGGAGATAATCCTGATTAGGGAAAAAACGGTCATAGCTGTTGAAATTTATACTCTTATGATTTGAGGAAGCTCGAGTCAGGACTATTGTTCCAAGTGTGCGTGCAATACGAGCCGGAACAGGTTCAGAAAAAAATATCCATGCGTGGGCGCCATTCCCCGAGCGGGATATTTCGATTGCGACCTCAATTCCCATTTCAGATGCGGCTTTTTGATATGCAGAAGCATCTTGCTTCCAACTTGAGCCGTCAAAATCAGCTGCAAGAAAAATGCAATTGTCATCTTTATCAATCGCGTAAGAACCAATAGTCATTTTACCTTCAAGATGAGTCTGGGCAGTAATTTCTGTAAAAGGTTCAAAACTTCGCGAATGACATTCGTGGCATTTTATTTGCGGCTTTCTGCAAACACCAGTAATCCATTCATTTCGACAAGCCGGAGAATATCCAATCGTCCCCTTTTTGCGATTTTCCCATAACCGCGGATAAAGATCTTCTCTGCACCTGAATAATGAAAGAAAAAGACTTATTTTTTCAGAGACAGTTATTGGCGTTGGTGTCGCAGGAGATTGTTGTTTCTTGGATTCAGTTATTTCTAATTCTTTTAATGTTTCCAGCTCTTTAACCAGCAATAGACGTTCTTGCTCAAGGTCTTTTAAGCGGCGTTCTATGATTAATATTTTATCATTTGTGAGCATACAAGAGGTAACATACTATTATTGATGAGAATCAGATGGATTTCATAATTTCTTCAAAATCTCGCGCTTTAATAATTCGTACATTATGGAATGGATCAAGCGCAAGAAGATCAGAATCACCGGTGATCAGGTAATCGGCTTGAGCTGATACCGCCAGTTCCAGCAGAAAATTGTCTTTAGGATCACGGCAGTCGGTAATAATGCAGTCGGGTTCTATGTTTTTGACGTTTCTACTGATGATCTCATTAATTTCGGCTATCTTTATGTCTGTAAAATACGGTTTGAACTTTTGACGGGTAATGACGTTAAACAATTCGTCATAAAGTTCAGGTGAAAAGAATATTTCTATCTGGCGTGATTTGATTGAATTTATCAGCGAATCAAGAGAGCGTCCAAGGAGAAAACTGATCCATATATTAGTATCAACCACGATTTTTATAACGTTCTGACCTGACATTTTCCACTTCTTGTGTTATTTCTTCGTCGGAGAGAGAAACGGTGTCTTTCAGTTCTTTGCGTAGGATTTCGAACCTGTATTGTAAAATGTCATCCTTGATTTTTTCATATAGCTTCAGTTTCTCTTCGAGGGGCATTTTTTCTGCCGCATCGATGATTGCTGCGCTGTCTATGTTAAGAATTACCTGCATAGTGACCTTCAATAATAATCATTTGTTAGACAAATTAATGATATTTCGCATAAAATACAAGTAAAATTTCAGTCAGCATAGTTAATGATCGTATATCAGCCATACACTCCGGCACTCTCCTTCAGCATATCAATCATGAGGTCCCGTAATTCCCCGGGTTCGAGTATCTCCACATCTTTGCCGTACATGAACAGCTGCTTGCACAGGTACTGGTCGTCAGACACGGTGAAACGCGCCTCGAACCATTCACCATCATCAGATTTGGTGATCTGAGGCTCGAGTATCCCCAGGAACTGCTCCATCTGATTCATGCGTGAATTGGCATACCGGAGCCTGACATGGTACTTTTTCCCGAGGAACGATCCGAGCGTGTCACGAAACGCTTCATCGATCGACGGTACGTTTTCATCGAATGACTGATCATTGATTTTCAGGTTTTCAAACCGGTTCACGATAAGCAGCGAGGTGTGGTCCTGCTCGACCCTGCGTCCGAAGAGATAGAGGTTGTTGTTGCGCAGTACCAGGTGATACGGGTTCATGGTGCAGTGAATCTTACGGTTGTCGTTGGTGGTATAGTCAAACTCGATCCGTTTTTTCGTTTTTGCGGCAAAGTAGATGCTGGCAAGCATCCACAGGCAGTCATCGGGATGCCGCTTGATGAGCTGGCTCAGGATGACTTCCCGCGCTGAATCAGTCGCCACAAACAGGCAGTAAATATTGATCAGCTCATCCAGCCGTGCCCTGCCCAGGGGGGCGGCGAGCTCGATGCGGCGTGAGCCTTTTTCGATATCGACATCGATCCCGAGCTCATCGATGATATTCTTGTTGATGTAATCCCGGATGTTCTTGTCGGTGAGTATCACATCCGACTCGTCCCGTGAGAGGATATCGGCAAGGGAATTTCCATTCCAGTCCCTGGGATCTTTCGGGTTCTGCAGCAGGGCAATAATATGAAGAAAACGCTTGATGATCGCTAGTTTTTTCTCGGGATCGGGGATGGTTATCTGTTTGTCCATGGCATACCTGTAAACTTGGAAATTGGGATGGCAGTTGAATATACTCTATAATCGGTGAATACTACTATTATGATTAGAGTAATTACTTGTTGATAAAACACTAAAAAAAATATCAAGATCAACCTCAGCGGTAGAGGTTGAAAGGCTCCCAAATGCTATTTTGAATCCATCACCCGCGGGCATATCCGGTCATCGGAGGTCCCGCGGGCAGAAAATTTAACGTACTTGGGAGGTAAACCCATGAACAAACTCTGCATCAATGGCCGTGTCACCATGGCCCCGGTCCTCAGGGAGCTGGAAAACAACAACGCGCTGTGCACCTTCTTCATCGCCAACGACATCCACTACGGGTCGAACAAGAAGACCGGCTTTTTCAAGGCCACGGCCTGGGGCCAGCAGGCCAGGATCATCGCCGAGCACACGGCGGTAGGGTCCGAGCTCTTCATATCCGGCAGGCTCGAGCAGCACCGGTACGAGGACGAGAAGGGCAAGACCGTGTACGACAACAGCATCGTGGTCGAGCAGTTCGATTTCGGCGCGCGCCCGGCGGAGAAGACTGCGTAGGGACCTGTAAGGCCGCAGGGATGGAGTACGCTGTGTCCCTGCGGCCAGGGTTACAAACATGAAACGCACGGGACTATACATCATGATCTTTATTCTTGCGGAAGCAATGTTGCCGGTGCCGGGAATTGATTCTCTGTTTCCGGGACTCTGGGACGAGCTTTCCGAAGCGACGGGATTCATGGTCAGCAGGAACGGGTTTTACCTGCCTCTTGACGAGTACCGTTTCATATTCTGGAATGAAATCGGCCTGGTCCTGCTCGGGGTCATGGCGCTGTGGCACCGGTACCGGCATATGGCGCTCAGGCAGGAGAAGATAGATCTTCTCGAAGCCGCACGTTCGACCAAGCCGGCAGCGGCACCTGAGGTTAAACCCGCCGAGTCCGTCATCAGGGAAACCGGCGACATGGAACCGGCCGTGGAGAACGTCGAGGAGCCGGTGATTGTCCCGACCAATGAGGTCCTGGAGGCGGTGAGGGTCGCCCGGTGCACGTGCCAGGAGATCAGGTTCCTGTACCGCGACATAGAAGGCAGAGTGACCGAGCGAATGGTGCGGCCGATCGAGGTATACCACCGGGACGGGCACAGTTATCTGCGCGGGTGGTGCAGCCTGCGCAGGGACGAGCGCACGTTCAGGATCGACAGGATGGTGTTGATGGCCCCCTGATCTGTCCAATGGGATACTTAAGATAAAGAAGTAATATTCGAACAGAGAGGTGTTGCAGTGAATATAACGATGATTCTTCTTGCAGTGCTGGTGCTGATCAACCTGGTCATACTGGCCAGGTCGTTCCTGAAATCCGCATCTGCGCCGGCCGATTACCAGCAGACGTATAAGCTGATCGATTCGAAGATGACCGATTTCGCGAAAATTCTGGGCAGCGGGTTATTGGATAACCGGCGTGAATACAGCCTGAACTTCCAGGAATTCAGGAAAGAGCTCGGGGAGCTCTTCAACCGGTTCACGGCGACCATCGAGCAGAAGACCGACGGCCTGCAAAGCCTCACGCTCAAAAACCTCAGGGACAACCGGGAGGAGATGTCTGCCTCGCTGCGCTCGTTCGAGGAGAAGTTCACCCGCACGGTCGCCGAGCTCACGAAAAGTACGACCGACAGGCTCGAGAACATCCGCGGGGCGGTGGACAAAAAGCTCGAATCCATCCAGAAGGACAACAACGAGAAGCTCGAGGAGATGCGCAAAACGGTGGATGAAAAGCTGCACTCCACGCTCGAAAAACGGCTGGGGGAATCGTTCAGGCTGGTGAGCGACCGGCTCGAGTCGGTGCAGAAGGGGCTCGGCGAGATGCAGAACCTGGCAAGCGGCGTGGGCGACCTGAAAAAGGTGCTGTCGAACGTGAAATCGAAAGGCGTCATCGGCGAGTACCAGCTCGAGGCGCTGCTCGAACAGCTGCTGACCCGCCAGCAGTACGAGAAGAACGTGAAGACGAAGAAGGGCGGGCGCGAGAGCGTGGAGTTCGCGATCAGGATCCCGGACAAGAACAGCGAGGAAAGCTTCATCTGGCTGCCGGTAGACGCGAAGTTCCCGACCGAGGATTACGAGCGGCTGCAGACCGCATACGAGGCGGCTGACAGGGCGATGATCGAAGAATCAACCAAAAGCCTCGCGTCACGAATCGAGAAATTCGCCAGGGACATCCACGACAAGTATGTCGATCCGCCGCATACGACCGATTTCGCGGTCATGTTCCTTCCGTTCGAGGGACTGTACGCCGAGATACTGAGGATCCCGGGACTGTTCGAGAAGATCCAGAACACGTACAAGGTGACGATCACCGGGCCCACGACCATATCGGCCCTGCTCAACAGCCTGCAGATGGGATTCAGGACCCTGGCCATCGAAAAGCGGTCGGTCGAGGTGTGGCAGGTGCTGAGCGCGGTGAAGACCGAGTTCGGAAAGTTCGGCGCGGTCATCGAGCAGGCGAAGAAGAAGCTCGACGCCGCCCGGGACGAGCTCGAAAAGACCGACACGCGCACCAGGAAGATCAATTCGAAGCTCAAGAACGTCGAGAGCCTGCCCGGGGACGAGGCGGCGAAAATGATCGGCGCAGAGAACGGAACAGAAGATGAGGGGGAATAGGAGGATACCATGGAATCGATACTGACAACAATCGGCAGGATATTGATCGAAAGCGAGACCGGGGAAGAGGCGCTTGAAAGGATCAAAAATGAGATCAGGGGCGATTCTCCCCTTGTCGATGTGTCGCTGATCCAGCTCGGGATCGTCCTGACTGAGAAGTTCCACGAGCAGCTGATCCATGGGCTTAAACATGGCGATCCCGTACATGGCTGCGGGACTGCCAGCATCCAGTAGGGGAGGTATGACCTTGAAAGACACTGACACCAGGGAATTTCAAACGGAGATGGAAGACGCCAGGACAATCATAGCGCGCATCCTTGCCGAAAGCGGATCAGGCAACGAGGCGCTGGAGAGGATCGAGAATGAGATTGAAGCCGATCAGCCGGTATTGGACCTGTTCATGCTGCAGCTCGGTATCGCCCTGACAAGGAAATTCAGGGCGCAGATCATGAATCAAATCACGCAAAGAGGCATGTCATGAAAGCGTTATTCAGCGTTGCGCTCGTGTTCGCGCTGGTCATTCCGGGTTTCTCGTTCGGGAAATACCTGCAGTGGCACATGGAAACATGGAGCAATCAGGACCAGTTCTATTATATCTTGTACCCAGAGGGTATGGCCGACTATGTCATGTATCATGGCGAGACAATCTGGAACCTGTGCTGACGGATGGGTATTGCCTGCCGGCGGGACGGGATTTTGAGGAGAGCGCGGCAGTTCCCTGGTTATGCTGTTATATATGTTGCCCAACATTCTTGCTTTTTTTCATTTTTGTTGGGCAAAATCGGTCTTGACAGGTTGCCCAACAAATGATAATTATAATCACATTGTTGGGCAACTGGAGGATATGCCGTGAGTACAATCAAGGCCGTTCTAAGGGATGAGCTTGCAAGGTTAAAAAAACTGAAAGCGCGCTATAAAAATGAAATAGCCGCGCTGCCAACCGGCTCAATATCAATTAAAAATAGAAAGGGGAAAAAATATGCGTATGCCGCGTACCGTGAAAACGGGAAAGTGAAGACTGACTATGTCGGTCCGGCTGAGTCAGAAGAAGTCGCCATAATTCAGAAACAGATCTCGCAGAGAAAAAAAATTGAATCCTTGTTGAAAACAGTCAATCAACAGATTTCAGAGCTGGAGAAGTCACTCCATGGAAAAAAAATATAAGCTTTTCAATAAAACAATCCAGAAGCTCAGTGAAGCAGGTGTATTGTCGGACTTGATTCTCATCGGAAGCTGGTGCCTGCATTTCTATAGAATCCTGTTCGAAGATGCCGATACAATACCCGCGATCAGGACCGTTGATATTGATTTTCTCGTTCCTAATCCTCCCAGGATCAAGCATAAGGCCGATGTTCCCAGGCTTCTTGAAGAGTTGGGTTTCATGGAGGAATTTTCACATATAACCGGAAATTCAAAATATATTCATCCGGACCTGGAAGTAGAATTCATCATTCCTGAAAAAGGCAGGGGGAAAGATGGTCCATACCGGATTAAAGAAATCAATATCAGTGCACAGGGCCTTCGATATGTCAGCCTGCTACAGGATCATGTAATTCGAGTGGCATACGAGGGTATCATGATCAACATTCCCGAGCCTGCAGCGTTTACGTTACATAAATTGCAGATAAGTAAATCAAGAAATAAAAAAGATAAAAAAATAAAGGATCTTGAAACGGCAATCAGCCTTGGTGAATACCTTGTCACGAGAAAGGACCAGGTCAATAAAATGAAAAAGATATTCAAAATGCTGCCTGTAAAATGGAAAAAAGACATTCTGGGAATAGTCAGGGAAAAATCAGGCGTTTTGTATGAAATCCTGATAGCGGATTGATTAATTATTCCGGTTGAGTGTCAATTGATCTGATAAGTAAATTTAATGAATGACAATGCTAAGTAATAGAATCAAACATACCCTGAGCAAATCGACGTTCCTGCGCGGGCTGCAGTGCAGCAAGTCGCTCTACCTGAACAGGTATCATCCTGAACTGCGGGATGATTTGAGTGCGGCCCAGGAGGCGGTGTTCCAGCGCGGTCACGACGTTGGTATGCTTGCCCGCGATCTCTTTCCCGGCGGGGTAGATTCATCCCCCAGTGACAGGGATTACGCAGCAGCAGTAAGGCAAACCCGCGAGCTTGTTGACAGCGGGGTGAAGGTCATCTACGAGGCCGCCTTTCTCTTTAACGGCATCCTGTGCCTTGCCGACATTTTGGTCAGGAAGGGCCGCAAATGGAAGATCTACGAGGTGAAGAGTTCCACCGGTCTCAAGGATGTGTATCTCCCTGACGCGGCAGTGCAGTACCATGTGATCACCGGCGCCGGCCTTGCCGTGTCGGATGTTTCGATCGTGTATCTCAACAACAAGTATGTGCGGCAGGGCGGGCTCGATCTGGCGCAGCTGTTTACGATCGAGAGCGTGAAAAAACAGGTTATCGGCTTGCAGGGATTCGTGGCCGAACAGGCCGCGGCCATGAAGAAGGTCCTGGCGGGTAAAAAAGTCCCGGTCATGGATATCGGCCCGCAGTGCTCTGATCCCTATGGCTGCGACTTCACAGGCCACTGCTGGAAGCATGTGCCAGAGGTGTCGGTCTTCAGCCTGGCGCGTCTCAACGGGACCAGGAAGTTCGACCTGTATAATTCAGGCGTGCTGAAACTCGAAGATATACCCGAAGAGTACGATCTCACCGCGCGCCAGGAAATACAGGTCAAGGCCCATGTATCCGGCCGCAGGCATATCGATAAAAATGAAATACGACGATTTCTTGAATCGATCACCTATCCCCATTATTACATGGACTTCGAGACCTTCATGCCGGCAGTGCCGCTGTTCGACAACGCGCGGCCGTACCAGCAGGTGCCGTTTCAGTTCTGCGTCTACTACCGCAAGAGCAAGCGGACCAGGCCCGAACTGCGCGAGTTCCTGGCACAGGCAGGATCTGATCCTCGCGAGGCATTTATTCGCGCCCTGATCACGGCAACGCCCGCGCCCGGACCGATCGTGGTGTACAACAAGTCATTCGAGGCAACGCGCCTGAAAGAGCTGGCCAGCGACTTCCCAGCATATGCGGATGAGCTTAACGAGCGCCGGGACCGGCTGCTGGACCTGCTTGAACCGTTCCAGAAGGGATATTATTACGCGCCGTCGATGAACGGGAGCGCTTCGATAAAGGCCGTGCTCCCGGCCCTGGTCAAGGATTTATCGTATAGGGGACTCGCGGTGAGCGATGGTAGCATGGCCATGCAGGCATTCGAGCACCTGTGGACCGAGAACGATCCTGTGCGCATTGAGGAGATCAGGGTGCAACTCCTGGAATACTGCAAGATGGACACGTACGGGATGGTAAGGATCGTGGAGGAGCTGGGGAATCCTTAACCACTGTGAGGGCGGGACCCCCCATCCCCCAGAGGGGCCACAAGAGCGCTTATCCAGGGAAGGAGAATGCTCACGCAGAGGCGCGGAGCGCGCGGAGGTTGGTCCAAGAAGGGGGGAGAACGTGTTTCCTTTTTGTTTCATGCATGCCAGAAGGGATTCGAACCAGTGGTTCCGGGGAGAAAGAACCCCTAATCATTTCGTCAAGCTCAGTGTATCGCCCTGGGAGGGGGCATAAGAACGATTATCCAGGGAAGGAGAATTCTCACGCGGTGGCGCGGAGCGCGCGGAGGAAGGGCCAAGGAGGGGGCGAAAGAACGATTATCCAGGGAAGGAGAATGCTCACGCAGAGGCGCGGAGCGCGCGGAGGTTGGTCCAAGAAGGGGGGAGAACGTGTTTCCTTTTTGTTTGATGCATGCCAGAAGGGATTCGAACCAGTGGTTCCGGGGACAAAGAACCCCTAACCACTTCGACGAGACTCAGTGCATCGCCCTGGGAGGGGTGTTCGGTACGGCCATAGGAGGGATATAGACTGTGAGACGGAGCGGTATAGAACCAATAACGGACCGGTGGGATAGGGATCATAAGAAAATATGGGCTTTTTAGGCGAATAAGTATCGATTATCCAAATGCTTGACCATCAGGGAACAGGCCCGGGGCACGTTACGTGGGACTTTGGGCATGTTCGGCAAGAGGTTTTTAAGCAAAAATAGAAAAGTGTCGGAAATAGTGGTGGTATAAAAATTTGTATTAAAATTTAAGCTGACACTTGATTCCAGCTTGACGGTGAGATAGAGCAGGGTATGATGTGGGATTGGTGTGAAGAATAACGCGGGATTTGGCGGTGAAGGCTTCGGCTTCGTTGAGCAACGATCATTTCGACACCGCTCAACGATCGGAAAAGCTTAGTGACTGGAGAGTACAATGAGCTGGCGACTTCGAATAGGTCCATTTACCTTCGGACGCTCTGGGACTCGTTTGAGTTTATGGAGCCACGGAACAGGAGTTTCAATACCATTGACCGGTAAGGGGCGCACATTCGGGAAAATAAAATTAGGCCCATTTAGTTATTTTTTTAATAAACGTAATAAGAAAAGTAATAAACGCAGTAAGGGAATTGGTGAAGATAGCAGGAAAAATAAGGTATTAGACAAGCCGCAAGAATGCGTATTCTTTGAAACGGCAGCTATTGATTCATTGAGGTCCAATACTGAGCTCATCCATAAGATACGGCAGAACGGGATACCCTGGCGTGGGGTACAAGAGCGCCTTAAAATAGAAGTACCGGAAGATATTTCCAACAGAGATGATGTTGCCTACGGTCTTGTGCCGAAAGCAATGAATGCCATATTCGGTCGACAAGAAACAGGGTGGAAAACAGAAAAGCGACCGTCAAAAAGCGGTGATGGATACACAACATGGATCGTTATAATTGAAGATGGTGTTTAATAATGATTTAAGGTGTGAAATAGATGATTCGACGACTATACAATTAATGAGTATTTATGTAAATACAATATCGGTTCGGTCGAGATTGTCGTGTGCGAGGGAGACTGCGGCGACTTTGAGTGGTATCTTGAAAGACCGGTGAGGCTACGAGAATATATAAAGCCTGATAATCAGCCGCAGTCGGAGTTCTTTTTTACGTTTAAGGGGAATAAATTGTAGGTATTTCAATGAATGAGCGAAAAATTATTCACATTAGATGGGAAGGTCCATTTGACTTTAAAGATATCAAATGTGCATGCGAGAGGTATGATGACAAATATAACCGTGGTCTATATCAGATTTATGGCCCGCATAGAGTTTATGGTCATCAGAGTCTGCTGTATATTGGCAAGACTGAAAAAGATACTTTTATCAATCGTTTAGATAAGGAAGAATATAAATATGTTGATAATAATAATTTGATGCGATATTTTTTAGGTCGTTTGGCAGGTGAGCACAAAAAAAAAGAGATCCAAGCTTTAATTGATATCGCAGAAACAATGCTTATTGTTGCACACCAGCCTAGTAATAATGCCTCAAAAATTAAAGTGAGCCTTGATCATTATTGCAATTACATTATCTATAATTGGGATAATTATAATCTTCTTTTGCCTGAGGTTTCCGGTGATCGATATCATTCCAAATATTGGGATAAAGAAAAATATCCATTTAATTATATAGGTTAGAAATTTAATAAGCGGAGTTATTTATGCCAAAACCAAAACCAATTGCCACAGTTCTTGGAAATGGCCGAGGTTCATTTCGTAAAGCGCTTTTATCTGTCTTCATGGAAGATTTATTTGAAGAAAACGCTCTTGATATTGCAATCGAAGTTTTTGGTGAAAAATGTATCTATTGCGGGCGGTCAGTGGAAAAAAACAGGTTGCAAGCCGATTTCTTGTGGCCCCAGTCAAAGGGAGGGCTCCATGTCAAGGGTAATGTTGTCCCTGCATGTCCGACATGCAACAGTGATCGCGGTTCCAAACCATGGCAGGAGTTTTTAAATAAGAAATTCGATGAAAAAATAAGTAAGTCCCAGAAAGATGAAATGATAAAGAAGATTAATGAATTTATCGCAAATAGTGAAAAAGGCGGTGATAAAGATATTGAAGATGTACTCACCGAAGAGAATATAAAATTAAGAAACGATGTTGATACGCTGCTCAATGCTCTTTCTGAAGGTATTCGAATAAAAATTAATAAACCCCAAATAAAGGATGTAAAGTTTGACAATGCAGGTCAAATGTTTGATGAACTTGTTAGTATATGTAAAAAATATTCTAAATCTAAATGTGAAAATAATATTATGTGAGGTTTCTATGCCAAACGGTGGTCATATTTGTTGTGAGTATTGTACTTATAATCGTTTAAATTCTGGTACTTGTGATATTTGGGGTATAAGAACAAGTCCATTTATATTATGTCGAGCTTTCAGGGTACCAAAGCAATCACATACTGAAGCAAGAAAAAAATGGCAAATATTAAATGAATTAAAATCAGGATTTGTTTATGGTATTGATAATAGTTCAATTAATGCAGGAAATCCTATTGAAATATATAGAGTCATCGAGATGAATATTAAGTAATTAGGTGAATATTATATTCAATTTTAAAATTGTGTTTTTAGGTATACTAAATGGATATTTTTAAAATTCATGAAGACATCATCACTGATTATAAAGAATACATCAAGAGTTTCATATCCATAAAAGACGAGACTATCCGTCACGTTGTTGATGAAAAGATCAAGTCCGGTGAATTATGGCCGGACCCTCTTATTCAGTTCAATCCTGCCTTTGAGTATGGAGATTCGGTACATAGTCTTGTGAATCAGGGTTTTCTGCATCATGAGATGAATGATGTCTTTAAAGATTACAGACTCTTCAGGCATCAGGTGGAAGCCATAAAACTGGGGATCGGCGGTTCAGATTTCATTGTAACCTCAGGTACCGGTTCGGGAAAGTCACTTACTTATATCGGCACCATCTTTAATCACTTACTTGCTAATCCAGCAAAGAAAAAGGGGATAAAGGCCATCATTGTTTATCCAATGAATGCTTTGATCAATTCTCAGAATGAAGAAATAAAAAAATATAAGGAAAATTATGAGTCATCCGGCAAAACCTTCCCCATTTCCTTTGCACAATATACTGGACAGGAAGATGAAACAATACGTGAACGAATACGCAACGAGCTTCCAGATATCATCCTAACCAACTACATGATGCTGGAGTTGATTCTAACCAGAAATATTGAAAGAGATATTCGAAATTCCATATATAATGACCTCCTGTTTCTTGTCTTTGATGAACTTCATACATATCGCGGGCGACAGGGTGCCGATGTCGGAATGCTGATTCGCAGAATAAAGGCGAAAGCTGACCATAATATTGTCTGTATTGGGACATCCGCTACAATGATAACAGGAGGAACCCTGGAGGATCAGAGGCAAAAGGTGGCAGAAGTAGCGTCCACCCTCTTCGGTGCGCATTTTTCACCGGAAGCAATTATAAATGAATATCTGGTCAAGTCTCTCAAAATGGAGAATGGTCAATACACAAATCAGGATGTGAGAAGCGCAGTAGAAAAGGGTATAGATGTTTCTGGCAGCGAAGAAAATCTGCTAATTAATCCTCTGGCCAACTGGGTTGAAAATGAAATAGCGCTGACCAAAAAAGAAGACATTCTCGTCAGACAAACACCTCTCACGATCAATTACATGGCTGATCTTCTTTATAAATACTGTGGGTGTTCCGTTGATAAAGGCAAGGAAGAACTCATAAAGATGTTCCTGTGGATAAGCAGGATAAACGAAGCCAAAGAAAATCAGCGTGAGTCATACCTTCCATATAAAATTCACCAGTTTATTTCACAGACCAGCACCGTATATGTGACACTCGAACAGGGAGAAAAAAGACAGGTTGTTCTGGATAAAGGAGCATATTTGGGAAGTGATGATAATAAACTGCCACTTTTTCCTGTTGTTTTCAGCCGTGTCTCGGGACATGAATTTATCTGTGTCACCAAAGATTATTCTGACAACAAACTGCACAAGAGAGAGTTTCAGGAAGCTACCGAGGAAGATAATGAAGATAAGGAATATATTGATGGATATATTCTTGTAGGAGAAAACGTCTGGGATCCGGAATTGGATATAATGAATCTCCCCCAGGCCTGGTGGAAAGAGGATCAGCAGGGTAATGTGAAAGTTATTAAGGAGTATCAGCATCGATTCCCCACAGAGATATATTTTAATGAGCAGGGATATTTTTCCGAGAAATTTGAAGATAGAGGCGCCTATCCTTATAAAGGCTGGTATATGCCGGTACCGCTCCTCTTCGATCCCACGTCGGGTATGATCTTCAGAGGAAAAACAAATGAAAACACCAAGCTTACCAAGCTGGGCAGTGAGGGACGCAGCACATCGACGACCATACTGACCTATCTTATTTTGAAATATTTAAAGGCAAACGATTTTAGCTTCAGTGACCAGAAGCTCCTGAGTTTTACCGATAACCGGCAGGACGCGGCTTTGCAGTCGGGCCACTTCAATGATTTTATTGATGTAATCAAACTGCGTTCAGCTATTTGTTCTGCCTTAGTCAATGAGCCCGGGAATAAACTTGATTATACCACTATTGCTCATGCTGTTTTTTCTTCTCTGAATCTTGAGCAGGAAGATTATGCGGCACGGCCATCAGACTTCCCCGGGCAGCAAAAAGACAACGAAAAAGCCTTTAAAGACCTGCTGATGTATCGCATACTTTATGATCTTAAACGAAGCTGGCGTGTCATACTGCCCAACCTGGAGCAGTGCGCCCTGCTGAAGATCGGCTATAAGTACCTCTCCGAGACATGTGCCGTAGAGAGCGTGTGGTCCTCGGTCCCTGTATTCCGTGACATGGATGTCCCGAGAAGGGAAAAGGAAGTCTATAATATACTCGACTATATACGGAAACATTACGCCATATACAGTAATGAATATTTGAAAGACCAGAATGTTATAGATGCAAAAGAAAAACAGATCAAAGAGTTCATTAAGGAGCCCTGGGGTTTGGGCAGGGAAGAACATATTGATTATCCCAATGTAGTTGCTCTGAAACCCCTGAAAAGGCAGAGAGGTATTTTTTCACAGAGTATTGGAAGCAGGAGCGCCCTTGGTCAGCACCTGAAACAGCTTGCCAGGGAATCTGGCTATGAACTGAAGGATGATAATTATCAGGATTTTATCGAAGTGCTATTCGGTGTTTTTGAAAATGCCCGCTGGCTCAGGTCTGAAAAGGCCAGAAGTGCCGATGATGATGAAACGACGGTCTATCAGCTCTGCATCGATATAATAGAATGGGAGCCGGGTGATAAAAAAACAGTTGAAGCCGACTACATCAAGAATCGGAGCTATAAAGAACTTGCTCTTGCCCCGAACCTGTTCTTTCAAAAACTCTACTCCGCAGAAATCGACAGTTTGAAATATCTTCGGGCTGAGGACCATACAGGGCAGCTCAACAGCAATGACCGTAAGGACAGGGAGCTTAAATTCGGTGATGGAGAAATAAAAGCATTGTATTGTTCGCCCACCATGGAGCTGGGTATCGATATAAAAAATCTCTCTGTCGTTCACATGAGAAATGTACCGCCGAACCCGGCAAATTATGTACAGAGAAGCGGCAGGGCGGGCCGGAACGGACAGCCTGCTCTCATCTTTACATTCTGTTCGAGTTTCGCACCTCATGACCGGCATTACTTTGCCAATTCCAGCAATATGGTTGCCGGGGCAGTAGTACCGCCACGAATAGACCTGGGTAACGAGGAACTGCTTAAGTCGCATCTGCATTCGGTGTACCTCGCTGAGAAGGGGATCGATAAAATAAGGTCATCCATAACCGAGCTGCTTGAACCTGACAAGCTGAGTACGCTTCCCCTGAATGCCGAGACTGCGAGGGAATTAGAATTAACTGATGGTGATCGGCAATCAATTGCATTCGTATTCAGCAAAGTCATTGATGATTTCAGGTGGAAAAGTCTTATCAGCAAACCATGGTTCACTGATAACTGGATTGAAAAAACAATAACAAGGGCACCTGTCGAGTTCGACACGGCGCTCAATCGCTGGCGATTGCTGTATCGACAGGCCCATGAACTTTTCGATAATGCGGTGGCAGTCAAAAAAAGCGGCCTTTACAAAGCGGGAAGCCCTGAGAAAAAAAAGGCCGACCGTGATGAACGCCAGGCGGAACGCCAGATGGACCTGCTGCGGAACACCGGTTCCCATACAAGCTTTTCTGAATTTTATCCTTTCAGGTATCTTGCGTCGGAAGGTTTTCTTCCAGGATATAATTTTTACCGGCTCCCATTGAGAACATATATCCCCTCGGGACTTTCCGGCGCTTACATTTCGCGACCCCGTTTTATTGCCCTGCAGGAGTTCGGTCCCCATAACGTGATTTATTACAATGGAGCAAAATACAGGATTGAGCAGATGCTAATCCAGGACATAAATAATTCACTGCGCAGGGCTAAGACATGTACCAATTCAGGGTATTTTCTTGAAGACAGTGAATTTAATTATGAATGCTGCCCCTTTACCGGAGAGAGCCTGTCCGGAGGCAACCATCATGTCTTTGAGCCTATAATTGAAATGTCCGAGACAAGGACTGAACAGCGAGACAGAATTACCTGCGAAGAAGAAGAAAGGCTCCGGCAGGGATATACCATCGAAACATATTTTTCCGTTCCCGGTGGTATCGAGTCTATCAGAAGGGCTGTGGTCAAAAACGATAATGATAATTTTCTCAACATAAGTTACATTCCCGCCGCACGGCTTGTACAGGTGAATAAAAAGTGGAAGAACCGTCGTGAGGAAGGGTTCTCCATGGGTATAAATTCCGGTCAGTGGAAAACCGGGGGGACAGAGCCTGATGCTTCAATCAATCCAGGCGCGGAAGAACGGATCACTATCAAACTCTATACAACCGATACCGCAGACGCGCTGTATATTGAGCCTATAAAAGCCCTGGCTCTTTCCTATGATGGCAGAATAACTTTACAGTATGCACTGAAGCGAGCCATCGAGAATATATACCAGGTTGAGTCAGCCGAGATAGCTGTCACGCCTATGGGTGATGAGGATAACCCTAATATCTTTTTGTACGAGTCAGCTGAGGGAAGCCTGGGGATTTTATCCCAGCTTGTGGAGGATAAGAATGCCTTTGTCGAGATAGTACAGGAAGCCTACAGGCTGTGCCGGTTCGATGATGAAGAGTATCTTGATCCTGCCAGCTATGACGACCTGCTGAGTTACTACAACCAGAGAGACCATGAATCAATTAACCGTTTTGCCATCAAGAATGCGCTTGAAACCCTCATGGGATGTTCGCTCTATATCCCTCCTCAGCAAAGCAACCGGAGCTATGATGAGCAGTATAGTTATTTGATCGGTAAATATGATGACAGATCCTCAACTGAACTGCATTTTCTTGAGTATTTATATAAGCATAATCTCAGGCTGCCCGATGACGCGCAGCGTGTGTTCGATGGCATTTATGTAAAACCGGACTTTTTCTATGAGCCGGGCATTCATGTATTCTGTGATGGTACTCCCCATGATGATCCTGCTGTTAAAGAAAAAGACAGGAAACAGCGTGAGGCTATTATGAACAGGGGAGAAGAGGTCCTGGTCTACTATTACCGGGACAGCATGGAAGAATTTGTTAAGCGAAGACCTGATATTTTCAAGAAGGTACAATAGATGGAACAGGTAACATATCAGCCCGGTTCGCTTGTGAGGGCCAGAAACAGGGAGTGGGTAGTCATGCCATCCCCCGATAAGGACCTGGTGCTGCTCAAGCCGCTGGGCGGATCGGAGAATGAAATAACGGGCATATATCTTCCCCTGGGATTCAGGGAAGACCGCATTGAAACGGCCGAGTTTCCCTTACCCGATCAAGATGATATGGGCGATATCACGGGAGCGCAACTTCTCTTTAACGCGGCGCGACTTTCTTTCAGAAACGGGGCAGGGCCTTTTCGTTCCCTGGCTCGTCTTTCCTTCAGGCCCCGGTCGTACCAGATGGTGCCGCTTATAATGGCTTTGAAACAGGACCCTGTACGCCTACTCATTGCCGATGACGTAGGTGTGGGGAAAACCATCGAGGCGTTGCTTATTGTCAAAGAGCTTTTAGAACGAAGAGAGGTGAAGCGCTTTGCCGTGTTGTGTCTGCCACACCTTTGTGATCAGTGGCGCGATGAACTGAAGGACAAATTCAACATCGATGCGGTTATAATACGATCCAATACGCAGGCCCGCCTTGATAGAGACATCCACGGGGATACCAGTGTCTATGACTTCTATCCCTTCCAGGTCATCTCGATTGACTATATCAAATCGGACCTGCGGCGGCAGGTTTTCATCGAGCAGTCCCCGGAACTTATTATAGTCGATGAGGCCCATACCTGTGCCCGCCCATCCGGTGCTTCGAAGGGACAGCAGCAGCGGTACAGTCTCATTCATGATCTGTCTCGAAAACAGGCGCAGCACCTCATCATGCTCACGGCAACTCCCCATAGCGGGAAAACCGAAGAGTTTCACTCCCTGCTGGGACTGCTGAAGCCAGCATTCGAGACAATCGATCTTCCCAAGGCTTCACCGGACGAACGAAAGGAACTGGCCGGACATTTTATCCAGCGCAGGCGCGCCGATGTGCAGGAATGGCTCAATGAAAAGACCCTGTTCCCTTACCGGGACACCGGTGAATTTGACTATGTGCTTTCAAAGGAGTACCTGGCTTTTTTCAATGATATGCTTATCTTTACGCAGGGGCTCCTATCCGGTGATGGCCGGGGGGCGGTGCAAAAGAGAATGATGTACTGGAGCGCCCTGGCCCTCCTCAGAGGTGTCATGTCCAGCCCGGCTGCGGGAGTGGAGATGCTGCGCAACAGAATTTCAAAAAACAGCGGCGATGAAGAGAATGATATCGATGAGAACCCCGTGCTGGACCGGGACTATGGTTTTGACGGGGATTACACACCTATCAATGTCGTTGAAAAGACCCCCTGGAGCGATTCCCAGGGAAAGAAGCTGAAGGAGATGGCTGCCGTTCTGGAAAAACTGAGCGGGATCGACAAGGACCGTAAGGCAGAAACGGCGCTGAATGTCATTGTAAAATGGGTGGAGGACGGATATCATCCCGTTATCTTCTGCCGGTACATTGCCACGGCCAATTACCTTGGAGAGGTTTTAGCTCCTGTCCTCAGGAAAAAACACAGGGACATTTGTGTTGAAGTCATCACCAGCGAGGACCCCGACGATGTACGCAAGGAGCGCATCGAGGGGATGGAACAATATCAACGAAGACTTCTTATTGCAACGGACTGTCTCAGTGAAGGCATAAACCTGCAGGAAGGCTTTACCGCCGTTCTGCATTATGATCTGCCCTGGAACCCAAATCGGCTGGAACAGCGCGAGGGAAGGGTGGACCGTTTCGGGCAGCAGTCCCCGGAGGTCAAGGCATACCTGCTTTACAGTAAAGAAAATCCCATTGACGGGGTTGTGCTCAGGGTACTCCTGCGAAAAGTCCGTGAAATTAGAAAATCAATAGGCATTTCCATACCATTTCCCGAAGACAGTGTGTCCGTCATGGACGCGGTCATGAATGCCGTGCTTATCAATCCGCAGAAGGTGCAGGACAGTCTCCAGCTTCACCTTGATTTCGGCGAGACCGACCCGGTGCGTATTGGCGAGGTGAAGGCCTCGAAGGCCTATGATGAGGCGGCGGAAAGAGAAAAGATGTCCCGCTCTATTTTTGCACAACATGCAATAAAAGCGGAGGAAATTGAAGAGGATCTGCGTATCACTGATGATTCGATCGGTGATCCCGTGGCTGTGCGCGACTTTGTTCTGGGGGCCTGCAACAATCTTCTCGGCGCGCAGGTAAGCCCTGATAAAAAGGGATATGTGCTTTTTACGGCAAACCTGCCCCCGGTATTGAAGTCATGCCTTCCTGAGAAAAGCGAGGTTCCCGTTAGTTTTGATTCTCCCACGCCCGAAGGATACCTGTACCTGGGACGAAACCACATTTTCGTGGAACAGCTCTGTCAGTTGCTTCTTGCCCTGTCCTTTGACCGGGAAGGGCGTACTCGTCCTGCCAGGGCTGCCGTGATACGCTGCCGCGATGTGCAGGTAAAGACCACGGTACTTCTCTTCAGGGTGCGCAATGTGATAGAGAACCTGAAGGGAACAAACCAGATTGTGGCCGAGGAGATGATCGTAACGGGATACCAGGGGTCACCGGAGGATGAAAAATTTCTCGAAGGTAACGAGGCAAAGGGATTGCTTTTCGCAGCGCTGCCATCGGCGAACATGACGCCGGAATCGCAGCAGAACTTTCTCGACAACGAACTGAAAGTTATAGAGACCCTGCGGGCCAGGGACGGACGCTTCGACCGTGTGTCCTGTGAGCGTGCCGCTGTACTGGTCCAGGCCCATGAGCGATACCGGAAACTCCTGGGCGGCGACCATTACCAGGTGGTAAAGCCAGTGCTGCCCATGGACATCATGGGACTCTACATACTGCTGCCGGACGGGAAATAGACCATGAAATATACAACCATAAAAATAGAGGGGGCCATACTCTCGGCCGACATACTGGATAAGATCGAAAAGGGCGATACGGGCGGCCAGAACGCCGCTGATTTTGGCCTTACCGGAACCAACACTGTGAAGGATGAAATCCTTCGCGCCTGGGCCGACGCCCAGAACCTCTGGCGTACATTCAAGAGCAGGATGGAAAGAGTAAAGGAAGGAGAAACGGGAACCTCGGAAACCCGGCGCATCTTCATGATTCCCTTTCTCTATCTCCTGGGATACGAGGTCGAAACCTCGCGTGCCGAGGAGATTAACGGCCGCTCCTATGCCATCAGCCACCGGGCCCTGAACCGTGACGGCTTTCCCCTGCACATCATGGGCTTCCGTGACAGCCTCGACCGCCGCCGCGAAACGGGCGGGCCCCGCATGTCACCCCATGCCCTGGTGCAGGAATACCTGAACGTCCATGAGCACCTCTACGCCCTGGTGACCAACGGCCTGCAGCTTCGCCTGCTGCGCGATTCGAGCCGCCTGGTGAAGCTCTCCTACCTGGAGTTTGACCTGGAGCGCATGTTCGAGGAAGAGCACTATGCCGATTTCGCCCTCATGTTTCGGCTTATTCACATCAGCAGAATGCCTGTGAAACAGGACACCGGGGCAGAATGCCTCTTTGAAAAATATCACCAGGACGCCATTGAATCGGGAGCGCGTATACGCGAGGGCCTGAGTTCGGCGGTGGAGACATCCATTATTCAGCTTGCCACGGGGTTTATCAATAATCCTTTGAATGAAGAACTGCGAAAGGATATTTCTGAAAAACGAATTACCGATTACCAGTTTTACCAGAATCTTTTACGGCTCATATATCGCCTTCTTTTTTTAATGGTCACGGAAGAGCGCAATCTCCTATTCCCGGAAGGAGCGGACAGAAGAAAACGGGATATCTATTATAACCACTATAGCGTAACCCGTCTTCGGGCACTGTGCGAAGGACGCTACCAGGGAGAAAGCCGGAATACCGACCTGTGGCGCTCACTGAAAAGCGCCTTTCGGCTCTTCGAAGAAGACGGGCAGGGGAAAGAACTTAATATTGCTCCTCTGGGCGGGGCCCTTTTTCACTGGAACGCACTGGGGCAACTGAATCACTGCGAACTTGACAACGGAACGTTGCTCCAGTGTTTCAGGAACCTCACCCTGTTTTGGGATTCATCTTCTGGCCAGTATATACGGGTCAACTATGCCTCCCTTAGTGTTGAGGAGTTCGGGTCAGTGTACGAGGGACTTCTCGATTACCATCCCATGATAGAGCGGACAGGAGAATCATGGCGTTTTCTTCTTGTCTCGGGCATGGAGCGCAAGACCACGGGCTCTTACTACACGCCCGAAGACCTGGTTGCCGAGTGCATCAAGTCCTCTCTGGTCCCGGTCATTGAAGAACGCCTCAGGGAAGCGACAGGAAAGAAGAACATTACGGAACTGGACGACGCGCAGCGGAAAAAGGCCGAAGCGGCCCTGCTGAACATGAAGGTCTGCGACCCCGCCTGCGGCAGCGGGCATTTCCTTTTGGGTGCGGCACGTCACCTGGGCCGGGCACTGGCAGCGGTGCGGAGCCGTGGAGACGAGCCCTCGGCCCTGGACATAAAAGAGGCGCAGCGTGAGGTCATTTCTCACTGTATTTACGGTGTCGATAAAAACCCGGCAGCTGTAGAGCTGTGCCGTGTGGCTCTGTGGATCGAGGGACATGCGCCGGGAAGGCCGCTGAGCTTTCTTGATCACCACATCAAGTGCGGCGATTCCCTGGTGGGAGTTTTGGATATTCGAGAGATATGCGAGAAGGGGATTCCCGATGATGCCTTCAAGCCTGTCACGGGCGATGATAAAAAGCTGGCTTCAGAACTTAAAAAATACAACAAGAAGTTTTACCCTGAAGTGCAGACCCTTTTCGGCGGGGATAGCCACGATATTACAGCACTTTCCCGCGAATACGGAGCGCTTGAGACCCTTGGTGATGATACAATCGAGAGCGTGCGTAAAAAAGAGGACCTATATAAAAAAATTACCGGCTCCGACGGCATCTGGTCACGCGAACATACCCTCTGCTCTCTCTGGACATCTGCTTTCTTTATGCCCATGACTGAAAAAAATAAAACGAATAAAAACCTCATCTCCAACGATGAGTTTTTCCGTTACCTGAATCACGGGGATTTGCATCCAGCGGTACTGGCCGCTGCCCGGGCCATGGCCCTGGATATGAAGTTTTTTCACTGGCCTGTTGAATTTCCCGATGTATTTGCCGTTGAGGGTTTTGACTGTGTGTTGGGGAATCCGCCTTGGGAAACTATGCAATTGTCAGAAAAGGAATTTTTTGCGACTAAAAGCACTGAAATCGCATCCCTTGACGGAGCGAAGCGAAAGCAGGCTATTGCTAAACTGGTGAAAGATAACCCTGTGTTGTTCAAAGAATTTGAAACAGCGAAATATAACTCAGAGGCGCAAAATCGATTTATCCGATTTTCAGATAGGTATAAATTAACTAACACAGGCAAATTGAATACCTATGCAGTCTTTGCCGAAACCATGCGAAGCCTTATGTCAAAACAGGGGCGCTTGAGCGTTATTGTGCCCACGGGTATTGCCACCGATGACACCTGTAAGGACTTTTTCGGTGATATTGTGAACAGGAAGGCCCTGGTGTCCCTGGTGGATTTTGAAAACAGGCGGGCAATTTTCCCATCGGTTCATAGAAGTTATAAATTCTCTCTCTTTACTCTCAGCGGCAGCCCCATCGATAAGGCGCGTTTCTCTTTCTTTCTTACCGATACGGGCCAGATGCATGATCCGGAACGGCGTTTTACCCTGACTCCTGAAGAGATTGCCCTGCTTAATCCCAATACGCTTACCTGTCCCGTGTTCCGCACCCGCACCGACGCGGAACTGACTAAAAAGATTTACCGTAATGTGCCCGTCCTGGTGAACGAAAAGACCGGGGACAATCCATGGGATGTCACATTCAAACAGGGCTTGTTCAACATGACGAGTGACAGTCATCTGTTTAAAAATGAATCCGGGTCGGGGCTGGTGCCGTTGTATGAAGCAAAGATGTTTCATCAGTACGACCATCGCTGGGCCACCTATGAGGATGGAGCCGATGGTGTGGAAACCAGGGATGTGACCCCGGAAGAGAAGGCTGATCCGGAGTTTGTAGTACGCCCGAGGTACTGGGTGGAAGAACAAGATATCAATACTCGAATGGAAGACAAGTGGAACCGGCAATGGTTCATGTGTTTCAGGGATATTACGAATGCTACAAATGAAAGGACATTTATTTTGAGTGTGGTTCCGAAATCAGGAATTGGGCATACAGCTCCCATTATAATTACAAAGTTAAATTCATTACTGAATAATTGCATTATCGCAAATACAAATTCTTTAATTTTAGATTACTTTACAAGATTAAATGTTGGTGGGACACATCTTACTTATTTCATAATTAAACAACTTCCGATTTTACTCCCTGCACAATATAATGACAACAACATACAATTCATAACTACTCGTATTCTGGAGCTGGTGTACACCGCTTATGACTTAAAACCTTTTGCCGACGATCTGTGGAAAGACGCCGGTGAAGACCTGCGGAAAGAAATTATGAGGCGAAGAGACCTCACCCCGGCTCCGCCGCGCCCTCTCCCCGACGGAGAGGGCTCCGATGCAGAAACTATAGGTGTTTTAAAGAATCCCCCCCTCGCCGCTGCGGAGAGGGGGCCGGGGGGTGAGGTCTTCCCCTTCGGACCCTATCCCTGGGACGAAGATCGGCGTGCCCTGTTGCGTGCTGAACTGGACGCCTATTACGCGATGCTCTACGGCCTCACCAGGGATGAGCTGCGTTACATCCTCGATCCGGCTGATGTGTATGGCGAAGACTTTCCCGGCGAGACATTCCGTGTTCTGAAAAACAATGAGATCAGGAAGTACGGCGAGTACCGCACGCAGCGTCTGGTGCTGGAGGCCTGGGACCGGCTGTTTGGGTGAACGTGCCATGAATATAACAAATAACAACTTTTTTATGACCCGGTTGATTTTTTCTATTGACAAACGTCAACAGACTAACGATATTAATTACAGCAAACCTGCCGCGCCTCTGCTTTGCATGCGAAATTCGGTGGGTTTTTTATTTTAGGGGGCAATGATGGAATATACAAAGCCCCCTCTCACCTTTGAACAGCAGGCAGATAAACTCATCAATCGTGGCCTCATCGCAGAAAAAAATGAACTGATTATTCGTCTTCAAAATGTAAATTATTACCGATTAAGTGCCTACCTGTATCCCTTTCGTATTCCTGATAGTGATAATTATTATCCAGGCACAACTCTCGAAAAAATATGGAAGCATTATACCTTCGATCGCCAATTGCGGCTCATTGTTATGGATGCCATTGAGCGCGTTGAAGTAGCGGTCCGGACTCAGCTTGTATATCACTTCGCTCATCAATATGGACCTTTCGAATATATCGATAATACGAATTTACCCCGTCTGACGAGTGAAAGATTTGCAGCATGGCTTAAAGATATTAATGAGGAATGTCAGAGAAGCAGAGAGACTTTTATTGATCACTTCAACAGAAAATATGGCGACAGGCATTTCCGACTTCCCCTGTGGATGGCCGCTGAAGTCATGAGCTTTGGGAGGACCCTCACTCTATTTAATGGTGTTGATGATGAGTTGAGAAGAAAAATTGCTCGTTTATATGGTCTTGAAGACCGTGTACTGCAGTCCTGGCTGGGGGCACTTAACGTGATCAGAAATATTTGCGCACATCATGGCAGGCTCTGGAACAGGGAACTGGGTTATAAGCCTGTCATTCCGAAACAGCGTAAATATCCTGAATGGCATGAACCATTTTCAATTCCGAATAACAGGATCTTCTCAATACTGACAATTTTACGCTTCATGCTTCGGCATGTCGCGCCTACCAGCAACTGGCATAACAGGCTTAATGAGTTGTTTCAGAAATATCCAGAGGTGCCATTGAAGGCAATGGGATTTCCGGAAGACTGGGAGAAGAGTAAGTTGTGGAGATAAACTACTATGGCAGATTTTACTGTTGAAAATCTATTAGTTCGAAAAAGGGAAAATCCTGGCAGGCAGGGCATAACTACCGGCAAATTCAGGAAGCAGGGAACGACTATATATACACAGGTAAAATATGGGCCGGGTGATATGGAATACATTCCGGCCGATATACTTGAACTGATTGAAGCGGAAGAAGATACATCCGAATTGTTGAGAAAGGGAAAATACGCTGCGCCGATTGAGTTGAGACGCAACCTCATTTATGAGAAGATCAAGGGTGAGCTGACCAACATATTTTATTCCATGGAATCGAGCAATACGGAATTTTTGCCTCACCAGTTCAAACCGGTCCTTCAGTTTATTGAATCTCCTCATGGCAGTCTGCTCATTGCCGATGAAGTAGGTCTCGGAAAAACTATTGAAGCTGTTTACATCTGGAAGGAGCTTCAGGTTCGTGAGCAGGCCAGGCGTCTTCTCATTGTGTGCCCTGCAATGTTGCGGGAAAAATGGCGAAGGGACCTCATTAATCTTTTTGACATTGAAGCGGAAATCCTGTCGGCTGAGCAAATCCAAGACAAGGTCAATAAATACATACACAACAATATAAACAGGAATTTTGTCTACATTGCCAGCATTGAAGGACTAAGGCCGCCTAAGGAATACAGCGATGAGAAAAAGAAAAGTTATCCTGCGAGGTTTGCTCGTTTACTTGATGAATACACCGACATGGATAACCCTCTTTTCGATCTTGTTATAATTGACGAGGCCCATTATCTACGGAATCCCGAAACATCGAACAACCGTCTTGCCCGTGTCTTGCGCGATGCGTCGAGAAGTTTTATTCTGCTGACGGCAACACCGGTTCAGATTAACAGTGAGAATTTATATAACATATTGAAGCTGGTCAATCCCGAGCAGTTTGACAATCTCTATGTATTTTCCAGAATGCTTCAATCCAACAGGCCTGTAGTAAATGCCATACGGCATCTCTGGAGAATACCTGCAGATATAGATGGTGTAATAAAATATCTTGCTGAGGCGCTTGAGAACGAATATTTTAAAAATGACATGGTGATGCTTCAGGTGATGAAATCCTTGAAGCGGGACAGAAACCTTGACCATGAAAAACGTGTGGAATATAGAAGGCTCATCGAATCAAGGCCATTGATAAACCAGTACATGACCCGCAGTAGGAAAAGGGATGTTCTTCTGAACAGGGTAAAGCGTTCAGCTCAGACCATCAATGTTTCCTACAGCCAGTATGAAAAGGATGTGTATGAGATGATAAGCAGATTCATAAGAACGCAATCTCTCATTCAAGGCACCGTGGGCAGTTTTTCCCTCATACTGCGGCAGAGGCAGATGGCAAGCTGTATGTTCGCTGCCATAAAGAGCTGGCAGAACAATGATCCCTTTGATGAGTTACTATGGGAAGATTTTGGTATTCTCCAGGGAGATGAGTCATTTACAGGTCAATTTGACAGTTCATTTTTAAAGACGATTGACCGTAAAAAGCTGCGGCTTGCCGACAGTAAGTATCATGAATTGATAAAACTGGTTAAAAACAAACTGGATGAAAACCGTAAAACAAAAATTGTGCTCTTCGCATTTTTCAAGGATACTCTTTATTATTTGCAAGATCGCCTGGAAAAGGACGGTATACGCACCTGCCTTATTGTGGGTGGCCGTGATGATAAGAACGATGTGATTGATGCTTTCAGGGATGAAAATGGGCCCAATATTCTTATTTCTTCCGAGGTGGGCAGTGAAGGTATTGACCTGCAGTTTTCCAGTACCCTGGTGAATTATGACCTGCCCTGGAATCCCATGAAAGTTGAACAGCGTATTGGTCGTCTGGACAGGATTGGTCAGAAGGCGGAACGGATTTCGATAATCAATTTTGCCGTAGATGACACGATCGAAGACAGGGTTATCATGAAGCTGTACAACAGGATCAATCTATTCGAGGAAACAATTGGTGACCTGGAAGAAATTCTCGGTGATTTGACTGATCAACTCAGGGAAGACCTGTTAAATCCCAAACTGACAGAACAGGAAAGGGAAGAAAGAACTGAACAGAATACTTTATCGATCGTGAATAAAAGAGAAATCCAGAATAAACTCGAAGAGGAAGCAGTAAATCTTTGCGCCTTTAATGATTTTATCATACAGACAATACAGGACAGTAAAGCCCTTGGAAGATGGCTCAGCGGCAGTGATCTTATTCTTTTTGTGGAGGATTTCTTTAAGGGAAATTATCCGGGTACAATAATCCAGAATAGGGACAATGAACCGCTCGTGAGATTTATTACGCTTTCAAAGCAGGCGAAAAGCGACCTCCAGGATTTTATTAAAAGGGAAAAATTGTTCAACCATACAAATCTGCTGAACAATAAGCAGGATGTTGCATGTGTCTTTGATTTCAGGTATCCTATTAAAAACAGGGCAGCCATGGAACACGTTAATGTGCGGCATCCACTTATTCAATGGATAAAGCATGAGTTTGAAAATAAGGAAATAAAGTCTTACCCGGTCTCGGCAGTTAAAATACATCGATCAATGCTTAATGACCTCGACATGAAGGATCTGATAAAAACGGGTATCTACTGCTTTGTGGTTCAAAAATGGGAGTTCCAGGGGATAAAGAAAAGCAAGAAATTGATATTCGGCTGTAAACCCCTCGAGCATGACTCGATTATGGATAAGGATCTAAGTGAAAAGTTTATAACCATTGCAGGTAGTATAGGGGAAGAAGTTGAGCGTCTTGCCGATTACAAAGATTATCTTGTGCAAATTGATAATCAGATAAAAAATATTCAAAATATACTGTTTGAAGATTATATGAAACGTCGCGAGGAATTTGAATGCGAGAATGAAAGCTTTTGTGAACAGCAGGAAGTCAATGCCAGTAACTACTTCGAAAGGAAAACTGAGAGGTTTAGGGAGCTGATTATAAAGCTGCAGGAGGAACAAAGAGACAAAGAAATACCCAAGTTTAGGGGACTTATTGAAAAAGAGAGAGGCCTCCTGGAATCGAAGATGAGGGAAATACAGGAAAAGAAAAAATATTCTGATAACTTCGCAGATGTAGCATGCGGTATCGTTATTGTCGAGGAGGATTGAAATGGAGATTGTCAGATTTAATCTTGGTATTGATTTCGGTACGACATTTACCAAAATTGCCTATTATGACCCGGCAAAAGAGAAAGCGAAATTCATACTCTTCAACAACACCAATGATAACGGGGTGAGTCCCTTTATATCCTCTAATGTTTGGTTCGATAAAAATAGTGGTAGAATGCATGTTGATATCGAAGAGCCTCGAGAACGGGAAAAGCCCGAGTTCTTGGAAAGGGTTTTAAGTTTATTCAAGAAAACTGAACCCAGGGCGGAGGCCCCTTTTTTTTAATAAAGCAGAAGCTGCAACCCTGGATTTTATAAAGATGCGTATCAGCGGCCGCATGGAATCAAAAAACGATGAGCTCGATTATGAAGTTATGGCCTTTTACTATCTGGCGAAAGTTCTTCAGTACACAAAACACTTTATTGAAAAAAATGAGGCGAAACGGATACGAAATCAGGAAGTGAAGTGGAGTGGGAATATATGTATACCTGTTGAGATGACCGGCACTGAAGTGGAGAGACTGTTTACTAAAATATTTTCCCTCGCATGGAATTATGCACAGGACAACGTGAGCTCGGATTATAATATTGTTAAGGAAATATATTATTCACACTCAAAAGGTTTTAATGAAGAAGTAAGTGATTTTACCGCCTATCCTGAAATTGCCGCTGCAATCCAGTCTTTTGCGACTTCAAGGAAAATAAGAGATGGTATTTATATATGCTTTGATATAGGTGGCGGTACTGTTGATGGTGTTTCATTCAAGTTCCGCAATGATGATGGTGACAGGCAGATAAGTCTTTACCAGGGAAAAGTCGAAAATCTTGGCGTCGATGTTACGGCAGAAAAAATCGCCGGTACCAGGGCGGAACTGCAAAAAGATTATATAAAATATGCCTTGCAGTACAATAGACTTGAGGGTATATGCTGTGACAGCCAGGAAAAAGAAGTGCAAACCCATGTAGCGACTGTTGTGTATGAAACCAAAAAGAGGGACGGCGGCGATATGATAAAAAAATCCCCTGAATTGAAGATAATGCTCAGTGGGGGTGGTGCCAGTTACGAGTGGTATAGAAAAGTGATCGTTGACACCCATGGGAAACGCTCTCATCAGTATTATGGGATTCCTCAATACTGTTTGAATACTATTAATATTCCTGAAGAAATGGATGATGATATTAAATCTCACTATTCACGACTTGCAATTGCCTATGGGCTTTCTATTACTAACAAGGTGGAGATTAATGGGTTTCCAAGGGATTATCATCCTATACAGCGAAATATCCATACACCGGAAGATAATTGGGAGCGAATGTTAAATATTCAGAAGGAAAAATATGGGGGTAAAGTAGTTTAAAATTAGCAAGGAATATGATCTAATGGCAATAGCATATCCCCCATCCCTCGACCATCTCGACGAACGCTACCGGGCGGAGAAAGAAGTCTTCTCCCGCATGAAGGCGCTCGATGACTCGTACCACGTGTTCCACTCCGTGACCTGGAGAGATTCGCGTGACGGGGAGTGCGACCTCATCATCTTCCACGAGCTCAAGGGTTTCATCGCGCTCGAAGTCAAGGGCGGGGGGATAAAGCACGACGGTGCGCAGTGGACCTCGACCGGCAATAAAGGAGTCTTCGTCATCCATGACCCTGCAAGGCAGGCGCGCGACGCCATGTACGCGGTCAAACGCACATGGGAAAGTAAGTACGGAACACCAATGCCCGGCGTGTTCTCATGGGCGGTGTGCTTTCCCGACTGTGTATGGCAGAGCTCGTCCCGAACGCTGGAGCTCGACGAAACATGCGTGCTCGACGCGAACGGCATCGACAATGCCGCGGAATGGGTAGAGTCCCGGTTCGCCGAACTCGGCACGCGCCACGGCGCGAAGATCCTCACGAAGAGCGAGGCAAAGCAGTTCATCGATCTTTTCGACAGGGCCATGTCCATCCCGCTGTCAATGAACCGCGCGATCGTGCGGCAGGAGGAGGAGCTTCGCATGACCGACCGCATGCAGGAGTACCTCCTCGACATATTCGACGACAAGCCGCGCATCGGGTTCCAGGGAGCGGCAGGCACGGGCAAGACCTGGATCGCGATGAAGAAGGCGCGCAGGCTGGCTGCCGGGGGCAGCTCGGTGCTTTTCCTGAGCTTCAACAGGCAGGTGAACGATTTCGTCGCAGACACGCTCGGCGGCGTTGAACCGGTGACGGTGAAAACATTCCACGCATTCGCACAGGGGATCATCCGCGAATACCTCGGGGAGCACCTGGTCGACCAGGCCTGCGTGAACTGCTTTTTCTCGTGCATCGACGACATCGCGCGGCAGGCAAAAAATTTCGAAAACAGGGGGGATGAGGATGTGCAACTCCCCGCGGCCGATGATCCCTCGCTTGACAACAGGCTTAACAGCGCCCTGCATTTTTTAGGCACGCTCCCTGCGGGGATGTCATGCAGCGCGATCATGAAACAGCACAGCCCGGGCATGCCCGGGGCAGTGCGCGGCGTGATGAACTACCTGCTTCCCGACGGCAGCAGCGGCTTCTACCAGGACCGTCTGCCCCTCGCGGTGATGTCGGTACTGGATGCTGAGCCCGCGATGCGCGAGCGACATCACTTCGACGCGATCGTGATCGACGAGGCCCAGGACTTCCACAAGAACTGGTGCGACTGCCTGCAGTACCTGTTTCTAAAATATGACGACCGTACCTGCTACATATTCTACGACGACAACCAGACCATATTCACCAGCGACCGTGAGCTCCCGGTGGTGGGCCTCATCGGTTCAGCAGGTCTCGAGGACCATATATTCCGCCTCAAGGACAATCTCAGGAACACTGCCGCGATCCATGATTACGCGGTAAGCAAGACCGGCAAGGGCACCACGTCACGGCCGTTCGAGATCCCGGGAATAACGCCGATCGAGACAGCGGTGAAAAGCGACGCCGCTGCACGAGCACGGGTGGGCCAGATACTGGATAACCTCGTGGGAACGCACCGGGTAGACCGCGACCGCATCGTGGTGCTGTCGAACCGCAGCATGGACAAGTCGGTGTTTGCCGGTTCCCCTGCAGCAGGCACGTTCAGGGTAACCGAGGGTGCAGGCGCCCGCGACGGGTGGGTGAGGTTCCGCACCATACAGAAGTTCAAGGGCCTTGAATCAGACGTGGTCATTCTCGTGGTGCATCGCCGCCAGCAGGAGAACGAGGCGCGCTTCCTGGCCGATGAGCTCCTGTACGTTGGCTATACCAGGGCGAAGCACTTGCTGTACGTGGTGAACGTGGAGGGGTGAGGTCATCACCGTATAATCCTTGACAGCCGACATGCCCGGCATACAAGAAATCATGAATCTTTCCAATAAAAACGATTCTTCCTTATCCCGTTTCTTCTCGGGAGGAGGCGCAGCACTCGGTACCATCAGGGCTTCGATCGGGGAAGCCTCTGTTGTGCGTATCGCAACTGCCTATTTCGAGCCCGCTGGTTATGAATGCCTCAGGGATGTATTGCGCGGGAAGGAAGTACGGCTTTTACTGGGGCGTCCGGATACAGGCGCTGACAAGATAAGCGAGGTCATTGCGGAATTTTTTGAATCGCTCGCCACGGTGCCATTCGACGACAGGACGCGGGCAATGGAGGAGCTTCGCGATGCTGTCAGGAGCGGCAGGTTCCTGGTCAGTGTTTCAGCCGATGACGGCCCCACATCCATCGACCCGCGCTATATATACCACCATGCAAAGCTGTATATCGCCGATGAACGTTCTGTCGTGGTCACCTCCGCCAATTTTACCCGGCACGGGCTTGTTACAAGCCGTGAAGCGGGAATTGCCGTTATCGACTCCGATGATGTCGCGTTTTTCGTGGAAAGGTTCGACTACTATTATAATAAGGCGATATGTATTGCCGAAGAGCTCCTTGAACGTCTTGACCAGTGGCTCAGGATTTACCGGCCTTTCGACATCTACATTCGTTCGCTCATTGAACTGTATGGCCTTCCCGACGACGAAGATCCGGGGACGCTGCCGCAGCTTGCCGGGTATCAGCGTCCGGTGGTATCTCGTCTTCTTCGCAACATCGAAGAGTTCGGCGGCGCGATGCTTGTAGCTTCAACCGGGCTGGGAAAGACCATCATGGCTGCCCATGCCGTTGCATATTTACGAATGAAAAACCGGATAGATGCAGCCATTGTTCTCTGCCCTGCCGGACTGAAAAAAATGTGGCAGCGCACAATGCGCGCGGCCCGTCTGTCAAGCATCGAGTTCTCCTATTATATTCTCTCGGTCGAAGACTGGAGGCAGTACCGTGATATTGCCGAGCTCGAGGGAGAGCTCCGAAGGGCGAACAGTAAAACGATCATCATCCTTGACGAGAGCCATCACCTGAGGAACTCCCAGGAAGGGGCCGAAATACGGCTGCGCAATAAAAGAATAATCGATGCAGTGAGCAAGGAGGCCAAAATACTGCTCATGACTGCCACGCCCTACAGCAGGGGTATCGATGACATCAATAATCAGCTTGCATTGCTTCCTCCAAAGGGAACCGAAAAGACCCTCATGGATGAAAGCATTGGGATCCCGTGGCGCGTTGGCGGCGCAGGCGAGCTTTCCGAAATATCCCCCGGGGTTGTGCTGACCTCACCCACGGTGGTGACCCATTTCAGCTACAGGGATACGTCGAATGAACGCTTTGTTCTTTTCTCAGGCGATCAGAAGAGGTATTTCCCGCGGGTCATACACATGAAAAATATGGAATATAACAACCCCTGTGATGGGATGATGATCGACCTGCTGAAAAGCGGGCTCCTTAACCGCAGATCGTCAACCGGAGAAAACCTGTCCCTTTTCGGCGACTACCTTTCGGGTGACCGGGACCCGCTATTCGAAGCGAGGGTCGTTCATCAGTTCTGCTCTTCAATGAAACAGGCCGATGAGCTTCTGGCGAAGATGGAACTGGAGGACGGGTTTAAAAAGATGCGTTTCGAAAACCAGGATAAATTGACACGGGCCACATCCGACATGCGCAGGGAGATCGCTCCCTATATCGATACCGATACCGCAGTCATTGAAGACAAGATCGCGAAGTTGATCGATATAATCAAAAGCCATGGGGATGAGAAGATCGTCGTGTTCTGTTTTTACATCGAGACCGCGCGCTACATTACCGAAACCATCGGCAGGCTCATCCCCGAAAGGGTCGCGGCGCACACCGTTGACAAGAGCGATGACATCGAGGAGCTCATCAGGAAATTCGCCCCGGTGGCAAACAGCATAGATATACAGGGTGATGACGACACGGAAGGGGAGCCCGACGGAAAAGAGATCGATATACTGGTGGCGACCACGGCCATGTCCGAAGGGTTCAATTTCCAGGATGCCTCAGTGATGATAAATTTCGACCTGCCGTGGACCGTGCTGGTCCTGGCTCAGCGTATGGGCAGAATACTGCGTCCCTGGAAAGTGCCAAGGGAGATATACGTGTATAATCTCATTCCTTCGACGATGAGCAATCGCCATATCCATCATGCCCTCAACTGGCAGAACCGACTTGTGGCAAAAAACAGGGAAATGAGGTCTTTTGCCGACATACCCGTGATGGTTGAAAAGAAGGGTGAGGCGTTCGAGATGACCGAGCTTGCGCGCTGCATGCAGAGTTTCGGCGATGCAGACCTGGAGTTGGATGAGGTCATGCAGTTCATAGAAAACAGCGATCATCTGAGTACCAGCAATTTCATAGATGACCTGGCGAGCATTCAGGACCATGAGTTGAAAAAATATCTCAGGTTGTCGGACGGAATCAGGAGTTACAAGAAGGCGGCGGTAAAAGAACCGAATCTCTATATTCTGTTTTCAAGCAAAACGAGACTCTATCCCGCCATTTTCAACAGGCACGGCAGGATCGTTCTGAACAGCAATCATGTCGATGAAATCATGCAAGTCATCAGGTCGTTGCCGGATGAAGAGACCTGCCACAATCTAGTGGACCCGTTTGAGCTCGACAGCTGGGTAGAGAAATCGCGTAACGAATGGGCGGCACGAAACAATTATATCCCCGAACTGTTGACAATAAAATGCCTGATGGTGCTTTTCCCCTAAAAATGTTAGCTTTACCTAAATTTGCGACAGATTTGCGACACGGGTTCTGACGCAGGGCACTTTATCTTGCAATAATAAAATAGTTATTGCAAGATAAAGCGTTATCTTGCAATAATAAACAGTCTTATTGCAATACTTGTACTAAGTGGTAATATATGAAAAGACAAAACAATGGAATCTGGCTTCCTTTAAATGGCGGAGAGCCATATAAAGCTTTTATCCCAAACCCTCTTCCCCCAGATCCGCCAATTACACTTTATCCCGGTCTTCAAGAGATCATGGATCAGGCACTTCTCGCCCTTGGACGTCTCGATAGCGTAACTATCCTGCTTCCTGATACGTCGATATTCCTGTATTCGTATATTCGAAAAGAGGCCGTGCTCTCTGCACAGATTGAGGGTACCCAATCATCCCTTTCAGATCTTTTATTATTTGAAATGGAAGGGATCCCTGGCGTGCCGATCGATGATGTAAAAGAGGCATCGAACTATGTGGGAGCCATGGAGCATGGTCTGAAAAGACTCAGGGAAGATTTTCCTCTTTCACTCAGGCTTATCAGGGAAATACATGAAATCCTTCTCTCTGGAGGGAGGGGTGCGACACGGCAACCCGGGGAGTTCAGATCATCCCAGAACTGGTTGGGAGGCAGTCGTCCTGGCAATGCGAAATATGTACCTGCACCCCCTGACCGGTTGATTGAATGTCTTGGTGATTTTGAAAAATTCCTCAATGACATCCCTGTGCGGATGCCGGTATTAATAAAAGCAGCTCTCGCCCATTCCCAGTTCGAAACGATCCACCCTTTCCTGGACGGCAATGGACGGCTTGGGCGCCTTCTGATCACGCTTATTCTATGCAATGAAAAGGTAATACGCCAGCCGATGTTGTATCTGAGCCTGTACTTTAAAACACATCGCGAACAATATTATGAATTGCTGCAGCAAACCCGCATTGACGGTGATTTTGAATTATGGATAGAGTTCTTCTTAACAGCGATAAAAGAAACTGCAGACCAGGCAGTGAATACCGCGCACAAACTGTTATTAATGACCGATGAGGATCGAAAACAGGTGCAATCCCTCGGGAGAGCTGCCGGATCAGCGCTCCGTGTGCATCATGCCCTTCTTCAGCGTCCGCTACTTTCAGTTTCGAAGTTGCAGGATATGACAGGCCTCCAGCCGAATACTGTCTTGAGTTCATTACAACACCTGATTAAACTCGGATTGGTAAGGGAAATAACCGGAAGGAAGCGGGATCGTGTTTTTGGATACAGTAATTATATTAAGACCCTCAACGAGGGTACGTGAAAAGACTATAGCTGTGTTTGCCGCCTAACTTGATTGATAATCACAACTTGAAAAATGTACTACCTGAGCGACCCCTAAAAGTTATACCAGTGATTGCAGGAAAATCCCTTGATTAACCCACAAAATGTTAGATTCGCCTAAATTTGCGACAGATTTGCGACACGGGTTCTGACGCAGGGCAATACATGCCAACAAATCGCAATAGGGTATCGGCTGCTGGTACCCTCAAAATGTGCATATTTAGTGTAAAATTGGGGGTTTTTGTTGCGATTCGGGGCAATTTTAAGCAACATATCGCAACAAATCGGGGGGTAATGTGGGCGCTACAGGGATCGAACCTGTGACCCTCTGCTTGTAAGGCAGATGCTCTCCCAGCTGAGCTAAGCGCCCTTTGGTTCGAGTTCGCGTTCCGTTGACTTGCTTGGCTTGAACGCCATGGTCGTCTTTGCCGGAACGGCGATCTCTTTTTCCGCTATGGGCGAGTAAATTTTTCTCGCCTTTTTGTCGGCGGGGTGGAAGGTGCCGAAGCCCCGAATCTCTACCTTTTCGCCGTTATCTATACTTTCCTTGATCTTGTCGAGAAAGTTGTCAATAATATAGAGAACCTCTTTGCGCTTCATCCCGCTCTGGCGGGTGATACGCTCCACTATCTCCGATTTGGTCAAGGGGTGGATCTCCTATGCTTGCTGCTTTACTTGAGCGTTGACTTTTTTAGCCAGCCTGGATTTTTTTCTTGCAGCGGTTTTCGGGTGAATCACGCCTTTCTGTGACGCGGTATCAATCGTTTTAATATAATTTTTCTGGAGCTGCAGCAGTTCTTCTGCGCTTTTTGTTTCTTTCGCTTCAAGCGCTTTTGTTATTTTTTTTGCGGAGGTTCTTACCGCTGATTTGGTCTGTACGTTTTTGACCCTTCTTTTTTCGTTCTGCCTGATTCTTTTTTCCTGTTGTTTTATATTCGCCACTATAACACCTTCGCAGTGAATTATTATGCATATTCGCTTTAATATGGTTGGCAAATATGTAATTACTTGCTGAAACTGTCAAGAATATTTAGCAAAAAAAAGATTTTTTAATCTTCCATTATAAGCATTCTGAAAAGCTTGCTGGTGTAGTAATACACTTTGCATTTCGCCGACCCGTCGGGGTGTTTGAGCATGTAGAACAGGACATTGGTGGTCTTGCTTTTGAACGCGTTGATGTAAAAGTTGTCTTCCTTCTGTATTGACGGCTCTCCATAGAGCTGCTTGAGCTGGGTCATGACGCTGTTTTGCCGGTCTTCGGGGATCACGTCCCAGTCGTCGACCTTGCTGCAGAGCTTGCCCCTGACAAACAGGTATTCCCGCATGGGGGCGCCCTTCTGGCGGAGGATGATGATTTCATTCTTGAATTTTTCGTCAATTGCGGTGATAAAGGTCATTATCTTGTTTTTGTATTCCGGATTGTCTCTGGGCGAGAATTCCTGGAACTGGCCGGCGGGGTTGTTCTTTTTGAAATCAGACAGGGAAACTCCCCAGGGTATCTCCTGGTTCTCGGGACCGGCAGGCAGGGCCGCCGACAATACCGCGAGGGACAGACAGACCGCGAATACCGTTATTTTCCTGGGCAGATAATCACTAATCATTAAAGGTTCCTGTGATCGATTACTGTTCCATGGCCGGGCATGAAAAGAATTGATTCTATAATGATCATTGCCGAATTACAATATTTGTCAAATCATTTTGGTTATTATGCCCGCCCGGCGCGAATATCATATTTTTTATATTTGAAAAAAAAATAGCGGTATACTATTTTGATATTGGGAAGTTTCTCTTGTCCTGTTGTGAATATTTAATGATGCTGAAGGGGGGGATGACATGATAATCGCGAGGGTTCTTCTGGTCATGGTTCTTTCTATTCCTCTTGCGGCGCCCGGTCGGGCCGAAAAGAAGGCGTCCTTCAAGGGCCGCGTGATTTACTGCGCTGCTGACGTTGTTGAGGTCAAAAAAGGGCCGGTTGAACAGCTCTTTCGGATCACGCCCGAAACACGGGTCGTTTCAACGGCTGCGGGGGCGGATGTCAGAGCCCTGGGCCTGTGCCAGATGGTTTCCGTTGACTACGAGGTCCGCGATAAACAGAAGGTCGCGGTAAGGATCGAGATCGTTAAGAAAGGTGACTGCGTCGCGAATGGGAACTAAAGACGTCTATTTCATCGGGATCTGCGGCATTGCCATGGGCTCCCTCGCGGGGATGTTCAAAGAGGCCGGTTTTTCCGTACGGGGTTCAGACAGCAATGTGTACCCTCCCATGAGCGACATACTCGCCGGGGCAGGCATACCCGTGTACAGCGGCTTTTCCGAAGAGCAGGTGGGCTCGCCGGGCCTGGTGGTGATCGGCAACGCGATCAGCAGGGGAAACCCGGAGGTCGAATATGTGCTCAACGCCTCGCTCCCCTATACCTCAATGGCAGGAGCCCTGTATTCCCACTTCCTTCATGACCGCGAGGTCATTGCCGTGGCCGGCACGCACGGCAAAAGCACCACCTCGGCCCTGCTCGCGCACATTCTCCAGAGCGCGGGCCTTGACCCGTCCTATTTCGTGGGCGGCGTGCTCAGAAACTACGATTCAAACTACCGCCTTGGCAAAGGCGGATATTTCGTCATCGAGGGGGACGAATATGATTCCGCGTTTTTCGAGAAGGTCCCCAAGTTCATTTTTTACCGGCCGCGGCACTGCGTGCTCACCTCGCTTGAGTTCGACCACGCGGACATATACCGCGACCTGGCCGAGATCGAGCTCTGGTTCAGGCGTCTGGTGAACACGGTGCCGTCACAGGGCCACATCGTGTATTCATCCGCGTATGAAACGCTCGCCCGCGCGCTTTCCGGGTCACGGTCAGCGCTCTCGTCGTACGGCGAAACGGGCGACTACTCCTGGTCGTTTTCCGGCTACGAGGGGGACGACGCCCTGGTCACGCTTACGTCGCCTTCGGGACGGCTCGCCCTGCGCACGCCGTTGTTCGGCTCCTTCAACTACGAGAACATCACCGCTGCCGCGGCCATGGCCCTTGAGCTGGGCGTGCCCCCTGAATCGGTGCAGAAAGGGATCGCCTCGTTCCTCGGCGTGAAACGGCGCCAGGAGCTCATCTTTTCGCGCGAGAACCTCCGCGTGTACGAAGACTTCGCGCACCACCCGACCGCCATAAGCCTGGTGCTCGACACCATGAGGCACCGCTTCCCCGGCGCCGTTATCTGGGCGGTGTACGAGCCGCGGTCGGCCACGAGCAGGAGGAACGTGTTCCAGAACGAGCTTCCGCGCGCGCTGCTCAAAGCGGACCACGCGCTCATCAAGACCCCGTTTAACCTTGACGTGATACCCGCGCCTGACCGCATCGACGCCGCGCGCGTGCGCGATGACATCGCCGCCGGGGGAGGTGACGCCCGTCTGTGCGCTTCAGTTGACGAGATCATCGGCATTATCACGGGTAACATTTCACCAGACCGGAACAACATAATCGTCATCATGTCCAACGGCGGTTTCGACGGCATATACGCGAAACTCACCGGCTCCCTGGACCGGCTCTTTACCGTAAGGGGCGCCGGGCCGGGCAGTGACAAGCTGAATTGACTGTCATCAGAAACAGATTATTAAGGAGTCATCTTCCCATGAAAAAAACAGTGGCCATACTTCTCCTTGTCGCAGCATCATTCACGGCCCTTCACGCGGCACCGCCCGCGCACTACGGCGTGGTCAAGCTCGAGGGCACGGTCAATCCCATAATCGGCGAGTTTGTCGTTGATTCGATCAAAAAGGCCGGAGAAGAAAAGCTCGGCTTTATGGTCATACAGCTTGACACCCCGGGCGGCCTCATGGAGCCCATGCGCGATATCATCAAGGCAATTTTAACATCCGACATTCCCGTTATCGTGTACACGTACCCCAAGGGCGCGCAGGCCGCGTCAGCGGGAGGGTTTATCATGCTGTCGGCCCATATCGCGGCAATGGCGCCGGGAACCGAGATCGGGGCCATGCACCCGGTGAGCCCCATGCTCGATTTCATGAAAAAGGACGCGAAGGGCGACCCTGACGGCGTGATGGAGAAAAAGGTGCTGAATGACACGGTGGCCTATGCCCGCAGCCTTGCCCAGAAGCGGGGCCGCAACATCACCTGGACCGTCAACGCGGTGAAACAGGCGATCTCAAGCACTTACAGCGAGGCGCTGAGGCTCGGCGTTATTGACCTTGTCGCCGAGGACATGGACGATCTGCTCAAACAGCTCGACAACCGCGCGGTCATGATGAACGGGGTGAAAAAGGTCATCAAAACAAAAGGCCTGACCCCGAAAGAATTTCTGATGGACTGGAAGCAGCGCCTGCTCAACCGCGTTGCCGATCCCCAGATCGTGTTCATCCTGTTCATCCTCGCCGTGGTGGGGATCGGCATGGAGTTCAAGAACCCGGGCATGATCTTCCCCGGGGTGCTGGGCGCGATCGCGCTTTTCCTTTTCCTCATGGCGGTGCGTATCATCCCCATAAACGCGGTGGGCCTTATTCTTATCATCCTCGCGATCGTGATGTTTATCCTGGAATTGACCATAACCAGCTACGGGCTGCTCACCGTGGGCGGTATCATTTCGTTTATCATCGGCTCAATGATCCTTATCGATTCGCCGCTGCCGGGCGGGGGCATCCCCCTGTCAACGATCGCCGGCGCGGTGCTTTTCATTCTGGGCTTTGTCTTTATCGTTATCAGGGCAATTATCAATGTCCACCGGGAACAGGTCACCACCGGCACTGACGGCCTGGTCGGCGAGACCGGGCGGGCGCTCAGCGGCTTTACCGGCCAGGGCAAAATAATGGTGCACGGTGAGATCTGGAACGCCATATCCGGGGAAGAACTCGTCAAGGATGACGGGGTCGTGGTGACCGGGGTGAAGGGCATGTCCCTTCTGGTTAAAAAGCAGAACAAATAAAAATTTAAGGAGAAACACTATGGGTATATTCGATTTCGGCTCTCTTTTTTCAGTAATCATTCTGGGACTCTTGCTCCTGCTCTCCTCGATCAAGATCATCAAGGAGTACGAGCGCGCTGTCGTGTTCAGGCTGGGGCGCCTGATGAAAAAGGCAAAGGGCCCGGGAATCATTATCATCATCCCCTTTATTGACAAGTGGGAGCGGGTGAACCTCAGGCTCGTGGCAATGGACGTGCCGCCGCAGGACATCATCACCAAGGACAACGTGTCGGTCAAGGTGAACGCTGTCGTATATTTCAGGGTCATCGACCCCAACAAGGCGATAACCGAGGTCGATGACTACCTGTACGCCACGTCACAGCTCGCACAGACCACGCTGCGGAGCATCCTTGGCATGGTTGAAATGGACGACCTGCTCAGCAATCGCGAGCACATCAACATGGAACTGCAGAGCGTACTTGACACCCAGACCGACCCCTGGGGCATCAAGGTGTCGGCTGTTGAAGTCAAGCACGTTGACCTTCCCCAGGAAATGCAGCGGGCCATGGCGAAACAGGCCGAGGCCGAACGTGAGCGCCGCGCCAAGGTCATCAGCGCCGAGGGTGAGTTCCAGGCCGCCGCGAAAATGGTCGAGGCAGCGAGCCTCATGGAACAGCACCCCATTGCTTTGCAGCTGCGCTATCTGCAGACCCTGAAAGAGGTCGCCGCGGAAAACAATTCAACGACCCTGTTCCCGGTCCCCATTGACCTTTTCGATGTCTTCAAAGCGAAGAAGTAATTCGGGCGCGCCTGGCGCGCGCCGTGGCAGGGGCGACGCTCT